>JAEEGF012249445.1_pt1 | contig 28133 bp, 17 predicted proteins | sample 9134171 | NCBI WGS metagenome assembly JAEEGF01 (sample SAMN16246542, study PRJNA631951) | gut metagenome | biome: gut microbiome; feature: rumen; material: AP-attached | host: Bos | place: Iran: Karaj | collected 2018-10 | reverse complement strand
CGCCGCACCGGTCCGCGATCGAGGTCTTTAGGGTATCGGTGATGCCGGAATAGCAGGCTTTCTGCCGGTCGGGCGCTCAGAACTTGTCGCCGCGCCACTTGTCCAGCTCGCGCAGGGCCACGATGTAGGCGGGATCCCGGGGCGCGTTGCCCCCGCCCGACGCGCGGCGCCGGCGGACCTGCACCAGGCAGACCGTCAGGATCACCAGCAGCGCGAGCAGCCAGAGCCCCGCGATCCAGGGAAGCAGTTCCTTGAGGGTCAGCGGGTAACGCATCTGCCCCTTGATGTCGTGGATCTGGAAGGTCGCGGTGTCCACGGGCATCGTCTTCACCTCCAGCTCCATACCCTCGAAGGACAGGGTGTCCTTCCCGCGTAGCACGGAGAAGTCCGGCAGGCGGTAGGTCCCTTCCTCGAAGGGGGCGAGCACGATGCTGCCCCGCAGGTTGTAGAGCCGCGCGCGGCCCTTGACGCCGGGCTGGCGGACGCGCAGGCGGGCGGTCGTGTCGATCTGCCAGCCGCGCACCAGCGTGAGCGTGTCGTTCGAGGCCCTGGAGAAATCGGGCAGCGCGATGCGGGTGCCTTCCGCCACGCTGTCCAGCTGGAAGCCGTACTCCAGCTGGTCGGCGATCAGGACGGAGTCCCGCGGCTGGAGCTGCTTCAGGTAAGCCTGCCCCGCGGGAAGGGTCTGCAGCAGCGCTGCCAGTATGATCGTCAGCACGTTCATCTTCGGTTGAACAGGGCCATCAGCCCCTTTACGTAGTCGGCGTCGGTGGAGATGTCCACGTGGTCGACCTGGTATCTGTTGAACAATTCCGTCTCCCGAGACGAAAGGTCGGCGAACCAGCGCTCATAGGCGGCGCGTACCTTGCGGCTGCCGGTATCGATCCAGGCGGCCGCGCCGGTCTCGCTGTCCTTGACGTGCACCAGGCCCACCGCGGGCAGGGCCCGCTCCCTGGGGTCGTGCACCTTGATGACGCTCACATCGTGCCGGTTCACGGCCACTTTCAGCGCCTCTTCGTAGCGGGGCTTTCCGTCCGCATCCGCATCCAGCAGGTCGCTGAGCAGGAAGGCGGTGCACTTCTTCTTGATGGCGTTGGTGAGGAACTTCAGCGCCGCGCCGATGTCGGTGCCGTCGGAGACCGGCTGCAGTTCCAGCATCTCGCGGATGATGTGCAGCAGGTGCGAGCGGCCCTTTCCGGGCGGGATGAACTTCTCGACGCGGTCGGAGAAGAACAGCGCCCCCACCTTGTCGTTGTTGAGGATGGCGCTGAACGAGAGTACCGCCGCGATCTCGGCGATGCGCTCGCGCTTGGTCTCCACCGCGGTGCCGAACAGGCCGGAGCGGCTCACGTCCACGAGCAGGACCACCGTCAGCTCGCGCTCCTCCTCGTACACCTTGACGTAGGGGGCGCGGAGGCGGGCGGTGACGTTCCAGTCCATCGAGCGCACGTCGTCCCCCCACTGGTACTCCCGCACCTCGCTGAACGCCATGCCGCGGCCCTTGAAGGCCGAATGGTACTCGCCGGCGAAGATCTGGTGGGAGAGCGCCTTGGTCTTGATCTCGATCTTCCTGACTTTCTTCAGGAGCTCGGTCGCGCTGGTATTACGGGACGATGACGGCATTGATGACCTGCTCGATGATCTGCTCCGGGGTCACGTTCTCGGCCTCAGCCTCGTAGGTCAGGCCGATGCGGTGCCGCAGCACCTCCGGACACACGGCGCGCACGTCCTCGGGGATGACGTAGCCGCGGCGCTTGATGAAGGCGTATGCCTTGGCGGCCAGCGACAGGCTGATGCTCGCACGCGGCGAGCCGCCGAAGGAGATCAGGTCCTTCAGGCCCTTCAGTCCGTACTCTTCCGGGGTGCGGGTGGCGTAGACGATGTCCACGATATAGCGTTCGATCTTCTCGTCCATGTAGACTTCGCGGACGACTTCGCGGGCGCGGACGATGTCCGCCGGGGTCACGACGGGCTGCGCCTTCGGGAACTCTCCGCTGTTGTTCATCCGGATGATGAGCTTCTCCTCATCTTTCTTGGGATAGCCCACGACTACCTTGAGCATGAAACGGTCCACCTGGGCTTCCGGAAGGGGGTAGGTGCCTTCCTGCTCGATCGGGTTCTGCGTGGCCATTACCAGGAACGGTTCGGGGAGCTTGTAAGTGTCGTCGCCGAGGGTCACCTGGCGCTCCTGCATGGCTTCGAGCAGGGCGGACTGGACCTTGGCCGGGGCGCGGTTGATCTCGTCGGCCAGCACGAAGTTGGCGAAGATCGGACCCTTGTGCACCTCGAACTGTTCGCGCTTCTGCGAGTAGATCAGCGTGCCGGTCACGTCCGCCGGCAGCAGGTCGGGGGTGAACTGGATGCGGCTGAACTTGGCGTCGACGGCGCGGGCCAGCGTGCTGATGGCCAGGGTCTTCGCCAGGCCCGGTACACCCTCCAGGAGGATGTGGCCGTCCGCCAGCATCGCAATCATCAGGTTCTCCACCAGGTGCTTCTGGCCCACGATCACCTTGCCCATCTCCAGCGAAAGGAGATCCACGAACGCGCTTTCTTTCTGGATGCGCTCGTTGAGCTCCTTGATGTTTACACTTTCCATATAATTGACTAATTTTGCAATCGGTTATGCGTTACTGTATCAAGCTCTCCTATAGCGGTGCGGACTTCTGCGGCTGGCAGGTCCAGCCGGATGCCCCGAGTGTCCAGCAAACACTGGAGCGGGCCCTGACCACCCTGCTTCGCGCGCCTGTGTCCGTGACCGGCGCGGGCCGGACCGATACGGGCGTCAATGCAATCGGCTACATCGCACATTTCGATGCAGCCGAGGGGCTTGACACGCGTCAATTATGCTACAAATTAAATGCCATTCTGCCCCGTTCTGTCGTCGTGCACGGCATTACTCCGGCGGCTCCGGATTTCCATGCCCGTTTCGACGCAACGGAGCGCGAGTATATGTATTTCCTGCACAGGTGCAAGGACCCGTTCGTGGACGGCTATTCCTGTCTCTATACTTTCCCGGGGGTGGATTTCGAGGCGATGAACCAGGCTGCGCAGGCCCTGCTGGGGCACCATGATTTCCGCTGTTTCGAGAAGACCGGCGCCGACTCCAAGACTTCGCTCTGCACGGTCACGCAGGCCGCCTGGCACCGCTACACACCCACGCACCTGGCCCTGACGGGCCGCGAGGGCGGGGACGACTACTGGTATTTCCGCATCACCGCCGACAGGTTCCTCCGCAACATGGTCCGCGCCGTCGTCGGGACCCTCCTCGAAGTCGGCCGCGGCAAGCGCACCCTGTCCGGCTTCCAGTCCTTGATCCTCCCGCCGGACTACGCCGGCCTTTCCGGCCTTGACCGTAGTCATCCTGGGTCGGACCATAGTCATTCCGGACCAGATGGCAGTCATTCCGGGCCCCTTTGTAGTCATTCCGGGCTTGACCCGGAATCTCTCCGTTCCCTTGCGGGCGAATCCGTCCCCGGTCACGCACTCTTCCTCTCGGCGGTGCGGTATTGATTTCTGCCGTTTTGTGTAATTGGCTGATAATTAGTATAATGACAAATCAAACCGGGTCGATTTTATAATGGTTTGATTTGATTAAGCATTGATATCCAGCCATTAACGAAAAACGCTGGCCATCCGCAGAGGAACTGTCATAGCTGCCCTTCGCTTCTCAGGGCGAAGCTGGTAAGGAAAACCTGAAAGATGTTCAGGGGATTGGCTCTGTGAGATTAGTTGCAGATGGTTCTGAGGCTTGGGGGCGTTCTGATCCCCGGTGTTTTGGCGGGGAATTTATACCGGGAAGCGGTTTGTCTGTCTTTGCGTCGAGGTGGACCAGGTCCACTTTGAGAGGGTGTACCAGGTCCACCGAACCTGCCCCAGAGGCCCTTCTGCCCCCACCCTGCCGTACCTGGTACCCCCCCCTAGAATCGGACCTGGTCCACCTGCCATGTTGAAACCACTTTATTCTTCCGATGAATAGGGTATAAATGACATTTTTGGTTGGTGGTAAGATGGGTCCTGGGCATGCGGAGGCCCGGACTGGAATCCAAGCCGTTCGCCGCGGCGCGCATAGCCGCTGCGGGCGACCGGGGGAGAGGCCGAATCGCAGCCGCGCATTACGGGGCGCGGCTGCTCCCGGGAGCAAGGGAAAAGGGTATGGTGGTTAGGAATTGTCTGAAAACCAGGGGGCACCACTGCCGCGCAAAAGGGAGCGCGGCAGTTACCGGAGGCAGCGGAGCGAGCTGTTGGGGCTCGCTCCGCGCCTCCGGTTGCCCTGTTGCGGGCAGAAATGACAATTATACCAGGACCGGCACGGGGAAGCGGATTGTAGATGGTTGTGCGTGGCGTCCCTCAGGCGGCCGGGAGATATTCGTCGATGGCGGCGGCGATGGAGAGGATGGTCTGGTGGAAGAGGACGTTGGAGCCTTTGAGGGGCATCCAATGCTCCTCGGAGAGGATGCCCCGCAGGTACTTCTCGGTATAGATGGTGTCCGGGGTGCCGACGTAGATCAGCACGGCACCCCCGGCATCCAGTTTCATGGCGCGGATAGGGAAGCGCTCCGAATACTTCTTCTTGCTGTCGTACAGCTGCACGAACATGTCGTGGCGGCTCCGGTCATTGTTGGAGCAGTTCACGAAGCCGCCGGCGTTGCGGATGCTGTCCCGGATGGCGTCATGGATGGCGTCCCCCGCCTGGCGGTAGGTGTCGGCGAGGGCCGTCAGTTCTTCTTTCATCATGGCAGGACAGGTTTATTCCTGCGCCTTGACGATGAAGGGCATGTGTCCGTCATCATTGGCGCGGTAGTGCGGTGCGTAGAGGGACTCGATCACAGGAACGGGGCTCTGGAAGGTACCCTCCTGGGTCACGAAGAACTCCTCGGAGAAGCTGGTCTTCTCCTCGGGATAGCTGTCGAACCAGTACTCCGTGCGGTCGGCGAGCACGCTGCGGTAGCCCTGCGGGCTGAAGCTCACCCAGCCGGTGATGGAGATCGGACGGGCGAACCAGCCATAGCGGCCGGAGAGCTGGTCCACAGGCCGGAAGGCGGCGGGGCGCGGGGCGGTGAGCCGCACGAAGCTGCGGTTCTCCTCGTTCCAGATGCTGTAGGTGGCCACGACCTTGTCGCCGACGTGCAGGACGTCACCGTCGCGCAGCGGCTGCCCGTTGCGGGTGAAGCTGCGGGAGAGGGTGAAGCCGTTGCCGGAGGCCTTGATGTCCCTGAAGGGCAGGGTCGTGGAGGCGCTCAGGGCGATGACCTTGGTCTGCAGGGTCTCCTCCGTGCCGTGGAGCACGCTGCCGATGGCCTGGATGTAGGCCGGGTCGTCCTCCCATTGCTGGGTCTCTTTCTGGACCATGATCCAGAGGCGGATGCCCTCCGCCACCTCGTCGTGGCCGCAGTCGGTCATCAGGTCGCAGATCAGGGCGTGGGCGTAGAGCTCGCTCTCGAGCAGGCCCCGCCAGGGCATCACGGCGTTGGGATAGTAGGTCCCGCCGCTGCGGTGCGGCTCGGCGTACTGGAGCAGGGAAGTGATGTCCTTGTCCAGGGAACTGCGGAGCCGGCCGGCGGTGAACAGGGAGATGCCCCAGGCCTTGGCGAGGTCCTTGCCGCGCTCGTTCCCGATAAGGGCGCGCAGGGTCTTCATCCGGCGGGCCTTGGCGAAGACCTGGCCGTTGAGGCCGCGCTTGGCGCCCGGAACCAGGTATTCCTTTGCGGTTTTCCTGAATGCCTTCAGCTCCTTGCCGCTTGCACCCTTCGGGTCGAAGCGGACTTCGGGGTAGAGCGCTCTGACATGCAGGTACTGGTCCAGGCTGAGTCCGCCGCACCAGTAAGGACGCTTGCTGTCGCCGAAGAATCCAGCATCCAGGTAGCGTACGGCGTCCGCCGCCCTGGAGGAGAGCGCCTGCGGGCAGGCGTCACCCATGGCGGCGATGCGCTCCAGCAGCACGGCCGTGAGGACCGGCGAGGAGCTCATGCCGGCGAACCAGCCGAAGCCGCCGTCGGCGTTGCGGCAGCCGAGGACCTTGTCCTCCATCGCCTGCCGCTCCTCGGCGGACGCGCCTGCCACGGGCTTGCCGGGCAGGATGTCCAGCAAATAGTTGGCGAAGAGCGCCTCGCTCTGGTCGAGCAGGTTCTCGCTGGACGGGACCACCTTGTCCGGGACAGCCTCCCGGATCATGTCGATGATGGATATCTCCCGCAGGGCTGCATCCGCGCCGAAGACGTTGACGAACTCGCCGCGCAGGCGGGCGATGAGCGCTTCGCGGTCCATCCCCGCGCGGAGCAGGGCGGAGTGCGCTTCGGTGATGGTCTGGACGGCCGGCGAGACAGGCATCGTGACGAAGACGCCGTCGGAGCCGAATTCCGCCTCGTCGGCGGTGAAATTGACCAGCAGGCCCAGGTCCTTCAGGGCAGGCGTGGAGAGCTCGCTGACGAAGTCCGCGGAGCCGAACGCCGGCACGGTGATGCGCTCACCCTTCTCCTGGACCACGGGGGCGGTCTTGTAGTCCGTCCCGTTCAGGAAGCGGACGGACAGGCGGCCGGAGACCGGCACATCCTTGCTGTTCGCGAGGGTCACCCGGGCGACGTAGCGGTCGCCTTCGTAGAGGTATTGCGGCTGCACGACGGCCACCTTGACCGGCAGGGTCACCACCATCTCCTGGCGGAGCGTGGCGTTGTGGAAGGCCTTGTCGTGCGCAAAGAGCTGTACATAATAGGTCGAGAGCTTGTCCGCCGTGGTGAAGTTGAAGGTCACGATGCCGTCGCCGTCGGAGCGCAGGAAGGGCTCCCAGGCAATGGTGTTGGCGAAGTTCTCGCGGATGGCGGTGTTCTCCTCCTCCGCCCCCTCATCCGCTGCGATGCTGTCCGCCATGCTGTTGTCCTGGCGGGCCATCATGTCAGCGGATTCTTCCACCATGGCCATCTCCATGGCGGCGCGTCCCAGCGGGGCGCCGGCGGCCTTGGAGAGCAGGACCCGTCCGTTGGAATAACCTCTGACGACCGGTGCGTACCCGTAGGAGGTGTCGGTCCCGTCCGTGCTCATGTATTCGACTTCCGGGAGGGAACGGAGCTCGGGAGTGACACTGTGCCAGCGGTTGCGCTGGATGGTCTCCGTGCTCTTGTCGAAGATGGTGGCGGCGACCTCCGTGCCCGTGCCGGTCCGGATGGTGAAACTGTAGTCGTGGTGCGGTGCCGTGGTGTCCAGGAAGCGGCTGAACTGCAGGGGCAGCTGGAAGCGCTCTTCCGGCTTGTAGGAGGAGACGCTGTATTCGAAGGAGTTGCCGTTCCGGAACCAGAAGACCTTGAGGGTCAGGGTCTCGGGATATCCCGGCTTGCGCGGGAAGCGGAGGGTTCGCAGCGAGCCGGCGCTTCCGCGCACGCCCTCGAGCTTGACTATCTGCTTCTCCAGCAGGCGGTTGCCATCGCCGTAGAGCTCTACGACAATCCAGGCCGGACCGTCGGTGGTGCCGACCTGCAGGGCGATGTCGTCCTCGTCCGGGATCTCCTTGAAGAAGCTCCTCACGTCCAGGTCGAGCGCAGTGTCGGTATCGGAGGCCTTGACGACATCCCGGGTCTCTCTCTGGGTGAATTCCTTGCCGGAGTCGCTCTTGACGGAGACCTCGGCTTCGATGGTGTAGAGGCCGGAAGGCTGTCCGGCGAGGTCGAGGGCGAGCGCTTCGCCGTTGACGGCGTTTCCTTCCAGGATGGTCTTCCCTTCGTGGAGGACCTTGTAGCCGATCTGCACGCCGGGGTGGGTAAGGAGCGTCCCGTATCCGGTCTGGAAACGGGCGCGGATGACATCCTCACCGACGATGGAGCCGCTCCCGCGCTGGGAGATGCGCTCGAAGCGTCCCGGGGACTCGTTGAGCACCGAGACGTTGAACGGGAGCCGGTTGGTGGTCATCACGGTGTGGCTGAACTCGAGGGTCTCGCCGGTGCTGTCCGTGACGGTCACGGTGATGACGGAGTTGTTGTAGTAATAGCCCCCCTCCGGGGCGGTGAAGCGGATGCTGAAGTCCCCGGACGGGCTCAGATCCAGCTTGCCCTGGGCCGGGGTGCTGCCGGCGGCCTGGACCTTGTACCGGGCGCTTGCCGTGCCGAGGTTGTGGCCGGAATAGCTGCGGATATTGCCCTGGACGAGGACCTCGTCGCCGGGGAGATAGAAGCGGTCATCGGGCTTCCAGGTGAGCTCGAACGTGGGCAGGACGAACTCGTCCACCCGCACGCGGGTGCTGGCGATGCGCCTGCCGCCTTCGCTCACCGCAATCGTATACATGCCGCCCCGCTCGCCCTTCTTGAGGACGAAGGCGCCGGCGGCGGAGCCGAATTCGTTGGTGGTCAGCGTGGTCTCGCCGACGGTTTTGTCGGTCGCGTCGATGAGGGTTGCACTCAGCTTGATGCCGGCGGGACGGGTGGCGTATTCGTAGGTGCCTTCGTAGAGCAGCACCTTGAACTGCACCGTCTCGTCGGGATTGAAGGCGCTCCGGTCGGTCAGGATCATGGCTTCGTGCCGGGCGGGATTGTCCGTGCCGACGGTCTCCCGGGCCTGGTAGTGGAGCATGTGCTGCTGGGACATCCGGATCCGTCCGCCGTCGGAGACGACAGCCTGGACGGTATAGCCCCATCTGTCCTTGGCGATCCGGGCGGTGAAGGATTCCGGCAGGTAGGTGAATCCGTCGACCGGAAGGTTCCTGAGTTCGTCCAGCAGCTTGCCGTCATCGTCCCGCAGCAGGATGTTGCAGGTCTTGACGGGCTCTCCGGTGATGTAGTCGGCCACGTAGACGCCGTAGCCGTCCAGGTCGCGCTTGGTCGCGATGCCCAGGGTGTATTTGTCGTATTCGCTCTCCGCCGAGGCCTTGCCGCCGGTGACCTTGAGGGAATAGGTCCCGTCGTCCAGCGCGGGGAGTGTGAGGGTCAGGGTGTCCAGGACGTAGAAACTCCGCGCGGGATTGTCCACGGTGCGGTCGAAGAGTTCCTTCTTGCCGTCCAGGATACGGACACGCACGGAGGGGATGTTGCGCACCCGGATCGTGGCGATGCCCTTCTCCACATGCGTGTTGATCTCCTGGGCGTTGAGATCCTCCAGGAGTTCATCCACATAGACGCAGCAGTCCGCGATCTGCTTCTCGTCGCCGGAAAACTTCTTGCGGTCGGCGATGAAACGCTCGCAGTCGGCGGCCAGCTGGCGGTACTGGTCCGAACTGCCATTCTCCCGGTTCAAGCGGTTCCTGCGCTGCATCAGGAGCAGTTCGCGGGCAAGCAGGGAGACGGACTTGCCGTCGTAGCGGCGGATGTAGTCTTCGAAGGGTGCGAAAATATCGTCGCCGGAGTTTTTCCGGGACAGCTGCGTATATTCGACGAGGGCGTCCCAGGGGTATCTGCCTTCGAAGTGTCCGGCGATCTCCCGGGCGATTACGCTGCTGGTCCTGGCGGATCCGAACAGGCTCCAGAGCGCGTATTCGTAGTCATTCTTGAAGTGCGAAAGCAGGAAAGGGTGATACTGGAGGCGGGTCACGCCGCCGTCCCGCTTGTAGAATTCGGGATTGCTCACCTGCTCCATGCGGGATCTGTTCTCCTTGATGTAGGAGAGAAGTCCCTCGGAATCCGACAGGTTGCGTCTGTGGTAGAAAACGGCCACGGGTTCGCCGAACTCCTCGATGTCGCGCCCGGCCTGGGCATTGAGTTCGGAGCCGAGCTTCCAGTTGGTGCTGGTGCGGGCCTCGACATACTTCCAAGTGGCATCGTAGTAGTCCCAGGTCAGGTGCTGCGCGAGCGCCTCCTGCTTGATCTTGAGCAGGATGTCGGCCTGGTCCTTGGGCCGGTCATCGTCCACGGCCTTGTAGTACTCGGCCCACATCTTGACAAGGGTGTGGTCTTCGCGGTCTTTTGCGAGTGCGGGGGAATGCATATAGGTCAGGATTAAGGTCAGAAGCAGGGAAATCAGTTTAAGTGCTTTCATCTCGCATGATGTTAAGGGTTGAACATACCGATGGCCTCTGCTACAACAAAATTGCTGCCACCGATATACAAGATGCAGCCGGGTGTCTTTTCCGCTGCATCAAGTGCTTGTCTTACACCTTCTTGTACGCTGCCGCAGACCGTGCGGTCCAGGCCCTCCGTGCGGGCGGCGAGGGCCTCCGCAGGCAGGGCCCGCCCGCCGCGGGGCGCTACCAGGAAATACCGGGCGTCCCGGGGCATCATCGGACGGATGGCGTCCAGGTCCTTGTCCGCCATGATGCCGTAGACGATAAGCAGCGGGCGGCCGCTCTCGCGCAGGCGCCGGAAGTTGCGTTCCAGCGCGGGCGGATTGTGGCCGATGTCGCAGATGACCTCCGGGTCATCCGAGACACGCTCCCAGCGGCCGCGCAGGCCGGTGCGGGCGGCGGTGTGGGCGAGGGCCTCGCGCACGCCGGGCGTGCAGTCGATGCCGAGCAGCTCCAGCGCGGCCAGCGCCGTGCGCAGGTTCTCCGGCTGGTAGGGACCGTCAAGGTCCGTGTCGAAGGGTTCCGCCCCGAAGTCTTCCGCATAGAAGAGCGGGCAGGGGACCACGCTCGCGCGAGCTTCGAAAACGGGGGCCGTTTCGGTGTCGTGCTGGCCGCAGAGCGCCGGCACGCCGGGCTTGAAGATGCCGGCCTTCTCGGCGGCGATGGCCCCGCGGGTGTCCCCCAGCAGGGCGCAGTGGTCCAGTCCGATGCTCGTGACGACGGCGAGCTCGGGCGTGAGGATGTTGGTGCTGTCCAGGCGCCCGCCCAGGCCGACCTCGATCACGGCGATGTCCACCTGCTCGTCCGCGAACCAGCGGAAGGCCAGACCGGTGGTGATCTCGAAGAAGGAGAGTTCGCCGAGGTCCTGCTCCGTCAGGAAGCGGAATACATACTCCCGGGGGATCATCGACCAGCCCTCCGGGCCGACCAGCTTGATCCGCTCGCGGAAATCCACGAGATGCGGCGAAGTGTAGAGTCCCACGCGCAGCCCGGCCCCGGCCAGGGCGGCGGCGAGCATTGAGCAGACGGAGCCCTTGCCGTTGGTCCCGGCCACGTGGACGGTACGGATCTGTCCCGAGGGACAGCCCAGGGCGGTGTCGAAACGGCGCATGGCTTCCAGGCCGGGCTTGTATGCGCCGGCCGAGAATCCGGAGGTCTGGACCGAAGGGTGACGGGCGAACAGCTCCTCCAGGAGCCGGCTGTAGGTGTCTTCTGTATAATTCATAGTTGCAACTGAATCCAAATTTAACTAAATTTACACGATTTTAATTCTCGGATGGCCGAAAAATCATCAGCACTGCATGCAGCCTACGTCATCGACGGAGTGCAGGAGGAGTATACCCCGGCACAACTCCTCGATGCCGTGACGGAGGCCGAAGGGCGGCATCCTTATGCCGGCCCGGCGGAGGCGCGCGAGGTCGACGAGACGCTGGACCCGGTGTTCCCGGGCGCGGATTTCGACCCCGATGCCATCCTGGCCTACCTGGACGCCGTGGTCTCCGCCCGCAAGCAGCTGCCGGCTGCGGAGGCGGACTCCTACACGCGGATCCGCATCGCCGCCGCCCTGGTGGATGCGCTCTGGCGTACGGGCCGCTTCCGGCTGGGGGACCTCCGCCTGGACGCCGCCTGGCGCTGGGACGAGGCACCGGTGGGTGCACGGGCGGCTTTCTATTCCTCCGTGCGTGCAGCGGCCGACTATGTGGATGCCCTTGGGATCAAGTTCAGCAGCTACCGGTATTCCCGTACGACCGGGTCGTCCGAACTGGCCCTGCGCGTGCGTATCACCCGGGATGCTGACGAGGAGGACTACGGCTTCATCAGCGGGCCTTTCCGCTCGGACCATCCCCTGATCGGCACCCGGCGCGCCTGCGCCGCCACGCTTTTCCCCGACCCGCAGAGCTGGGTGGTCTATATCCCCTTCGACACGGCGGATTTCCGCCTGGGCGGCTCCCTGCTCGTGCAGGAGACCGGCCTGGGAGGCGGCCCTGCCCCGCAGATCACGGACGCCGACTATTTCATGGACTGCTACGAAGTGGTCCGCGAGCTTGTGGAAGACGGCATCCTGCTGTCCGGCGCCACGGTGGGCGAGGGTGGCCTGCTGAAGACCGTCCGCCAGATGGCCGCGGAATGCGGCGTGGAGCTGGACCTGTCGGACATCATGCAGGCCTACCAGGAGCAGGACGCGGTCCGGATCCTCTTCTCCGAGGTCCCGGGCGTCGTGGTGCAGATCCACGACGCGGACTTCGACTACCTCGACGCCGAGCTGCTCCTGCAGGACGTGGCCTTCTTCCCGCTGGGCCATCCCGTCCCCGGCCGCACGGACATCCGCATCAAGACCTCGGCCAAGACCGGCATACAAACCATCCTCGAATCCCTGATGCGCAACGCAGAAGGAGAAGACTGACACTGAAACACGATATGGGTAAACCAAAGATCTTCGTACTCGACACCAACGTCATCCTGCATGACCACAAGGCTATCCGCAAGTTCCGGGACAACAACCTCGTGATCCCGGTGGCCGTGATCGAAGAGGTGGACAAATTCAAGAAAGGCACCGACACCCTGTCCTACAATGCCCGCGGATTCATGCGCGACCTGGACAGGATCACCAACGGCCGGGATTTCGGCGCCGGCGGCCTGCCGATCGGCAAGGACCTGGGCTGGATCAAGATCGAGCCGAACCATCCCTTCTCCGAGGAGTATGCCGAGTTCTTCGCGGACGACATCCCCGACCACCGCATCCTCTCCACCGCCCTCTGGGTGCGGGACAACAACCCCGGCACCTTCGTGGCGCTGGTCTCCAAGGACATCAACCTCCGGATGAAGGCCAAGGCCATCGGGATGGCGGTCCAGGACTACCTGACCGACAAGGTCGAGGACCAGCGACTCGAGGAGGCGCAACGCGAGGTCCAGACCATGACCGTCGGCAGCGACATCCTGCAGGAACTCTGCTACGGCCCCGAGACGGCGGTCGAGTGGAACCGCATCCTCAAGGCGAAGCCGCTCCCGAACCAGATGTTCAAGCTCCGCTGGGAGAGCGAGCGCGACGAGCTGGTCTGCGCCCGCTTTGACGCCTCCCGGGACCGCATCGTGCTGGTCAAGTCGCACGTGGCCTATGGCATCCGGCCGCGCAATGTCGAGCAGAAACTCGCCTTGGACGCGCTGATGAACCCGAAGGTCGAACTGGTCTCGCTGACGGGCGGCGCCGGCACGGGCAAGACCCTGCTGGCCCTGGCCGCTGCCCTGGAGCAGGAGAAAGACTACGAACAGATCTTCCTGTCCCGCCCGACCGTGATCCTGGGCAACCAGGACCTCGGGTTCCTGCCCGGCGACCAGAAGCAGAAGATGACCCCGTTCCTGCAGCCGCTGATGGACAACCTCAACGTGATCAAGTACCAGTTCCGCCCGACCTCCCGCGAGGCGCAGCGCATCGACAGCATGCTGACCCAGGAGAAACTGATCATCGAGCCGCTCGCCTACATCCGCGGGCGGAGCCTGGGCAAGTGCTTCTTCATCATCGACGAGGCGCAGAACCTCACCCCGCACGAGATGAAGACCATCATCACGCGTGCGGGCGAGGGAACCAAGATGGTCTTCACCGGCGACATCTTCCAGATCGACCAGCCCTATCTGGACCAATGGTCCAACGGCCTGACGCACCTGGGCGAGAAGATGTACGGACAGGAGCTCTTCCAGCACGTGTTCCTGCGCAAGGGCGAGCGCAGCGAGCTCTCCGAGCTTGCCGCAAAATTGCTATAATGGGATTTTTATCGTAAATTCGCGGTTCGAAACAAATTAATCTATCCTATATTATCTATGTTCGAAATGAAAAAACGTGTCTATCGTTTCGGCGGCAAGACGGCCGAAGGCGATGGATCCATGCGTGAACTTCTCGGCGGCAAGGGAGCGAACCTCGCCGAGATGAGCAAACTCGGCATGCCGGTCCCTGCCGGCTTCACGATCACGACCGAGTGCTGTGCTGAGTACTATCAGCTGGGTGGCGGCTATACCGAAGACCTCAAGATGGAGGTCCGCGGCGCCCTGAACGCCACCGAGGCCCTGATGGGCAAGAAATTCGGCGACCCGAAGGACCCGCTCCTCGTGAGCTGCCGTTCCGGTGCCCGCAGTTCCATGCCGGGCATGATGGATACGATCCTCAACATCGGCCTGTGCTCCGCCACGATCCCGGGCATGATCAAGAAAACCGGCAACCCGCGTTTCGTCTATGACGCCTACCGCCGCCTGATCATGATGTATTCCGACGTGGTGATGGAGAAGGCCGAAGGGATAGAGCCTGCCGACGGGCAGGGCATCCGCCAGCAGCTGGACCGCATGATGGCTGAGCTGAAGGAGAAGAAGGGCTACGCATCCGATACCGAGATTACGGCCGACGAGCTCAAGGAGCTCTGCGAGCTGTTCAAGAAGAAAGTCAAGGAAGTCCTCGGCGTGGAGTTCCCCGATACGGCCCAGGAGCAGCTCTGGGGTTCCATCGGCGGCGTCTTCAAGTCCTGGAACGGCAAGCGCGCCATCGCGTACCGCCGCATCGAGAAGATTCCCGATGACTGGGGCACGGCCGTCAACGTCCAGTCCATGGTCTTCGGCAACATGGGCAACACCTCCGCCACGGGTGTCGCGTTCTCCCGCAACCCGGCCAACGGCGACAACCGTTTCTACGGCGAATGGCTGATCAACGCCCAGGGCGAGGACGTGGTCGCGGGCATCCGCACCCCGAACCCGCTCAACGAAGCCACCAAGAACGACCACAACCGCAACCTGGAGTCCCTCGAGGTCGCGATGCCCGAGGTCTACGCAGAGCTCGACGGCATCCGCAAGCGTCTCGAGAGCCACTTCCACGATATGCAGGACATCGAGTTCACCATCCAGGAAGGCACCCTGTGGATGCTGCAGTGCCGTATCGGCAAGCGCACCGGCATGGCCGCCCTGCAGATGGCGGTGGACATGCTCGACGAGGGTATGATCGACGAGAAGACCGCCGTGATGCGCGTCACTCCGTCCCAGCTCGACGAGGTTCTCCACCCGATCCTCAACCCGGCTTCCGAGAAGGAAGCGAAGGTCGTGGCCAACGGTCTGCCCGCTTCCCCGGGCGGAGCCGTCGGTACGATCGTGTTCACCTCCGAGGCTGCCATGGAAGCCGCTGCCGCCGGCAAGAAGACGATCCTCGTCCGCGAGGAGACCTCTCCGGAGGACATCCAGGGCATGCGTGCCTCCGCCGGTATCCTCACGACCCGCGGCGGCATGACCTCCCACGCCGCCCTCGTGGCGCGCGGCTGGGGCAAGTGCTGCATCGTGGGCTGTGAGTCCATGAAGATCAACTTCGAGGCCAAGACCCTCACCTTCGCCGGTGACAAGAAGGTCTACAAGGAGGGCGACTGGCTCTCCCTCAACGGCTCCAAGGGCATTGTCTACGCCAAGAAGATCGAGATGATGGACGCCAGCGAGAACCCTACCTTCCTGCGCTTCATGACCATCGTGGACAAGTACCGCCGCCTGGGCGTCCGCACCAACGCCGACACCCCGGAGGATGCCCAGAAGGCCCTCGACTTCGGCGCCGAAGGCATCGGTCTGTTCCGTATCGAGCACATGTTCTACGGCAAGAATTCCGAGACTCCGCTCGCCAAGCTGCGCAAGATGATCCTCTGCACCACCGACCGTGAGCGCAAGGATGCGCTGGCCGAACTCGAGCCGTTCATCAAGGCTTCCGTCAAGAGCACCCTTCGGGTCATGGACGGCAAGCCGGTGGTGTTCCGCCTCCTCGACCCGCCGCTCCATGAGTTCGTCCCGACCACCAAGGAGAAGACCGCCGAGGTGGCCAAGGAGCTGGGTATCAGCGCCGCTGAGGTGACCCGCCGCGGCGAGACCCTCCACGAAGTCAACCCGATGATGGGTCTGCGCGGCGTGCGTCTGCACGTGGCCTACCCGCTCATCGCCGAGACCCAGTACCGCGCCATCTTCACGGCCGTGGCAGAGCTCCTGCACGAGGGCTTCCACCCGCAGCCCGAGATCATGATCCCGGTCACGGTGTCCGCCCGCGAGCTGGGCTTCCAGCGCGCCATCTGCGAGCGTATCAAGGCTGAGGTCGAGATCCACTTCGAAATGATCATCACCTACAAGTTCGGTACGATGATCGAGATCCCGCGCGCCGCCCTGACCGGCGACCGCATGGCCCGCACGGCGGAGTTCTTCTCCTTCGGCACCAACGACCTCACCCAGATGACCTTCGGCTTCTCGCGTGACGACGTAGGCACCTTCATGGGCAACTACCTCGGCCACAAGATCCTCGACGCCGACCCGTTCCAGACCATCGACACCAAGGCTGTCGGCAAGCTGGTCGAGCTCGGTATCCAGGGCGGCCGTGCCCGCAGGCCGGACCTCAAGTGCGGCGTCTGCGGTGAGCACGGCGGCGATCCCGACTCCATCTCGTTCTTCAACCGGATCGGTGTCGACTACGTCAGCTGCTCTCCGTTCCGCGTCCCGATCGCCCGCCTTGCTGCGGCCCAGTCCGCGATCCGGCAGGCTGAGTAAGGCTTGACAGTCAACCACTTATGAAATAACCCTCGGAGATTTCTCCGAGGGTTATTCTGTATGTCATTGATAATCAGGCGTTGCTCTCTAGCAGGCGGTTGCGCTCTTCGCAGACTTCGGACCACTTGGGGTACTTGTCGTAGAGGGCGGCGAGGCTGGCCAGGGCGCCGGGGATGTCGATGCCCTGCGGGCAGATCTGCGCGCAGGCCCCGCAGCCCAGGCAGGCGTGGGGCTTCTTGTCGTCGGGCAGGTTCTCCAGGCGCATCATCGGGGTGTGGGAGAACTGCACGCGCAGGTCGTTGTATTCGGCGAGCAGGTCGGGGATGTCAAGCTCCATCGGGCAGCCGGCGCAGCAGTAGCGGCAGGCCGTGCAGGGGACGGAGTTCTTCATCCCTTCGGCGATGTCCTCCAGGACCTCGCGCTCTCCGGCGGAGAGGGGGTCCGGTTCGGCGAAGGTGCGGATGTTGTCCACCATCTGGTCCATCGAGGACATGCCGCTGAGCACCACCGCGGCGCCGGGGATGTCCTGCAGCCAGCGGAATGCCCAGGAGGCGGCGCTGGCGCCGGGCCGCAGGGCGCGCAGGCGCTCCTCGGCGGCCTCGCCGGGATGCGCCAGCTTGCCGCCGCGCACCGGCTCCATCACGATGAAGGGAAGCCCCCTGCCATTCAGGATCTCCACCTTGCGGCGGGCGTCCTGCAGGGTCCAGTCCAGGTAGTTGAGCTGGATCTGGACGAACTCGATGACCTGTCCGTAAGGCCCGTCCAGGATCTTTTCGAGGTTTTCGGCCGTGGCGTGGCAGGAGAAACCCAGGTGCTTGATGCGTCCGGCCTCGCGCTGCTCCGCGAAGTATTCGAGGATGCCCCAGCGCGGATCCATGTAGTCGTCCAGGCTGTTTTCGCAGATATTGTGGTAGAGATAGTAATCGAAGTAATCCACGCGGCACTTCTCGAGCTGGCGCTCGAAGGTGCCTGCCGGATCGAAGGTCCGGCTGTGCTGGTGTCCGGGGAATTTGTCGGCAATCATCCAGCTCTCCCGCGGATAGTGGGAGAGGATCTCGCCGATGACGGTCTCGGAGTTGCCGTCATGGTAGGGCAGTGCCGTGTCGAAGTAGTTGATGCCGTGCTGGATTGCATAATCCGTCATCTGAGCCACGGCGTCGCGGTCGATTGTCTTGTCTGGCAGGAGCGGGAAACGCATCGTCCCGAATCCCAAAGCTGATACTTTTCGGTCTAGGAGTTCGTGGAAAATCATTTCTTGTTAGTATTCACGATAACTTCGACGTTCTCGACGCCGAGTCGGACTTTCAGCCAGTTCTGGATGCGGATGCGCTCCGCTTCCTTGATGGCCTTGGTGCATTGCAGGATGGCCACGACGGTCTCTACACCGGACGTACTGCCGGTAGTGACGCTCTCGCCGCGGGTGAGCGTGACCTTCTGGATGCCGTCATACTGCGCGGCCAGCTCCTGCGTCAGCAGGGCGGCCGGCAGCTGGAGGTTCTTGTAGTGCTGGAGCTCGCCGGAGAGTTCGGTGACCTTGGCTTCCAGTTCTCCGACTTGCTGGTTGTGGCTGTCGATGATGTTGCGGATGATCTCAGACTCCGTCAGCATCTCGTTCTGGAAAGCCGCGTCTTCATGGATGATGATCTGGCTGCGGGTGATACCGGCTTCTTCGGCCTGCTGGAGCAGACGTTCGCGGGCCATGTCCTCCATCTTCTCGCCTGCGAGGTAGATGTCGATGGTCTTGGGACGGCTCTCCACGTCGGTCCGGTAGTCGTAGATGTAGCTCTTGCCCAGGTTTTTATTCTGCTGTACAAGCTGCTGGGCGGAGCGGGTGAAATTGTTGTCCTGGATCATCCGGATGCCCGAGAGCACGCTCGGTACGAGCAGCGTCAGGAGGATGACGGCGCTCCAATGTGAGGCGCGCCTGCTCCGGGCGTCATCCGCCTCGAAGGCGGAAGGGAAGTGCAGGTACTTGACTGTTACGACGGTCGCGAGGGTGATGAACACCGAGTTGATGATGAACAGGTAGAAGGCACCGAGGATGAACTTCGGCGCCAGGTGGGCGATGCCGTAGCCCACAGTACAGAGCGGCGGCATCAGGGCCGTGGCGATGGCCACGCCCGGGATCACGGTGCCGCCCCGCTCCTTGCGGGAGTTTTCGAGGATGCCGGCGAAGCCGCCGAACAGGGCGATCAGCACGTCGTAGAGGGTCGGGTTGGTGCGTGCCAGCAGCTCGGTCTGCTGCACCAGCTTGAGCGGGGAGATCAAGTAGAACACCGTGGAGGCAAGGATGCTGATCACCACCATCACGATGAAGTTCTTGACGGAATCCTTGACCAGGGCCGTGTCGTTGGTCCCGAGCCCGAGTCCGAAACCGAGGATTGGACCCATCACGGGCGAGATGAGCATCGCGCCGATGATGACCGGGATCGAGTTGAGGTTGAGACCCACCGAGGCGATGATGATCGCGCAGGCCAGGATGAAGACGTTGGGACCCCGGAAAGCAATGCCGCTGCGGATGCGCGCGGCGGCGGCCTGCACATCCACGTGGTCCTTCATGTTGACCAGCGACCTGAAAAAAAACGAGACCCGGTTCATTCTTCCGTTCTAACCTTCAAACTACAAAGATAGTATAAAAAATTGAATCTTATTTCCTGGCCTGGCGGCGCCAGGCCGAAGGGGAGCTGCCCGTGCGCTTGCGGAAGAGGCGGGAGAAGTAGTAGGGGTCCTCGATGCCGACCTTGTGGCAGACCTGGTTGACGTGGAGGCCGGTGGCGTCGAAAAGCTGCATGGCCGTCTGGATGCGCATCTCCTGGATGTAGGCGCCCGGGGTCATGCCGGTGTGGCGCTTGAAGACGGCGTTGCAGCGCGCGGGAGAGAATCCGGTGAAACGGCACAGGTCATCCAGGGAGATGTGCTGCTCGATGTGCTCCCGGATGAAGTCCCGGCAGCGTGCGATGATGTCCAGCCCGCCTTCATCCTGCCGGGTCCGGTAGCCGGCCTGGAGATAGCGGAAGGTCCCCAGGAAGTGGTACAGCGTGGCGCAGGCGTAGCGCAGCTGCTCGTCGCCGAAGCCCGCCTCGACGGCGAGGAAAAGCTCCTCGAAGAGGGTTGTGCGGCCCGTGATGCGGTCGTGGTCCGGGTCGGCCATGGCGCAGACCCGGTCGCAGCCTTCGGCGAAATACGGAGCCAGTTCGCCCTTGAAGTGTACCCAGTAAAGGGTCCAGGGGGCTGCGTCATCGGCGCCGTAGGCGTGCGGGGCCCCGGCCGGGATGATGAAGGACTGGCCGGGGCCGAGTACGGAGCGGGCCCCCTGGCAGTCCACCCAGCCCGAACCGTCCGTGCAATAAAGCAGGATCCAGGCATCCGCGCCTTCCGGTCGGGAACGGAAGTGGTGCCTCGCGTGCGGGAAATGTCCGATGTCGGTCAGGTAGAGCCGGGACGTGAACGGGTCCCGGCAGAGGGCTTCCGTGACCGACGGTGGCAGGACTACCATCCGGCTTCCTTTGAATCCATCTTTGAGTCTCAGCATAGATGCATGTTTGGCTGATTTTGACAAAGATAGCCATTTTCCTTGAGAATATTATCGTATTTTTTGTCCATCTTTTTGGTAAAATAATCTATTTCAGTGCAGGCGGGAATATGCTAAATTTGCAAAAAATGATATTATGTCCACATATAACAAAGGGTTCATCTATTTCATCTGCCTCGTCTCCGCCATGGGCGGCCTGCTGTTCGGCTACGACTGGGTCGTGATCGGCGGGGCGGTCAAGTTCTACGAACAGTTCTTCGACCTGGGCGGCAGCCCGGTCCTGCAGGGTATCGCCACGAGTGCGGCCTTGGTGGGTTGCATGGTGGGCGCCCTGACCGCCGGTGCGCTGGCGGACAGATACGGCCGTAAGCCGCTTCTGATGGTCGCGGCCGTGCTCTTCACGGTCAGCGCCATCGCCACGGGTCTTTTCAATGATTTCTGGCTGTTCTGCATCGCCCGCCTGGTGGGCGGCGTGGGTATCGGCCTGGCGTCAGCCATCTCGCCGATGTATATCGCCGAGGTGTCACCTTCGGACGTGCGTGGCCGGCTGGTCAGCCTCAACCAGATGACCATCGTGCTGGGCATCCTCTCGGCGCAGATCGCCAACTGGGCGATTGCGCGGCCGGACATCGGCGGCCAGATCGACCCGTGGAACATCGAGATGGGCTGGCGCTGGATGTTCTGGGCGGAGACCGTACCTGCTGCCGCATTCCTCGTCTTGTCATTCTTCATCCCGGAGAGTCCGCGCTGGACGGCGCTCAACGGCCGTCGGGAACAGGCCCTGTCCGTGCTGTCCCGTGTGGGCGGGAACGCTTATGCGGAATCGGAACTGGCGGCAATCTCCGCCTCCGTGGCCGGTGCACCGGAGCACAAGGCCGGCCTGGCGGAACTCTTCCGCAAGCGTTACGCCCGGGTCCTGGCGCTCGGTATCATCATCGCCGTGTTCCAGCAGTGGTGCGGTACCAATGTGATCTTCATCTATGCGCAGGATGTCTTCGCCGGGGCGGGCTACACCATCAGCGAGGCCTTCCTCAATATCATCGTGACGGGCGTGGCAAACGTGATCTTCACCATCCTGGCCCTGCAGGTCGTGGACCGCTGGGGCCGGCGCAAGCTGATGCTGCTGGGTTCCGGCGGACTTGCCCTGATTTACCTGGTCCTTGGCCTATGCTTCCGCGGCGGTGTGACCGGCATCGTGATGGTACTGCTGACCGTGGCTGCGATCGCCTGCTATGCACTGACACTCGCGCCCGTGACCTGGGTGCTGCTCTCCGAAATCTTCCCCAACCGCGTGCGCGGCATCGCCATGGCGGTCTGCACCTTCGCCCTGTGGGTGGGCAGTTGCACGCTGACCTTCGCCTTCCCGTCCATGAATGCGGCGTTGGGCTGCAGCGGCAGCTTCTTGATCTATGCCGCCATCTGCCTGTGCGGCTTCCTGTATTTCCTCAAGGCCTGCCCGGAAACTAAGGGCAAGAGCCTCGAACAACTCGAAAACGAACTGCAATAAGGATATGGTCAAGGCTTGGAGAGAAACGGTCGTCATCCCTACCTATGAGGTCGGCGCGCCCGAGAAGAATCCGATTTTCCTGGAGAAACGCGTCTACCAGGGCAGCAGCGGCGTGGTGTACCCCTATCCCGTGATCGAGTCCATCGCGGACGAGAAGCATGACAAGGAATACCGGGCCGTCTGGCTGGAGAACGAGTATATCAAGGTGATGATCCTGCCTGAACTGGGCGGCCGCGTGCAGATGGCATACGACAAGGTCGCGCAGCGGCATTTCATCTACTACAACCAGGTGATCAAACCGGCCCTCGTGGGCCTGGCGGGTCCCTGGATCAGCGGCGGCATCGAGTTTAACTGGCCGCAGCACCACCGTCCGAGCACTTTCATGCCCGTGGACTGCACCATCGAGGAGCATCCCGACGGGAGCGTCACGGTGTGGTGCAACGAGATGGAGCGGATGTTCCACCAACGCGCCCAGGCGGGCTTCACGCTGCGCCCCGGCTGCGCGTACCTGGAGATCCGCGGCATCCTGTCCAACCGGTCCGAACTGCCCCAGACCTTCCTGTGGTGGGCCAATCCGGCGGTCCATGTCAACGACGCCTACCAGAGCGTCTTCCCGCCGGACGTCAACGCCGTGTTCGACCACGGCAAGCGGGCGGTGAGCACCTTCCCCATTGCTACGGGCGTCTATTACAAGATGGACTACTCCGCCGGAGTGGACATCTCCAACTACAAGAACATCTACGTGCCGACCTCCTACATGATCGCCAAGTCGAAGTATGATTTCGAGGGCGGCTACGAGAATGATACACACGGAGGCATGCTGCACGTCGCGGACCACCGCTTCGCGCCGGGCAAGAAGCAGTGGACCTGGGGCAACGGCGATTTCGGCCGCGCCTGGGACCGCAACCTCACCGACGAGGACGGGCCGTACATCGAACTGATGGCGGGTGTCTACACGGAGAACCAGCCCGATTTCAGCTGGCTGATGCCGGGCGAGGAGAAGTCTTTCGTGCAGTATTTCTTCCCGTACCGGGAACTGGGCGTCGTGAAAAACGCTTCCAAGGACGTGGTGCTCAATCTCGACCCCGCCGGGGAGGACGCAGCGCGCATCCGCGTGTTCACGACCTCGCGGCAGGACCTGCGCATCGCACTGACGGGTCCGGACGGGGCGGTGCTCTTCGAGCGCCAGGCCGTCCTGGGGCCGGAACAGGTCTTCGACGAGACCGTGCCGACCGGCGGTGTCCCTTACGCGCAGCTCATGCTGCAGGCCGGTCCGCTGAGCTGGCATCCGGAACCCGCGGACAGCGAGATCCCCCCGGCAGCGGAGGCAGCCCTGCGGCCGGAAGAGATCGCGACCTGCGAGCAGCTCTACCTCACGGGCCTGCACCTGGAGCAGTACCGACACGCGACCTGGAGCGCGAAGGATTATTACGAGGAGGCGCTGCGACGCGACCCGCAGGATGTGCGCAATAACAATGCCCTGGGCCTGTGGTACCTGCGCCGGGGCCGCTTTGCCGTCGCGGAGCCGTATCTCCGCACGGCAGTGAAGGTGTTGCAGAAACGCAACCTGAATCCCTACGACGGCGAGCCGCTGTACAACCTGGCACTTTGCCTGCGGTATCAGGGACGCCTGGCCGAGGCGTATGACTGGTTCTGCAAGGCGGCCTGGAATGCCGCCTGGCAGGAGCCGGCGTACCTGGCCTGCGCGCGCATCAGCTGCCTCGAGGGCCGCTGGGAGGACGCGCTCGGCGAGCTGGACCACGCCCTGTGGCGCGGCTGGCACAACCACCAGGCGCGCGCGCTCAAGGCCGCCGTCCTGCGCCGCCTGGGCCGCACGGACGAGGCACAAGCGCTGGTCGCTGAATCGCTCGCGATCGACAAGTTCAACTTCGGCTGCCTGTGGGTGCAGTGCCTGATGACGGACGGGGGGAAGGACGCTTTCGCCGAGTTGATGCGCGGCGAACCGGAGAATTACGACGAGGTCGCCCTTGACTTCTGCGCCGCCGGCCTGTCCGACGAGGCCGGCGCCCTCTGGGCTTTCGGTGCTTCCCAGGGCGCCCTCAGCGAGATGTCGGTCTACTACTGGAAGCATTATTGCGGATACGCCGGCTCTCCGGCCGGCATGGCACAGGCCTTCCCGAACCGGATGGAGGCCATCGAAGTCTTGTCTGCGGCAGGGGAGAAGGATGCACGGGCGGCGTGGCTGCTCGGCAACCTGTGGTACGACAAGCGGCAGTACGACCAGGCAGAGGCCTGCTGGGAGCAGGCCGTGGCGGCCGACCCGGGCTTCCCGGGGGCCTGGCGCTGCCTCGCGCTCGTGCGCTACAACAAGCGCCACGACGCCGCCGGCGCCCTGGCCGCGATGGAGCGCGCCTACGCGCTCGACGAGACCGACGCCCGCATCCTGATGGAACTGGACCAGCTCCACAAGAAGCTTGGGAGTCCGGCACAGACGCGGCTGGACCGCCTGCAGGCGCATCGCGCCCAGGTGGAGAGCCGTGACGACCTGGTGCTCGAAGAGATCACGCTGCTGAATGACCTGGGCCGTTATCAAGAAGCCCGGGAGAAACTGGACGCCCACCGTTTCCATCCGTGGGAGGGCGGCGAAGGCAAGGTCCCGGCACAGTACCAGCGCTGCCGCGTCGAGCTGGCGAAGCAGGCGATGGCGGCGGGGCGCTGGGCGGAGGCCGTGGCCCTGCTGGAGGAATGCCTCGTGTATCCCCACCACCTGGGCGAAGGCAAGCTTTACGGCGCTCAGGAACAGGACTTCTACTACTACCTCGGCTGCGCCTGGCAGGGCGCAGGCGACGCCGCGAAGGCCCGCGAGTGTTGGGAGAAGGGAGCCAAGGGAGACCTCAAACCTGTCCCTGCCCTCTACTACAACGACGCCAAGCCCGAGAAGATCTATTACCAGGGCCTCTCACTCGCTGCCCTCGGCCGTAAGGCGGAGGCGGAAGCCAAGTTCCGGATGCTGCTGGACTACGGCCGGGAGCACCGCGACGACGACGTGGTGATGGACTACTTCGCCGTGTCCCTGCCCGACCTCGCCATCTGGGACGAGGACCTCAAGGTCCGCAACATCGCCCATTGCGACCTGATGGTAGCAATGGGACAGGACGGTTTGCGTAAAGTGAGCGGTAAGTAATTGTTTATAAATAGTTAAGAGAATAAGCTTATGGCTATTCTGCGTATAAGTTATTTGCGTATCTGCTTTATTGTCAGCAGTTTGTTAATCATGATCGCCAGCACTGTCCCTGCAGGCGGACAGCCTGCCGGGAGTTTCCGCTTCGGCACCGCCGTCCGGCCGGACGGCCAGACCCTCTATGTGGACGGGACCGGCATCCTGCTGAACGGGGAGTATGTGCTGCCCGTGATGGGGGAGATCCACTTCAGCCGCGTCCCCGAGCGGGAGTGGCGCCGCGAGGTGCTCAAGATGCAGGCAGGCGGGATCGATATCATAGCCTGCTACATCTTTTGGAACCACCACGAAGCCGTGGAGGGACAGATCGACTGGAGCGGCAACCGCAATATCCGCAAATTCCTGGAAATCTGCCGCGACTGCGGAGAGAAGGTGGTGCTGCGCGTGGGTCCATTCTGCCATGGCGAGGTCTACCTCGGCGGCATCCCGGAGTGGGCGGTGGACAAGGCGGCGGCCGATCCGGCGCAGTTCGCGCTGCGCAGTCCTGCGCCGGGCTTCATCGCGGAGGTGTCTCGCTTCTATGACGCCATCGGACAGCAGGCGGAAGGCCTTCTGTGGAAGGACGGCGGCCCGGTGATCGGCGTGCAGGTGGACAATGAGAGCAGCGGGCCTTGGCCTTATTTCGCTGCGCTCAAGCAGGCCATCATCGACGCCGGGATGGACGTGCCGTTTTATACCCGCACCGGCTGGCCCCAGATGCAAGGTCCGGCCGTTTTCGGCGAGATCCTGCCGCTCTACGGCGACTACGCCGACGGTTTCTGGGATCGCGAACTGACGGAGATGCCCGGCGACTACCGGGCGGCTTTCCGCTTCAAGGACAGCCGCCTGTCGGCCGTGATCGCGACGGAGGTCTTCGGGACCGACCAGAGTACGGAGATGTCCCGGGAAGACCTGTCCTATCCGTACCTGACCTGTGAACTGGGCGGCGGGATGATGCCTTCTTATCACCGCAGGATCCATATTTTCGACCGGGATGCGCTGGCGCTGGCCGTCTGCAAGGTCGGCTCAGGAAGCAACCTGCCGGGCTACTACATGTACCACGGCGGCACCAATCCGTACTGCGCGGAGCATTCGATGGCCGAGTTCCAGGCTTCCAAGTACACCAACTGGAACGACATGCCCCACATGACCTATGACTTCCAGGCGCCGCTGGGGGAGATGGGACAGCCCAACAAGTCCTACCATTACCTCCGTCTGCTGCACCAGATGCTGCGCGACTGGGGTGCGGAACTGGCCCCGATGCAGCCGGAGTTCGGCACGGGCCGGCTCCGCACGGCGACGCGCCGCAGCGGGGAGAGCGGCTTCGTCTTCGTCAACAACTACGAGCGCCTGGCTGCCCTGGGCGACCAGCCCTGGGAGTTTTTCGGACAGGCGCTGACCGTACGGGACGGGCAGAGTTTCTGCTTCCCCTACGGGCTGGACTTCAGGAAGCTGCACATCGACTGGGCCACGGCGCAGCCCTTCTGCAAACTGCGCCGGGGTCTGTATTTCGTGGCGGTCGAGGGGATCGACCCGGTCCTGAAGATCAACGGCCGGGAGTATCGCCCCCGTCTGGACAGGCCTTTCCGCGTGAAGGGTGTGAGGATTGTGGTGATGAGCCCGGAGCGGGCGCTGCAGGCCTATAAGGTCTCCGACCGCAAGGTCCGCTTCAGCGAAGGCCTGCTCTACCGCGACGGGCGCCGCTGGGTGACGGAGCGCTGGGTGGCGGAAGGTGCCGTCGAGCCCGTAGCAGTCCGCCCGGCCGGCCCGGCCCGGGAGGTCGGCATCGGAGCGCTCGGCGTGGCCGAGCAGCCTGCGGAGGCCGACTTCGCGGCCGCGGCAGCCTGGAACCTTCCTGTGCCGGCAGTCGCCGATCCGGAAGACTGGTTCCTCGAAGTGGACTACGACGGCGACGTGGCCCGCGTCTATGCGGACGGGCGCCTGGTCGAGGACAATTTCTGGAACGGCCGTAAGATGCTGGTGCGCGTCAGCGACCTGGCGGGCAAGGACGCGGAACTGCGCATCCTGCCGCTGCGCAAGGATGCGCCCATCTACCTGCAATCCGCGCAGCGCGCCGTGCTGGACGCCGCCCCCGGCGACTCCCTGCTCGCCCTGCACGGGGTGCGGCTCGTACACCGGATCACGAAATGACAAACATTATTGACACATAATCTATGAAAGCACGTTTTTCCATTTTCCTGCTGGCCGCCGTCCTGGCGCTGCCTTTCCCGCTGCGCTCGCAGGAGCGCCTCTGCCGCCTTTCCGATCCGTCGATAGATGCTCCGGCGCATATCCGGGACGCTTCGCTCTACGGCAAGAGCATCGTCTTCTTCGGCGACAGCTATATCCAGAACCACGTCCGTCCCATCGAGGAGACCTGGCATTACAAGCTGGCCGTCAAGTATAATATGGAGTACCGCAATTTCGGCTGGAACGGCAACTGCGTCGCGTATGACCGCACGGCGGAGAATTTCGGCCCTCCGATGTACGAGCGCTACCAGGTCCTGCCCGAGAAGGCCGACTATGTCGTGGTCTGCGCCGGCCACAACGACGCCACCCGGATGGCCCGGAACGGAGAAGGGACGGAACTTTTCCGCGAGAAGCTCAAGGTCCTCTGCGAAGCGCTGATCCGGAAATATCCCGGTGCCAAACTGTGCTTCGTGACGCCCTGGGCGGTGCCGCGCCCGATGTTCCCGGAGATGACGGCCGTCCTGCTGGAGGTCTGCGGCTCCTACAGCATCCCGGTCTTCGACGCCACGCGGAACAGCGGCATCTACGTGTGGGACGAGGAGTTCCGCAAACTGTATTTCCAGTCACCCGGCGACACGGCGCACCTCAACGCGGCCGGGCACGACCTCTTCCTGCCCAAGATGGAACACTTCCTGCTGGGGCTGTAGGACGATGATAAATGCGAAAATTGATTAACTTTGTAGGAATCTGCAAACAATCGAAAACCGCATAGATATGGCAAAGAAACAAACCAACGGATATCCCTGGAAATTCTGCTCCCTGGGCGGAGTGGTCCGGGTGAACATCACTTCCGGCGAGGATATCGCCCACCTGGGCGAACTCGACCAGAAACTCTGGACGGTCCTGGCGTGCCCCGTCAAGGACCTGGACCTCGATGAGAAGACCCTGCAGCTGATCGACAGCGACGGCGACGGACGCATCCGCGTGGCGGAGATCGTGGCTGCGGCGCAGTGGATCACTTCCGTGGTGAAAGACAAGGACGCCATCCTCAAGGGGGAGAGCGTGCTGAAGCTCGACGGCATCAATACGGACTGCGAAGCCGGGGCGAAACTCTACGGCTCCGCGAAGCAGATCCTCGCGAACCTCGGGCTGGAGAAGGACGAGATCAGCGTGGAGGAAGCCTCCGACAGCGTGGCGATCTTCGCGA
>JAEEGF011083668.1_pt1 | contig 28143 bp, 10 predicted proteins | sample 9134171 | NCBI WGS metagenome assembly JAEEGF01 (sample SAMN16246542, study PRJNA631951) | gut metagenome | biome: gut microbiome; feature: rumen; material: AP-attached | host: Bos | place: Iran: Karaj | collected 2018-10 | reverse complement strand
AGTTCGAAGGACTCTCCGTCCGCCGGCGGCACGACGTTGAGTCTTCCGCCCTCGATGGTGTACTCGGACGCGCCTGGCACTGCGCCGTACGTGTAGACTCCACCCGCAATCACGGTCTTGGGCCATGCGGAAAGGTTGTTCGTGTTGATCACGGTGCCGCCCATCAGCACAAGGCGCGCATTTTCGCCGAAGGTGACGTTATGCGACTGGAAGTCGAATGTCGCTCCATCAAGAATAACCAGGTCGCCGTTGATCTTGAGTGTGTCTCCGGCGGTTCCTCCGACATAGCTGTTCACGCTCCACGGCGAGATCACGAGATTTCCGTTTAATGTCACGTTGCGCCATATCGCGATGAAGCCGTTTGACGTAACAACGTCTCCGTTCACGATTGTGGCGGCCGTGGCATTTGCGTTGTTCACGCCGATCCAAGCGTCACGTGCCGTTCCGGAGGCGCCTTCGGTCGTGATGACGACCTTGACGTTCTTGTCGGACACAATATCGAGAGTTCCATTGCCGACAAGCCCGGCCTGCGCAAGTTCAAGCGTGCCGTTGCCCGCCACATGCTTCACGCCGATGTCGGGATAGCCGTTGCCCCCGTACCTCACCTTTGCAGTGCAGCCGCGCACCACGAAGTCGCCGAACTTCCTGTTGTTGATCTTTCCCTTTCCGTCGCCCCAGATGTGCATGATGCCGCCGGCGGTGAATATGCCCACGTCATAGCTGTTGTCGGCGGGCTGGCCGTTCGACCACGCGCCGTTCTGGTCAACGTAGTTGTCGGTCTCGATGTACGACGTTACCTTGCGCGTAGTCGCGATGTTGTCCACGTTTGTGATTGTCGCATATACAACCGTGCGTCCGTCCACGACTTCGCTGGAAAGCGTATAGCCAACGACAGGCCCTGTAAGGAAAACCGATGTCGAGAGATCATCCGTCGCCTCCTCGAACGAAAGCGCGGAAGCCGAGAAGAGTTCCACCTTCTTGTCCAGCAGCAAGTCGGCCACAGTCGGCACAACGACCTGGTGCTCGTCGCCCTCTGCGTCGTATTCCTCCTGCTTTGCTGCAATCTGCTCAAGCGCAGCGCTGTACATCGGCGTCATTTCCACGGTCACCGCGCCCTGCCTGCCGATTTCCAGCGGGCCAGTGAACGACATCCCGTTTCTGAAGTCCAGCACGCCCTTCTCGACTGCCGTCGTGCCGTTGTAGTTCGCCGCGCCGTGCATCACCAATATGCCCTTGCCCGTCACGGCGAGCCCTCCGTCCGTCTCGCCCGCTTCTACGGCGGAACCGATGTCGGACTCGATGCCGACAATATAGCTTGCGGTATCGACTGTCGCGCCGCGCGATCCTATGGACAGCGTGAAGTTGTCCGCACGAGGCACAAACGCGTTGAGATTAGATGCAAGCGCCTTGAGCGTCCCGCCGTTGAACACAACAGTTGCCGTGCCACCTTCGGCAGCAAGCTTTTTCACCGAAAGCGTGCCGCCGTTAAGCGCAACCGTGCTGGTCCCGAGGGGGCTGCCGCTGCCAAGCAACATCTGGTCGCCGTTGACAATGAAATCGCCGCCGCCAAGCTCGAAGACTCCAGTTCCGCCGTGCCGACCAATGTACGCTGTGCCGGCAATCGTCGCCGTACCACCCTTCTGGACGTAGGTGCCGTTGCAGCCGTTGGCTCCGCCAAGTGCAAAGTTGAGTCCGCACGTTATAACTCCGTTCGCGTTCGTGAATACGGACGTGGCGCCGGTCCCGTTCGACGCGATGCGAAAGTCGCTTCCCGAACTCATGGTGCCGCCCGTCATGTTGACGATTGCCTTCGAGTTATTGCCGTTCGCTATCACGATCTGCGCATTCTCGCTATTTGCCACGAGCGCTCCTCCGGACATCTCGACTTCCGCCTCGGAGCCTGCTCCGCTTGCAATTCGGATCGCCACATTGCCCTTGTTCACACCGCCCGCGCGGATGCGGCCGGCGGACATGAGCAAGCGCGACTTCGAATTGTCGTTGTCAGCCAAGGTAAAGCACCCATTTTTAACCTCGGCGCCATCTCGATATCCGGCGATGATCTCGCCCCCGTCCATGATGACAGTGCCGACGCCGTTCCCTCCGCTACCCTGCGAAACGCGAACCCAGTACGGGGCGCGAGCAATCGTGCCAGCTTTCACCTTAAGTGTCGCCGAGCTCTGGTTCCAGCCCACGTTGATGTCGTTCATGAACGTGTACGTGCCGCCATCCAGAACGACATACGCCGGATTAGCCGAGCCGCTGCCGATGTACATCTGCTTATTGGCCGTCGCTGCAAAACCGTTCTCGCCGCTGGCCTTGAACACAAGCGGTGCATCCGTAGTGCCAGCATAAAGATGGTAGTCGCCCGAGAAAGTGTACGCACCATCGAGATAGACCGTCATCGAACCCGACTTGCCGTTTATGACGGATTCGGTGAAGTTGATGTTGCCGACAGGAACGCCGGTGTCGCTGTTCCAGTTCGTCGCGTTGTTCCACTGCGCATGGCCTTCTGAGTCGAGGCTTGTGCCGTACCATTCGGCCGCGGTCGATGTCTGCACGATGCCCGCAGCCATCACCGCGCATACGCGGGCGACATTTCTACCGACTACCATCTTTTAACCTCCTGTAATTGTTTTGGACAAAAGATACACCTGTACGGTTCTCAGCGAATCGCGGCATACACCACCACGTTCTGCAAATATTCTATCACATCAGAGCCGGGGATAATATACCCCATTTGGGTACCGAAACGACGCCTTCCTCGAGCCCTCTATTTGCTCCATTTGGGAAGATACATCCCTCGCCACCAGATTCCGTGGCCAAGCAGATCGGGACCGAAGTAGAAGCCCGGCTGCGGCGGCTGGTTGTATCCGGCGTTCTGCGCCGCTACGCTTTCGCGGTACGGCGGGTCCTCCAGCATCGTCCAGAAACGGTACGGCGTGTCGCAAGGCGAGAGGAAAAGCCTCAGTTCCTTGTCGCCGCGCGCCGGAAGCACTATCTCCTCTCGCCAGTCGCCCAAAATGTCCGCCTGAAGGCACGGCACGCACTTCGAGCCGTTTATGAGATGTACATTGTCGAACTTTGCGAGTTGCCACTGCTTGTGCGTGCGCGAACACATAGACCACATCCCGTTTCCCGCGACGCACGACGCCGTCATGTCGCCGGAAAAGTACGCCCAGAAGGCCAGGCCCGCAGGCGGCCACCCGAGGAAATTGAGTTCGCCGTCGTACATGCCGATGCCCTTCGCGGACCACATCTCCACGCCCGGAGTGCAGCCGTCTATGTCGAACGCGACGGCGCGCGGGACATCCTTGTTGCTCTTGATCTGATGGATGACCTTTCCGGTCCAGGCGTCGCGCAGAACCGCTCCGTCCACACTGTTCTCCTGGCATGTCCATACCTGCAGCCCCCGGGTGTACGGCGTACGCTGGATGAGATTCAGCGCATCGCCGTGTCCCATTCCGGTCGAATGCAGCCCGGTGCCGTCGTCGTCAAGCACCATCTGTCCGTAGATTACTTCATCCTTGCCGTCGAAATCGACATCGCCCATGCGAATGCTGTGGAAGCCCTGGTGGCAGTACCTGCCCCACTTCTCCATGTCGTCGAGCGTGTCGAACGTCCATTTCTCCTTCAGGCTCTTTCCGTCGAAGTCGAGCGCCATGACGCCGGTGCGCGAGTAGTAGCCGCGCCCCATCACGGCACTCGGACGTTCCCCGTCGAGAAAGCCGAACGATGCGACGAAGCGGAAAGGACGGTTCCCGTCGAGATTGCCGTGGTCGCCCCAGTACCATGCGCGGCACGCACGCCAGTCGCGTCCGAGATCGGGCTTCATCGTGATCGAGTCTATTGCGCGCCCGGTCTTTCCGTCGAACACGGTGTACCACTGCGGAGCGAATACGACTGCACCATGCCCCTCGACCCACTTCTTCTCGGGATCGCCGAGAATCCGTCCCGTTCCGTCGACCGTTCCGTCAGATGTGCGCACGATCATCTCCGCGCACCCGTCGCCGTCGAAGTCGTAAACCACAAACGGATTGTAGTGCTCGCCCGAGCGGCAGTTGGGCCCGAGGTTGATTTTCCAGAGGGACTTGCCCGTCGACACCTTGACGCCCTCGAACCATGTCGGCCCGGTATGGCCGGGATGCGAATTGTCGCGCGCATTTGTCGGAGACCATTTGATCACGATCTCCATTTCGCCGTCGCCGTCAAGGTCGCCCATGGAGCAGTCGTTCGGCACCATGTGGTACTTCTCGCTCGGAGTCTCTCCGCCAGGCGGGGCGCTAAGCGGAATCCTGATATAGCCGATCGGCGCGTCGGCTGGAACTGTCCATTTGTCGCCGCCGTGTATCGCGCGCGTCGTCGGAAGGTGCGCCTTCACAGAATACGTCGCCTTGCCTTTGTACGGCAGGCGAATCTGCGTCACGTCGGCAATCGGCTTGGAGTTGACCTTCTTGCCGTCCCTGAAGACGTCGAACGTCTGGTTCGTCGGGTCGTACGAGAAATAGCGCCAGCCAACGCACACCGTATTTGTGGAGTCGCGCCACGCGACGACGCCGCGCCCGAACTTCTCAAGCCGCAGCTTCCTGTGGTCGTATGCCGTAGCAGGCGCGGGGAACGGTCCGTCGGGCTTGTTGCGGTGCGTCGATTTCCAGTCCGGCGTGCCGAAGTGGTCGTGCTCTATGAACGGTTTTGCCAAACGCGGATCAGTGGCAGAGTGCGCCGCCAGGGCGAAAGCCGAGACAGCCACCATTACAACCAAGCCGATACGCATTTTCATTGATTACGACTCCATGTGGGACAAATTTAGAAGCCTTTATTGCACCACTGCCTCCTTCGCGAGCTTGTTGGCGAAATGGCGCTCCATCGCTTGGACGAGATCGGCCGGCGCCTCGACGATCGCGCCGTGCTTCTGCTCGCTGAAGCCTTCGCGCTTCATCGGCGAGCCGCGGTCGTTGAAGTATCCGATCGGCTTCCATTCCTTGAAGTCCTTCGTCTCGACGAAGCCGAAGTTGTGCGGGCGCATCGTGTAGCGGTCCCACATCACGACCCACGTCCCGTCCGGACGCCTCCAGCAGCTGGGCGCCTCGTGTCCGCGCCTCTCCCCGTCGAAGTACGGCGCGTCCTCGAACGGACCGCGGATGCTCCTGCCCGTTGCGTGGCGTATCGACGCGCCATGCTCGTGGCTCACGTAGAAGAGATGCCACACGCCGTCGTCGTCGCGCGCCATGTCGGAGTCGATGATGTTGTAGCGTGGCTGCCCCTTCTCGTCGCGCGGCGCCGAGTAGAGCGGGAATGGATCTTCCGCAAGCCCCGTGAGGTCGCGCTTCAGGTGTACGCCGTAAATCTGGTTCATGCCGCGGCCGAAGCGCGTCGTGAAATGCATGAAGAAGCAATCCGCAGCGTCGTCCCAGACGAGCTCGGGGGCCCACGTGCAGCCCACCTCGCTCCACGGGATGTCATTGCCTTCGGCATCCTTCGCCTGCGTCGGGCAGGTCAGTGCGGAAAAGTCGAGGTTGCGCTTCTCCCAGTTGACGAGGTCGCGGCTCGTCAGGAGCACGAGCCCGCGGTTATTGCCCCACGCATACTTCGCGCCGTCGCGCTCCCATTCGGTTGTGCGGTAGCCGTGCTGGCGAGCGAATATATGCAGGTCAGTAGCCGCGACCACGTAGACTCCGTCGGGAGTGCGCGCGATGTGCGGGTCGCGTATGCCCTTCTGCACCGCGATGTCTTCGCCCTTTACAACAGGTTTGTCTCCGTTCACCGCCCTCCAGTTGTACGAGTCGTCCGAGACGGCCATGTGAAGCGAGTGGTCAGCGTCTTTGTGATAGACCATCACGTAGGACATAGGCTCCTTGGGCTTGACGCCGTCGGCAGTCGGCCTTATGAACGGAATCGATCCGTCGGCGTTGCGCTTGTAGCGCTCGATGCGCACGCTCCTGCGCTTGTCGCCTCCGCCCGGCTTGTTGCCGTCGTGGTAGAGCATGTACCACTCGCCTTTGTGGAACACGCTTCCGCCATGGATCGTGTGCGTGCCGCCGGCGTTGTCCATTATCTTGCCGCCGAACTTCCACGGACCATGTATCGACTTCGCCGTCGAATACGACCACTTCTCGGGCAGTCCGCCGGACGCGTATTCAAGATAATACGTGTCGCCGACCTTGTATATCCACGGTGCCTCGACAAAATTCGTCTGGGGAGAGCCCGCCCTGTGCGGACCGCACCGACGCGGCCACTTGAGCGGCTCGCCGAACGCCTCCGCGTCGAGAAGCCCAGGAACAGGCTTTATCTCGCTGGCGAACTCGATCATGTTTTCCTTGAGCTCTGCATACCACATGCCGGGATCGCCGCCGTGGTTGCCCCAGAAGAGATACGCCTTGCCGTCGTCGTCGATCATCACCGAGGGGTCGATGAATCCGCCGCCTTCGGCAAGCGGCTTGCCGAGCGGATCCTTCCACGGCCCCTTCACGTCGTCCGCAACCGCGACTGCGATGGCGTCGCCGCGCCCGCCCTTGCGCGAAGTGCAGATGTACCAGTACCACTTTCCGCCGCGCTTCACCGCCTGGGCCGCCCATGCCTTGTCCGGACGCGCCCAGGGGAAGGTCTCGCGCAGGCTCATGACCGTGCCGAGATCTTCCCACTCGACCATGTCCTTCGTGCGCACGACCGACCAGTCGAACATGAGGTATCCCTTCGCACGGTCGTCGTCGTGCCCCATGAACACGTAGAACCACTCGCCGTCTGAATAGCCCGCCGGATCCGCCGTGAAGCGCGTCTTGACGAGCGGATTCGATCCGTCGATCCTGAGCACCTCCGCCTCCTTCGCGAGCTTGTCGGCATTGTCCCTCGTGGACGAATCGTCGGAGACTGCCATGTGCAGTGAATGGTCGGCGTCCTTGTGGTGCACCATCAGATACGACTGCTTTTCCTCGCCCAAAGCCGCAATCGCGACCATCGAGACAACTGTTGCATATAGTTTTTTCACTTTGACGACTCCTTTTTCACATCTCTGGCGCAACGGCGGCGGGACAGAACGGCGCCGACTCGTTATTTGCCATTTTCGTTGATAATTATACTCTTCATCCGCCGCAATAACAATTCCTCCATTGGGGTATACCGCAGGTGGAGAGTATCGTCTTAGCCGTGTAGAAACGTGTAGAACTTTTGAGAACTCCGAGGGTTGTAAAAATTGCTCCGTTACCACTTCGCATTAGCTTCGCGCATCACAACCTCATTCATAGAACTGTTGCTACTTGTGAGCGGTCTGTGAGCCAACATGGCCAAAGGCATATACAGTAGAGCTTATATAGAAGACCCTTTTGCCACACCGACGCGGCGAGACCATCTCTCTCCCATGGAGACGCGGCTTCCAGCCGCGTCCTTTCCCAAGGAGGCGGAGCTTCCAGCTCCGCCACACCGACGCGGCGAGACGCCGCATCTCCTTGGCTCATCCACCTGCTCTCATGAAGATCAAGATCAACTAGAAGGCGCTGATTGCGCAGGCATGGACGGCGCTCAAGCCCGGCATCATTCCCTACGAATCGAGGAGATCGTCGAGAGTCAGTGTATTCTGCGCGACTGAGGCATGTGCGCCAGGCTTGATCCCCTCTGCGGCGATAACGGTAATGCGGCAAACGGCACTCCGCCAAAGATCATATAAGCCTCGCAGAGTTCGTGGCGGCTGAGCGAGACGCCGAGGGACGCCGCGTATTCCGCGCATTCCCTGAGGGTGAACGGACGAATCCATATTCTATCCGTCAGACGGTCATGAAGTCCACCCTTGTTGTGTACAATGTTATCCACAATCCAGGACGTTGCAGACCCGCAGACCACCATGAAGACGTCTTTCTCCTTCCTGACGAGGACCTGGTTGTTCCAGAAATACTCGAAGGACGAAACCAGCTTCGAACGCGGCGTATCCATCCAGGGCATCTCGTCAATGAACACCACCTTCCGCCCACCGGGCGCAGCAGCGATCAATTCCGAAAGCCGCGTAAAAGCATCAAGCCAGTCCACCAACCGCGGGCACTCCCGATATCCATACTGTATGAGCGATGCGCGAAAGGCATTCAATTGATATCATAGCGTCCTCCTAATCTTAACCGCAAAAGATATTATATCATTTCTTATAGATAATTACAATGCTCAGCGCAAATACGCCTTGAACACTGTAATTATCTTATAAATTTACACACTTATTTACAGTACTCAAGCTAATTCACGTTGAAATTCAGACCTGCAGACGGAAACCTCGCGAAAATCCCCGCCCGCAGGCCTGCCAACACTCCTGTTCCCGAGTCGCGCACCTATTTGCGCGCCATTCGGCGAGGTTCTCTCCGAACGACCTTCGCTATTTTGCGGCGTACAATCGCACATACCGCTGTCTGCGGAATCGTCATCACGTATCCGTCGCCATTCGCCGCCTGACAGGCGGCGAGTTCGTCTACGACATAGTCTACCCGTTCTTTCGCGCGCCCGTCGCCGCATAGCACGCGGAGATGGCCGACAGGTAGTGCCCGAGGTTCTGTCCGTTGATACCCTTCGCCTCCCAGCCGCCGAAGCGCACGGCCTTTGGGGGCAGCCCCGCGACGTTGCGGAACAATATGCACGTTATCGCGTTTTTCATCTCTTCTCCTCGTTGGACATTACCACATCTAGTCTGTCAAGAAAACACGCGCCGCGCCTATCGCTACTCACGGCTCCTTGCGTAGACTTTCGCATGCGCGGCCCTGACGGCGTCGCGGTCAACCTTGAGAACCTTGCGGTCATACGTCCAGAGGCCGTTCACCTCGCTCTCGACATCCGTCGTCTGCGTGTACACCGCGCCGGAAAGCCCCTTCGCCGCACAGTCGCCGAGACGGTTCATGAGGTCGCAGTAAACGCGCGTGAGGTTCTCTTTGCCGGAAGTGTCCTTCATTCCGCCGTATCCCCAGTTCTTCGCCTCCTTGAGCCAGGTGTGGCCCTCGACCGCCCAGCCGAGTCCGCCGAACTCGCCGAGGAAGCTGATGCGTCGCGGATTCACGGCAGGCATGCCCGGGCCGCGGTAGATGTGGAAGTCCACCGTGTCGGCGGCTTCGCACACCTCGGGCGGTCGGTGCTGCGACACGGGCCTCTTGAGGCCGGTGGAACCGCCTTCCCAGTCGTTCCATCCGGACGGACCGTCCACCAGGCGCGTCGGATCGTACCGCTTGACCCAGTCGAGCACGTTGTGCGTGTAGAACGCACCGGGCTGGCTCCAGCTTTCGTTGTACGGAACCCACATCACGATCGACGGGAATACCTTGAGCGAGTCGATCATGTCCTTCATCTCGCGGCGGAACGCCGTGAAGCGCTGGTTCACGTCTCCCTCGCGATTGCCGGAGGGCATGTCCTGTATGACGATGAGGCCCAGCTTGTCGCAGAGGTGGTAGTAGCGCGCCGGCTCGACCTTGATGTGCTTGCGCATCGCGTTGAACCCGAGGTCCTTGAGGGATGCGATGTCGAACTTCATGGCCTCTTCCGATGGCGGAGTGAGAAGGCCTTCCGGCCACCATCCCTGGTCTAGCGGCGCATAGAGGAAGATCGGCTGTCCGTTGAGATGGAATCGGAGAACGCCCTTCGCGTCGGCCCGCTTCTCGATCGTGCGCATGGCGAAGTAGCCCTTCACGCTGTCCTTGCCGCATTTCGCGGTGAAGTCATAGAGGTGCGGGGAGTCAGGAGACCACGTCTTGAAGCCATCAGGCATCTTGACCACAACCTTGCCGTCCTTCGTCGTCGCGCTAGCTCCGCCGGAGATCGATACCTCGACCTCGTCCTTGCGGAACGAGCTTCCAGCCACGTCGAACGAAAATGCCGCCGTGCCGTTTGCCACGTCGGCAATGACCTCATACGACCTGATGTAGGTCTCCGGCACGTTCTCAAGCCAAACAGTCTGCCAGATTCCGCTGACTCTCGTGTACCATATCCAGCCCTCCTTGAGGACCTGCTTGCCCGTGTTCGCGTTCACGAACGTAGTCGTCGGATCCCAGACGCTCACGATGAGCTCGTTCGATCCGTCCTCGACGTAGTCGGTGATGTCCACGGTGAACGGCACGTTGCCGCCTTCGTGCGGTACATCGGTCACCTCTTTGTGCCCGATGAAGACCTGGCAGCGGAAGTCAACTGCGCCGAAGTGAAGGAGCGTCCTCTCGCCGGGACGCTTCTTGACGTCGATCATCCGGCGGTACCAGAGTATCTCGGACGGCTCAAGCTTGCGCCCGACGCCCGACAGGGCCGACTCGATGCAGTACGGCACGAGAATTTCGCCGCGCGCTACGCATATCCCAGGATCGACCTTCGCCCATGGCTGCTCGCGCGTCCCGCCAGCATTGGACGTCACGGCATACTCCCACATTCCGTTGAGGTTCGTCCACTCATTGCGGACGAGCTGAGGACGCGGGTATTCCCTCCACGCGTTTTCCGGAGTGACCTTCTCGCCCCATTCGGTCATCAAGGGCGAAGGCGCGGGTTTCCATTCCCCGAAAACGGGGCATGCTACGGATGCAAACGCCGCGCAAAGCGCGAGACTGCGCACAAGTGATGCAGTTGTAGTATTCATGCCGTCATTATACACAAGACATTGATCTTTCCGCAATGCCCCATTAGTGGTATGCGACCGCCTGCGCCAGACGACGCCTACGTTCCTCCGTCGAGCACGAGGTACCCCGAATTGCCAGAGCCGTTTCCGATGAACATTCCCTAGTTCGTCGCCGCGTTAAGCCCGTTCGTTCCAACAGCCCTGAACACAACAGGGTCGCCATTGCCTCTCCTGTCGTCGTCGAGCGCCTTAAGTATCTCAGTGGGACGCCCGTCGGAATCATATGCGCCAAGCCAGTAGGGACCCGGACGGCACTGCGGTTCCCAGTAGAACACGCCCCTGCACCGCGGAATCGCGCGGCAGGACTGCAGCAACGCCGCATAGAGGCGGCGCCCCTTCTCCATATTCTCCGGATGCTCTAGGTCAACCTTGAAGCCGGTCTCGACCACCATCACGTCCGTATCGTACTTGGCCGTTAGCTTGCGCATGTTCTCCGCCGACTGGCTGATCGTCTGCTCTGGAGTGCGATTGTGATACATTTCGGCCCAGTACGGGTAAACCGAAAGGCCGATGACGTCCCATCTTGCCCCGTTATTCCTGAGAATGTCGAGATTCCAGTTGTAGAGGCCGTTGTCGAATCCGTTGTCCAGATGCACGATGACGGCAGCTTCAGGAACGACGGACTTCACGGCATCATACCCGGCCTTGAAGAGTCCGGCGTACTGAGCGGGGTTGTCCGTCGCGTTGCCTACGGGCCAAAGGAATCCGTTGCTCGTCTCGTTGCCTACCTGTACCCACTTTGGACGGACGCCGTTCTCCTTCAGGAGATCGAGGACCTCCTTCGTATGGGCCGCAACGTCCCTGCACAGAGTCTGGTAGTCATGGCCTTTCCACGCAGCGGGAATCGTCTGCTTGCTAGGATCGGCCCAATCGTCGCTGTAGTGGAAGTCGACCATGACGGGCATTCCCAGGCGCTTTGCGCGCAGGGCCTTGTCAAGGACGTCCTCCTTCGCGCAGTACCTGCTAGCCGGATTGACCCAGACCCTTATGCGAATCGCACCGAAGCCCAGCTCCCTCATGAGTGCTGTGCATTCGCGGCTCTCGCCGTTCCAGTTGTATAGGGTTTTGCCCTGGTCCTCCATTTCAGTTGCGCCCCCGATGTCGGCGCCAAGCCAGAACACCTGCGTCGACGCGGGGGGCGCATTCGCCGCCATAACGCCCGCTACGGCAAACACAACCATCGCGCGAAGCATGGAAACTCCCATGCCGCGACCACCTTCAGCTGCACCTTTCATCGATTCTCCTCTCTGGTTCTGTTCTTGATGCGTTTACTTGGCTGAACGCTTCAGTATCGCCACATAGCCACCGCCGTGGCGGACCAAGATCTTGATGCGGTCTTTTGACGTCACGTCCGTTTCCGCACAGTCGCATCCCGCCGAAACGCCGGGCTTGTCGGTGTACGACGTCATCCTCCACTTGCCCTCCGGAAGGAAGGACAGCTGGAAGTCGAGGTTCGATTCGCGCCAGCCCGACTCGACGGCGACATACCACGTATCGCCCTTGCGACGCGCGACCGCGATGCATTCGCCGATCTCACTCCCTGGCAGAACGACCGTCTCGTCGTAGATCGGAGGAAGACCAAGTATCAGATCCTTCAGCGGACTGTTCAAGTAGTTCTTCGGTCTGTCGCCGAAGCAAAGGAACGGAGACGCGAAGATGACGCCCTGCGCAACCTCGCGCGGCCAGGTAGACCAGGAAAGACCGCCTGGTTCCAGAACGACCGGCGTATAGGCCGCAGGGCCCTGCACCAGGCGGTTGAACGGATGGATGACATCCTGCTCGGCCGGCATCGTGCGTCGCCAGCGGGCGGCATGGAACTTGTGCCCCATCACCGCCTCGCGGGCCAATTCGTGTGGCCAGGTCCTTTCGCGGCCCGTAGGCTTGACCGCGCCGTGGAAGGTCACGAAAAGTTCGGCGGCAAAGGTCTCCTCAAGCGACATCTCGTACCAGTCGACCCACTGTCGGTTAGCCGCAGGGATCAAGTCGATCTTCACGCCGACCGCGCCGGACTTCTTGACATTCGAGAGAAAATTGCGCATCCGGTGTCGGTCGGCTACATCGTTCGCGCTCACCCACACGACGCACTTCACCCTTTTCTTCGCGGCATACGCCACAACGCTCTCAAGACACTTCCACTCGTCCGAGCCGGCATCACGCCAGCGATTCCATCCGTCGTCTATCACGTAGTATTCGAATCCGAGCCTCGCAGTCGCGTCGATCCACTCGCGCTGCTCGGCGTATACGGGCGCGCCTGTCGAAAGCCACTGCCATGCGGCGCGCCCGGGCTTTGCGAAGCGCGCGGCCTTCGCGGCGACGTCGGACGAAGGCGGCGGGCAGAGATCACGCACGAAGCTCGAGTGGTAGAGTTCCGCGATGTCTTTCGCCGCTATCATCACGCGCCACGGCGTCACAACTTTCCCCGCGCTGTCGAAACCCTCGCGGTCGGCATGGTAGAACGATTCGAATATGCCGTCGCCGAGATAGCGAACCGCCATGTCGGTCCAGCCGACGAGGTTCGCCTCAGTGATCATCCTGTACGTGCCGTCGGGCATCTTCGCGGTGACGGGAAGCGCCATCTCCGTCCAGCGCTTGATGTCCTTGACCCTCTTCCATTCATACTTGCCGTCGTACGTGTGCATGTTGGACTGATACCACACCTTGGCCTCGTCGGGAAGCCGCCAGAGCGTGCGCTCGCCCGTGACGCGTCGCTTCGCCTCCGGGAGCACATAGCGAACGGCTACGGATGCGCCGGACGTCTTTCGCTCGACCTCGCCGCGCTCGAGACTTCCGTTGACGGCGACGCCGAGGGCAAGGGGTTCGCCACCGGGGACAAGCGCGGCAAGAGCCCTCTTAGCCGCATCGTGCGCCTTGGCGTCGTAGCGGAACCTGTAGACGGCTGGAAGGTCCTTCACCTGGGCGAGTCGCCGGTCGATGACAAAGCCCTCGCGCCAGAGCTCGTAGCATGCGGGAGTATCGCCGTCGCGCGGCGGCACAAGTGCGATTGCGTAGACCGTCCGCCCGTCCTTGGACGCCGTGTAGCGCATGTCGTCGAGCGTCGGCTTCTCGAGTGAGCGCTCGTTGTGACCTTCGACGTGTATTCTATCGATCCTGTAGACCTGCGCGCCCTCTCCGCAGACCTTCCACGGGACAGTGCCGAAGATCGCCTCGCCGTTCACCTTCATCCACGCCGCGATGTCCTCGCAAACCGCGCGTTCCTTCTCGTCCATCGTCCCGTCGGGCTTCAGCGGGACGGAAAGAAGCAGGTTGCCGTTCTTCGAAACGACGTCGGCGAGCATCCTCAGGACGAACTTCGCGTCCCTGTACTTGCCGCGCTTGAAGTATTCGCCGTCGTACGTCCAGTTTCCAAGACAGGTCTCGCCCTGCCAGCGCGGCTCGATCTTCTCCAGCGACGTGCCGCGTTCGATGTTCCACACAAGTGATTTCCTCTCTGGGGGGCCAAGCCGTTTTCCGGTCGCCACGCCCTGGCACTTCCCGCCGTTGCGCGCGGCGTTGTCGTTGTAGAAGCCAGAGAGAATCTCAAGGCCCGTTTTCTGCCAGTCCATCGGCCAGAACGGAAACACCCTGTCGTCGAAATAAAGGATATCGAGCTTGTATTTCGACGCCGCATCGAGTATGCGGTCGCGGTAGTTGGCGCGGTATTCCTTCGTCGGGGCGGTTTTCTCGCCCATGCGCGACGCATGGAAACTCGCGCCGAAGCGGAGGTCCTCCCTGCCGGCCGCCTTCATCCATCCGTCAAGCAGGTCGCGCCTCGGCCCGGTCTTTAGCGAATTCGCCTCGCCCTTCGCGCTGTCCCAGTTGTCGACGCCGTCCTTGAGCGTGCCCGCCGCGATAAAGTAGCGTGCGCCCATGCGCTTCCAGAGCGCACACAACTCGTCCGGTTTCCAGTTCGCCGCCGTCGCGTCCGCGCCGCCCCACCGGCATTCAACGCCGAACTTCGCGTCGTCGAACCACGGCGGAACGGAAAAGCCCGCCTCCACGGATTTCCACGTCGGCATAAACGCCGCCGCCAACAAAACAGTCGCAATCATTTATCTTCCTCCCACTTCGGCAGATATGTACCGCGCCACCAGATGCCGTGGCCGAGCAAGTCGGGGCCGAAATAGAAACCCGGCTGCGGTGGTTGGTTGTAGCCGGAGTTCTGCGCCGCGACGCTCTCGCGGTACGGAGGATCCTCCAGCATCGTCCAGAAACGGTACGGCGTCTCACGGTTGGAGAGATAGAGCCGCAGTTCCTTCTCGCCGTTGACGGCCATCAGAATTTCCTCGCGCCAGTCGCCTAGAATGTCCGCCTGCATACACGGCACGCACTTGGAGCCGTTGATGACGTGCACGCCCGAGAAATCGCCGACCTTCCACTGCTTGTGCGTCTTCGAGCACATCGCCCACATGCCGTTACCGGCCACGCAGGACGCCGTCATGTCGCCGGAGAAGTATGCCCAGAACGCAAGCCCGGTCGGCGGCCAGCCGTGGAAGCCGAATTCCCCGTCGTGCATGCCGATGCCGCTCGCCGACCACATCTCAACGCCTGGCGAGCAGCCGTCCATGTCGTAGGCCACCGCACGCGGCACATCCTTGCCGCTCTTGACCTGGTAGATCACCCTGCCCGTGCATGCATCTCGCAGAACCGCGCCATCCACGCCGTTCTCCTGGCACGTCCAGATCTGCAGGCCGCGCGTGTACGGCGTCCTCTGTATCAGGTTCAGCGCATCGCCGTGCCCCATTCCCGTCGAGTGCAGCCCCTGGCCGTCGTGGTCGACAACCATCTGTCCGTAGATGACTTCGTCCTTCCCGTCGAAATCGACGTCGCCCATGCGCAGGCTGTGGAATCCCTGCCCGCAGTAGCGCCCCCACTTCTCCATGTCGGTGAGCGTGTCGAACATCCACTTCTCCTTCAGGCGCTTCCCGTCGAAATCGAGGGCCATGATGCCCGAGCGCGAATAATAGCCGCGGCACATGACGGCGCTCGGACGCACCCCGTCGAGGAATCCGAACGAGGCGACGAAGCGGAACGGACGGTTCCCGTCGAGATTGCCGTGGTCGCCCCAGAACCACGAGCGGCACACCCGCCAGTCGCGCCCGATGTCGGGCTTCATCGTGATGGAGTCTATAGCCCGGCCCGTCTTTCCGTCGAACACCGTGTACCACTGCGGCGCGAAGATGACCGCGCCGTGGCCCTCCGCCCAGAGCTTTTCCGGATCGCCCAGAACGCGGCCCGTTCCGTCGACCGTTCCGTCCGACGAGCGCACGATCATCTCGGCGCAGCCATCGCCGTCGAAGTCGTAGACGACAAACGGATTGTAGTGCTCGCCGGATCGGCAGTTCATGCCGAGATTGATCTTCCAGAGCGATTCGCCTGTCGCGATCTTCACGCCCTCGTACCAGGTGGGGCCTGTGTGTCCCGGATGGGAGTTGTCGCGTCCGTCGGACGGCGCCCACTTGATGACGATATCCATCACGCCGTCGCCGTCGAGATCGCCCATCGAGCAGTCGTTGAGCGTCATGTGGTACTTCTCGCTTCGCGTCTCGCCGCCAGGCGGAGGCGTGACGGGTATCCGTATGTAGCCGATCGGCGCGTCGTCCGGCACGGTCCAGCTCGTACCGCCGTGGATGACGCGCGTCGTCGGAAGGTGCGCCTTGACAGAATAGGTAGCCTTGCCTTTGTAGGGCAGGCGAATCTGCGTGACGTTGCCGATCGGACGCGCGTTGACCTTAGCGCCGTCGCAGTAGACGTCGAACGTCTGGTTGGTGGGATCGTAGGAGAAATAGCGCCAGCCGACGCACACCGTGTCGAAACTGTCGCGCCACGCGACTACGCCGCGCCCGAACCGCTCGAGTCGCAGCTTCTTCCGGTCGTATGCCGTTGCAGGCGCGGGAAATTCGCCGTCCGGCAGCTCGCGGTGCGGGGCCTCCCAGTCGGGATGGCCGGGATGGCCGGGATCGATGAACATCTTCGCCTTTGGCATCGGCTCCACGCTCACGACCGCGCGCCGGTACGACGCCATCCACGGCGAACCGCCGTCGCGCGCGCGGACGATGACATGTATGGTTCCCTTCGCGTCCTTGGGGAGCGGCCCGAGGTCCAGCTCGACACTTTCGCCGCGCCCGTTCAGCCGCGCGCCATCCAGAGAGCCAGCCTCGCGGTATATCCACCAGTCGTAGCCGAACTTGTTGCCGTCGGAATCGAACGATCCTGCGGCAGAGAGCTTCACCGTGTCGCCAGTGCGCGCCGCGATCCTGAGCACCTCGGTGCCCTTCTTTCCGTTCAGCACCACGACAGGCGCGTGGTTCGCGCGATCCTTCTCGGGGGTGACGGCCCAGCGCATGCGCCCGGCAAAGTCGTTCTGGAAGTCCTCACGCCAGCGCGCGACCGACCCTCCGCCAAGTCGCACCCTGCCGCAGTCGTCGCGATCATCCCTGTCGGACGGCGTCGTCAGTATCCTGTGCGGCTCGCCCGCCGGCTGTGCTACGCGGTATCGTCCGCCCCAGCCGCCCCAGGTTGGATTCTGCGCCCATCCGAGGCCGTTGTCCACAAGCCCCAGAAAAGACGGAGTGTACGATTCGACATAGTGCGGCGACTTAGGGTAGCATTTGCCGAGCGGCCCCTTCGTCTGCACGCAGTCCCACAGCCAGCGGTCTTCCACCATATTCCGGGCGGGATACGCGAATTCGTCCGTTCTCAAGTCGCCGGAAAGCCCGCGCCACGTCGCGGCAGGGTACGCGCCAGTGTCGCCTGGCGTACACGGATCGACGACATAGAGCACCTGCGGAAACTCCTTCCGCACGGCGAGACCCGCGTCATCCCTGTCGGACACCGCATAGACGCGTACGCGCTTCTGGACCGCCTTGAATTCATCTGGGGAGACATTAGCCTTCACGTCGCGCAGCGCTCGCAGCAGCGTGTTGGCGCCACCCCAGACCGAGACCCAAAGCGGACGGCTGTCCTTCTTCGCGATGGCGCGCGCCAGCAGCCGAGCCCCCTCGGAGGCCGTCGACGCGCCGGCAACACCGTACGCCGGCTGCCCCGCCGACACAAGCTTTTCAAGATTCCCTGCGTCTGGATAGTCAGGACGCGCCGCAGCCTTCGCGTGCACGGAGAGGTTTTTACGCACTTCGCCATAGGCCTTGATCGCACGGAGCACAGGGGCGACGTTCGGATTATCCCGTTTATCCACGGATGTGGTTGCGACAATTCCTTCTAAGTCGTACTCGTTAGAATACACTAGCAGTCTCACAAGCGACTGCTCCGACTCGGGGCCGGCCCCGAAATCGCCCAGCACGAAAAGCCGCTCCCTGGCGCTCGCCGGCACCGCAGCCAGGAAGCTTACCGCAAACAAGGCTGTGGTGATGAAATTTCCTTTCATAGACATCCTCATAATTTACAGGCGGTTTACGGTAAGCCGTCTAGTTCCGCAGCATGCTGAGGCCGAAGATTCCGCCAGCCGTGCACTTGGGCTCCGCCTCGAACCGCACCGTCACCTTCTCCTTGCCGCGCACGAGCCTGGCAGGAACGGCAATATCATGCGTCACGAACTCGTCCTTCGATCCGCCTAGCGACATGTCCGCAACCTTCTCGCCGTCCACAAGCACCTTGAACCGGCGGTCGCCCCTCTCGCGTCCCCAGAACACAAGCCGCAGATGCCTGTCTCCGGACGCGGCGCCGACCTTCATGTCGTAGCTGAACCATCCGCCGTCCGAAGCGTCGCGCCACATCTTGTCCTGATGACGTCCGTACGCGCCGCGTCCTGTGTGCGAACGTTCGGACTTGAGCCCGTGCGCCTCTTCGCTCTCGCGGTCGCCGATCCTCACGCTGTCGACATTGCGCGCCTTCTCCGCCTCAAGCTCCCTCACGACCGTCCGTGAGATGACCGGCCAGTAGACGTTGTAGCGCTGGAAATGGATGTCGCTGAACGGCGCGAGCGTGACATCCTCGGGATAGAAGCCCTTCGAGCGGAACCTTAGCGTCTTGGGGTCGACAAGCCTGATCATCTTCGCCACGTCGTCGCCCTTCTCCGCAACGATTCTCGGGAACGCATCCTCCGGCATCGTAGGCGCACGCCAGTGGTCGTTGAGCGTCCAAAATGACTCCTTCCTGAGCCCTCCGGCGCGCCCAAGCTCGCCAGCAAGAACGACAGGCCCGTACGTAAACGCGACGTAGTTCTCGCTACCAGGCACGCTGCCCGGGAGCCGCTCGACGCGCACCTGCATAGGCAGAGTCACCTCAACACTGGAAGATCCCTTCCATTCGCGTTCGACGACGAGATAGCCAGCCTCTTCCCTGCACGCGACACTTGCCGAAGGCTTGGCGCACCACGCAGGCTTGCGAACCTTCAGCGCAAAGCGCAACGGCTTATCGACCGACACCGTGAGGCGCACCTTGTCCGAATAGGGGAAGTCTGTCTCCTGGACAATCTTCACGCCCTTCTCGCGCCAGTCGAGCGTCGACGGAGCGAAGAGCTGCACGCTGACTGAAGAGCCGTCCGGTGCATGCGTGTAGACCATCTGGGCGTACTTGCCGGGCGCCTCGAGCCCTGTTCCCGTGCAGCACCACATCGAGTCGAACTGATCGCTGTACACGCGGTACGCGCCGGGGAACATCGGCGTGAAGTATGCAGTCATGCCGCGCTCGTTGTCGTGAGTCGCCAGGATGTGGTTGAAAAGCGCGCGCTCATAGAAGTCCATGCGTTGCGCGGACGGATCCGTCATGAACAGCGCCTCGGTCTGGCGGAGCATGTTGACGGAGTTGCACGACTCGGGGCCTGTGCGCCTCAGGACGTCGAGGAATCTCTCCGGATCGGAGAAGTGCTCGTCAGATCCGTTTCCCCCGACGACCCAGCTGCGGCGGTAGACAACGTCGTTCCACTCGTTGACGCAGGAGCGGTGCATTCGCTCGTCGCCGGTGATCTGGTAGACGTATTCGAAGCCAGTGTACTTGGGGATGTTCGAGTTGGCGTGGAAGCGCGTGAGGAAGTTCGCGTTTCCGTCCGCAAGCGGGGCGAGCATGCGCTCGTGGCAGAGCCGTTTCGCCCAGCGGCGGTACTTCTCGTCGCCCGTCATGCGCCACGCGTCGACGTACGCCTCGGGCATCGAACCGTGCTCGCACTGCAGGAGCGTCTGGAGCTGGCGGTCGTCGAGCTTGTCGACTATCTCCTCGCCGAACCAGTCGTCTAGCGCGAGCAGCACCTTCTTCGCCTTCTCGCTCTTCGTCGCCAGCCATATCTGGTAGAGGCCGAGCTGCAGCTTGTTCATCGTGTACGTCGGCTCGAAGTGTCCGTTGATGCGATGGCCGTTCCACGGCAGCCCGATGATCTTGATCTTGCCTTCCTGTATCTCGCGGAAGATGTCCTTGCCATGCGACAGCGCAAGCGCGAAGCCGCTGCCGTTCGCCTTCTGGACCTCGGCAAGCTCGTCCACGATGTAGAGAAGCCGCTTCCTCAGCGTCTCGTCGCCTGTCGCCTGCACGGTCATTGCCGCGCCGGACATGTAGAAGCCGAGGATGTGCCCGGGCAGCTGAGGCTCCTCCGACTCCCAGCCGCGGTACGGCGGCGCCTTTGCGTCAAGCCCCGCCTCGCGCCTGAACCTGCTGAGCAGTCTGTCGGGCTCGAGCTGGAGGAGATACTTCCTGTTCAGCTCCTGCTGGTCCTTGAGCGGTCCGCCGTCCAGACTGATGCTGCTGAGCGGGAAAAGAGACTCCTTCGGAGCTACGACACTGTCGGCTGCCGCCGCCGTGCACGCCGCGGCGCAGAACAGCGCCAAACCTTTCCTTGCTGTGTTCATGCTTATCCTTTCATTTGTCTGTTGAAATTTTGCGCAGGCGGTCTATTACCGTGCCGAAGAGAGGCGCGGACACATAGTGCTGGACCGAGCAGCGTATCTGGTACAGCGTCGGACAGTGCGGCGACGACGCTTTGAGAGCTTCCCACTCGCCCCACTTGCCGTCGAACTCCGCAAGAAACGCCGTGGCCTCTTCCTTCGTCAGCGGACGCTTCTCGACGCGCTCCTCGGCAAGCCGTCCGCATATCCGCCAGATTATCTCCGACAACTCGTACTTGATGCGTCCGTATGTCGTCGACACGCGCGCAAACTCTTCGTCCGCCGAGTCTCTGAAATGTATTTCGCCGATTCTCCTCTCAAGCTCACGCCATATACCAACAGCCTCTCTCTTTTCGTCCAGCACGGCCTTGAGCCTGCCGGCCTTCAGGGTCGGCACAAGATCCACCGAGCAGAAGAAATGGTCGCGGCACCACCACTCCTGGTTCGGGACGTGCGCGAGCGAAGTGTGCTGGCCCTTGTAGACTGCGTCCTCGGTAAGGAGACAGAACTGCCTGAACTTCCGCGCGTCGCCGCCCGAAAGTCCGAACCGTTCCTTGACGGCGGCAAAGAAAAGCTCCTCCTCGCTTTTCTCCGGGTGGTGCGTAAAGCCGCGCAGCACAGCCTCGTTGAGGTTCATCCACATCTCGTTGTCGAAGTACGGGCCCTTCCATCCGTCGCCCCATGTCCAGAGCCACAGCCCTCGCACCTTTTCGTCGCCCAAGAGCGAGCGTACGCCGCGCCGCGTCGCCTCGGGCATATCGTTGAATCCGTCGATCACGCCTTTCGCGAAATAGTACGGATAGGCGTTCTTGCCGTAGAGCCCGCCCTGGTTGACGGAAACTTCGACGATCTGCTGCACGCGTCCGAGTCCAAGCGTCGTGTTGAAAGGCTTGCCGCGGCAAAAGTCGTAGTTAGTGTGCTTGACCGAAATGTAGAGATTCGTGTGCGGCTCGACACGGTCGAACGCAGCGCGGTAGAGCTTCGGCTGCGTGTGGAGCTGTCCGAAGTCCCAAGTGCGGTAGAAAACCTTCTTCCCGCGCTTCACGCACACCTCCTCGCGCAGGAGGTTTATGAGCTTCTCGTGGTCCGCCGGATTGTGCACCGGCCTGCCGCCGACGTGGTGGGGCGTATCGTGGAGATACGTCTCGCCAAAACGCACAACTATTCCGCCGAGGTCGGGGTATCGCCAGAACAGCTCGTCGAGCTGTGCGCGCACGATCTCCTGCGTGCGTGGCTTTGCTATCGTTAGAAGCCCCCGTCCGCCCTTCATCTCGCCGCCAAAGGCGTCCATGACGCTTTTCGGGACGACGAGCATGTCGAGGTGAGGATAGACGGGCATGCCGCTCTTTTTCGCGATGGCAAGAAACTTGCGGAACTCGGCGGCCTTGCGCTCGATCCAAATGCGCTCTTCGCTCTGCTGGCGCACCACCCCCGGGGCGTAACGGTCGAATGTAAGCCCGCATTGAGGCTCCATCTTCACGACCTCGCCGGTGTAGCCCAACCGCTTCAGTGCCGCGGGGTTCTTGTAGTCCGTAATCCACGGCGCTTCGCCCGGGTTGTCATGCACCATATTGAGAAGCACGTCGAACCTCTGCTCAGCAGAGAGTGAAAGCAAAGCGGCGCATACCGCAACTACAGCTATCGCTTTAATGGCGTTCATGGTTTCATACCTTTACTGTCTTTCAATTGTCAGGACATAATCGCCTGCATTTACAAACCCGCCTACGGGCGCAATCGCCTTCTTGGCGCCTTTGGCGACATTAAGGACACCCTCCGCGACGAGGCGCCCTTCGGCGAGCATGTCGCTAAGCGGACGCTTCATCCAGGCGTCCAGTCCGCCCGTCTTCAGAAGCGCCCCGTACGCAAGATAAAGATAGTACGCCTCCGTGCGCTCGCCCCAGAGAGTGAGCGGACCCTTGTGGTTTATCGGCCCCACGCGGCCGAGCGCAAAGCGGCTCTCCCACTGGTTGACGCGGCCGGGGTTTTCGTGGGAAAAGAGAGTCCATAGAAACTGGCCGCACACCTTGTCGCGCGCAGCCCACGCCTGCATGAGCTTCTGATGAAGTATCTGCGCGGCATGCTCCTCGCTCCACGGACCATTTCTGTCAAAGCGCGCGTCCGGGTCTGAATGGACCCCGAGATGCCGCCACGCGCCGTACTCCCCGTTCAGAAGCTGCTTCTCGCCCGAAAGCTCGGCGCCGTAGCGGAAAAGATCGCCTCCGTAAGTCCCGCTCCAGTTCTGGACAACGTTCCAGTCCGCGCCACGTCCTCCGTTGCATGTCGTGACAAGACGCCCCTCATCGCCGCACAGCGGATCGAGCCGCCTTATGAGATCGCGGCACTCGCGCGCAAAATCTTCAGGCAGAGCCGACTCGTTCTGCAGCCCCCAGAGGACGACGGACGGCGAATTGCGCCTTTCGCGCACCCACTCGACAAGCATCTTCTTGTAGTTGCGGCGGAATTCAGGCGTGTCGAACCAGACGCGTGTGCCGAACTGCGGCCACCAGTAGATGCCGCGCCTGTCCCACTGTCTCGAATAGCGCAGATCGTGCGGCTCGTGTCCGTCGCGAAACGCATTGAAGCCGAGCTTCTGCACCAGTCCCACGCGCGCGGCAATCTCATCCGACCCGAACGCCATGCTGGAACCGAACCTGTGGTCGCTCTCGCACGTACCGTGAATGAACACAGGGCTTCCATTCACGAGAAAACGATGCTCCGCCCCTCCCGGACGCGGCCAGCGTATCGAACGAAAGCCCGTCGTCGCCTTGTCGGACGCACGTACGCGCCCGGATGCATCGACAAGCGTCGCAGCGAACGTATAGAGCTTTGGCGTCTCCGCGGACCAAGGTGTGAGCGCGTTTGGATGAAATTCGAACCGGATCGTTTTCATCTCGCCCGACCCGACCGACAGCGGACGGCTTTCAGACACGCAAAGCTCGTCGCACGACACCTTGAGCGTCCGCTCCGCATCTTCACTACCGTCGTTAGCGATCTCAGCGTCGACATAGACAGTCTTCATGTCGTCCGAATTCCAGACGTGCAGCCCAAAAGGCACGAAGCGCACTTCATCCGTCGTGATGAAATGCACCAGACGGAAGAGCCCGAGCGGTTCGGGTCCCTCGCAGAATCCATTCTCCCTGTAGCATCCCCCGCATATCCACGGCATGTCGCGAATACCAGACGGATGATCGCATGTCACGGACAGGAAGTTGTCGCCGTCGTCAGAAAGGGCGTCGGTGACATCGACATGGGTGACGAGCCGCCCTGCGGGCTCGCGACGGCAAAGGCGCTTGCCGTTGAGATCGACCGTGAGATACTGCCCCGCGCCCTCGAAGACGAGAAACGCGCGACGCCCATTCTCGCGTCTCGCAGCGAAGCGTGTCGTATAGAGCGCCGAGCCGTGCAGATTGCCGTGCCGATGTCCGCGCATTCCCCAGTATCCGCCCCAACTGTGCGGCAGCTCCACGTCGCGCGCTTCCATTACTGTCCCGTCCTCGCCCGTGCATCTGGAGTACCAACGCGTCCGCGAGTCAAGCGGCGCGGCGTCGCCGGACACCTTGCGCACGTCGCTGTACACGATCGTTCCGTCACGCCACGCGAAGTCGACTTCATATCCGCCGCGCGCGCGAAGCCCCTTGACGCGTCCCTCGCGCCGCCACGCCTTGGGCAGCGCCGGCAGCAAGTCTATTTTGCCGCGGTGAGACTGCATCAGCATCTCGGCGATTCCCGCAGTGCAGCCGAAGTTGCCGTCGATCTGGAACGGCGGATGAGCATCAAGGAGGTTTGGATACGTCCCGCCACCTTCGTATCGAATACCGCTCCTGCCCCTCACGCGCTTCAAGGGTGACAGCTGGTCTCTTATGAGCTTGAGCGCCCTGTCGCCGTCGAGAAGCCTCGCCCAAAGGCAGACTCGCCATCCCATCGCCCAGCCCGTCGAACGGTCGCCACGGTGTTCCAGTGAAACTCTGGCGGCCTTGAACAGCTCCGGTGTGTCGGGCGTTATCTGCGCCGATGGGTAAAGCCCGTAGAGATGCGAAACGTGGCGGTGGCGGTCGTTCGGATCATCCAGGTCGTCAGGCCCCCACTCCTGCAACTGCCCAAACCGGCCGACGTGATAAGGTTCAAGATCGGGAATACGCCGCGCGAGGTGCTCCGCGAAATCGGCGTCGACGCCGAGCTCTTTGGCGGCTTCGACCGCCGCGCGCCACACGTCGCGCACGATCGCGCTGTCCATAGTAGCCGAGGCGGCTAGCTGGTTCGCCCTGCCCTTCGGCCTGTTCTCGGGTGAGATTGTCGGACAGATCGTGAGTTTCCCGCTCTTTGGATTCTTCACCGCAACTGAATCGAAGAACTCAGCAGAACCTTTGATAACCGGATACACCTCCTTCAGGAAATTGCGGTCGCGCGTGTAGAGCCAATGCTCCCAGAGATGCGTTGCAAGCCATCCGCCGCCCGTCGGCCAGAATCCGTCCGTGCCGCGGCCGACCGTGCCCGATATGCGCCAGATGTCCGTGTTGTGGTGGAGCACCCAGCCCTTCGCGCCGTATATGTCGCGCGCCGTCCTCCCGCCTGTCGCGGACACCTCGCGTATCAGCCTGAAGAGCGGCTCGTTGAGGTCTGAAAGATTGGCGACTTCGCTCGGCCAGTAGTTCATCTCGAGGTTGATGTTGGTCGTGTATTTAGAGTCCCACGCCGGTACAAGCTCGTGATTCCATATCCCCTGCAGGTTCGCCGGCTGGGTCCCCGGCTGTGACGAGGAAATCAGCAGATATCGTCCGAAACGAAAATAAAGCGCGGCGAACCACAGGTCGTCCGCCTTGGCGAAGTCTGCGAGGCGCCGGTCCGTCGGCTTACCGGGGAAACGGTCCGGCCCGAGATCTAGTGTGCACCTGTCGGCCTGTTCGCGATACGCAGCGACGTGATCTGTGCGCAGCTTTTCCACCCCTGCGGCGAGAGCCGCGTCCAGGCGTGCGCGCGCCACCGCGTCGGCATCTCCGGAAATGTCGTCGTAGCGCCGGAAGTTCGTGCCGATGGCGATATAGACGTCTGCGGAATCCGCGCCGACTACTTTCAGCCGGCCATCCTCGGCGACGCAATCGCCCCCGCGCGGTACGGCCTTGACGAGAACGGTGTAGCGAACCTTGCCCTCGACGCCCTCGTGCGAGGAAGTCTTGCCGCGAAGCGCAAGCACAACGCCTTTCGCCTCGACTGCGGCATCCTTGTGCGCCTTCTTGAAGGACATCGCGAACGAGAGCGAAGCCTTCGCGCCGGACCGGAACCGCGCAACGGCGCAGCCTTTCCCGAGTGGCGTGAAGTATTCACGCTCGTGGCGCGTGCCGCCGGACGAAAACGCGACGGACGCGACAGCGTCGTCGAGGGAAAGATTCCGCACGTAGTCCGAGACAACTTCGCCGACGTCCTCGAAATCTATCATAAGCGAGCCGGGCGTCTGGTATGGCATCCCGTCATTGAAAGAGCGCGGCAGCAACCTGTCCGCGCCCTTGAAGTCCCCGTTGAATATCGCCTCCCGCGCTTTCGGCAGCGCCGGTCCCAGCGCGGGGTTGGCGTTCTCGTTGGGAGAGCCGCCCCATATCGTGTCCTCGTTAAGGGCGAGCTCCTCCCGCGCCGTCCCGCCGAACACCATTGCGCCGACGCATCCGCCGCCGACTGGAAGCGCCTCGTTCCAGTTCTGCGCAGGCCTGTCGTAGAGAAGCTCGTACTTCGTCGGACCTGCCGCCGAAATGTCGAACGGCACGACCTCGACGACGATGCGCCTGTAGGCGAACATGGCGGGCGAGCCACTGTCGCGCACGCGCAGGATCACGTGGACCTCGCCCTTCGCGTCATAGGGCACGCCAAGCACATCGAGTGTCGCCGTCGCGCCATGCGCCTCGATGCGCGCGCCCTTGACAGTGCTCGCCTCCTCGTAGACGATCCATTCGTACTTCAGGCTGTCGCCGTCCGGATCGGACGACCCCTCGGCGGATAGCGCGACCTTGCCGCCGCCGGGCGCTTTCAGGCGCACCACGTTCTTGGACGCGTCTCCGTTCACGACTGCGACGGGGTTGTGGTTCGCGCCCTTGTAGTCGGGAGTCACAGACCATATCATGCGCGCGGCGAAGTCGAGCTGGTACTCCTCGCGCCAGCGCGTGATCGAGTTGCCGCCGATGCGGTGGTGGCCAATCACATCCTTCTCCTCTGGCGTCGCCCAGACAGGATGCGTCTCGCCTTTCGGTGTACGCCACTCGTAGCGTCCGCCCCATCCGCCGTACGCGGGGGAGACGTCCCAGCGAAGCCCGTTGTCGACAAGCCCCAGCCACGACGGCGTATCGCCCTCCATGAAGTACTTCCACGGCGGATAGCACTTGCCGAGCGGACCTTTCGAGCGGATGTTCTCCTCAAGCCACCTGTTCTCGACGAGTCCGCGATGCGGGAGGTGGAACTTCTCGCGTCCGTGGAGATCGCCTGAAATTCCGCGCCATGTCGCAGCGCCGTAAGTGCGGTTGTCGCCTGCAGGACACGGGTCGACGATATGCTCGATTTCAGGAAACTCTCGCCGCGCCACGGCAGAGGCGTCGTCCTGGTCCGATATCTCGTAGACCTTCAGCCGTCCCAGCGCCTTCCTGAACTCGGCCTCTCCGTTCTGCGCCTTCGCGTCCCTGAGCGCGCGAAGGAGCGTATTAGCACCGCCCCAGACGGTGATCCAAAGCAGACGCTCGTCCTTTTTCATTATCGCCTTCGCGAGAAGCTTCGAACCTGGCGTCGCGGCGTCCACGCTTGTCATGCCGTAGCCGGGCTGCCCGCTCGCCGTCACTTGTCTGAGAGCGTCTGCGGTCGGATATCCCTTCGCGTGGACGGCGAGGTTCCCGCGCACTTCGGCGTAGGCGTCAATCGCCTTGCGCAGCAGGTCTTCACGCGGTCCTTTCTTGAGGTAGCACGACGTTGTCGCGACAAGACCCTCGATGTCGAACTCGTTGGAGTAGACGAGAAGCCGCACAAGCGACTCCTCGTCGTCAGGTTCGTTGGCGAGGTCCGTCAGCACGAACAGCCTAGGCTTTGCGACAGCCGCAAGCGCGAGCATCGCTGCCGCCGCGGACACCAGAAACCGAAATGAAGATAGACTTTTCATATCTGTCTCCATTATCTCATTTTCACCGTCTGAAGTATATACCCCCAACGGGTACCATCGCCCATCCTGTGATCCCGCAACAACGCAAGAGATCATGCAAAAGACTTCAGCGCGGCGGCATCTGCCGATAGGATCCCTATGCATAGGGGACCGCTTCCCTATGGGGGAAGCGACGTCCCGCCGCTTCGAGGCAGTGCGATGACTGGGGGAAGCGGCGTCCCGCCGCTTCGAGACAGCACGATGACTGGGGGAAGCGGCGTCCCGCCGCTTCAGCTCCCCTTCCTGCGCAGCAGTCGCGCGCTTCTCCTCCGCGAGCGAATAGAGCGCGGTCCCGGCGTATGGCTTAGTCTTACTGCAGCCACAACAACCAACAACTTCTTCATTCATCATACCTTTCGTTTTCAAATTTTCACCGCGGCACATTCGCCGCGCTCATGGAGACGCGGCTTCCAGCCGCGTCCTCTCCCATGAAGGTGGAGCTTCCAGCTCCGCCACAATGACGCGGCGAGACGCCGCATCTCCTTGACAAGACACATCCTCCCAGACTCCGGAACTCCCAATAGCGAAAGCAA
>JAEEGF012378832.1_pt1 | contig 28154 bp, 23 predicted proteins | sample 9134171 | NCBI WGS metagenome assembly JAEEGF01 (sample SAMN16246542, study PRJNA631951) | gut metagenome | biome: gut microbiome; feature: rumen; material: AP-attached | host: Bos | place: Iran: Karaj | collected 2018-10 | reverse complement strand
GTGGTGGCCTATGGCAAGCAGCAGGGCAATTATACTTCCAAAGAAAATTAAAGCAATTATCACCGAAATGGACTGCTATTTGTACCTTCGTCCCATGGCGCAGCTTTTTGAAGCTAAATGTTTGAACGGACGAATTTTAGTCTCTTCATTAGGGTTACATAATATGCAAAGATACCCTGAGGCCAAGGCTCTTTTGAATAGCATTTATTCGTATCTGAAATCCCGCAAATTCGCGCCCGAACAGACTTTGAGCGTTGATGATCTTATGTCTTGTTTTGATTGACATAGTTTTAACGCTTGGCTATAATTGTATTGTGCAATTATTAACAAACACGCATTATAGCGTTTTAGATAGGAGCAGAATATGGCGGAAAAAGAGATTTCCCAGGCAGTCATCAGCAGATTGCCAAGGTATTTTAGATACTTAGGAGAACTCAAGGAAAAAGGTGTTGAAAGGATATCTTCTCAGGAACTTTCAAGCATCATGAAGGTAACTGCTTCGCAGATCAGACAGGATTTCAATAATTTTGGTGGCTTTGGACAACAGGGCTATGGTTATAATGTTAGCTATCTTTATGAAGAAATCAGTAAGATTCTTGGTATAGACAAACAGCACAGTCTTGTTATTATCGGTGCAGGTCACCTTGGCAAAGCTATTGCAGGATATACTAATTTTACCAGAAGAGGTTTTGTTTTTAAGGGAGCTTTTGACCGTAATCCGGATCTATACGGAACCAAGATTCGTGATGTTGAAGTAAGACCAATTGAGGAAATGGAAAGCTTCGTTAAGGAAAACGGAATAGAGATTGCTGTTTTAACTATTCCTAAGGATCAGGCTGTGCCGGTTGCGCATAGACTGGTTAACTGTGGAATTAAGGCTATATGGAACTTTGCGCACGTTGACCTTGATGTTCCTGACAATATTCAGGTAGAAAATGTACATTTATCTGACAGTTTAATGAAATTGTCGTATAATATTAACAGGTACGAGAATAACATTTAACAGTGAGAGAATCCAATGGCAAAAAGTGATGAAGCGTATATGTCTGCCCTGGAGGGTAAGAGTATTCCTATTCTGACTCTGGACCACAAATGGCATCAGTTATTTACACAGACAGATATGACACCCGAAATTGAGCAACTTTCGGAAGAACTTAATGCACTGATTGAGCGGGATAGCAAGATTCGAGGCGAGAATAAGGATATCAAGAAGCTTAAGAAAAAACTTCTTGGTGAAATTATGCCCCTTAGAGATCAGGCTAACCAGACTGGTGGCTCCGAGGCTATTGAAAAAGAAATCCAGGACAGGACAAGGCTTATAAATGAATGCAATGAGAGACTTGAGTCACATCAGGACGAGTTAATGGAATTGTCCCGATCGATTTATGATGCAGATTATAGGCTTATGCTTGAAACTATGAAGGTCTGCTATGAGAACCTCCATGAAAATACAGCTTACATTAAGACGATGGATGAGTGGGTATCCAAAGTCAGAGTTGAACTCAAAAAGAATATAATAAGGCTTCAGGAAGCTGAAATGGAGAATTATAATCTTTATTCATATATGCATCAGATATTTGGACCTGAGGTAATAGATCTTTTCGATATGAAATATGATCCTGACAGAAGGCATCCGGTAAGAAGGCCTTTGGCAGGGAATGAATCTGATTATGTTGAATGATTAAGGACTGCTTTAATAGCAGTCTTTTTTCTTAGGAGGGGAGGAGCCTATGAAATACGCAGTAACAAGTCAGGAAATGAGAATCTATGACAGGAACACTTCAGACATTTTTGGGATAGCCGGGGACGTTCTTATGGAAAGGGCTTCTCTTAAAGTTGTGGACAGAATTGAAGACTGGATAAAAGAAAGACAGTGTGAGCGAAGGTATAGAGCTGTTATTTTTGCGGGGATTGGAAATAATGGCGGAGATGGTGCTGTTGTAGCAAGGCTTTTAAAGCAAAGAGGGTATCTTGTAACTCTTGTGGTAGTGGGGGATCCTACCAAAACAAGTGACCTGTTATTAAAGCAGCTTAAGATTTGCGAAAGATATGGTATTATTACAGACACTTTTTCCAATGTAAGAGGCAACCTTTGCTCTATGGAATGGGATATTATAGTAGATGCATTGTTTGGTATCGGTTTATCGAGAAATGTGACCGGAACCTACAAGGATGTTATTGATTATATCGCTTCCTGCAAAGAGGCTAAAAAGAGTGACCTTTTGGTTGCGTCTATCGATATTCCTTCGGGAATAAATGCTGATAACGGGCAGATACTTGGTACAGCAGTAAAGGCGGATTTTACAGTGACCTTTAACCATGTTAAGCTGGGCGAGATTCTGTATCCGGGATGCGAGTATGTAGGACAACTCTTTGTTGAGGATGCAGGAATAACCAATGACAGCTTCTGCGGAAAAGAACCTGCTGCTTTTTATTTTAACGAGAAGGTCACAGCTCTTTTGCCTACTCGCAAAAAGGATGCCAATAAAGGCACCAATGGAAAAGTGCTGATAATCGCCGGATCTAAAAATATCAGTGGAGCCTGTATTTTGGCTGCCAGTGCATGCCTTCGCTCGGGGGCTGGAATGGTCAAAGTGCTTACTGCCGTTGAAAATTCCGAGATAGTGAAATCACTTCTTCCTGAGGTTCTGATTGACTGCTACGATGACTTTGAACCGGTAGCTGAAAAGGTAATAGCCAACATGGAATGGGCTGATACAGTGGTCATAGGACCGGGCATCGGAATTGACATGAAAGGCGATGACCTTGTAAGAGTTGTACTTGAAAGCTGTGATAAGAGTCTTGTTATGGATGCGGATGCGCTTAACCTTGTGGCTTTGAATTCTGAGTACAGGAAAATGGTGTCAAATTATACATCATGTGGTAAAAAGCTGGTGCTTACGCCTCATCTTGCAGAGTTTGCAAGGTTATTCGGAAGAGGTGTAAAGGAGTGTAAGGAGAATATCCTGCAGTATCCAAAGGAACTCGCAAAAGAGCTTAATTGCACAGTGATTTGCAAAGATGCCAGAACAGTTATAAGTGACAGCAATGAGAAAAAGATATATATTAATGTGAGCGGCAATGACGGAATGGCAACTGCCGGTTCAGGAGATGTTCTTGCAGGAATTGTAGGAGCACTTTTATGTCAGGAAAGCAGTTTTATGTCTGCCTGTCTTGGCGCTTATATCCATGGAGTGGCAGGAGATAATGCTGCGGAAAAGCATGGAAAATACGCTATGGTTGCATCAGATATAGCAACCGAGCTTGAGGATATTTTGAGGTGATGTAATGTTAGACGAATTTTCAAGAGTTTATGCCAGGATTGACTTAAAGGCAATAGAGTACAATCTTGAGGCTATGAGAGCCAATATTCCTGATGGAACCAAGATAATGGCCGTAATTAAGACAGATGCATATGGACATGGCGCTGTAAGAATAGCTGAGGAACTCGAGAATAAGGAACATATCTGGGGCTACGCTGTAGCTACCGCAGAAGAAGCTTTTGAACTTAGAGATAACGCAATTAAAAAGCCTATACTTATACTTGGTTATACTTTCCCATATGCCTATGAGCGTATGCTTATAGAAGGTATCAGACCAACCGTATTCAGGGCTGACATGGCAAAAGAGATAAATGATATTGCTACTAAGCTGATAAACAGAGGTGAGATAAAGGGTCAGGTTTCTGTTCATGTTGCAGTTGATACCGGAATGTCCCGTATAGGAATTGCTCCTGATGATACCGGAGTATCTTTTGTAAAAGAACTTTCTAAACTAGAAAACATCCATATCGAGGGAATGTTTACACACTTTGCAAGGGCTGATGAAAAAGACTTAACAAATGTTAAGGAAAGAGAAGTTGTATTTAAAGAGTTTACCGACAGGGTTGAAAAAGAGGCCGGTATTCATATCGATATCAAGCATTGTGCCAACAGTGCCAGCATAATAGCTGTTCCTGAAAGCTCAATGGATATGGTAAGAGCAGGCGTCACAATGTACGGAATGTGGCCTTCAGATGAAGTTCCGAAGGATATAGTAAGTCTTAAGCCTACAATGGAACTGATAAGTCATATTGTTATGATAAAAGAACTTGAAGCGGGAACACCAATTAGCTATGGCGGAACTTTTGTCACAGACAAAAAGACAAAGGTTGCAACTATTCCTGTAGGATACGGTGATGGATATCCTCGAAGCCTTTCCAACAAGGGATTTGTTCTTATAAATGGAAAAAGAGCAGATATTCTTGGCAGAGTATGCATGGATCAGTTCATGGTAGATGTAACAGACATTACTGATGTAAAAGAGGGAGATGAAGTAGTCCTTTTGGGAAAAGATAAAACTTCAGGAGAAGAGATAACCGCTGAATTTTTGGGAGACTTAAGCGGCAGATTCAATTACGAACTTACCTGTGACATCAATAAAAGAGTACCAAGAGTTTTTGTATGATATTAAAGCGCTTTCCACTTTTAAGTAAGTGGGAAGCGCTTTTTAGCCTGGTCGTATTGTACGTTTATTTCCTGAAGTGCTGCTGTATCGCCGTCCATATTGTCAGGGTGATAGAGCTTTACGAGAGATCTGTATTTTTTATCAATGCTTTCCCTGGAAGTACAGCCTGCAAAGAAATCAAAAGAACTCTTTTGAGATGACTGGGGTATTTCCTGAGAACGCTTGCGGTCTTTGGTATTGCTGAAATCATCGTCATAATCTTCATCATCTATTTCTTCGTCATAATCTTCATCATCGTACTCGTCTTCATCATAATCTTCATCGTCGTACTCGTCTTCGTCGTATTCTTCATCGCCGTACTCATCGTCTTCATAGTATTCTTCATCGTCATATTCGCTGTCTTCATAGTAATCATCATCGTATTCTTCGTCATCTTCGTAATCATCATCATAAAATGAAGACATTTTCTTTTTTTTGCGTCGAAGCTCATTGTCGTCTTCATATTCCCTGTTTCTTAACCACTTTTCATAATCTTTTTCATAATGTCTTTTGCCTGCTTCAGGGAAAAGGCGGTAGTAACGATCAAGAGCCTGGACAACAAAACTCTTGCCTATCATAGCTCTAAGAACGTATATTACTGCATCTGCTATAATGCAAACGAAAAGTATCTTGTTAAAGGACATAAGTACTGAAATTGACAATAATACCGTGATTACCGGGATAAACATCAGTATGGTAAGTATCAGTAGGAATACGTAAAGTGGGGAGCCTTTATAGATATAAACAGACTCGTTCCACCATGTTTTCAGATCATTAAATATATTTGTGACAACGTAGTTGTTGCGATTAAAGCTATCATTGGCTTCCTGCATTACTCCATCCGGTATATTAATATCTGCATTTGGCATATCGAAAGAATGAGGCATGGAAATCTGCGAATTTTCCGGAGCACCGATTGCTAAAAAGCCAAAATTCCCGCCGAAAAGAAGAAAGATATTGATGCACAGGAGTATAAAGAAGCATACAGCAGTAACTGGAAGTACGCAGAAAAAAAGCTTAATCACCTTTGAACAAGCCTTTAAAAACCATGTAAGCATAGAAAAAAATGCTTTTAATGCTGAGATAAAAATACCGGCAATTGCATTAACTGCCATCATAAGAACAGATATCATAAAACTAAAAAACTCCTTACTCTAAAAATGCTCACATAAAGAGAATTTTATATGAAAAACAAAAACGTGTCGAGAGTCTTGAAGAACAGCGCCTTAAATGATATGGTTTAAGGTAGCGTTTTTACGAATAAAGGGTGGGTGTATGAAAAATATAAAGAGATTGTTGGAGAAATATCCCTGGATTACTTATGTGATCGGTCTTATTCCTTTTGTAGCCGCTGTTATTGGTTATGCCGGCTCAGGAGAGTTTTCTTTCTTTCAGATAGTTTATGCAGCTTTGGCACTTTACTTTGTAAATCCCGTTGTTGATTTTGAAGATCCGTACATTCTTTTTGCCAAACTTGCGGCAGCAGTAGTTGTGGCAGGGATTATTTTAAGCGTTCTGAAATATGCATTTTATAAGATTGAACATTTCTTTATTAGATTTAATAAAGATGCAACAGTAGTTTATACAGATAATGAACTTGGCAAAATGCTCGGGAAAACCTTAAAACATGGATATATCGTAACTGAAGCGAAAAAGCCTGAAAAGGTTCAAAATCATATATTTATGCTTTCTGATGATGCAGAAAGCATAAAGTTTTACAGTCAAAATGAAAAAGCTTTTTATAAAAAGAATGTCTACATGATGATGAACAGTCTGGATTCAACTTTGTTAAAAGCTGCGGACTGCGATGGGGCTGACCTTCATTTTTTTAATATAAATGATCTAATGGCAAGAGATTATTGGAAAAAGAATAATCTTTATAACAACCGTGATGACAATTACAAGATAGCCATTGTGGGATATGGTGAGATTGGTGAAGCTATTTTTAAATATGGCTATCTGAATAATATTTATAGTTTGGATCAGACATTTGAATATCACATTTGGGGCTGCGAGGGTTCTGAGGCAGACTTTATCAGAAGTCTTTCTACCGAAAACAGTGATAAAATTGTTATTCATGAAGAATCCTGGGATTGTTCTATTGACTGTATTGCAGGTATGGACAGGATAATCTATACGCTTGAAGAGAATCAGATAGATTTCATCCAGAAAGTTCTTTATAAGAATAATATAGCCGATATTCATTGCTATTCAAGAGATAGAATATGCTTTGATGATATATATAATTCTGAGAACATTCTTGTTTTTGGCGATATGTGTGACATCCTCACAGAAGATGTCGTTAAGAGTGAGAAGCTTTACAGACAGGGCAAGCTCTTTAACTATGACTATTTTCTTAGAAATGGCAATAAAAAGGCTCCTTCTGATTTTGAAAAAGAAATGGAAGAAGAATGGAAGAAGCTTGATGGATTTAAAAAGAGCTCCAGCATTGCCAGAGCGGATCATTATTGGATTGAGAAGCGTTTGGAGAACGATGGCATTATGGCAGAAGATAGTGAAGATGCCTGGAAAGTCGAACACATCAGATGGAGTAGATTCCATCTTATCAATCATTGGAAATATGATAAGGTGAGAGATAATGCTCACAGAAAGCACAATCTGCTTGTTCCCTATGAAGAATTGCCACAGTCGGAAAAAGAAAAGGACGGAATATATGATGCCTTAATAAAGGCTGAAATTGACAAGCTTGATAGAGAAAACTAAAATGTGATATAGTTTAATTTGATATAATGCGTATTTTGTCAAAATAGGAGGTTTTGTTATGGACGAAGGCTTGCCTTCTGTCATTTTTATTGTAATTTTACTGGTGCTTTTAGGAGTACTTTTACTTGATATTTTGGCGCATGCTGTATTTCGTGCCATTTGGCATTTTAACAGTGATGAACTTGATAAAAAAGAAAGTGAGTCTAAGGAAAAATCAGAAAGAAGACTTTTTAAGTTTTTTAATGATGACCAGACCAATATAGAAGCTTTTCTTATAAGCGTATTTTATAAAGCTATTCTTTATATATTCGGTGATCGTGGCGCCGGCAATCTGTCCGATGTAACTGAAGAAGAAATCAAATCAATGGTTACAGAAGGTCAGGAACAAGGTGTTCTTCAGGAATCTGAAGCGGACATGATTTCAAATATCTTTGAGTTTTCAGACAAAGAGGCTCAGGATATTATGACAAACAGAAATGCGATGGTTGCGATAGACGCTAACCTTAGCTTAAAAGAGGCTGTTAGTTTCATGATGGAAACCAACAATTCAAGGTTTCCTGTATATCTTGATGATATAGATCACATTATTGGTATAATGCATATCAGAGATGCTATGAAAAAGCTTTCGGAGGAAACGGACAAGGAGTTGCCTATAAGGAAGATTAAAGGACTTCTCAGGCAGCCTAAGTTTGTTCCGGAGACCAAAAATATAGATTCTCTGTTTCACAGTATGCAATCTTCAAAAACTCAGATGGTAATAATCATAGATGAGTACGGTCAGACCGCAGGTCTTGTAACCATGGAGGATATCCTTGAAGAGATAGTCGGTAATATTCTTGATGAATATGATGAAGACGAGAATTATATCAAGCCGACTAAGACCAAGGGAGAATTCATAGTTGATGGTATGACTCCTCTTGAAGTTCTTGAAAAGAAATTTGAGATTTCTTTTGAGGAATCTGAGTTTGAGACTTTAAACGGTTATCTTATTTCCAAACTGGACAGGATACCGGAAAATGATGAGGACTTTAGTACCTCTGTTGAAGGCTATAGTTTCAAAATCCTTTCTGTACATAACCATATGATTCAGAGTGTTTTAATGTGCAAACTCCCTGAAGAGGTTGTTGCAGAAGAGGAAAAAGAATTAGAAATAGCAAAATAGTTTATTTATATGAAAGGAAGTTTTTATGTCAGGACATTCAAAATTTGCTAACATCAAGCACAAAAAAGAAAAAAATGATGCAGCAAAGGGAAAGATTTTTACTATCATTGGTAGAGAAATTGCTGTAGCAGTTAAAGAAGGAGGCCCGGATCCTGCCAATAACTTTAAGCTTGCTCAGGTTATTGCAAAGGCTAAGGCTAACAATATGCCAAATGATACAATTGACCGTGGTATCAAAAAGGCTTCTGGTGCAGATGGAGCGGTTGATTACAAGAATATTACATACGAAGGATATGGCCCTGGTGGAACAGCTATTATCGTAGAGGCTCTTACAGACAATCAGAACAGAACTGCATCTAACGTAAAGAGCGCATTTACAAAGGGAAATGGTAACGTTGGAACACCCGGTTGTGTATCATACATGTTCGACAAAAAGGGACAGATCATCATTGATAAAGAAGAGTGCAAGATGGCGTCTGATGATCTTATGATGCTTGTTCTTGATGCAGGTGCTGATGATTTCAACGAAGAAGATGACAGCTACGAAATACTCACTTCTCCTGAAAATTTCCAGCCTGTAGTAGAAGCTCTCGGAAAAGAAAATGTTGAGTCAGTTTCAGCAGAAGTAACTATGATTCCACAGAATTATGTTTCTGTAACAGATGCTGACACAGTTAAATATCTTCAGAGAATTCTTGATCTTCTTGATGAGGATGACGATGTTCAGGCTGTTTACCATAACTGGGAAGAAGCTGACGAGTAATTTGCACGAGTTAGTATTTGATTAGTTAGAATCTCGAAAATATTTAAGGATAATGGGGGAGTCCTAAAATGAAACTAAAACGTATGTGGCCAGCTTATTGCATCTGGGTGTTGTTTATTATTTTTGATGTGGTGATGGTAGCGAGTTCCAGTTTCTTTTTAGGGCTTTTTCCGTCCGATAAAAAAGTTATGTATACAGCAGTGCTGACTATACTTGGTATTTTACTGATGTCGGTGCTGATGATTTTTTTCGGAAAACTCTATGATAGTATAGAAAAGGGAGTAGCATCCTGGACTGTACAATGTAACGTTATATATGGCCTTTTACTGGGAATCATTACTATAAGTGCTTTGATTTACAGAATGAGAGTGTTATCAATCGGTGTAATCGAAACAATAGGAAAGTTGTCCCTGTATGAAAATGCCATGATAGGCGGCCAAAATATTACACCTGAAAATGATCTGCTCTCAATAATTTACACCACGATTCTTAGAGGTATTCTTTTCTTTACTGGCAACGATATTTCAGTTGCTTTGTTCTTTGAGATAGTTTCATTTTGCATATTTATAGTATTTGCTTCATTATCTGCAAAACTTCTTTTGGGCAATCTTGCTTCTGTTGTTTTTGCAACTTATGTGGCATTTATGCCGATATTTGTAGACAGATTCAGGATTCCGGCTTTGGGTACCGATAATCTGTTTTATGCTATGTTCTCCATAGAACTGTTTATGATTTCTCTTTTACTTAGAGGAACATATTTGGGCAAATACAATTCCAAAGCATGGATTATATGGTATTTGGCTGTTGGTGTTTGCGTTGGATTTATGGGGTATGCCGATGCGGGAACTTTCATAACCGTGGCGCCTTTATTATTGGCAATACTATTTCTTGTTGGTTGTGAGTTCAAAAAAGAATTACTTACATTACTTTTTGTATTACTTGGTGCATTTATAAGCTTTGCAGGGATGATAATCCAGGAACAGGGCTTTATGATGGGAGATGTCACCTTGGTTCATTGGGCGACATATTATTTCAAAAATCTAAACACATTTAGTTTGTTTATGATTTATACAGATTATAAGATTATTTATCTTATAACCGTTATTATTATGTCCGGTATTATTATCGGATTTTGGAAAAATAGGAGAATTGACAGGGTAACTCCCTGGCTTTTGTCCATGCTTATTATTTATGTCACGGTACCATTTATGGGAGCAACCAAGATGAACTCTCAGATAATGGTGACCATTTTTTACGGCTTTATGTTGGCTTGTGTAGCCTCTTTGATCACAATCTCGCCTGAGGATGACGGTATGGTTTGTGGCGATGAATCAGATGATATTGAAGAAGCTTCTGATACAGATTCTGATGAAACACAGGAAATGCTTGAAGAGAAAAATGAAGCTGTTAAAGAGATAGTTAAGCCTGAGACAGAAGATGTTGTAAAAGATATGGTGGGCAGTAAAGAAGCTAATAAAGAAGATATTAAAGAAGACAACAAAGAAGAAATACGTTATGTTCCTGAAGGAATGGTACTTCCACAGGAAACAGAGGCAGACCTTGAAGAGAGGACAGAGGCACCTCGTATTAACGGTCCTAAATTTGAAGGCACAAGTTCGATAGACAGAAAAGAAATCAATGAAGCTCTTAAGGATGATTTTGACATTCCGTTTACTCCGGGAGATGATTTTGATTTTTAAATATATATTTTGAAGGGAAAACTATGAGAATAGAAGATTTAGATGCATACGAGATAGTTGAAAAAAGAAGAATAGACGATCTTAATTCTGAAAGCTATCTTATACGTCATAAAAAGACAAAGGCCAGGATTGCGCTTTTGTCAAATGATGAAGAAAACAAAGTTTTTTCAATCGGATTCAGGACTCCGCCCAAGAATTCAACAGGCGTAGCTCATATCATTGAGCATACGGTTCTTTGCGGTTCAAAGGAGTTTCCTATCAAGGATCCTTTCGTTGAACTTGTTAAAGGTTCACTTAATACATTTTTAAATGCAATGACTTATCCGGATAAAACTGTATATCCGATTGCAAGCTGCAATGACGCTGATTTTCAGAATCTTATGCATGTTTATCTTGATGCGGTATTTTATCCCAATATTTATAAAACTGATAAGATTTTTAAGCAGGAAGGCTGGCATTATGAGATGGAAGATAAGTCTTCCGATCTTACAATAAACGGTGTTGTATACAATGAAATGAAGGGAGCATTTTCTTCTGCGGATGATGTTCTTTCAAGAGAAATCCAGAATTCATTGTATCCTGATACTACGTACGGTTTTGAGTCAGGAGGAGATCCTGAACATATTTATGAACTGACTTACGAAGAGTATCTTGATTTTCACAGGAAATATTATCATCCGTCCAACAGCTATATTTATCTTTATGGCAACATGGACATGGCTGAGAAGCTTGATTACATAGACAAGAATTATCTTTCTAAGTTTGATTATCTGGAAGTTGATTCAGAAATCGGGTCTCAGGAGCCATTTGATGCTCCAAGAGAAATTCATAAGCCTTATTCTATCCTAGAATCTGACAGCGAGTCGATGAATGCATATCTTTCATATAACTGCAGCGTTGGTTCAACTTTGGATAAAAAGACATATATTGCTTTCGATATTTTGGACTATGCCCTTTGCTCTGCCCCTGGCGCACCAATTAAAAAGGCGCTTATAGATAAGGGTATCGGACAGGATGTATACAGTGAGTATGATAATGGAATAAAGCAGCCCATTTTTTCTATCGTAGCTAAGAATGCAGACATGTCCCAAAAGGATGAGTTTGTAAATACAATCAGAGAGATACTTACAAATCAGGTAAAGAACGGCATAGATAAAAAAGCTCTTTTGGCAGGACTTAATTACGATGAGTTCAAGTATAGAGAAGCTGATTTTGGAAGATTTCCAAAGGGACTTTTATATGGCCTTCAGATATGTGACAGCTGGCTGTATGATGAAAACAAGCCATGGCTTCACGTTGAAGCCAATGAGACCTTTGCTGAGCTGAAAAAGGAAGTACAGGGAGATTACTTTGAGAAGCTTATTCAAAAGTATCTGCTTGATAACGCTCACAGAACGGTTGTTGTCCTTGAACCTCAAAAGGGTCTTACCGAAAAGAAAGAAGAAGAGCTTGCAAAGAAGCTTGCTGATTATAAGGCTTCACTTTCAGAGGAAGAAATCGAGAGAATTGTAAAAGAGACACAGGAATTAAAGGAGTATCAGGAGACACCTGATGATCCCGAAAATCTTAAAAAGATACCGCTTCTTAAGCTTTCAGATCTTAAAAAGGAAGCTGAAAAGTTTGTATATGAAGAAAGAAATTGTGACGGAGTCAAAATTCTTTTCCATGACATATTCACTAATGGTATCGATTATCTGACCTTTGTTTTTGATCTGAAGAATCTTAGTGAGAAAGATCTGGCTTATGCAGCAGTTCTTAAAAAAGTACTTGGAATGATGGATACTGAGCACTACAGCTACGGTGATCTGTACAATGAGATTAACATAAAAACCGGTGGAATCAGCGGCTCAATAAGTACTTATACCAATTCTTTGGATGTTACACGTTTTGAGACTGCTTTTGAGATCAGTGTAAAGGTTTTGAGAGACAATGTTTCAGATGCATTTGAGTTGGTAAAAGAGATTCTTACCTGCACCAAGTTCGATGACGTTAAGAGACTGAAAGAGATTTTTGCAGAGCAGTACGCAAGACTTCAATCTGATCTTGCTTCTGCGGGACATCAGACAGCTGCTCTTCGTGCAATGTCTTATGTATCTCCGGCTGCAAGCGTATCTGACCAGGTAAGTGGTATCGGATATTTCAGAAACCTCGAGGACCTTATCAAAGAAAGCGAGACAGAGGATGGCGCAAAGGGAATCGTTGATAGTCTAAAGCGTGTATGCAAGGCTATTTTCAGACCTGAAAATCTTCTTTTGGATATTACCGGAACAGAAAAAGAGTATGAAAAGGTTCCTTCAGAAGCTAAGGAATTTGTGAAAGCTCTTTTCACAGAAGATTATGAAAAGAGCGAACTCAAGATATCTACAACCAAAAAGAATGAAGCTTTTGTTACCGCGGGACAGGTACAGTACGTGTGCAGAGCCGGTAATTATACAAGCAAGGGACTTAAGTATAATGGTGCGCTGAGAGTACTAAAGGTAATGATGGGGTATGATTATCTTTGGAAAAACATCAGAGTACTTGGCGGAGCCTATGGATGTATGAGCAGTTACGCTAAAAATGGTGATAGCGCATTTGTTACATACAGAGATCCAAATCTTCAGAACAGTATAGATGTTTTTGAAAAAGCATCTGATTATCTTAAGAACTTTGATGCTGATGACAGAGCTATTTTACAGTACATTATCGGTGCTGTTTCTGATCTGGATACGCCTAAGACACCTTCCGGTAAAGGCACATATGGACTTACGGCATATCTTTGTGGGGCAAAGATGGAAAATATCCAGAGAAACAGGGATGAACTTCTTGGCACAACCAAAGAGACCATAAGAAATCTTTCTAAATATGTTGATGCATTTATGGAAGATAACTGTGTCTGCGTTATTGGAACTGCTGATAAGATTGAGGAGAGCAAGAATCTATTTAATACTGTTGAACAGCTTGTGAGGAATTGAAATTGAATGTAGGGGGAGTTATGAAGAAGAGAAGTGTTAAAGCAATACTTTTGGGATCTATCATAGCGATCGGTGTATCTGTGTCCGGCTGTGGCGGATCATCAAATTCAGCTTCATATTCTACAGAAAGTGCTGTGGAAGAGGCTAAGAGTTATGATGTTTATGACACTATGGATGCTGAAGCTGCAGAAAATTCCGATGATTCTGTGGAAGTGACACAGCAGACAAACAGGAAGCTTATTACTACTGTAAACATCAGCACAGAGACCGAAGACCTGACCAAGACCATGTCACTTGTTGAAAATAAGACATCGGAGCTTGGCGGATATATTGAAAATAGTAATATCTACAATGGAAGCGCATACTCCTCAGGTTACAGATCTTCAAGGAGTGCAAGTTATACTATACGAATACCTGCTGCTAAGCTTGATCAGTTTATCAGTTCGGTAGAAGGCGGAACTAACATCACCAACAAATCAATGAATGTTGATGATGTTACTCTCCAGTATGTTGATATTGAGAGCAAAAAGAAAGCACTTAAAACTGAAGAACAGAGACTTTTAGAGATTCTTGAAAAGGCAGAGACTGTTGAGGATATCATCACTGTTGAGGAAAGACTTTCAGATGTAAGATATCAGCTTGAAAGCATTGAATCGCAGCTCCGTACTTACGACAATAAAGTTGACTACAGTACAGTTTATCTCGATATCGACGAAGTTGCCCAGTACACACCTGCAGAGGAAAAGGGGGTATTACAGAGAATTTCAGAAGGATTTGTATATAACTTCAAAAAAGTAGTCGATGCTGTTGTAGAATTCTTTATCTGGTTTGTGATTCACATTCCACAGATAATACTTATAGTAATTGTCTGCCTGATAATATTTTTTATTATCAAAAAATGTAGCGCTGCTGAGAAAAAGAAGAAAGAAAAGAAAATGATGGCCTATGCTCAGGCACAGGCACAAGCAGCTGCAATGCAGCAGCCTGTTAATCAGGTAAATATGCAAGGGAATAATAATGGAAATAAGCAATAATTTTAAAACAGGTTTTATAACACTTATAGGTCGTCCAAATGTGGGAAAATCCACACTTATGAATCATCTTATCGGGCAGAAGATTGCGATTACATCCAATAAGCCTCAGACAACCCGTAACAGGATTATGACTGTTTACACTGATGATGACAGTCAGATGATTTTTTTGGATACTCCCGGAATTAATGAAACCAAAAATGTTCTAGGCGAGTACATGTCCAAGGTGGCTAAAAGTGCTATAGAAGAGGTTGATATGGTGCTTTGGCTTGTTGAACCAAGTACATATATCGGAGAAGTAGAAAAATCAATCATAGAAGAATTAAAGCCATTAAAAAAGCCGGTAATTCTAGTTATAAACAAGATTGATACGGTGCAGGCCGATAAGCTTGAAATCTTTGAAAATGCCTACAAAAAAGAAATGGATTTTTCGAAGATAGTTCATGTGGCTGCTCTTAAAGGACAGAATATTGATGGCGTCATGTCTGCTATCAAAGAGTTTTTGCCTGTGGGACCTCCATTTTATGATGAGGATACAGTCACTGATCAGCCTGAACGTCAGATTGTAGCTGAGATTATCAGGGAAAAAGCACTGAGATTACTGAAGGATGAAGTTCCTCACGGAATAGCTGTCACAATTGAGAGCATGAAAACCCGTGAGAAAAAGGTAGAAGAGCCAAAACCTAAGAAAAAGAGGCATTATCATCCTCCGAAAAAATCAAAGGTAGTTGAGGAAATATCCGCAGAATTTGACCTGGATGCAATGCTTAAGGAGGCAGACCTGGATTCTTCAAGCGGGATAATGGATATTGATGCAACCATTATCTGCGAAAAGGACTCACATAAGGGAATTGTTATCGGAAAGGGCGGCACGATGCTCAAAAAAATCGGTGTTGCTGCCAGAAAAGATATTGAGGACCTTCTACAGTGCCAGGTTAATCTTCAGATATGGGTCAAGGTCAGAAAAGACTGGAGAGATGACAAGACTCAGATGAAGAGCTTTGGATATGATGTGAATAGTTTTAAGAAGTAAGGATATTTTATGGAAAACTTGCTTATTGTCAGGGGAATTGTTCTAAAACATGCACCTGTAGGCGACTATGACTGGACGGTGACCATTTTCACAGCAGACAGAGGCAAGATTACAGCATTTGCCAAGAATGCCAGAAGACCCGGAGTAAAGCTTTCGGGCTGCGTTGAACCTTTCTGTTTTGGTACATTCAAGATATTTGTCGGCAAAAATTCATATACTATTGTAGAAGCAGATATAGAGAATTTTTTTGAGGGCTTCAGACAGGATTTGGAAGGTGCCTTGTATGGCACCTTTTTCCTTGAACTAGTTTCGTTTTATACAAGAGAGAACAATGAAGATGTTATGCTTTTGAATCTTTTGTATATTTCTTTAAAAGCTCTTTTGAACAAAAAGATTCCTAATCGCTTGGTGAGATGTATATTTGAACTCAGGACTCTTCAGGTGGAAGGAGAATATCCCGGAATTCCGGCTAACAGAGTGCTGAACGATTCAACCAAATATGCACTTAATTACATAACTGAATGCCCTTTGGAGAAACTTTACACTTTCAATGTTACCGAAGATGTTCTTCTTGAGCTGGAATCGGTGTCGGCGGAATACAGAAAACGTTTCATCGACAGACCAATTAAGAGCCTTGAAATGTTGGAGGCATTTCTTTAGTATTGAAAAAAAAATGCTATTTGGATATAATTACTTTGTTTGTTTTGAGGAAAGGTAAATATGCAAAGGGTTAGATTTAGTAAAATTGCCGGTTTTACGGCGACAGTGCTGATGGCAATAGAACTGATGGGATGCGGAGCACAGGAAAAGCAAGTGACTAGCATTTCTCTGGATAAGAATGGAAAGATCACCAACACTATTTATGAAGAGTTTGGAGAAGAACATTACGATATTCAGGAATTGACAAAGATGGCAGAGAATGAGATTTCTGCATATAATTCCGAGTGCCTCAGAGAAAAGATATTTCTGGAATCTGTCGACAGTGTTTCAGATGGCGCTTATGTCAAAATGATCATTACATACGAAACACCCGGGGATTATTCCGGCTTCAATAAGACGTCTTTGTTTTATGGAACTGTTCAGGATGCTTTAGACAGAGGGTACAATTTTTCCAATGACCTGATAGATGAAAATGGACTTAAAATCTCTCAGGATGCTATAGATGCAAATCTTGATAATCATGTTATCATTACCAATGATAAATCAGTTATTATTGCACCTTACAACATTTTGTATACTTCAGAAGGCATAATTCTTGATGGAAAAAGGGAAGCAATTTTATCATCATCTTCAAGTGATGAGGTTCAATTGATTCTTTCAAAATAAACATTTATTGTTCATAAACGGCCTGTGGCAAGGAGCTGCCGGCTGATCAAATAATTATTTTTTAATCACTTTTTGTGGTTGGATGGAGGAATATGGAAGCGAACGCAAAAACAATGGAGAAAATCATAGCACTTGCCAAGGGAAGGGGATTTATCTATCCTGGTTCAGAAATCTATGGAGGACTGGCTAATACTTGGGATTATGGTAACCTTGGCGTTGAGCTTAAGAATAATGTTAAAAGAGCCTGGTGGCAGAAATTTATTCAGGAAAGCCCACACAATGTAGGTGTTGACTGTGCAATCCTGATGAATCCACAGACATGGGTAGCATCAGGTCATCTTGGCGGCTTCTCAGATCCTCTTATGGATTGCAAAGAGTGTCATGAGAGATTCCGTGCAGACAAGATCATAGAAGATTTCTGTGCAGAGAAAGGCATTGAGCTTGAAGGTTCTGTAGATGCATGGAGCAATGAAAAAATGATGCAGTTCATCAATGACAACAATGTTCCTTGTCCTACATGCGGCAAGCACAATTTTACAGATATTCGTCAGTTCAATCTTATGTTCAAGACATTCCAGGGTGTAACTGAGGATGCTAAGAATACTGTATATCTTCGTCCGGAGACAGCTCAGGGTATTTTTGTAAACTTCAAGAATGTTCAGCGTACCAGCAGAAAGAAGATTCCATTTGGTATCGGACAGATCGGTAAGTCTTTCAGAAATGAGATCACACCTGGTAACTTCACATTCAGAACAAGAGAGTTTGAGCAGATGGAGCTTGAATTCTTCTGTGAACCTGATACAGACCTTGAATGGTTTGCATACTGGAAAGAATTCTGCATTAACTGGCTTAAGAGTCTTGGAATGAAGGAAGATGAGATGAGAGTTCGTGATCATGAGAAGGAAGAACTTTCATTCTATAGTAAGGCTACAAGTGATATCGAGTTCTTATTCCCATTTGGATGGGGCGAGCTTTGGGGTATTGCTGACAGAACTAATTATGACCTTTCAAGACATCAGGAGACTTCAGGAGAAGACCTTAGCTACTTCGATGATACCAAGAATGAGAGATATATCCCATATGTTATCGAGCCATCTCTTGGTGCTGACCGTGTAGTTCTTGCATTCCTTTGCGGCGCTTATGATGAAGAGGACCTTGGAGAAGGAGATATCAGAACTGTTCTTCGTTTCCATCCTGCTCTTGCACCTGTTAAGATCGGTATTCTTCCTTTGTCAAAGAAGCTCAATGAAGGTGCTGAAAAGATTTATGCACAGCTTTCAAAGAAATATAACTGCGAATTTGATGATCGTGGAAACATTGGTAAGAGATATCGTCGTCAGGATGAGATTGGTACACCATTCTGCATCACATATGACTTTGATTCAGAGACAGACGGCAAGGTAACTGTAAGATTCAGAGATAGCATGGAACAGGAAAGAGTTGCTATCGATGAACTCGAAGCTTATTTTGCAGATAAGTTTACATTCTGATAAATAATCTTATCGCTAATATATGAGGAGTTAAAAAATGAGACAATTTACAGCACAGGAGCTTCGTAAAGCCTGGAAGCAATTTTATATAGACAGAGGACATGTTGATTGCGGCGCAGTTTCACTTGTGTCAGACGGATCAACAGGTGTTATGTTCAATGTTGCAGGTATGCAGCCGCTTATGCCATATCTTCTTGGCAAGAAACATCCTATGGGAACACGTCTTTGCAATGTTCAGGGATGTGTTCGTACCAATGATATTGACTCTGTCGGTGACAAGAGCCATGGTACATTCTTTGAAATGATGGGAAGCTGGTCACTTGGCGATTACTTTAAAAAAGAGCGTTGCCAGTGGAGCTTTGAGTTATTAACTCAGCTTTTCGGATTTGATGCTGATCATCTTGCAGCTACAGTTTTTGCAGGTGATGAGAATGCACCAAGAGATGAAGAAGGCGCTAAATATCGTATCGAATCAGGATTTAAGCCTGAGAACATATACTATCTTCCTGCAGAAGACAACTGGTGGGGACTTGAATATGGTCCTTGCGGTCCTGACAGTGAGATGTTCTATGTAAAAGATATTCCGGATTGCGGACCAGACTGCGGACCTGGATGTCATTGCGGTAAGTATACAGAAATCGGTAACGATGTATTTATGCAGTATGAGAAGCATCACGACGGACATCTTACACCACTTACACAGAAGAACGTTGATACCGGTTGGGGACTTGAGAGAATTCTTGCATTCCTTAACGGAGTTGATGATGTTTATAAGATCGACCTTCATGCTCCTGTTATCGCTTATATCGAAAAGGAGAGCGGAATCAAGTATGACACAGATGAGAAGACTACAAAGTCAATGAGAATTCTTGCTGATCATACTCGTACATCAGTAATGCTTATCGGAGATGAGGCAAAGCTTCTTCCTTCAAACACCGGAGCTGGTTACATCCTTAGAAGACTTATTCGTCGTGCTGTAAGACATGCAAGAACTCTTGGCCTTAATAAGGAACAGATTCTTGGTGTTGCTACAATCTACATCGATGAATATGAAGATAGCTATGAGCACTTAAAGAAAAATCGTAAGTTCGTTCTTACCGAACTTGAGAGAGAGATTTCACGTTTCGAGTCTACTCTTGAAAACGGTATGAAGGAGTTTAAGAAAATTCTTGATAAGACAAATTCAGACGGAAAGAAAGAAATTAGTGGAAGAGATGCTTTCTTCCTCTATGATACATACGGATTCCCTGTTGAGCTTACGGTAGAGCTTGCAGGTGAAGAAGGACTTACAGTTGATGAAGCTGGCTTTGCTACAGCAATGGAAGAACAGAAGCAGAAAGCCAGAGACAATCAGAACTTTGCAGCAAATCTTTCAACAGGTGCGGGTGTATTTGATAAGCTTCCAGAATCAGTTCAGAGTGAGTTTGTTGGATATACTGAGCTCGAGTGTGAAGCTTCAGTTGTTGCTATGGCAGATGAGAATGATCTTGTAGATACTCTTCCAAAGGGCAGCAAGGGAACAATCATAACAGACAAGACTCCATTCTATGGAACAATGGGTGGCCAGGTTGGCGATATTGGTATTATAGAGTGCCAGTGTGGTGCTAAGTTCCAGGTACTTGAGACAATTCATGTTACAGGTGGCAGAACAGCTCATGTTGGACAGGTTGTAGAAGGCGAATTCAAGGTTGGCGGAAATGTTAAGCTTTCTGTAGATGCAGAGAACAGAGCAAAGACATGTCGCAACCATTCAGCTACACACCTTCTTCAGAAAGCACTTCAGGAAGTACTTGGTGATGGAGTTGAACAGGCCGGTTCATACCAGGATCCTGATAAGACAAGATTTGACTTTAGTTACCATCAGGCGATGACAGCTGAAGAGATTCAGAAAGTTGAAGATATTGTTAATGCCAAGATTTTGGAAGCACTTCCTGTAGTAACTAAGGAAATGTCTATAGAAGAAGCTAAAAAGACCGGAGCTATGGCACTTTTTGGTGAGAAATATGGTGATACAGTACGAGTTGTAAATATGGGTGATTTCTCAATTGAACTTTGTGGTGGTACTCATGTTTCTAATACAAGCCATATCGGAATCTTTAAGATTGTTTCAGAAAGTGGTGTAGCAGCAGGCGTTCGTCGTATTGAGGCACTTACAGGCAGCAATGCAAGAAATTATTACAAGAACGTTGAAAGCACATTAAACGATTCAGCTAAGCTCTTAAAGGCTAATGCAGCTGATCTTGCTGATCATATCAAGAAGCTTCAGGAAGAACTCAAAGCACTTAAGAGTGAAAATGAATCTCTTAAGAGTAAAGAAGCTCAGGCAGCACTTGGAGATGTTACAGACCAGGTTAAAGAAGTTAAGGGAGTAAAGCTTCTTGCAACAGCTGTTAAGGGTGTTGATATGAATGGCCTTAGAGATCTTGGCGATCAGTTGAAGACTAAGCTTGGCGAAGGCGTTATCGTTCTTATTTCTGAAGCAGATGGAAAGGTTAACCTTGTTACTATGGCTACTGACGGAGCACTTGCAAAGGGTGCCCATGCAGGAAACCTTGTAAAAGCCATTGCACCTAAGGTGGGTGGAGGCGGCGGTGGACGTCCTAATATGGCTCAGGCAGGCGGTAAGAATCCAGCAGGTATTCAGGATGCCCTCAGTGAAGCTGAGATAGTTCTTGAAGGCCAGTTAAATTAAAAAATCGCATGCTCACGCTTAATATAACGATTTTTTGAAAAAATGCTTGACGATTAGTATTTTTATGCTATAATTGTTAATGTTATGTGAGCTAATAGGCTCAGTATAAACATAATAAATAACCCAATCAGTCATGTACTTGAAGGGACTGAAGGGAGGGTAAGAGTAGAGATGTCAACTGTAGTAGTAAAAGAAAACGAGACTTTGGATAGCGCACTGCGTCGTTTTAAGAGAAGTTGCGCAAAGGCTGGTATCCAGCAGGAGATCCGTAAGAGAGAACACTACGAGAAGCCTAGCGTTAGACGCAAGAAGAAGTCTGAAGCAGCAAGAAAGCGCAAATATAACTAAATCAAACTTAAAGGGACTGTAAGAAATGTATATCATTTTTTACAGTCCTTTTTACTAGCTGAAACTTTAGAACAGTTTAAAAATTTTATTTTCTGCGTTCTTGTGGTAAAATTATAAGACTGCGGTGAAAATTTTAGAAAGTAAAATGTATGATGATTTATAGTTTAATTGGTCTTGTAATACTTCTGGTTTTGATAGCTGCCATTATATATCATGACACACATAATTTTGTCATTAGGAATTATGAAATTGCAACTGATAAGATAAACGGTGATTATAAGTTTGTTCTTTTATCTGACCTGCATGGTTATGTGTTTGGAAATGACAACGAGAAGCTGATCAGTGCTATTGATTCAATAAATCCTGATGCCATCCTTTTAGGTGGAGATATGTTTACTGCCCGCCAAAAGAATGGGAAAATCCAATATGAGAGTGGTTTTAATCTTATTGCTGATCTGGCAGGTAAGTATAAGGTTTACTATGGGAATGGCAATCATGAGCGTAAACTGAAGACATTCACTGAAGAATATGGCAATTTCTATGACAGATATAGAAACAGGCTTTCTAAACTTGGAGTTGTTTTCCTTGAGAATAACTCTGTTGAGATAGAAGGTAAGAATATTAGAATCAGTGGGCTGGATTTAAATCTTGAATATTTCAGAAAAATTATTAAGAAAAAGATGGAGTCTGGGACGATTGATAGGTTACTCGGTAGTCTGAAGGGCTCTGATAAGAAGAAATTTCAGGTTCTGATAGCACATAATCCGCAGTATTTTAAGGAATATGCGAACTGGGGCGCAGACCTTTCTGTTTCGGGCCATGTTCATGGAGGGATAATAAGACTTCCGATTTTGGGAGGAGTGATTTCTCCATCGATAGCTCTTTTTCCTAAATATGATGGTGGCAAATTTGAAGAGGGCGATAAGACCATGATACTTAGCAGAGGGCTTGGAACTCATACTATCCATGTGAGATTTCTTAATCCCGGGGAAGTGTGTGTGATAAATATTCATGGTAATAAATGATTATTGCATGGGTATAGCGCGTGCGATGAAATGATTTTTGTGAGGAACAGATAATGTCTTTGGAAATAAAGCTTCAGGTGTTCGAAGGACCAATGGATCTTTTGATGCACCTGATAGATAAGAATCAGATAGATATTTACGATATTCCTATAGTAACTATTACTGAGCAATACATGGAATATATCAATGCCATGCAGAAGGAAGATATGGAAGTAACCAGTGAATTCCTTGTTATGGCAGCAACTCTTATAGATATTAAATGTAAGATGCTCCTTCCTAAAGAAGTGAATGAGGACGGGGAGGAAGAAGACCCAAGAGCTGAACTTGTAGAAAAGCTGTTGGAATACAAAATGTACAAGTACATGGCGTTTGAGCTTAAGGACAGACAGATGGATGCCGGGCTTTCCTGGTACAGGTCCAAAAATATTCCCAAGGAAGTTCGGGAATATGAGGCGCCAATTGATTTTTCGGATCTTATTGGAGATGCTACTTTAAACAAGCTCAATGAGATATTTCAGGAATTATTAAAAAGACAGGAAGATAAGGTTGACCCTATACGTAGTAAATTTGGAAATATTGAAAAAGAATCTGTGGATATGGACGCCAAAACGCTGTATATCAAGGCGTACATAAGGGAACATTCCAAGTTTAGTTTTAGACAGCTTTTGGAAAAACAGCATAATAAAACAGAAATTATAGTTACATTTCTGATAATTCTTGAAGAGATGAAGCTAGGAGAAATAGAAATAGAGCAGGATGGAACGTTCGCGGATATAATAATTACTTCCAGAAAGGCAAGTTGATACAATGACAAAAGATGAGGGTGCCGGAATAGTTGAGGCTATTCTGTTTACTATGGGAGATTCTGTGGAAATAAGTGCTTTGGCAAAGGCGATGGAAACAGACTCCAAACAGATAAAGAAATATATAGAAGTATTAAAGGAAAAATATGATAAAGCTGACAGTGGCATTGGGATAATTGAGCTTGAAAGCTCTGTGCAGTTATGTACCAAAAAAGAAATGTATGAATATTTGGTAAAGATTGCAAAAACTCCAAAAAAGGCTGTGCTTACCGATTCACTTATGGAGACTCTTTCAATAATTGCCTACAAACAGCCTATTACAAGGCTTGAAGTAGAAAAAATCCGAGGTGTAAACAGCGACCATGCGGTTAACAGACTGGTTGAGTTTGGACTAGTTCAGGAGCTTGGAAGGCTTGATGCTCCGGGAAGACCGCTTCTTTTTGGTACGACAGAGGAGTTCCTTAGGAGCTTTGGCGTAAGAAGCCTTGAAGAATTGCCGACAATAGCTCCGGTACAGGTAGAAGAGTTTAAGGCCCAGGCTGAAGAAGAAGTAAATGTCAAATTAGATATATAATTTATAAAAAGATATGGAAAATACTGAATTTTTTATGTATTTTCCCTTTTTTTTGGCTTTTTTTATGATATACTATATTCTGACTTAAGTTGCGGGTTTATGCGATTTGAGATTGTGAAAAAATGCACAATAATCAAATAACATAGTTGCACACATTCACATAAAATTTATTGGAGGTTAAACACATGAGTAGTTCTTCACAAGCGAGTCAAAGAATAAATGCTTTGCTCGACGAAAACAGTTTCGTTGAAATTGGCGGCCTTGTGACAGCCAGAAACACAGATTTCAATCTGAAACAGGAAGAAACACCATCTGATGGAGTAGTTACCGGATATGGTGTTATCGACGGCAATCTTGTATATGTATACAGTCAGGATGCGTCAGTACTTGGCGGTTCTATTGGTGAGATGCATGCAAAGAAGATCGTTCGCCTGTATGAGCTGGCAATCAAGACAGGTTCACCTGTGATCGGTCTTATCGATTCAGCAGGACTTCGTCTTCAGGAGGCAACAGATGCACTTAATGCATTTGGAGAAATTTATCTTAAGCAGGTGGAGGCTTCCGGAGTTGTTCCACAGATAACAGCTATCTTCGGTACATGTGGTGGAGGACTTGCACTTATTCCTTCAATCACTGACTTTACATTCATGGAAGCTGATAAGGCTAAACTTTTCGTTAATTCTCCTAACGTACTTGCAGGAAATTACAAAGAGAAATGCGATACATCAGCTGCTAAATGGCAGGCTTCAGAGGTAGGTAATGTTGATGTTGTAACAGATGAGGCATCTATCTACACTCAGATCAGAGAGCTTGTTTCAATCCTTCCTTCAAACAATGAGGACAGCGATTCATATCAGGAATGCACTGATGATCTTAACAGAGCATGCGAGAACCTTGACGGCGCAGCTGCAGATCCTGCACTTGTTGCTGCACAGGTTTCTGATAATGGTCTTTTCTTTGAGACAAAGAGAGATTATGCAAAAGAGATGGTTACTGGATTTATCAGACTTAATGGCGCAACAGTAGGTCTTGTTGGTAACCGTACAGCTATTTTTGATGAAAACGGCAAAGAGGCAGAGAAGTTTGAAGATAAGCTTACTGCACATGCTTGTGAGAAGGCTGCAGATTTTGTTAATTTCTGCGATGCTTTCGATATCCCTGTTCTTACACTTACAAACGCAACAGGCTTTGGCTCATCAAAGTGTGATGAGAGACATGTAGCTAAGGCTGCAGGAAAGCTTGTTTATGCACTTGCAAACGCTACAGTTCCTAAGGTTAACCTTGTAACTGGTAAGGCTTTTGGTAGTGCTTACGTTATTATGAACTCTAAGGCAATCGGTGCAGATGTGACTATCAGCTGGCCTGATACACAGATCGGTACAATGGATGCAAATCTTGCTGCCAAGATCATGTGTGATGGAAAAGATGCTGAGACAGTAGCAAAGGCTGCATCTGATTATGCACAGCTTCAGAACAATGTTAAGAGTGCTGCAGCAAGAGGCTATGTTGATGAGATCATCGAGCCTGCTGATACAAGAAAGTATGTTATTGGCGCATTCGAGATGCTTTTTACAAAGAGAGATGAGCGTCCTGCTAAGAAACACGGCACAGTTTAATGAAGGGAGCACTCAAAATGAAGAGTAAATTTTTGGTTTTGGGAGTTGTTCTTAGCTGCTTCCTAAGTCTGAGTGCCTGTGGACAGGAAACAAAGACAAAGACAATCGATAGCAGCAAGTACCCAGCTGAAATGTTCAACGAGTCTTCTATTGTTTCTTACATGAATAACTTAGAGGATCAGAATTTCGAAGCATGGTACGCGGACGGAATTACTCCTGACAATTTCGAAGAAAAACTTTATGTTGCACTTGCCATGAAGTTTAGAACTGAAACTTCAAATGGAATGGAGAGAACTGTACTTGATGGCGTTGATGAAGATTTCTACAATGCTATAAAGTCTGGTTACACAAGCTGGTATAAAGCCCTTGATGAGATCGGTTATACCAGTGATGCAACACTTGCTGATGAGCTTTATATTTCAGATGTTAATTACTACACTAACGATGATGAGCAGCTTGTAATTGATGCTACACTTCAGGGCACAAAGCATTCTGCATTGTTCCAGGTATATATGAACAATGAGACAATGGCTACTGATATGGGTATCACAGTTAATAAGTCAAGCGCTGAGAAACTTGAGAATGCCGGTCTTAATACACTTCTTGGTATGGGAATGGCTTTCACAGTTCTTATTATCATTTCACTTATTATTTCTCTGTTCCCTATCTTTATTGGTGGAAACAAGAAAAAGAAAGTTAATGATAAAGAACTCGCAAAAGAAGCAATGGACAACACAATCAGCCAGATCGAAGAGAAAGAAGATCTTGTTGGTGATGCTGAGCTTGTTGCAGTTATAGCAGCTGCTATTGCAGCTTATGAAGGAAGTGCAAGCACAGATGGCTTCCAGGTTAGATCAATCAGAAAAGTAAATAAAAATTGGAAAAGATAAGGAGTATACACAATGAAGAACTATACAATAACCGTTAACGGAAACGTATATGATGTAACAGTAGAAGAAGGCGCAGGTTCAGGAGCAGCTCCTGTAGCAGCTGCAGCTCCTGCAGTTAAGGCTCCAGCAGCTCCTGCAAAGAAGGCAAGCGCTGGCGCAGGTTCAATCAAGGTTGAAGCTGGTGCAGCAGGAAAAGTACTTAAGATCAATGCTAGTGTTGGCCAGGCTGTAAAGAAGGGTGACACAGTTGTTACTATCGAATCAATGAAGATGGAGATCCCTATGGTTGCTCCTGCAGATGGAACTGTAGCAAGTGTTGATGTTGCTGCTGGCGATTCTGTTGAGGCTGGAACTGTTCTTGCAACTCTTAACTAATTAAATTGTCAGAGAATATTATTGTTGTTTTATAAAAACAGAAATGAGGATAAAAAATGGATTACGTTGTTAATACATTATCTAATCTCTGGCAGCAAACTGCATTTACAACCATGACTCCTGGTAACTATATCATGGTAGTTGTTGCTCTTGTATTTATGTATCTTGCTATAGCTAAGGGATTTGAGCCTTTACTTTTGGTACCAATTTCATTTGGTATGCTTCTTGTTAATATCTATCCGGATATTATGGCAGAGCCTGTAGGCGGAGCAGCCGGCGGACTTTTACATTATTTCTATATCCTGGATGAATATGCAATTCTTCCTTCACTGATATTCCTTGGTGTTGGAGCGATGACAGACTTTGGACCACTTATTGCAAACCCTATCAGCTTCCTTATGGGAGCAGGTGCTCAGTTTGGTATTTTCTCTGCTTATTTCATGGCTATTTTCTTTGGCTTTAATGATCAGCAGGCTGCAGCAGTATCTATTATCGGTGGTGCAGATGGCCCTACTTCAATCTTCCTTGCAAGTAAGCTTCATCAGACTTCAATCTTAGGACCTATTGCCGTTGCTGCTTATTCATACATGGCTTTGGTTCCTATGATCCAGCCACCTATCATGAAGGCTCTTACTACAGATAAAGAGAGAAAGATCAGAATGTCTCAGCTTCGTGAAGTATCTAAGCTTGAGAAGATTCTTTTCCCTATCATCGTTACTATCGTAGTAAGCATGATTCTTCCTACAACAGCACCTCTTATTGGTATGTTGATGCTGGGAAATCTCTTTAGAGAGTCAGGAGTTGTTCGTCAGCTTCAGGAAACAGCTTCTAATGCACTTATGTATATCGTAGTTATCCTTCTTGGTACATCAGTAGGTGCTACAACAAGTGCTGAGGCCTTCCTTAACACAACAACTCTTATCATAGTAGTACTTGGACTTATAGCATTCGCATTTGGTACAGCAGCCGGATGTCTTTTAGGAAAGCTCCTTTGCTTTATTACAAAGGGCAAGATCAATCCTCTTATCGGTTCAGCGGGTGTATCTGCTGTTCCTATGGCTGCCCGTGTATCCCAGAAGGTTGGTGCAGAGTATGATCCATCAAACTTCCTGCTCATGCATGCTATGGGACCTAACGTAGCCGGTGTTATTGGTACAGCCGTT
>JAEEGF011556654.1_pt1 | contig 28155 bp, 23 predicted proteins | sample 9134171 | NCBI WGS metagenome assembly JAEEGF01 (sample SAMN16246542, study PRJNA631951) | gut metagenome | biome: gut microbiome; feature: rumen; material: AP-attached | host: Bos | place: Iran: Karaj | collected 2018-10 | reverse complement strand
GAACGCAGTGGCACTTTGTGCCACCTGTCAGAAGGGGCTTTAACCCCTTCTGACACTAGTAAGCTTTATACCCCCGCTTAAAGCTTACGCTTTTGAAGCGGGGGATTGCTTACACTGCGTTCAAAAATGATTTCAAATTAAATAATAAATAATAACTAATTACTTGAAGCTAAATCTCTAGGATTACGCTTGCTATTAATATATAGGTAAACTAGGCCAGCAAGTAATAATAAGAGACCAAGTAAATCTGTTACGGTTGCTGGATGAATAAGCATAAGTCCACCTACGGCAATGATTAATCTTACAACTATGTTCATGTCTGTGAAGCAGTAGCCCTCAAGAGCCGCAGCTAAACCAAATACACCAAGCACTGATGTTACACAGATAAATGCGATTGATAACGGATTTGTATCAATAAGAAGCATTGCTGGGTTGTAACAGAACATATATGGTACGATGAAGGCTGCAATGGCAAGCTTTGAGGCCTGGAAGGCGGTCTTCATTGGGTTACTCTTGGCAATTGCTGAACCGGCATAGGCCGCAAGGGCAACTGGTGGAGTAATATCAGCAACAATACCAAAGTAGAATACAAAGAAGTGAGCAGCCATTGTTGGAACGCCCATTCTAACAAGGATCGGAGCTGTTGTAGCAGCCATGATACAGTAGTTAGCTGTTGTTGGAACACCCATACCAAGGATGATACAACAAATCATTGTAAGCACTAATGCGATGATTAAGTGGTTACCAGCAACACCGACAATGGCGTTAATAAGGTCATTTGCAAGACCTGTCATTGTAATAGCACCTGAGATAATTCCGGCTACACCACAAGCGGCACCAACAGTAATTGCGCTCTTACCGCCTTGTTCAAGGGCCTGTAAAATCTTCTTAGGTGTAATTCGATTTTCCTTATCAAATAAACTAACAAAGATAGAGAGGAGAATTGCAAATGTTGCAGCTCTCTGCATTGTCATATAATTTCCTGAAACCCAAACCACAAGCATTACAAGTGGAAGGAGGAGATAAATTTTCTTAATAAGCTTACTCATCTTAGGAAGTTCTTCCTTAGGGATTCCAGTAAGTCTGAGCTTTTTAGCTTCAAGGTGTACTGAAATGAAAATTCCAAGGAAGTAAAGTGCAGCAGGAAGAATAGCTCTTCCAATGATGCTTGAGTAAGGAACGCCAACGAAATCTGCCATAAGGAAAGCGGCAGCACCCATGATAGGAGGCATGATCTGACCACCTGTTGATGAAGCAGCCTCAACAGCCGCAGCAAATTCAGGCTTATAGCCAGTTTTCTTCATCATAGGAATTGTTACAGAACCTGTTGTAACAGTGTTACCAACAGATGAACCAGAAACCATTCCGCAAAGTGCAGAAGAGATAACGGCTACCTTAGCTGGACCACCGGCAAATCTACCAGCGATACTGTTAGCAAGTTTAATAAAGAACTCTGAGATACCTGTCTTTTCAAGGAAGGCACCAAAGATAATGAATACTACAATGAATTTCGAGCAAACATTAACAGGTGTTGAGAAAATTCCTTCCTTAGTATAGAAAAGATTTCTAACTAGGTATTTTAAACGTCCTAAAAATTCTGGATTTGTAAGTCCTACTGTAAGGGCATAGATTACAAAGAATCCAGCTACAATAAGAATTGGAATACCAACGCATCGTCTTGTAACCTCCACAAGGGCTGCAATAGCAATGATTCCAATAATAATCTGATACCATTCAAATTTAGTTCCTAAATTTACGATTGTATTAGCATTTAAGGCAAAATACATATAAGATGCAGTACCTAATACCATAAAAACTATATCGTAAAATGGAATGTGGTTTGGTGTTTGTTCACCCTTCTTTGCAGGATAAATTAAAAATCCCATTAGGATAATCAGTCCCATAAAAGAAGTAAGTCGTATTTCTTCAAGGAAGGTTGCAAAAAGTGTTACATAAATACACCAAAGTGAAAATGCCACAAGCACCAGTGTAATGGCGATTTTTGGCTTTCCTTCCCAAATACGAGTGTTACTTTCTCTGTCGTATTTTTTCATAACAGAGTTTATTGTTTCTTCAGAAACCTCCGGAGTGGAGTTTATCTTATTTAAGTTTTCGCTCAATATTTAATCCTCCCTTTTAGTTTTCATCTGTATTAACTGTGTAACCTTTTTCAGCAAAATACTTTGCAGCTCCTGCATGATAAGGAACAGTAGTAATATCTGTTGCAGACTCTAGAGTAAGTTCCCCACCCTTAGAGTTTTCTAGCTTAATTTCCTCAACATGGTCAAAGATGGCTGCTGTTAGATTATAGACAGTTTCTTCATCCACATTTGCTGAAACAATTAAAGTTGCCTCAACTGCTACAGTTTGAATATCTTCATCCTGATCTGGATAAGTTCCAGCAGGAATTGTATAAGCCTTGTAATAAGAGTAGTCTGATAGGATCTTCTCCTGTAACTCTTCGTCAATTGAAATTAAGTTAACACCATTAGTTGTTGCAAGCTCTGTAATAGCTGTTGTTGGTGTACCTGATACAATAAAGGCAGCATCAATTCGGCCATCCTTTAAAGCCTCCTTTGAATCTTCAAAGGACTGATACTGTGGCTTAATGTCGTCGATATCAATGCCGGCAGCATTAAGAATATCTATAGCGTTAAAGTAAACACCTGAACCTGCTTGTCCAATAGAAACTCTTTTATCCTTTAAATCTTCAACACTTGTAATTGAGTCATCCATTGTAATAATTTGAACTGTTTCTGAATAAAGTGAGGCTAGGACTCTGAAATCTGTGGTAGCGCCATCATTTTCAAAAGCTCTAGTTCCCTCCCAAGCATATGTCATAACGTCGGACTGTGTAAAAGCTAATTGGAAGTCCCCGTCGTGAATACTTTGAATATTAACTTTAGATCCTCCAGTTGAAACTGCTACTGCCTTAACATCGGCGTAGTTTTTCATATATTGTGCAATTATTCCACCATAAGAATAGTAAGTACCGGATGTTCCACCTGTACCAAACATCATTCTTTGGGATGATTGTGAGCATCCTGTCATTGTGCCAAGAAAAAGACACATGCAGACAAGGCATGCACATAATTTTTTAAAAGTTCGCATGTCTTTCTCATTTCCTTTCTGTTGTTTGTAGTCTATGTCCTTTTTATACCATATTTTAGGATATAAATAAAGGACAGGGCCGACTTACTACAAATCCTTTAATATTTAAAAGCTCGCTGGCTAGTAATATTAAGGGAAATATAGTAGTCACCATGTCCTTAAAGTTTGTTATATATTAGGTCTTAGCCCTTTGAAAATGTAATTAATATTGTAATTACTTATTCTCCTGATAGTTAATAGCTGCCTCAACAAATCCCTTGAATAATGGATGTGGTCTGTTTGGACGAGACTTAAGTTCTGGATGAGCCTGTGTTGCAACAAACCATGGGTGAGTTGGGATTTCAACCATTTCTACGATTCTACCGTCTGGTGAGATACCTGAAAGGAGCATACCATTTTCAGATAAAACCTTACGGAAGTCGTTGTTAACTTCATATCTATGCCTGTGACGCTCATGAATTGTTTCTTCGCCATATAACTTATAAGCAAGGGAATCCTTGTTAAGTACACATGGGTAAGAACCAAGTCTAAGTGTACCACCAATATCATCAATGCCTTCCTGATCTGGCATAAGGTGAATTACTGGATGTGTTGTGTTAGGATCTAATTCCACTGAATGAGCATCTTCGTAACCAACTACGTCTCTTGCAAATTCAACGATTGATAACTGCATACCAAGGCATAAACCAAGGAATGGAATCTTGTTCTCTCTAGCAAACTTAATTGCTGTAATCTTACCTTCGATACCTCTGTTACCGAAACCACCTGGAACTAAGATACCTGAAACATCGCCGAGAAGCTCAGCAACATTATCATTAGTAACAGTTTCAGAATCTACCCACTTAATATCAACTTCAGCAAGGTTTGTGATTCCACCGTGCTTAAGGGCTTCAACAACTGAAATGTAAGCATCGTGAAGGGAAATATATTTACCAACTAATGCAACCTTAACCTTCTTTGTTGGATGCTTTGCGTTATAGCACATCTGCTTCCATTCTGTAAGATCTGGTTCTGGACATGGGAGATTTAAACATTCACAAGCAACTTCTGCTAAATGTTCATCTTCCATAGCAAGTGGTGCATCATAGAGAATATCTACATCTAGGTTCTGTAAAACGTGTGACTTAGGTACGTTACAGAATAATGCAATCTTGTCCTTAAGACCTGGTTCAAGTGGATGCTCAGTTCTACAAACTAAGATATCTGGCATGATTCCCATACCCTGTAATTCCTTAACTGATGCCTGAGTTGGCTTTGTCTTCATTTCACCTGAAGCTTTAAGATAAGGAATAAGTGTTACGTGGATAAGAATTGCATTCTCTTTACCAACTTCGTGCTGGAACTGTCTGATAGCCTCAAGGAATGGCTGAGACTCAATATCACCTACAGTACCACCGACTTCGATAATTGCAATCTTTGTTTCATCGCTTGAGTAGTCTCTAAAGAAACGGCTCTTAATTTCATTAGTGATATGAGGAATTACCTGTACTGTACCTCCACCAAAATCACCACGACGTTCCTTTTGAAGTACAGACCAGTAAACCTTACCTGTTGTAACGTTAGAGTTCTTTGTTAAACTCTCATCTATAAATCTTTCATAATGACCAAGGTCAAGGTCAGTTTCAGCTCCATCGTCAGTAACGAAAACCTCTCCATGCTGTATAGGATTCATAGTTCCTGGATCAATATTAATATAAGGATCGAACTTCTGCATAGTTACTTTATAACCACGCGCTTTAAGAAGTCTTCCTAAAGAAGCGGCTGTTATACCTTTTCCTAATCCGGAAACAACACCACCTGTTACAAATACATACTTAACTGCCATTTTAACCTCCGATTCAAAAAACAAAAGTCGCAAGCGTGCCATTAGTACCTTCTTTGGAAAAATGACACGCTATGCGACTAAATTATAAAAATTAACTTTGGTATTATAACCCTATCAAAGTTTAAATGCCACAAGATTTACTAAAAAATATCAGAAACTAATAATCTAAAGTGAAAACTTTTAGAGGGCTAATTATTTTTATTAATGACTTAAGATTATTATTTGCTCACACTGCGTTCATGAGGAAGTAGCGAAGCGGATTCCGAATGTCCGCTTTACAATAAGGAAGCTATAAATCCTTTATATAAGTTTAAGAAAATCAATTTGATTTTTATTGATTTATGAAATATCCTTCTTTATAATTAATTATGTTAGCGCGATAAAACTTGTGTTTTAGCAAGCTTTTCGCAATTTGTGAATTTGAATAACAATATTAATATTAAGGAGAATATAAATGGAGAATAATTACGATAACAATCGTGATGACCGCGATGATCGCAATAAGCGTGATAACAACAAAAAGCCCAAGAATACTAGTCTCATAGTGTTCGTAATAATTGCGGCTATTGTTACATTTGTTGCAATAACATTACTTAATTCATTATTTCAGAACGCTACTTATAAGGAAATAACTTATAATCAGTTCCTTGAAATGATAGATGAAGGAAAGGTTGAGTCGGTATCACTAGAGAATGACAGAATTCTCATCTATCCAACAGATGATGCAACGGAAGAATCAAACTTAACTGGTATGGAATATACTTATTACACAGGTTATGTTGGAGATGATTCTCTTGTTTCATTATTAAAGAGAAAGGATATTGAGTTTACAGGTTACATTCCAGATTCTAATTCAGCAATTGTTGAATTTTTACTAGCTTATGTATTACCAATTCTTTTAATTTATGTGGTATTTGCCTTCGTATATAGAAGAATTTCTAAGAGCGGTGGCATGGGCATGGGAATGGGCGTTGGAAAGAGTAACGCCAAGGTTTATGTCCAGAAAAAGACTGGAGTTACATTTAAGAATGTAGCTGGTCAGGATGAGGCTAAGGAGTCTTTAACAGAAATCGTAGACTTCCTTCACAACCCTGATAAATACGTTAAGATCGGTGCTAAGTTACCAAAGGGTGCACTTTTAGTAGGCCCTCCGGGAACTGGTAAGACATTACTTGCTAAGGCTGTTGCTGGTGAGGCTAATGTTCCATTCTTCTCACTTGCAGGTTCGGATTTCGTTGAAATGTTCGTAGGTGTTGGTGCATCTCGAGTACGTGACTTATTTAAGGAAGCAACAAAGCAGGCACCTTGTATCATTTTCATCGACGAGATCGATGCTATTGGTAAGAGTAGAGATTCAAGATACGGAAGCGGTAACGATGAGCGTGAGCAGACACTTAACCAGTTACTTTCAGAGATGGATGGTTTCGATTCCTCAAAGGGTATCTTTATTCTAGCTGCTACTAATAGACCAGAAGTTCTTGATAAGGCCTTACTTAGACCGGGTCGTCTTGATAGAAGAATTACTGTTGATAGACCTGATAAGAAGGGTAGAGTTGAGACTCTTAAGGTTCATTCAAAGGATGTCCTTATGGATGATTCAGTAGATTTCGAAGAATTAGCACTTGCAACTAGCGGTTTAGTTGGTTCAGACCTTGCTAACATGGTAAATGAAGCTGCTATCGGAGCTGTTAAGGAAGGCCGAAGCGTGGTTACACAGGCTGACTTAATGAAGGCTTTCGATGTGGTAGTTGCTGGTAAGGAAAAGAAGGAAAGAGTCCTTACTAAGAAGGAAAAGAGAGTTGTTGCCTACCATGAAATTGGACATGCAATTATTCGTGCTATTAAGAATAATTCAGATCCAGTTCAGAAGATTACAATCATCCCTCATACAAATGGTTCTCTAGGCTATGTTCTTAACTTCCCAGAGGAAGAAAAGCATCTAGAGTCTAAGGAAGAGATGATGACAGACCTTGTTTCATTAGTAGGTGGTCGTGCTGCTGAAGAAATCGTGATTGGTTCAGTAACTAACGGCGCTTCTGATGATATTAAGAAGGCAACAAATCTTGCTAAGGTTATGATTACTCAGTACGGTATGTCAGATAGATTTGGTCTTGTGGCTTTATCAACTGTTGAAGATCAGTACTTAAATGGTCGTTCAAGTATGAACTGTGCTCCAAGTACAGAGGCTGAGGTTGATGAAGAGGTTCGTAAGATGATTATGGCAGCTTACGAAGAGGCAAAGCAGATTATTCGTGATAACAGAGATGTAATGGATGAGTTAGCTCATTATCTCTATGATCATGAAACAATTACAGGTAAGGAATTTATGAGAATCTTTAGAAAGGCTAAGGGTATTCCAGAACCTGTAGATACATCGGATTTTACAATATCTGAGAAGGTTGCAGAGTCTGTAACATTTAATGAAGATGGAACATACTCATCAACAATTAGTGGTCCAAGCGAGACAGAGATCTGGCAGGATGCTATAACTGATGAAAATGTTAACGAAGAAGTAAAGACAGAAACTAAGGCAGAGGAAACTTCTGAGGAAATTTCTAAAGAAACTTCAACAGATGATTCTCATGATGAAACAGCCGAATAAATGTTTTTATTTCGTGGATAAATTTTAATATTTGATTTATAATAGGCTTATGTATTTTTACATAGGCCTATTTCTTTATAATAAGAAGAAAGTCCTATGATTTGATTAATAACACAGTCAGAGATTAGGCTCTGCCTAGGGTTAAAGCGCTTTGCGAGGATGCGCAAGCAAATATAGATTATTAGACATTAAGAAGGGTTTTATATTTATGGATTTCACACATTTACATGTTCATACTGAATATTCATTACTTGATGGCTCTTGTAAGATAAAAGAATTAGTGGCAAGAGCTAAGGAACTTGGAATGGACAGTTTAGCGATAACAGATCATGGCGTTATGTATGGCGTTATAGATTTTTATAAAGCTTGTAAGGAAGCTGACATTAAACCAGTACTTGGTTGCGAGGTTTATGTAGCACCGGGCTCAAGATTTGATAAGGGTCAGGGAACTAGCGAAGATAAGTACAATCACTTAGTTTTACTTGCAGAAACTAACGAAGGTTATAATAACCTTATGAAGATTGTCTCAAGAGGCTTCACAGAAGGTTTCTATTATAAGCCAAGAGTTGATAAGGAATTACTTAGACAATATAGCAAGGGAATTATTGCACTCTCTGCTTGTCTTGCAGGAGAGATTCCAAAGTATCTTAAAAGAGGAATGTATGATCAGGCTAAGGATGTTGCCCTGGAATATGAAGATATATTTGGCAAGGGAAACTTCTTTTTAGAGCTACAAGATCATGGAATAGCTGAGCAGCAGTTAGTTAATCCACAGTTACTTCGTATGTCTAAAGAGACGGGTATTGAGCTAGTTTGTACTAATGATACACACTATATTAAGGCAGAAGATGCCGAGGCTCATGACATTTTACTATGTATTCAGACAGGTAAGAAGGTAGCTGATGAGGATAGAATGCGCTATGAAGGCGGTCAGTATTATTTAAAGACTAAGGAAGAGATGGCTGATTTATTCAAATATGCGCCTGAGGCCTTAACTAATACTCACAAGATTGCCATGCGTTGTAACGTAGATATTGAATTTGGCGTAACTAAGTTGCCACATTTTGACGTGCCAGAAGGCTATACTTCCTGGACATACCTTAATTATCTTTGCTATTCAGGTTTAAAGAAGAGATATCCTGAACAGTGCAAGGATTTATCCGTGGAGGATTTCGTTAAAAAGGCAGAAGAGGAAGCGGTTGAGGATAGAAAGGACGTAGTGATTAAGGTAGCTGAGGATACGAATAACATTTTCCAAAGATTAGCTTATGAGCTTTCTGTCATCTACTCAATGGGTTATGTTGACTACTTCCTTATTGTTTGGGATTACATAAATTATGCTAAAACTCACAATATTCCGGTAGGCCCTGGTAGAGGTTCTGCCGCAGGTAGTATTGTTTCATATTGTATGGGAATCACAGATTTGGACCCAATTCACTACAGCCTTATCTTTGAGCGTTTCCTAAACCCAGAGCGAGTTTCCATGCCCGATATCGACGTGGATTTTTGCTATGAGCATAGACAGGACGTTATTGATTATGTAGTTGAAAAGTATGGTAAAGACTGTGTTAGCCAGATTGTAACTTTCGGTACAATGGCTGCCCGTGCGGTTATTAAAGACGTTGGTCGTGTTATGGATTTGCCATATGCCATGGTGGACAATATTGCTAAGATGGTGCCAAGAGAGATTGGTATCACAATCGATAAGGCCATTAAGGGTAACCCTGATTTAAGGCAAATGTATGAGACAGACGCAACGGTAAAAGAACTAATCGATAAATCTAAGAAGTTAGAGGGCTTGCCTCGTCACGCTTCAATGCATGCTGCTGGTGTACTTATTAGTGGAAAGCCAGTTGAGGAGTACGTTCCACTATCAGTAGGTTCTGATGGAGCAGTAGTTGCCCAGTTTGTAATGACTACTCTTGAAGAGCTTGGCCTTTTGAAAATGGACTTCTTAGGCCTTAGAACTTTAACAGTTATTAAGGATGCGGCTGATTTAGTTAGAGAAAAGAATCCAGATTTTGATATAGATAAAATCGATTATAGCGACAAGGGCGTCTTTGAGGCCATTGGAACTGGAAAGTGCGACGGTATTTTCCAGCTTGAATCTGCAGGTATGAAGTCCTTCATGAAGGAATTAAAACCTCAGAATATTGAAGATTTAATTGCGGGAATTTCCCTTTATAGACCAGGTCCTATGGACTTTATACCTCAGTATATTGAGGGCAAGAATAATCCTGATAAGGTAGTCTATGACTGTCCTCAGCTAGAGGCTATCTTAAAGCCAACTTATGGCTGTATCGTTTATCAGGAACAGGTTATGCAAATAGTTCGAGACCTTGCTGGTTACTCTTGGGGTCGTTCAGATTTAGTACGTCGTGCCATGTCTAAAAAGAAGGCCTATGTAATGGAGCAGGAGCGTAAGAACTTCATCTATGGTAACGAAGAAGAAGGGGTTAAGGGCTGTATTAAGAATGGAATTAGCGAAGAAGTTGCAGGAAAAATCTATGATGAGATGATTGATTTTGCTAAGTATGCCTTTAATAAGTCCCATGCTGCTTGTTACGCAGTGGTTTCCTTCCAGACAGCTTACTTAAAGACTTACTATCCTGTTGAATTCATGGCTGCCTTAATGACATCAGTAATTGATAGAACTGATAAGGTTGCAGAGTATATCTATGCTTCACGTCAGATGGGTATCGACATTTTAGCACCAAGTGTTAATAAGTCGGACATGGGCTTTAGTGTTGAAAATGGATCTATTCGTTTCGGCCTTTCTGCTATTAAAAATCTTGGTCGTCCTACTATTATGGCGATTTTAAGAGATAGACAGGCATCAGGTGAATTTAAGAGTATGCAGGATTTTATTACAAGAATGTGTACAGATCTTAATAAGAGAGCTGTGGAAAATTTCATCAAGGCCGGAGCTTTTGATGAATTTTATGACAATAGAAATTCTATGTTAACAGTTTATGATAAGATGCTTGATTCTGCTACAAAGCAAAGTAAGGACGCTATGTCAGGTCAGATGTCACTTTTTGATATAGTATCTGATGAAGATAAGACAGGTTATGAGATTCCAATGCCTAAGGTGGCAGATTTTAATAAGGAGCTAGCTCTTGAATTTGAAAAAGAAGTCCTTGGTGTATATGTTAGTGGACATCCTCTTGAAGAATACGAAGGTATGTGGAAAAAGCACATTTCTGCAAGAACTCTTGATTTCGAGATTGATGAGGAAAGCGGAGAAACAAAGGTTACTGATGGTACAAGACAGACTATTGGTGGCATGATTGTTAATAGAAATATCAAGACTACTAAGAATGGTCAGCTAATGGCCTTCCTTACAATCGAGGATTTAGTAGGAACTGTGGAAGTTGTAGTATTCCCAAGAGATTTTGCAAACAATAGAGCAGTTATTGAGAATTCAGACAAAGTCTTTATTACAGGTAAGGTTCAGGCAAATGTAGACGAGAACGGAAAGCTTATTTGTGAAAAGGTAATTAGCTTTGATAGCGTACCAAGAAAGCTATGGATTCGTTTTGCTGACCTTAATGAATACGAAGGGGTTAAAGATGCTCTTGTTAATAAATTAAGAAATAAGCCTGGAAAAGATTCAGTAATTATCTACTGTAGTGCAGAAAAAAAGAAGCTTAGCCTAGACAATAACCTTAAAATAGGCGTAGATTCTGAGCTCATAAAAGACCTTAGAAAGCAGTACGGACCTAAGAATGTTGAGACCACTTAAGATTATTAACTTTTGAGAAAAATGTATTAAAATATATACACAAATCTTTGTTAATGTGTTAACATATAAGGGTAATGGACGTGAAATGGTTAGATTTTGTTGATAACTAATAATTATAAAAATAAAATTTTTATAGGGTGTAGCGTTAGTTATAAATAGAGATTGATATTTTTTTAACCATTGGAAAGGGTGTTATATGGCAAAGGAAATTAAGACAATTGGTGTATTAACAAGTGGTGGCGATGCTCCAGGAATGAACGCTGCTATTAGAGCGGTTGTAAGAACTGCTATCAACAAGGGGCTTAAGGTTAAGGGTATAGAAAAAGGTTATAATGGTCTTATTAATAATGAAATCGTAGATATGGATAAACACAGTGTTTCTGATATTATTCAGAAGGGTGGTACAATCCTATACACAGCTAGATGTCTAGAATTCATGACAGAAGAAGGTGTTCAGAAGGCTGTTGAGAACTGTAGAAAGGCTGGCATTGATGGCATGGTTGTCATTGGTGGTGACGGTTCTTTTAGAGGTGCTCAAAAGCTTGCAGCACATGGAATTAACACAATCGGTGTTCCAGGTACAATCGATCTTGATATTGCATGTACAGAATATACAATCGGTTTCGATACAGCTGTTAACACAGCTATGGAAGCTATCGATAAGATTCGTGATACATCAACATCACATGAGCGTTGTTCTATTATCGAAGTTATGGGACGTAACGCAGGTTATATCGCACTTTGGTGTGGTATTGCCAACGGTGCTGAAGATATCTTACTTCCAGAAAGATATGACTGTGATGAGCAGGCTATTATTAACCACATCATCGAAGGTCGTAAGAAGGGTAAGAAGCATCACTTAATTATTAATGCTGAAGGTATCGGTCATTCAACTGGTATGGCAAGAAGAATTGAAGCTGCAACAGGTATTGAAACAAGAGCAACAATCCTTGGTTACATGCAGCGTGGTGGTTCTCCAACATGTAAGGATAGAATGTATGCTTCAATCATGGGTTCATATGCTGTTGATCTTCTTAATGAAGGAAAGTCTAACAGATTAGTAGCTTATAAGAATGGTGCATTTATTGATTATGATATCGATGAAGCATTAGCTATGAAGAAGGACATCAACGAATATGAATTTGATGTAAGTAACTTACTTTCAAGATAATTTTAGCTAATAAGAAAAACATATATAATATAGAAGAAACTCTATTAAGATGTTATACTAGACGGTGTCGCAATGCGGCACCGTTTTTTTAAACGCAGTAAAATTTTTCGTATAATTTGCCCCCATTAGGTACTGATAATGGGCAAAAAAACTGCGTTTTGCGTAAGAAGTATAAAAAAATAGGAGGTTCCTATGATTACAAGTACAAGTAATAATCAAGTTAAACATATTATCAATTTAAATAAGAAGGCAAAGGAGAGAAAATCCTCTAAAGAATTTGTTGTAGAAGGAATTCGAATGGTGAAAGAGGCTCCAAAGGAAAGAATAGTAAAAGTATATGTCTCAGAGAACTATTATAAGGATAATGAAAAGTTAATTCTAGATTTAATAAACGATGATAAGCTAGAAATCGTAGATAATACCGTATTTTGTAAGATGTCAGACACTCAGACACCTCAGGGCATAATGGCAGTAGTAGCTATGGAAAATAAGAGCTTGGAAGATATAGTATCAGTAAAGAATACTAATAAAGATTTAAGTGATAATAAAATTAAAGCACCTCTTCTTATTTGTCTTGAAAATTTACAGGACCCAGGAAATCTTGGAACCATAATTAGAATGGCAGAAGGAGCAGGTGCAACCGGTGTAATAATGAGCTCTAACACAGTGGATGTCTACAATCCAAAGACTATTAGATCCACAATGGGTTCCCTTTATCGTGTGCCTTTCGTTTATGTGGAAGATTTTTATGAAACAATTTCAAAGCTAAAGGATTTAGGTATCAATACCTATGCGGCTCATCTTAAGGGGGAAAATGTTTACACAGGCCCAGATTTTACAAAGCCTACAGCCTTTTTAATTGGCAATGAGGGTAACGGACTTACAGATAAGGCTAGTGCCTTAGCAAGTTCCCTTATAAAGATTCCAATGGAAGGTGAAGTTGAGTCATTAAATGCAGCGATTGCTACAACAATTCTTAGCTATGAAGCATTAAGACAAAGATTATAAAAATTTCAATTGCTAATTATAAAATATCATGAAAAATAATTGGTTAAAAAATAAAATGTCAACCAAAAGTATAGCGGTTTTGTGTCACATTTTGGAAACTAAAAAATTCCAATATGGCGCAAAGCCGCTTTTTTACTGAATTTGTAACATATTTGACAAAATAATGTAATTTTGGTAACATATCCCGTAACAAAATGTAACAATTACGTAACATTTTTGTTAAGGTGTAAAAAACGCCGGAAAGGGAAATACTTTATGAGACTTAGAAGTACCAAGGCTGCTTGTTACTTAGGCGCAGTAATGGTTGTTGCTTTAACACCGTTAGTACCTGTAATAGCAGACGCTGGAACTGCCTATGAACAAAAAAGTGCAATTACTGAAACCGTGGTTAAGACCGCATCATATTCAGCTAACACTAGCGAAGAAGTAGAAACTGGATATGAGACAGAGCAGAACTCTTTTTATAACAGAGCTCTTGCTATTACAAGTCCTTACTTAGATGTCTATAGTGAGGCCAATGCAGATTCAGACTTAGTCGGAAGACTATACGAGAACACTGCAGTTGATACAGAAGAAGTATCAGATGGATGGACATTGATCTCATCTGGTAACGTAAAGGGTTATGTTCAGACCCAATATTTATTGTTCGGCGATGAGGCCGAAGCAATAGCATCGGAGCTTGATGAATCACAGATTCTCACAGCTTACACAGTAGAAGAAGCTGAAGCTAAGGAAGCGCAGGAAGCAGCCGAGGCAGAGGCAGCAAGAAAGGCTGCAAAAGATGCAGAAGATGCAAGGAAAGCAGCAGAAGAGGCAGAGGCTGCAAGAAAAGCAGCAATTATAGCGAATACAATTGACGGAACTAGTTTTACTTATAACCCAACAATAACATTATCTGATGATGAAATTTGGATATTAGCATGTATAGTTGATTGGGAAGCAGGAACAGAAAGCTATGAAGGAAAGCTTGCAGTAGCTAACGTAGTTTTAAATAGACTTCGTTCAGGTTACTGGGGCAGCACAATTCAGAGTGTTGTTTATGCAAGATCACAATTTTCAGGAGTTTCTAATGGATCAGGAAGTGCTTCAACAGCATTTTCAAACAGAATATCTACTGGACCTTATTATTCAGACTGTATGACAGCAGCTTTAGCAGCTATCTCAGGAACTAATAACATCGGTAGTTATACATCCTTTAGAACAGTATCTAGTGCGAACTTAAGTTCAATTTCGGATTATGTGATTATTGGAAATCACGTTTTTTACTAGATATAACATGGAGCTATGAAGACTAAGGTTTTCATAGCTCTTTTTTTGCATAAATTTATGAATTGGGTTATAATTGTGTAATCTTTATAGGTGTGATTGGATTTGCCTTTAAAGACAAGTAGTAAGTGTAAATTTGATGGAGGATTGGTTTATGAATTTAAAAGGACGCGATTTTTTAACCCTCAAAGATTTTAGTGCGGAGGAGATTTTATATTTAATAGATCTTGCAGCAAAGCTTAAGGACATGAAGAAGAAGGGCATTGTTGACCAGCCACTTCTTGGTAAGAATGTTGCATTGATTTTTGAGAAGACTAGTACTAGAACTCGCTGCTCGTTTGAAGTAGCTGCCCACGATTTAGGAATGGGAACAACTTACCTTGATCCAACAGGATCTCAGATTGGTAAGAAGGAAAGTATTGCAGATACAGCAAGAGTGCTTTCATCCATGTATGAAGGTATCGAATATAGAGGTTACGGTCAGGAGATAGTTGAGGCTTTAGCTGAATTTTCTGACGTGCCAGTTTGGAATGGTTTAACAAACGAATATCATCCAACACAGATGCTAGCTGATATGTTAACAGTTAAGGAGCAGCTTGGAAGATTAAAGGGAGTTAAATTTGTTTATATGGGTGATGCTCGTTACAACATGGGCAATTCCCTTATGATAGTTTGTGCAAAGCTTGGACTTCACTACGTTGCTTGCACTAACAAGGACTATTTCCCTAATGCCGAGCTTGTGGCACAGTGCGAAGCTTGGGCTAAGGAAAGCGGCGGTTCTGTAACTCTTACAGAGTCAGTAGCTGAGGCAACAAAGGATGCTAACGTTCTCTACACTGATGTTTGGGTTTCAATGGGTGAGCCTGATGAAGTTTGGGAAGAGAGAATCAAGGCCTTAAAGCCATATCAGGTGAATAAGGAGGCCTTTGCAAATGCAGCATCTGACGCAATCTTTATGCATTGCCTTCCAGCCTTCCACGACCTTAAGACTAAGATTGGCAAGGAAATCCATGATAAGTTCGGTCTTGATGAGATGGAAGTTACTGACGAAATATTTGAGTCAGAAAAGTCAGTGGTATTTGCTGAAGCAGAGAATCGTATGCACACAATCAAAGCTGTTATGGCAGCAACACTTGGTGCTTACGCAGATTAATTGAGTTAGATACATTTTCAAAAATAAAAGAAAAAGACTAGTAACAATAGCCTAAGGAGGAAAGATGCAATTTACAACAACAGGTTCTTATGCAAGAACCAAGCAATTTATTGACTATCTAAATATTATTTTGACAGTAGCGGTATGTGTTATATTTATTGCCATTGTTTTTCTTAGAGGTAGAAGCGGGGTGCTTTTCCCGATTGAGTTTCTTCTAGGGGCTATTGTTAATGGCAGCAATGCAGTAAAGAAATACGTTACTTATGAACCAGTAAAAGGCGGCATACTTACAGGTGTGGCTGTGGTATTATTAATTCTTTGTATTTTGACATGGAGAGCAATAGCTTAATGACTAAGAAAGATGTGCTAAGAGTTTTAAAGGCAGATGATTCATATGTTTCAGGACAGGCACTTTGTGAAAGCCTTGGGGTTTCTAGAACTGCAGTGTGGAAGCAGATGAATCAGCTAAAAACTGAAGGATATGATATTGAATCTGTAAGCAATAAGGGTTATCATATTAATTCAGCGCCGGATATTTTAACAGACTATGAGATTGAAAGTGAGCCTATGTTTAAAGAGGGCTTTGTAGATGAAGTGGTTTTCTTTGAGGAGATTGATTCTACTAACAACGAAGCTAAGAGACAAGGCGATACAATTAGGGATAAGGCTAAATTACTTATTTGCGAAAGTCAAACGGGAGGTCGTGGCAGACGAGGTAGAAACTGGGTTTCACCTAGTGGGTCTGGAATTTGGATGTCGCTTTTATTCAAACCGGACATTACACCTGCAAGTGCTTCAATGCTAACAATTGTAACAGCTATGGCAGTTAAGGCAGCTATTACAGATGTCTTGCCAAAGGCAGATTGTATGATTAAATGGCCGAACGATATTGTTTTAAATGGCAAGAAGATTTGCGGTATTCTAACAGAGATGAGTGCTGAGTTAGAATACATCCACTATGTGGTAATAGGTGTTGGACTTAATGTTAATACTCTTGATTTCCCAGAGGAGTTAAGCGATATAGCAAGTTCAATACTTAAAGAGACTGGCGTCAAGGTTAAGAGAAGTGAATTGGTCGTTGCATTTTCAAAAGAATTCAATTACTTCTACAAAAAGTTTATGAAAGAAAAGGACCTTTCATCTTTGGTGACTGAATATGACGCTATGTTAATAAACAAGGGAAGAGAAGTTGTGACATCTGGCGAGCTTGCTATTAGCGGCACTGCCGTTGGCATAAATTCAATGGGGGAGTTAATAATAAAATTAAAGGACGGCGACCTTAAGGTTATTAGAGCCGGAGAGGTGTCGGTAAGAGGTTTATACGGTTATGTTTGATGAGAATATTGTTTTATGTGTTTCAAATTCATATGATAAAAAATATTATTTTAACCCTGAATTTGACAAACTTCCTGACGATGTTAAGGATGATTTAAAGATTATGTGCGTGCTTTTCACTGAAGAGGTCGGTGGAATTTTAAGCATGGAATTTGATGAAGAGGGTAACCTTCTTTTTAAGTCACAAGCTGACGAAGGTGACCTTTTATACGATGATATTGCCTGTGGAATGCTAGTTAACAGAGCTCAAAAGGAGAAGGCTGAGTTATTAGAGTCCCTTGAGATGTTTTACAAGGTGTTCTTCTTAGGTGAGGTTTAAGATGTTAATAGGCAATGTAAAAATCGATACAAATGTGGCTCTTGCGCCAATGGCAGGTGTTACGGATTTGCCTTACAGACTCCTAAGTAAGGAGATGGGCTGTGGTTATCTTGTAACTGAGATGGTGAGCGCGAAAGCTATTTTATATAACAATAAAAATACAGATGAGCTGATGGTTATGGACAAAAGTGAGCATCCTATTGCAATTCAGCTTTTTGGCTCAGACCCGGATATTATGGCGGAGATGAGTTTGAAAATTGCAGAGGAGAAAAAGCCTGACATTATTGATGTGAATATGGGCTGTCCAGTACCAAAGGTAGTTAATAACGGTGAGGGTTCATCCCTTATGAAAAATCCTAAGCTTGTAGAGAAGATTGTTACAGCAATGGCTAAGAAATGTCCGATTCCTGTGACTTTCAAAATCAGAACAGGCTTTGATGATACTTGTATCAATGCCCCAGAAATTGCCCACATCATTGAAGAGTGTGGGGGTGCGGCTGTAGCAGTTCATGGTAGAACTAGAGCTCAGTACTATTCCGGCAAGGCAGATTGGAGCGTTATTAAGGCGGTTAAGGATAGAGTGTCTATTCCTGTTTGGGGAAATGGAGACGTGGTATCTGGGCCAAGCGCTAAGAAAATGCTTGAAGAGACTGGTTGTGATGGTGTAATGATTGGTAGAGCAGCAAGAGGTAATCCTTGGATTTTTAAAGAGATAAAGACTTATCTTGAGACGGGTGAGATAATCCCTAAGCCAAGTTATGATGAAATCTGCGATATGATAATTAAACATGCCACAAGTCTGTGCGAGTACAAGGGCGAGTTTACAGGAATTAGAGAGATGCGTAAACATTTTGCCTGGTATACAGCTGGAATTAAGCATGCAGCGTACTTAAGAAATGAGGCTAATCATGTGACTAGTCTTGATGCAATGGTTGAACTTGTAGAGAAAATGAGAAAAGAGATAATTGCTTAATCCTAAAGATGGCAATAAAGCTAGGCTATAAGCTATAAGATTGACAATGAGAATGGCATAGTTTATAATGTTGTGACGAGCTTTGGGATAGGAGCCAATAAATATTTTGTTATTACGAAAGGTGAGAACTATGGCAGAGAAACAGTTACTTACAAAAAAAGGATATGAAGAAAGAGTAGCATTACTCGAAGAATTAAAGGTTGTTAGAAGAAAAGAAGTTGCTCAGAAGCTTAAAGAAGCAAGAGAACAGGGCGATTTATCAGAGAATGCAGAATATGATGCAGCTAAGGATGAGCAAAGAGATATTGAAGCTCAGATCGCAGAACTCGAAGAAATTCTTAGTAACGCTGAAGTAATTCAGGACGATGCTAAGGGTGGTAAGAAGGTAGTTAAGCTTGAAAGTGAAGTTACACTTCAGGATGTTGATTATCCAGAAGATGGTGACATTGTTTATACAATAGTTGGTTCATCTGAAGCAGATTCATTAAACAACAAGATTTCTAATGAATCTCCTCTTGGTTCAGCACTTATGGGCCAGAAGGTTGGTGCAATTGTTAAGGTTGCAGCACCAGTAGGCGAGATTGAATATAAGATTGTTGCAGTAAAGAACAACTAATTACTATTTACTAAATGCTAATTAAGCCGAATTAATTGCTGTCTTCTCTGATATGAGAGGACAGCATGTTTTCGGTTAATATATAAATTTATAAAGGAGAGTAACCATGGCAGATAATAGTCAGAATAAGGGCGAACAGCAGCAGGACTTAAACCAGTTAGTAAAGGTTCGTCATGAAAAGTTAGCCAATTTACAGGCAGAAGGAAAGGATCCTTTTCAGATTACTAAATTTGATCAGACACATCACACAGATGAAGTAAAGAGTCTTTATGAAGAACATGAAAAGGAAATTTTAAAAGATTATACAGAGCCTGAACTTGTTGAACCTGCAGAAGGTGCAGACAATGAAACAATCAGCGCTTATCGCCAGGCAAAGAAAGAAGCATATAATGCACGTCGTGCCTTACTTGATGCACAGCCAATTAATGTTTCTATCGCTGGTAGAATGCTTTTCAAGCGTGTCATGGGTAAAGCTTCTTTTGCTAATATTCAGGATTTAAAGGGTAAGATTCAGGTTTATGTATCTAAGGATGCATTAGGCGATGAAGTTTATGCTGATTTTAAGAAGTCAGATATCGGTGATATTTACGGCGTTAAGGGATACATTTTCAGAACAATGACTGGAGAAGTTTCTATTCACGCTACAGAGATGACACTTTTATCTAAGTCACTTCAGATCCTACCAGAGAAGTTCCACGGACTTACAGATACAGATACAATTTATCGTCAGAGATATCTTGATTTAATTATGAACGAAGATTCAAGAGCAGTATTTGTTAAGCGTTCTAAGATTATTAGAGAAATCAGAAACTTCCTTGCTGATAGAGATTTCATGGAAGTAGAGACACCTATGCTTGTTCATAACGCTGGTGGTGCTGCTGCTAGACCATTTGAAACTCACTATAACTCACTTGATGAAGATGTTAAGCTCCGTATTTCTCTTGAGCTTTACTTAAAGAGACTTATCGTTGGTGGTTTAGAGAGAGTATTCGAAATCGGTAGAGTATTTAGAAATGAAGGTGTTGATACACGTCATAACCCTGAATTTACTCTTATGGAGTTATATCAGGCATATACAGATTACGAAGGTATGATGGAACTTACAGAGTCTATGTTCCGTTACTTAGCTGAGAAGGTTTGTGGTTCTACTAAGATCACATACCAGGGTAAGGAAATCGACCTTGGTAAGCCATTTGCAAGAATGACTATGACAGAGGCTGTAAAGAAGTATGCTGGTGTTGATTTTGATGAAGTTGCTGATGATGAGGCAGCTAAGGCTTTAGCTACTGAAAGAGGAATTGCTTTTGAAGAATTCCATAAGAAGGGTGATATCCTTAACTTATTCTTCGAGGAATATGTTGAAGAGAACTTAATTCAGCCAACATTTATTACAGATCATCCAATTGAAATTTCTCCATTAACTAAGAAGAAGCCTACAGACCCTTCTAAGGTAGAACGTTTCGAGCTCTTCTGTAATACATGGGAAATGTGTAATGCATACTCAGAATTAAATGATCCTATTGATCAGCGTGAGCGTTTCGCAGCACAGGATGCTAATGCAGCAGCTGGTGATGATGAAGCAGAACATACAGATGAAGACTTCTTAAATGCCCTTGAAATCGGTATGCCACCTACAGGCGGTATCGGTTACGGTATTGATAGATTAACAATGCTCTTAACAGATAGCCCAGCTATTAGAGATGTACTTCTCTTCCCAACACTTAAGAGCCTTAATCCAACAAAGTCTAGCTCATCTTCAGCTAATAACAATAATGGTTTCTTTACACCAAATAGTCAGATTGATTTTAGCAATGTAGCTGTTGAGCCATTATTTGAAGAGGATGTTGATTTTGATACATTTAGCAAGTCAGACTTTAGAGCAGTTAAGGTTAAGGCTTGTGTTGCAGTTCCAAAGTCTAAGAAGTTATTACAGTTCACATTAGATGATGGTACAGGTACAGATAGAACAATTCTTTCAGGTATTCATGCTTACTATGAACCAGAAGAACTTGTTGGAAAGACACTTGTAGCTATTACAAATCTTCCACCAAGAAAGATGATGGGTATTGAATCATGCGGTATGTTATTATCAGCAGTTAATAACATTAAGAACTCAGAAGATGAAGAACTTCACCTTCTTATGATTGATAACCACATTCCTGCTGGTGCTAAGTTATACTAATTTGGGATAAAGATATTAGATAGTTCTATTTGATCAGCGTTAGCGTTTCGCAGCACAGGATGCTAATGCAGCAGCTGGTGATGATGAAGCAGAACATACAGATGAAGACCGTGAAGAAATAAAATCTAAGGGACCACTTTCTCGAAAAATATTTCGAGAGGGTGGTCCCTTTTTGCGTTACAGGGCTTTGCATATCAAAAAATTGTTTTACTTAAGTAAATATACACACTATAGGAGTGTAGCGTGTATATTTACTCCAATTTATGTTGCAATTGAGTAGAGGATATCCTATAATTAAAGTAAACATACACACAAGGACAATATAGTGTGTATATTTACTTTAAAGGAGGATGGATATGATTCTTACATACAATGAATGTATAGATAAATATGGGAGCGACTATAGACTTAAAAAAGAGATCCTTAGTGGAAATATCTTCATGAAAGAAAAGGGAATATATTCTACTAGACGTAATATATCAGATATTGAAGTAATAATGAGAAAATATCCTAAAGCTGTATTTACTGATAAGAGTGCATATTATTATCACTCTCTTTCAGATGTCATTCCTGATTATTTTCATCTTGCTACAAAGAGGGAAGATAGTCGGATAAGAGATAGTCGCGTAAAACAATCTTTTTTAAAGGATGAATTTTTTGAGGCTGGCATTGAAGAGATGCAATATAATAATATATCCATCAGGATATATAATAGGGAACGCATGCTGGTAGAATTGATGAGATTTAGGTCCAAAATACCTTTTGACTATTATAAAGAAATCATTCAAAATTATCGACGTATCACCGAAGAAATGGATTTTGGTCTTGTAGAAGATTATGCCTACATGTTCCATAAAGGCGAAATTATTATGAATCAGATACAGATGGAGGTTCTTTGATATAAATGAATTTACATGATGAAGTAGAAAAGATTAAAGGTGAAGGGTATAGTGAAGCAAATGCTGAAGCTAAGCTAAGCCAGGATATAGTGCTTAAAGCAATTGCAGAGAGTGGAATGGGGAGAAATGCCACGATTAAGGGCGGTGTTGTAATGCGCAGTATTTCTAAGAATGCCAGACGTGCTACGCAGGATCTTGACCTTGATTTTATAAGATATTCAATTTCGGATGATTCTATTAAAAGATTTATAGGAAAGCTGAACTGTCTTGATAGCTTAAAGATTGATATTGCAGGAAACATCACAGAACTTAATCATCAGGACTACAAGGGGAAAAGGATTACACTAACCGTTGAAGATACAGAAGGAACAATGCTTTCCCTTAAGATGGATATAGGTGTTCATGCTGATCTTAACCTTGAACAGGAAGAATATGCTTTTGATGTAGGCTTCCAGGATGATGCAGTCAGCCTTTTGATTAATTCCAGACATCAGATGATTACTGAGAAATTGAAATCACTTGTGAGATTTGGAAGCCGTTCTACAAGATATAAAGATGTGTTTGATATTTATTATCTGAAGGAAGAGGTTGATGTTGATAAACTTAGGGGTTGTATTGAAAAATACATTTTCGCCGATAATACTCTGAGAAATGTCACTTCGATGGATGAAGTGGTAAAGAGGGTTGAGCGAGTTTTTGCTAATAAGAAATATCTAAGTGATCTTGAAAAGTCTGGTAAAAATTGGCTTGGAGTGTCAACAGATACGGTGCTAAAACAAGATGTGGATTTTCTAAAAAGTATTTAGGTAAAGAATGGAATAATTGGTCTGACAGCGTCTGACTAATTGGATAAGAGGAGTGGCTTGATGCTGGAAGAGAAGGCGGAGAGAAATGAAAACAAATTGACAACATTTCTTCCAATAAACACGAAGATTGTCAAAGGATTATAAGTTGTTAGCGAAAAATTCAGCATAGAAATTTAGGACTCTAAGGGACCACTTTCTTGAAAGAAATTTCGAGAAGGTGGTCCCTTTTTTGCGTTACAGGGCTTTGCACATCTTATGTGAAAGCCATTTTATTTCCATGAAAATCTCCATAAAGCTGACATTTTAGATGTTATTCCAAAGATGAATATCATGATATTTATTTTATTCATTAGCGAAAATCAGGTAAAGGATTTAATATAAAATTAGGAAGGAGAAATAAGATGGAAACAAAGAAAATTCTTGAAAACCTTTCAGATATGGGCTGTGACTATAAACAAATATGTTTCATGAAGAAAATGTATGAAGAAGGTGATATCGATACGCTCCTTCGAGACTTACGGAAATGCCGTTGTCATCTTATGGATGAACTTCATGCCAGCCAGAAAAGAATTGATAATATGGATTTTTTGATAAGACAGATTCAGAAAGAAAAATAATTTAGGAGGTTGATGAAATGATTAAAAAAGAAGATTTAAAGCTAGTAACAGAGTGGGATAAGACATTTAAGAAAAGTGATAAGGTAGATCACAGTAAAGTTACATTTGTAAACAGATACGGAATTACCCTTGCGGCAGATATGTATGTGCCAAAGAATGCAGAAGGTAAGCTCCCTGCAATTGCAGTATGTGGACCTTTCGGTGCAGTTAAAGAGCAGTGCTCAGGTCTCTATGCTCAGACAATGGCAGAGAGAGGATTCTTAACAATAGCATTTGATCCATCATTTACAGGAGAGTCTGGTGGAACTGTGAGATATATGGCATCTCCTGATATCAACACAGAAGATTTCATGGCAGCTGTAGATTTCCTTTCATTAAATGAGAAGGTTGATCCTGACAGAATAGGAATCATCGGTATTTGTGGATGGGGCGGAATGTCAATAAACACAGCAGCTCTTGATACAAGAATAAAAGCTACAGCAGCTATGACAATGTATGACATGACTAGAGTAAACGCTAAGGGATATTTTGACTCAGAGGACAGCGAGGAAGCAAGATATCAGATGAAAGCTGCTATGTGTGCTCAGAGACTTGAGGACCTTAAGGCTGGTGAATATAAGCTTGGTGGTGGAGTTGTAGATCCACTCCCTGAGGATGCGCCTTTCTTTGTAAAAGATTACTATGACTACTACAAGACTGACAGAGGTTATCATAAGAGAAGTCTTAATTCCAACGGCGGTTGGAATGTGATCGGCTGTGAGTCATTTGTTAATCAGCCAATCCTTAAATACAGCAATGAGATCAGAAGTGCAGTTTTACTTGTACATGGAGAAAAGGCTCATTCATGTTATTTCTCAAAGGATGCTTATGCAGATATGATTAAAGATAGCAAGTACGCAGATAATAAGGAATTGATGATAATCCCTGATGCTGTGCACACTGACCTTTATGATGGTGGAGATAAGGATTATATTCCATTTGATAAGTTGGAAAGCTTCTTTAAGGAGAATTTGGTAAGTCTCTAAAATAAAGGATGATTTAAATGAAAACTAAAATGATTTTTCTGGCATTCTGCATGACAATCATATTTTGCATGAGTGCCTGTGCAGGAAATACAACAAACTCCGGCGATAATCAGGATGCGGTAACTGAAAGTCCAGAAGAGAATGTTAAGTCGGAGGGAACAACCATGTATCAGCTGGCAGAAAAAGATGAATCAGCAGAGGATGAGGCTATTGGAGGTAGTTCTATGACAATGAAAATCGGCGATACAAAAGTTAATGTAGATTGGGAAGACAATCAGGCTGTAGAGGCACTGCGGGATATGGCCAAAGACGGCGATGTTACAATTCAGATGTCAATGTATGGCGGTTTTGAACAGGTGGGCTCAATTGGACAGAGTCTGCCTAGAGATGATAAACAGACAACAACGAGTTCAGGCGACATTGTACTATACTCTGGAAATCAGATGGTAGTGTTCTATGGTTCTAATAGCTGGTCATATACAAGACTTGGACATATATCTGATAAGAATAAGGAAGAAATTACGAATCTTCTTTCCAATGGAGATGTTACTATAACCATTAGCATTGAATAAAATGGACTTTTTTTGAAAAATATTAGGAAGAGATAAAGGTTTAGGGCGTATAGACCATATGGTTTATGCGCCTTTTTATTTTGTCTAAAAGTACAACGTCATTGTACTTTTTCCTCCATAAGTGGCACAGATAAAGGCGGTAACAAGTATTAACAATTCGACTCGCTTGTACAAAAAAATTGTGCCAGATACACCGCATAATTACGCAAAAGTATCATCGGTGATACTATGTTTCAAAAAACTGCGTACTTGTGCGGTTTTGTAAATCTCCTTTATCATATGCATTGTAACGAAGAGATGTATGTGAAATAAAGGAGATTTTTTAGATGAATACAATAATTGAAAAATTCATGGAACAGGTAAATGAGAATAAAGATGCTTTAGCAGTTTTTGATAATGAAAGAAATCTTAGCAGAAAGGAACTGCTTTTACTGGCAGATACAATAGCTGCAAGACTTCCCAAAGGATGCAAAAGAGTAGGTATAATGATGAACCATTCAGTTGAAATGATAGCATCCATATTTGCAGCTTTGAGGGCTGGGGCAGCATATATACCTGTTGAACCATTTTTCCCAAAGGAAAGAATCAGATATATGATGGAGGAGGCTGAGGTGAGCGTGCTAATCACGAACAGAGAGTATGCAGACAGATTTCCCGAATTAACAAATATAATTGTAGACAAAGGATTAGCTATAGAGGAAACAGCTGTAGGTGATGCTGAATATGACGAAAGGGATTTGGCTTATATCCTTTATACATCAGGAACTACAGGGAAGCCCAAGGGTGTTTCTGTAACGAATGCAAATGTATGTCATTATGTGAGAGCATTTTGCAATGAGTTTCACCCAGCTTGTGGCGATATAATGCTTCAGCATTCTGTATGTTCCTTTGATATATTTGTTGAAGAGGTATTTACAACTCTTTTATCAGGAGCGGCTTTGGCGATTCCATCGGATGAAGAAAGAGCAGATGTTAAGAAGCTTATCGGATTTATCAAAAGAAATAATGTGACTATGCTTAGCGGCTTCCCATATCTTTTACAGGAAATCAATGACCTTCCGGAAATACCTAAGAGCCTGAGACTCCTCATAAGCGGAGGAGATGTTATAAGAGCTTCATATGTTACAAATCTTCTTGGAAAGGTGGAAATTTACAATACCTATGGTCCTTCCGAGACCACAGTGTGTGCTTCTTATTGCAGATGCACAAAGGATAATGTCCTTGAAGATGGCACATTTCCTGTCGGAAAGTCTGTGCTTGGAACAGAAATCAAAGTCATGGATGAGGAAGGAAAAGAACTTCCGGATGGAGAAGTCGGTGAACTCTGTATCTTTGGAGGCGGCGTTTCTAACGGGTATATAGGAAACCGTGCCCAAGAGAATAAAGCATTTGTAAATACTGCAAACGGAAGAATGTATAAAAGCGGTGATCTTGGTTACTATCTGCCAGATGGCAACATTGCTTTTCTTCACAGAAAAGATACTCAGATAATGATTAAAGGAAAAAGAGTTGAGGTAAGTGAAGTTGAAAATATCCTTACCAAGTCAGAGCTTATCAAACAGGCATATGTAGCACCAAAAGTTGATGACAATAATCTTTCTTACATGGTTGCCTATGTGGTGCCAGAAAAAGAGAACGTTAAACTTGCGGATATTACAGATTACATGAAGGATTATCTAACAGATTTCATGATTCCGGAGTACTTTGTTGAGCTTAAGAGCCTTCCCCTTAATGTAAACGGTAAGGTTGATAAAACAGCACTCCCAAACGTTTTAAGGAAGGTGGCAGCGTGACAGATAATAATATAGTGATAAAAGAGCTTAAGGCAGATGATATGGAACTTTTGCTTTCACTTAGAATGGAGGTTTTGTCAAATGTCTTTTTTCAGGAAAAAGAAAAGCTTTCGGATGTTGAGTGGAATGATATCAGAAAAGAAAATGAAGAATATTATCAGGAAGAGCTTAAAAAGGGCGGTCATGTGGCTTGTGCAATATATGTGTCAGGAGAATTGGCAGGATGTGGCGGAGTATGCCTGTATAGAGAGATGCCATCTCCGGACAATCGAAGCGGCAAATGTGCCTATCTTATGAATATATATGTCAGACAGGAGTACAGAAGGCAGGGACTGGCAAAGAAGATATGCAGGTATCTTATAGAGAGGGCAGCAGAGAAAGGTGCTGAAAAAATCTATCTTGAGAGCTCCGATATGGCCGTTGAATTATACAGATCCCTTGGATTTGATGACATGAATGGTTACATGAAATTAAATATGATAAAATGATATAAGTGTCATAAGTCTTCCTCCACTTGTGCTCGCACAAAAGTGGAGGATAGACTTCATGACACGCCCCACATGGAGCACGAAAGGACGCTTTAGCGGCCTGAGAGTGCGGAATGTGGGAGGAACGCGAGAGCGCATAGCGCGTAGCGGTCCGATATCGACTTTTGACACTCACATCATAAAATAGATTTATGTAATATCGTAAATTTTGTTTGAAACGGAGGTATTATATGTCGCAGAAAAACGAAGACTATATGTCATATGATGAATATCTGGTAAGGGTTAAGGAAGGAATACTAACAAAGGATGGACATTGCCCCGTTACACCTCTTCTTGAGATGCTCTCGGGGAGATGGAAATCACAGCTCATGTATGAACTTTGTATCCATGACAGTGTGAGATTCGGACAGCTAAAGAAAGACCTGCCGGGAATCACAAACACTATGCTTACTAAGAGCCTTAGGGAGCTTGAGGAAGACGGTCTTGTTACAAGGGTCCAGTTTAATGAAGTCCCTCCTCATGTAGAGTACTCACTTTCTGATATGGGGAAAGATCTTTTCCCTGTGTTTTACTCAATCATGAACTGGGGCTTTAAACATGAAAAAGAGATATATGAAGCAAAGGAGGATAAATGAAGGAAATGATAGCG
>JAEEGF011258788.1_pt1 | contig 28158 bp, 14 predicted proteins | sample 9134171 | NCBI WGS metagenome assembly JAEEGF01 (sample SAMN16246542, study PRJNA631951) | gut metagenome | biome: gut microbiome; feature: rumen; material: AP-attached | host: Bos | place: Iran: Karaj | collected 2018-10 | reverse complement strand
AAGCCTGCCGATAGCGTTCATCCTGAGCCAGGATCAAACTCTTCATTGTATATTTTTATAATGCTTAGCTTGTTCCTGACGCTTCTAGTTTCTTAAAGAAACTGACGCTCGTTTACTTGAAATTTTGTTACAAATTTCCGGTACTTGCTTGTACTTTCCTTTCAGTCTTTTCAATGAACTTTTTTGGTGCCCAACCTTTCGGTTTGGGGCGTTAAAAACCCGCTCGTTTCCGAACGGGACTGCAAAGGTACTACCTTTTTTTGAACTAGCAAATTTTTTCGAACAATTTTTCGAAGAAATTTTTAAAAAATTTTACAAAGTCCTGAAAACCAGCTATTTCAGCTTTTCAATAAAACTGAGGGCCGATTTTGACTTCGGCAGAAGCTGCTTGACAGCCCTGAGCCAGGCATCGGCCTCCCCTTCTCCGACCCCCTTGAGGGGGAAGGTTTCGGCCACCTCTCCGGCCTTCGCCGTCAGGTCTATCGTAAGGGCCACCTGGCTCATGGAACCGGGCGTCTCCATCCGGCTGGTCACCTTGGCATCTACAAGGAGAGGGGCGCCTTCTTCGGAGAGCGTGAGACCGCCCGCCTGAAGCATCTGGGTGAAGCGCTGCTCCAAAAGGGGTCTCACCCCTTCGGGAACGCTGTCGGAAAAAACCAGTTTGAAAGACTGGGCCTGCAGGACTGTTGCGACCAGAAGCAGGCACAAAATGCTTACGATTCTTTTCATATACGCAAAGTTAGAATTTTTCTCTATTATATAGAAGTAACTGTTTGAAAAGTCGGTCAAAAAACATAAATTTGGGACGCTTTTAACCTGAAAAGCAACCTACTATCACACAAAACACTTCAAAAACCCAAATTTATGAGAAGCAAACTGACTGCTTTACTCGTCGGCTCAGGCTTCTTCCTTCTTGGACTCTCTTCTGCATATGCGCAGAACAGGACGCTCCACGGAACCGTCATCGCGGAAGATGACGGGCAACCCGTGGTCGGCGCCTTCGTCACCGTGCAGGGAAACGCCAAGATTGGAACCCTCACCGATCTGGACGGCAACTATGTGCTGCCCAATGTTCCGCAGAATGCGAAGAATCTGGTTATCTCGTTCATGGGATACCTGGATGAGGTCATTCCGGCCGAAGACAACCAGAAGGTTGTCCTGAAATCCGACACCGAGACGCTTGAATCGGCCGTCGTCACGGGTATGACCAGCATGGACCGCCGCCTCTTCACCGGCTCCGCCGCCAAGGTGGACGCGGCCGAAGCCAAGATCAGCGGTATTGCCGATATCTCCCGCTCCCTCGAGGGGCGCGTGGCCGGCGTGTCCGTGCAGAACGTGTCGGGAACCTTCGGCACGGCTCCCAAAATCCGCGTCCGCGGCGCCACGTCCATCTACGGCTCCTCCAAACCCCTGTGGGTGGTGGACGGCGTCATCATGGAGGACGTGGTGGAAGTATCGGCCGAGAGCCTGAGCTCCGGAGATGCCAACACGCTTATTTCCAGCGCAATCGCAGGCCTCAACTCGGACGATATCGAGAGCTTCGACATCCTCAAGGACGGATCGGCCACCTCCATATATGGCGCACGCGCCATGGCCGGCGTTATCGTGGTCACCACGAAGAAGGGCCGCAGCGGTCACAACTCCATCACCTACAACGGAGAGTACACCGTCCGCCTCAAGCCCAACTATGCCAACTTCAATATCATGAATTCCCAGGACCAGATGGCCATCTACCAGGAACTGGAGCAGAAAGGCTGGCTCAATTATGCCCGTCTGGCCAATGCTTCCGACAGCGGTATCTATGGCAAGATGTACCAGCTCCTCACCGAGATCGATCCTGCCACCGGCCAGTTCATGCTGGCCAATACCGACGAAGCCAGGGCCGATTATCTCAAGGCCGCCGAGTTCCGCAACACCAACTGGTTCGACCTGCTGTTCCGCAATACCATCCAGCACAACCACTCCCTCTCCATGTCGGGAGGCTCGGACCAGGCCAGCTATTACGCATCCATGTCCGTCATGGACGACGAAGGATGGAGCCTGCAGAGTTCCGTCCGCCGCTATACCCTTAACATGAACACCACGTTCAAGATTACGGACAATTTATCCCTGAACATGATCGGCAACGCTTCCTACCGCAAGCAGCGCGCACCCGGAACCCTCTCTTCCAAGGTGGACGGCGTGAGCGGCAAGGTATCCCGCCAGTTCGACATCAACCCGTACTCCTACGCCCTTAACACGTCCCGCGCCCTGGATCCGGATGTTTACTACACCCGTGACTACGCTCCGTTCAACATCCTCCATGAGCTGGAAAACAACTACCTGGACCTGGACGTGACCAGCCTGCGTTTCCAGGGCGAGCTCAAGTGGAAAATCTCCCGGCACCTGGAAGCCTCGGGCCTTATTGCCGCCAAGTATTCCGGCACCACCCGCGAACACCACATCACGGACAGTTCCAACCAGGCCCAGGCCCACCGTGCCGCCTACACCACCGTCATCCGTGACGGCAACTCCCTGCTATACACGGACCCGGACGTTCCGTTCGCTCTTCCGGAAACCATCCTTCCTTACGGCGGTATCTATGAGACCGACGACAATTCCATGATCGGCATGGATACCCGTATCTCCCTGAACTACAATCAGACCTTCAACCGTATCCATACCATCAGCGCTTACGGCGGTATGGAGATGAACTCCGTGGACCGTCACGGCAAATGGTTCCGCGGCTGGGGCCTTCAGTACGACATGGGAGAAATCCCCATCACCAATTATAAAGTCTTCAAGAAGGGTACGGAAGAAAACTCCGACTACTTCAGCATGGATAACACCCACGAGCGCCGCAAGGCCTACTTCGGAACGTTCACCTACGGCCTGATGAACCGTTACAGCATCAACGCCACCGTCCGCTATGAGGGCTCCAACCGCCTGGGCAAGGCCCGCAGCGCCCGCTGGCTGCCCACATGGAATGTGTCGGGCCGATGGAATATCAGCGACGAGCCGTGGATGAACGCCCTCGACCCGGTCCTCTCCCACGCCGCACTCAAGCTTTCCTACTCCCTTACGGCGGAAAGCGGCCCGGCATGGGTCACCAACTCCCACGCAGTCATCAAGGCCGACAATCCCTGGAGAAACAACGCCCGCGACGTGGAATCCAGCCTCCAGATCAGCAGCCTCGCCAACCCGGACCTCACCTTCGAGAAGAAGCACGAGTTCAACGTGGGCCTGGAGCTGGGCTTCCTGGACAACCGCATCAACTTCGCCGGAGACTGGTACAAACGCAACAACTTCGACCTCATCGCCCTCACCAACACCCAGGGTATCGGCGGCGAACTCACGAAGTACGGCAACGTGGCCAGCATGACTTCCAACGGTTATGAGCTCTCCCTTACTACGGAGAACATCCGGACACGGGATTTCAAATGGACCACCAACCTGATCTACTCCCATTCCAAGAACCTCATCACCAAGCTGTACACCACCAAGAAAGTCATCGACCTGATTTCGGGCTCCGGCTTCGGCCTTCAGGGTTATCCCAACCACTCCATCTTCTCGATTCCCTTCCGAGGACTCAACGAAGAGGGTCTGCCGACGTTCCTGGACCAGGAAGGAAAAGTGAGCGTGGACGACATCTATTTCCAGACCAATGCATCGGACCCCAAGAACATCGCCTTCCTGGAGTACTCCGGCGTATCCGATCCCACGGACGTGGGCTCCATCGGCAACACCTTCGAGTGGAAAGGCTTCCGCCTGAACATTTTCATCACCGGTTCCTTCGGAAATGTCGTCCGTCTGGACCCCGTGTTTGACAATCACTACAGCGACCTGGACTCCATGCCCAAGGAATTCAACAACCGCTGGGCTGTTCCCGGAGATGAACACATCACCACGGTTCCCGTCATCGCAAGCCGCCTGCAGAACGTGAAATACTCCCATCTGGAATACGCCTACAACGCCTACAACTATTCCACAGAGCGTATCGCCAGCGGAGATTTCATCCGCCTGAAGGAAATCTCCCTGAGCTACGACCTTCCCAAGAAGTGGGCGCAAGCCATCAACTGCCACAGCCTGGGCCTCAAGCTCCAGGCGACGAACCTCTGCCTCCTGTATGCCGACAAGAAACTGAACGGCCAGGATCCGGAGTTCTTCAACACCGGCGGCGTGGCCGTCCCCATGGCCAAGCAGTTCACCCTGAGCCTGAAAATCGGCCTGGGAGGCGGCAAGTCCAACAAATAACAGTGATACGCGTATGAAAACAAGAAATATACTGATACTCTCCGCCGTCCTGGCTACCCTGGCATCCTGCAACGACAGTTTCCTGGACACCATGCCGGACAACCGCGCGGAAGTGGATACCCCCGAAAAGGTAAAAGCCATGCTGGTATCGGCCTATGCCACCAAGCATTACGCCCAGTCCGCCGAAATGTATTCGGACAACATGGACGACAATGCCATGGTCGTCAACAACGCCTCCCCGGGCCGATACTATGAACAGATCTGGAACTGGGAGGACATCACGGAAACGGCCAACGACTCCCCGGACAACGTGTGGTCCAACAACTGGCTGGCCATTGCCGCCGCCAACCAGGCCCTGGAAGCCATCGAAGAGTTGGGCGGCAAGGACGATCCCCGTCTGTCGGCCTCCTACGGCGAAGCACTCCTGTGCCGCGCCTACGGCCACTTTGTTCTGGTGAATATGTTCTGCCTCAACTACAACAAGACCACCAGCGCCACCGACCAGGGCATTCCCTACATGGAGAACGTGGAGGAAGGCCTTAATCCGCAGTATTCCCGCGGCAATGTTGCCGAGGTGTACGAGAAAATCGAAAAGGACATCGAAGAGGGTCTCAAATATGTAGCAGACAACTACTCGGTGCCCAAGTACCACTTCACGCGCCAGGCCGCCTACGCCTTCGCCACCCGCTTCTATCTCTTCTACGAGAAGTGGGACAAGGCCGTCGAAGCCGCCAACAACTGCCTGGGCACGGCCCCGCAGGCCCTGCTCCGAGACAATGACGCGCTCCAGCACAAGCCGGACATCCAGACGGCGGCCGCCCTGTATGTTGCGTCCGACCAGAAGTGCAACCTCCTGCTGCAGACCAACATGTCCCCGTACATGGGCCGGAACACCTGGAGAAACACCTCCGGCGCTTCCAAACGGTACGCTTTCACCACCGAGATTGCCAAGAGCGAAGTCCTGTATGCCAAGCTTCCCTGGATGATAAACGGCGTCACCGGCTCCTCCTACCGTTTCCAGCCGCACAACTACAACGCTTCCGCCCTGCACTATACGCTGGTATGGAAGGTGCCCAACCTGTTCGAGTACACGGACCCTGTCGCCGGCCGCGGCTACACACAGACCATCGTGGCCACCTTCACCACGGACCAGGTCCTGCTGGAGCGCGCCGAGGCTTACGCCATGCTGAAAGAGTATGACAAGGCCTGCGAAGATCTTGAACTGTGGGTGAGCAACACCTATGTCCCCGGGAACTCGAAGATCACCTTCGACCTTACGCCGGAAGGAATCCGGGACTTCTTCCGCACCATGGAGTACTATACCTGGGATGTCCCCACCCCCAGGAAGCACCTGCATCCGGGATTTGCCATCGAGGAAGAAGGCTCCGTCCAGGAGAGCATGCTCCAGGCCATCCTTGCCGCCAAGCGCATCGAGACCCTGGCTTACGGATACCGCTGGTTCGACATCAAGCGTTACGGCATCGAGATTTACCGCCGTCATGTAAGTTCGAACTCCCAACTGGACCACATCTCCGACACCATGACGCCCGGTGACCTTCGCCGCGCATTCCAGGTTCCCCAGAAGGCCCGCGATGCCGGATTCGAAGCAACCCGACGCGAACAGGCCGACAACAACTAATCCCTGCACATTATGAAAAAGACAATCATATCCGTCCTGGCTGTTCTGGCGGTCGCCCTCGCTTCCTGCCAGAAAGAACCTGCGCTGAATCCAGAGAGCATCATCAGCGTACCTACCCACGCCAAGAACGCTTTCGACAAATGGCTGGAGGCCAACTACGTGAATCCGTACAACATCCGGGTGAAATACCGTTACGAGATGGATGAATCGGACTACTCCTACTACACCATTCCGGCCGACATGGACTGCTCCATCATCATGGCCCATCTGGTGAAATACATGTGTATCGACTCGTATGACGAGGTGGCCGGGGCCGCATTCACCCGCCGCTATTTCCCCAAGATGTTCTTCTACGTCGGAGAATGGGAATACAAGAACAACGGCACCTATATCCTCGGCACGGCCGAAGGCGGCAAGAAAATATTCCTGGCCGGCGTCAACTATCTGCCTTACGTCATGAGCGGCCAGATGTCCGGACACCGGGATCCGGCCGAGGCCATCAACCACTTCTACGTAAAGACAATCCACCACGAGTTCACCCACATCCTGAACCAGACCTACGACTTCCCGGCCGACTTCACCCAGGTTACCCCCGACTCCTATGTAACCGACGCCTGGAACACGGCGGAATACAAGAACAACCTGGAACGCGGATTCATCACCACGTATTCCCAGCACTCCGACCGCGAGGACTTTGCGGAAATGACATCCATGTTCATCACCCATGATGCCGATTGGTGGGAAGAGCAGCTGACGAAAGCCGGAGACAGCGGAAAGGCATCCATCTCCGCGAAGCTGGATATCGTCAAGAGTTACTTCAAAACCTCTTTCGGCATTGATCTGGAAGTCCTTCGCAGCATCATCCTGCGGCGCCAGGAGGAGGTTGCTTCCGGCGAGGTAGAACTCGAGTCCCTTGAAATCCTTTAAATGACTGTCGTATGAAAACGATTTACATATCGCTCCTTGCCGCCTGCGCGGCACTTTCGCTCACTTCCTGCGTGAAGGATGAAGGAAATCTCTTCGACAAACCGACCGCCGTGCGCGTAAACGAGGCCCTGGCAAAAGCCCAGCATGCACTTACCTCCGCGGAGAAGGGCTGGGTCATGTACTATTATCCCGGAGGAACCTCCCGGGTTAATGGCGGTTACATCTACACCATGACATTCACTGACGAGGAGGTAACCGTTGGAAGCGAACTGTTCGTAAACGACTACTATACTTCCCTATATTCGATGACCAGGGACGACGGACCTGTCCTGTCCTTCGACACCAACAACTACGCATTCCATTTCTTTGCCACTCCTTCCGGCTCTTCGAGCAACCTTTACGGAGTATCGGGCCGATACCAGGCCTACGGCGGAGACTATGAATTCATGATCCTGTCGGCCTCCGATGAGGAAGTCGTCCTCTGCGGCAAGCGCTTCAGCAGCCACATCCACCTGTTCCCGCTGCAGGAGGATGCGGAAGACTATCTGCAGAAGGTCGTGGACATGCGCGAAAGCATGGAGTTTGACGACTTCGCCGGAACCATCGGCCAGGAAATCATGGAACTGGCTCTGGATCAGAATAACCGCCAGGCCACCTTTACCCTGACCGAGAAAAAGGACGAAGAAGGAAACACGCTTTCCAAGAAAATGCCGTACATCTACACCGACAAGGGCATCTGCCTGTATAAGCCCCTGGAGATCGGCGGCTTCACGCTCCAGACCCTCATCTTTGATGCCGAAACCGGCAAGATGACGGCAGAGGACGTCCAGCTGGACCTTCAAGGCGAGTAGTCAGTAACAGCAAAACGAACCATTATGAAAAAGACACTATATCTATTCATGCTTGCAGCCCTGGCGCTGGCCGTATCCTGCAAGAAGGAGACCGGCCCCGGGTACACTCCCACGCCGAAGCTTGCCATCGTAAGCGCGGAACTTGAGTTCATGCCCGGCGCTGCCACGGGAGAGGTCGTCGTGGACACGCAGTCTCCCATCACCGCCACATCGGACCGCGACTGGTGCGTCCCTTCCGTGTCGGGTAATAAGGTCAGCGTTTCCGTCGCCGAAAACATCGGCAAGCAGAGCCGCTATGCACTGCTCAAACTGAAAACCGCGGACGCGGCCCTGGACCTCACCGTCATCCAATATGGCGAGGTGCTCGCCGGGCTGAGTACCCTCAGTGACATCACAGCCACCAAGGACGGGGATGTCCTCCGCGTTCCCATCAAAGTGAACGTTTCCGTCACCGTCTCTCCCTCCGAGCCCTGGATCCATGCGGAAGTCACAGAAAAGGAACTCATCATAACGGTAGATCCCAACACCGAGCCCAGGACCCGTGTCGGGACCGTGAGCTATGAGGCCGGATCGGCCGAAGGATCCTTCGAAGTAACGCAGCTTCCGGAACTCAAGAGGCCTCAGGATTGGATCCTGACAGAAGGTGAGACATCCTTCGCATACCCTAAGTTCAGCACCACCGTCTCGCTCACGGCGGGCGGAGATGACTTGTACCAGCTCTTCCTGGTGGCCAAGTCCCAGGTGGAAGAGGAAGCGGCCCTGGAGAACTGGATCTTTGACAAACTGGCACCCGAGGCCCGCCGTTCCATCCTGGATAAGATGGAGGAGGCCCCCGGAACCGAGTTCAAGGACTACCTCCTGAGCGGGGATGCATCGGCCAGCATCGACGACATCTCCGTTGGGCCGAACTACATGATTGCCGTCGGATTCGGAGAAAACGGTTATGTGTCAGGCCTTTACCAGTACAAGGAAGTCACCATCGAAGACATCCGCCCCACCTATTTCAAGTGGTCTGGAAAATGGAAACTCACCGGCAAGGCGCTGGACAAGAGCAACTACGAAGAGGTTTTCGAGATTATGGTTGATGAAAGCGATGTGGACGAAGAAGGACAGCTGAAGCAGACGAGGCTGATTGCCAGAGGTCTCTGCAGCAAGAACCAGGCTGCAGAGGGTGTTACGCCCGAATCCGGCATCGGCGATATGCTCCTGTCATTTGACAAGGAAACCGGCGAAATCACCTTCTACGGACAAACCGGAAAGAAAACGTTCACAAGTTCGAAGGGATCCGGCAGCCAGCTTCAGCTGCTCTCCATGTACGTCAAGAGCGGGAGCACTTCCTACTCGAATGTAACGGGAGCGAAATTCATGCGTCTGGCCATGAAGGAGGACGGAAGCACCGCCATCACCGCCCTGGAGCGTTCTACCGGACTTCCCTATAAGGCCTTCCGCATTCGCCTGTATTACGGAGGAAGCGGATATACGCTCGCCGGGGATGCCGGGACCATCATGATTGACGACAATCTTTCAATTACCCGCGTGCAATAGACATCCCTGCCAAAATGTCAGTTGCAGCCGCATGGCACACCAATTGATTTCTTTAAGCCGCTTCCGCAAATGGAGGCGGCTTTTTGAAACTTAAAAAACACAATATTATGCTGAAACCTTTAGGAACAAGAGTGGTCATCGAGCCCAAAGAGGCCGAGACCATGACCGCCGGGGGCCTCTACATCCCGGATAACGCCAAGGAAAAGCCCCAGCAGGGCGTCATCGTGGCCGTGGGCCCGGGCTCCAAGGACGAACCCATGGAGGTCAAAGTGAACGATGTCGTTCTCTATGGCAAGTACGCCGGCACCGAGGTCACCGTGGAAGGCAAGAAGTACCTCATCGTGAAGCAGTCTGATATTTTGGCAACTCTGTAATTATGGCAAAGGAAATTAAATTCAATACCGACGTCCGCGCCGCCATGAAGGAAGGCGCCGACGCACTGGCTAATGCAGTTAAGGTAACGCTGGGCCCTAAAGGACGCAACGTGGTTATCTCCAAGAAATTCGGCGCTCCCCAGATCACCAAGGACGGTGTAACTGTGGCCAAGGAAGTGGAGCTGGAAGACCAGTTCCAGAACATGGGCGCCCAGATGGTCAAGGAAGTCGCTTCCAAGACCAACGACCAGGCCGGTGACGGTACCACCACCGCTACCGTGCTGGCCCAGGCCATCATCAATGTGGGCCTCAAGAACGTGGCCGCCGGCGCCAACCCGATGGACCTGAAGAAGGGTATCGACAAGGCCGTCGCCGCCGTGGTGGCCAAGCTCAAGGAGCAGAGCCAGCCCGTGGGCGAGGACTACTCCAAGGTAGAGCAGGTGGGTACGGTTTCCGCCAACAACGACGCCCACATCGGCAAGCTCATCGCCGACGCCATGGCCAAGGTCAAGAAGGACGGCGTCATCACCGTCGAGGAAGCCAAGGGCACCGAGACCGAGGTGAAGGTCGTGGAAGGCATGCAGTTCGACCGCGGCTACATCAGCCCCTACTTCATGACCAACGGCGACAAGATGGAAGCTGTCCTGGACGACGCCTACATCCTCCTCACCGACAAAAAGATTTCCAACATGGAAGACCTCATGCCCGTGCTGGAACCCGTAGCCCGTGAAGGCAAGAGCCTGCTGATTGTGGCCGAGGACGTGGAAGGCCAGGCCCTCACCACCCTCGTGGTGAACCGTCTGCGCGGCACCCTGAAGGTAGCCGCCGTAAAGGCCCCCGGCTTCGGTGACCGCCGCAAGGAAATGCTGCAGGACATCGCCACCCTCACCGGCGCCGTGGTCATCAGCGAAGAGCGCGGCTTCACCCTCCAGAACGCCAACGTGCAGATGCTGGGCAAGGCCGAGAAGGTGACCATCACCAAGGAGAACACCACCATCGTGGGCGGTGCAGGCCTCCAGGCCGATATCAAGGACCGCGCCGACCAGATCCGCGCCCAGATCGAGACCACCAAGAGCGACTACGACCGCGAGAAGCTCCAGGAGCGCCTTGGAAAACTCGCCGGCGGCGTGGCCGTCATCTACGTCGGTGCTACCACCGAGGTGGAAATGAAAGAGAAGAAAGACCGTGTGGACGATGCTCTGAATGCAACCCGCGCTGCCGTTGAAGAGGGTTACCTGCCGGGCGGCGGTGTCGCTTACATCCGTGCCGCAGAGGCTCTGAAGAACCTCAAGGGCGAGAACGACGACGAGACCACCGGTATCCGCATCATCGAACGCGCCATCGAAGAGCCGCTGCGCCAGATTGCCGCCAACGCCGGCGTGGAAGCTTCCGTGATCATCAACAAGATCCGCGAGGGCAAGGGCGACTTCGGTTACAACGCCCGCACCGACGAGTACGTGAACATGTACGAGGCCGGAGTCATCGACCCCACCAAGGTATCCCGCGTAGCCCTGGAGAACGCCGCCAGCGTAGCCGGCATGTTCCTCACCACCGAATGCGGCATCGTGGACATCCCGGAGCCCGCTCCCGCCGCCCCCGCCATGCCCGCCGGTGGCATGATGTAATCTGAAATAAACCTAAAAGCGCCTGACTTTCCGCCGAAAAGCGAAACGTCAGGCGTTTTTTTTGCATATATTTGTATTGTATGGAAATCATTTGTAACAAGTATTTCGAAGGCGAGCGTCCGCTGTACTGCAAAAGAGACGGGCTGCGCCTGAAGGATGTCGTCATCGGCCCTGGCGAATCTTCCTTGAAAGAGGGGGCCGATATCGAAGCCGAGCACTGCGAGTTCAAGGGCAAGTACCCCTTCTGGGAGTGCGACGGCTTCGTCATCAAAAACTGCATTTTCCGGGAAGGAGCCCGGGCGGCGCTGTGGTACACCCGGGACTGCAAGATGTACGACACGCTCATCGAAGCACCCAAGATGTTCCGCCGCATTACCGGCGCCCATCTGGAAAACGTTAAATTCACCGACGCCCAGGAGACCTTCTGGGACTGCGACAAAGTAACGCTGAAGAATGTGGAAGCCGTCAACGCCAACTACATTTTCATGCACACGGACAATATCGAGGTGGACAACTTCAAGCTGCAGGGCAACTACTCCTTCCAGTATTCGAAGAACGTCGTCATCCGCAACTCAGACCTGGACACGAAGGATGCCTTCTGGGAGAGCGAGAACGTCACCGTTTACGATTCCCGCATCCAGGGAGAGTTCCTGGGCTGGTATGCCAAGAACCTGAAGCTGGTGCGCTGCCATATCGGCGGAAGCCAGCCCCTGTGCTACTGCGAGAACCTCATCCTGGAGGATTGCACCTTCGAGCCGGACGCAGACCTCGCCTTCGAGTACAGCAGTGTCGAAGCCACCGTCAAGGGCCACGTCGTATCCGTGAAGAACCCCCGCAGCGGCCATATCAAGGCCGATTCCATCGGCCAGGTCATCCTGGACGAGAACATCAAAGCCCCCGGAAACTGTGAAATACAATTTTGACTCCTGCCCGGACCGCCGGGGTACCGAAAGCGTTAAATGGGACGAATATCCCGGAACGCTGCCCATGTGGGTGGCGGACATGGATTTTGAAGTAGCGCCGGAGATCCGGGCCGCCCTGCAGAAGCGGCTGGATCACGGCGTCTTCGGTTATGAACTGCTGCCCGACACCTATTTCGAGGCCATCGGCCGCTGGTTTGCGGGACGGCACGGATGGGATGGGATCGGCCGGAACAACATTGTTCCTACGACCGGTGTCATTGCGGCCTACAGCGCCGCCATCAAGGCCATGACCGTGCCCGGAGACAAGGTCCTTGTGATGACCCCGTGCTACAACGCGTTCTTCCCCGCCATCCGCAACAACAAGTGCGAGCAGCTGGTGAGCCCCCTCCGCTATGACGGCAGCCGTTACATCGTGGACTGGGACGACTTCGAAGCCAAGGCACACGAGGCGAAAGTGTTCCTGCTTTGCAACCCGCACAACCCCGCCGGACGCGTCTGGACCCGCGAAGAGCTGCTCCTGATGGCCGGCATCTGCCGCCGGAACAACGTATTCGTCGTCTCCGACGAGATCCACTGCGAGCTCACTTACCCCGGGCACGACTATACCCCCTGGGCCACCCTGCCCGAGGAGTTTGTCCTGAATTCCGTCTCCTGCATCTCCCCCACCAAAGCCTTCAATATCGCCGGCATACAGATTGCCAACATCTACGCCAAGGATCCCTCCGTCCTGGCCAGGATGGACCGCGCCATCAACGACAACGAGTGCTGCGACGTGAACGTCTTCGGTGCCACGGCCCTGCAGGCCGCCTACAACGAGGGCGGTCCCTGGCTGGACGCCCTGCGCAAATACCTCTGGCACAATGCCCACACCGTTTCCTGTTACCTGGAGGACGAACTGCCCCAGGTGAACGTCCTGCCGCTCGAGGGCACCTACCTCATGTGGCTGGACTGCCGCAAGGCCATGAAACCCGGCGAGCCGCTGGAAGGATTCAGCGAACGGTTCGCCACGCACCTGCGGGAAAAGCACGGCCTTGTCCTGAGCACCGGCACCATCTACGGAGCCGCCGGAGAAGGATTTGAAAGATTGAATATCGCCTGCCCCAGGACCCGTCTGCTGGACGGTCTGGAGCGCTTACGTGAAGGTTTTAACTCTTATAAAAATGCGTAAATCTCTGCTTGTTGCAGCCGCCGTCCTGGCGACTCTCCTTGCCTGCGGGCCCAGAAAAACGGCAACCGAACCGTCGGCCCAGGATTTTGCCCCCTACATTGCGGCATACACCGGCGGCGTCGTCACCCCGGACGTACAGCTGCGAATCGACCTCACGGAAGAGGCGAGCCAGACCCCGGACCGGAAACTGTTTTCCATCAAGCCTTCCGTCAAAGGCGAAGTCAAGTGGACCGGGAACCGTTCTGTCAGCTTCATTCCGGCCGAAGGAGCGCTCCAGGAAGGCGTTTCCTACGAGGTTCATTTTGCCCTGGGCAAGGTGATTCCCGGTGCTCCCGAAACCTTCTGCTACGGTTTCACCGTCAAATCCGCTGTCACCGGGGAAGAAGAGAAGACCGCTGAAGAACCGGACAACGGGCAGACTTTCCGCGTGCTGAAAGCCGGCGTCGTGGACAGCTGCGTTGAAGTGCAGTTCAGCGAAACGCCCGCCAACGCCAACGTAAAAGGCATGGTGGAACTCAAGGGCGCAGCGCGCAGCTATGTGCAGGTGATCGACGACATCGTCCGCGTACACTTCGAAGGGCGCGACGGAGACCTTACGCTCACCCTGGACAAGGGACTGAAGGGAGAAAGCGGCAACGCCCTGGAGCAGGACTTCGTCCGCGTCTTCAAGGAGGCCGATGAGAAACCCGCCGTGGAGTTCCCCTTCAGCAAGGGTAGCATCCTGCCCGACAGGCAGCGCCTCATCCTCCCCTTCCGCGCCGTGAACCTGAGCGCCGTGGAGGTACGCGTCGTCAAGATTTACGAGAAGAATATCCTCATGTACCTGCAGGACAATGACCTGGGCGCCACAGGCGGCAACAGCATCCGCCGCTGCGGCCGCCTGGTGTACAAGGGAGACGTAGCCCTGGACGCCACCAAGGACCTGCACGAGTGGAATACCCACAGCCTGGACCTGAGCGGCCTGTTCAAGCAGGAACCCGGGGCCATCTACCGCATCCGTATCAGCTTCCGCCTGGACCAGAGCCTCTACGGCGGAAAGCCGGTGATGCAGGCCATGAACAGGTTGGGCGGCCAGCCCACACCGGCCGACGAAGCCGTCTGGGACAAGCCCGAGGCCTACTACTGGGACAATTTCTATGACTGGGCAACCTACAACTGGAAGGAAGCGGGAGACCCCACCAAGCCGTCCTACTACATGGACGCCGACCGCTTCCCCATGGTTCAGCTGCTCTCCAGCGACCTGGGCCTGATGGCCGAATATGCCGGCGGCAACAAGATCTGGATAGCCGCCACCGACCTCCTCTCCGCAGGTCCCGTTCCGGGCGCAAGCGTGGAAGTCTATGACTACCAGCTGCAGACCGTAGGCACCGCCAAGACGGACAACAACGGCCTGGCAACGGTGGAAGTGAGCCGCAAGCCCTTCGCCGTGGTGGCCCGTGCCGGTGGCAGCACCGCCTATCTCAAAATCACCTCCGGCGCCGAGCGCTCCATGAGCCGCTTTGACGTAGCCGGCGAAGTAATCAAGGAAGGCATCAAAGCCTTCATCTACGGGGAGCGCGGCGTCTGGCGTCCCGGCGACACGCTGCACGTGAGCGCCATCGTCGCAGACCATGGCAAATCCCTGCCCGCAGCACACCCCGCCACCCTGGAGGTATATACCCCGGCCGGACAGTTCTACACCAAGCTCACCCGCAAGGGAACCGATGGGTTCTACAGCTTCGACGTTGCCACAAAGGCCGATGATCCCACCGGCTACTGGAACGCTTACCTGAAGGTGGGCGGCAGCAGTTTCCACAAAGTACTGCACATTGAGGCCGTGAAGCCCAACCGCCTGAAGGTGGACACCCGGTATCCTTCCGTGCTGCAGGCCGGAGAGAGCATCACCGTTCCGGTGAGCGCAGCCTGGCTCAGCGGCGGCATTGCCGGAAATCTCCCGGTACGCGCGCAGATAACCCTGAAAAAAGCGTCCGAACATCCCTTCAAGGGCTTGGATAAGTTCAGTTTCTTCCGTCCCAACGCCACTTTCGCGGCCGACGAGAAAGAACTCTTCAAAGGCCGCCTGGACGGCAACGGAACCATCCAGGCAAAGCTTAGCCTGCCGGCCGCCACGAATGCGCCCGGCCTTCTCAACGCCTTTGTCGTCACCAGCGTGGAAGAGCCCGGCGGCGACGAAAGCTTCACCACGGAGACGCTGCCCTTCTCCCCTTACAGCAGCTACGTAGGCATCCAAGTCCCCGAAGGGGATTATCTCGAGACAGACAAGGCCCACGTGTTCCACCTGGCCGTAGTGGATGCCGATGGCAAACGTGTAAAGGGCCATAAAGTGGAATACTGCATCTTCAAGACCGGGTGGAACTGGTGGTGGGACAACGCCGGCGGTTCCCTGGACGCATACGTCAACGGCAGCTCGGTGGAGCGCGTTAAGAACGGAACCCTCACCGTAGGCGCGCAGGATGCCAGTTTCTCCTTCCAGGTAGATTATCCCGGCTGGGGCCGATATCTGGTCCTGGCCCGTGACACGCAGTCCGGCCATATCAGCGGCGCCGAGTTCACCGTCGATTGGCCCGAATACCGCGGCCGTGCCGACAGAAGGGACCCCGAAGCCCTTACCATGATTACCCTTTCCACGGACAAATCGGCCTACCAGGTGGGCGATAAGGCTACGGTCTTCCTTCCTGCCGCCGAGGGCGGACGGGCCCTGGTGAGCGTCGAGGGATCCTCCGGCGTGATGTCGCGCGAGTGGGTGGCCACATCGGCCCAGGATACGCCCTGGTCCTTCACGGTGACGCCCGAAATGGCGCCCAACGTGTATGTGCATGTGACCCTGCTGCAGCCCTACGGCGCCACGCAGAACGACCTGCCCCTGCGCCTGTACGGCGTCCAGCGCGTAAAAGTGGAGAATCCTGCCTCCCATCTGGAGCCGCAGATCCAGCTTCCGGACGTCATCCATCCGGAAGAGCCGTTCCTGGTAAAAGTCTCCGAGAAGAACGGCAAACCCATGACCTATACCCTGGCCATCGTGGACGAAGGCCTGCTGGACCTGACGGCCTTCAAGACTCCGGATCCCTGGAGCCGGATGTACCGCTACGAGGCCCTGGGCGTGAATACCTGGGACCTGTACGACCAGGTGATCGGCGCGTTCAGCGGACGGTTCTCGCCGCTGGCGGCCATCGGCGGTGACGAAGACGCCGTGCGCGGCGCCCGGAAGGACAACCGCTTCAACCCGGTGGTCATCTACAGGGCTCCCAAGACCCTGAAGAGGGGCACCGATACTTTCAAGATGCAGCTGCCGATGTATGTGGGCAGCGTGCGCGTCATGCTCATCGCCGGCCATGACGGAGCTTACGGCCATACCGAAAAGACCGTTCCCGTCCAGAACCCGCTCATGGTGGTCACCACCCTGCCGCGCGTGATGGGAACCGGTGAGACCGTACAGGCCGCGGTGAACGTGTTCGCCATGGAAGACGGGCTGGGAGAGGCTTCCATCAAGCTGGAGGCCGACGGTCCCCTCTCCGGCGGCGGCACCCGCAAGGTGAGCTTCTCCGGCAAGGGAGACCAGCTGCTGAGCTTCCCGCTCAAGTCTTCCCAGACCGAGGGCATCTCGCATATCACCGTTACGGCTACCGGCGGCGGCCACAAGGCCTCTGAGACCATAGCCCTGGAGGTACGCAACCCGCATCCCGTCCTGACGAAGGTTGAACGGACGGAAGTGGCGCCGAAGGCATCGGCCACCGTCAGCGGCGGCACCCTGCAGTTGGCTACCCTGCCGGCACTGGATGTGCGCGCGCTCTACCTTTCCATGAAGAATTATCCCTATAACTGCGCCGAGCAAATCAGCGCCAAGGGTCTCACCCTGCTGCACCTGCTCCCGATGCTGCCGGAAAAGGACGCCCAGCAGGCGAAGGAACTCATTCCCACACTCATCAACCAGCTCTATTCCCGCCAGCTGGCAGAAGGCGGATTCTCCTACTGGACCGGCGGACAGCCCAATAGCTGGGTATCATCCATGGCTGGACAGTTCCTTGCAGAGGCCTCCCAGGCCGGTTTCGAGGTAAACAGCGGCGTCCTCAAGAGCTGGAAGAGCTTCCAGCAGAAGATGAGCCAGGCCTTCCGCAGTGCCGGCAACGCCGCTTTCTCGGATCTGGACGAGGCCTATCGCCTGTACACCCTGGCCGTGGCCGGCTGGGCCAATATCGCCGGCATGAACCGCCTGCGGGAATCCCGGAACCTGGGAGACCAGGCCCGCTGGATGCTGGCATCGGCCTACTCCCTCAGCGGCAAGAATTCCCTGGCGGAAGCCCTGCTGGACGGTACGCGACGGGATTTCCCCGAGTATGAATTCAACGAGCTCACCTTCGGCACCACCCTGCGCGACCGCATGTTCGCCGTGGAGGCCCTCGCCCTGAACGGCCGAATCGCCGACGCCTTCGTCCTCATGGCCGATGTCCCCGCAAAGGACCTCTCCACCCAGGAGAGCGCCTTCGCCGCCATCGCCTATGACCGCCTTTACAAGAAGACGGGCGGTAACGCCATCCACGCCAAGGTGGACGGGAAAGAGGTAGCCAGCGCAGCGTCCATCGTAAGCCTGCCGATCTCCGGCAAAGCCGTGGTGGAAAACCTCACGGAAGGGAAACTCTACTGCACCGTCCTTACGGAGACGCGGGAACCCGCCGGCGAAGCCATATCCAACGGCCTGGAGGTGAGTGTCAAGTACCTGGGGGACGACTCTCAGGCCCTGGATCCCTCCACGCTCACGCAGGGAACGCGCTTCACGGCCGTCATCACCGTCAAGGGGAACGCCAACCGTTCCGTCCGGAACATATCCCTGTCCATGGGCATTCCTTCGGGCTGGGAGATTGTCAATGACCGCCTCACCGGCGGATCGGCAGAAGACGGTTACGACTTCAAGGACATCCGCGACGACCGCATCGACTGGTTCTTCGAACTGCCGGCCAGGCACAAGAAAACCTTCCGCGTACAGCTGCGTGCCGCGTACGAAGGCAGCTACAGCCTGCCGGCCATCCACTGCGAAGACATGTACAACGCGGCGCTGAACGCCAGCACCGCCAGCGGTACCGCCAGTGTCACGAAATAAGAAAATACTCTATATTGGAGCAGCCACGCTATTTGCAGCGTGGCTGTTCTGCCTGCCCAGGGAGCTGTTTCCCTCCACGGCCTACTCCACCGTAGTGGAAAGTGCCGAGGGGGAGCTTCTGGGCGCCCGGATCGCGGCCGACGGACAGTGGCGTTTCCCGCCCTGCGACACCGTTCCGGAGCGCTTTGCAAAAGCGCTGATCCAGTTCGAGGACCGGCGCTTCCGCTGGCATCCCGGCGTTGACCCGGCCGCCCTTGTGCGTGCTGCCGTGGACAACGCAAAATACGGACATGTGGTGAGCGGTGGAAGTACGATCACCATGCAGGTAATCCGTCTGTCCCGCCAGCGGGAACGGACCCTGTGGCAGAAAACGGTGGAGGCCGTCCTGGCCACGCGGCTGGAACTGCGCTGCAGCAAAAAACGCATCCTCGCGCTCTATGCCTCCCACGCGCCGTTCGGCGGCAATGTGGTGGGACTGGAGGCCGCCGCCTGGCGGTATTTCGGGCGCCCTGCCGCAGAGCTCTCCTGGGGAGAGGCCGCCACCCTGGCGGTGCTGCCCAACGCCCCCGCCTCCATGCATCCCGGCAAAAACCGCGACGAGCTGCTGGCCAAGCGCAACCGGCTGCTCAAACGGCTGCTGGAGCACGGAGATATGGATGCCACTACTTACGCCGCCGCGCTGGAAGAGCCGCTGCCGGACGCACCGCTGCCGCTTCCGTCGTGGGCTTCGCACTATGTAGAAGGCTGCCCCAGGGGCGCCCGTACCCGCAGTACGCTGCAGCTTCCGTTGCAAAGAGCCGTGGAAGCTGCCGTGAACCGCCGCTCCGACGAGCTGGCGCGCGATGGCATCGCAGACCTTGCCGCCGTGGTCATCGACAACACAAGCGGGAACATCGTGGCCTATGTGGGCAACGCCTCTCCCTACCGGGAACGGCCTGGCCGGCAGGTGGACATTGCCGCCGCCCCCCGTTCCACTGGCAGCATCCTCAAGCCGTTCCTCTATGCGGCCGCCCTCAGGGAGGGCGTGATCCTTCCCCGGACGCTGCTTCCCGATATTCCCGTCAACCTGAGCGGCTTCGCGCCCCAGAACTTTGACAGGCAGTTTTACGGTGCCGTTCCCGCCAACGAGGCGCTGGCGCGGTCCCTCAATGTTCCATCCGTCTTTCTCCTGAGACAATATGGAGTACCCAAGTTCCACGCGCTGCTGAAAGAAGCGGGGCTGGAAACGCTTACCCGGACGCCGGAGCATTACGGGCTTTCCCTCATCCTGGGCGGAGCCGAGGCCCGGCTTGCAGAGGTAACGAAGGCCTACAGGAAGTTCTTCCTCGGGGAGAACGACCTGGCCGTCTGGTACACCCTGGATGCGCTCAAGGAGGTGAACCGGCCTGACGAACTGGACTGGCGCCTGATCCGTTCCGTGCGGAAAGCAGCCTGGAAGACCGGCACCAGCTACGGCTTCCGCGACGCCTGGGCCGTGGGCATGACGCCGCACTGGACCATCGGCGTATGGGCCGGCAATGCCGACGGGCACGGCGTCCCGGGACTCACCGGCGCCCGCACCGCCGGACCGGTGCTGTTCGACATCCTCAACCTGCTGCCGGCAGACCAGAACTGGTTCTCGGAACCGGAGGCCGGGAAGTCGGTGTACAGCGCCGTGTGCGAGGATTCGGGCATGCTGGCCGGGCCGGGATGCCCGTCGGCCCAAATGCTCATTCCGCAGGCTGGGCTGGATTCGGAGACCTGCCCCTACCACCAGACCGGAGAGTTTGTGCTGCCGCCGGCGATGGAGTGGTATTATCGGCCTCACCATCCGGAGTACACCGGCGCTACGCTGCGGCGCCCTTCCGGCACGGTCCAGTTCATCTATCCGCAGAACGGGGCTTTGCTCTCGGCCCCCCGGCAGCTGAACGGACAGGTGGAGGGCATCGTGTTCCGGGCGGCACACCACAGGCCGGACGCGACGCTATGGTGGCATCTGGACAATACGTATGTCGGGGAAACTTCCTTCCAGCACGAGATGAAACTCGTTCCTGCACCGGGGCAGCACGTAATCACCGTGGTGGACGAACAGGGAAATACCGCTTCCGTCAGATTCGGCATGGCGGAGTGAAAAAGAAAGAGGCTCTGCTGCACATCGGACAAACAGAGCCTTAGAATTCATAGTCTAAGTAGTAACTTTACCCAACGCAAAGTTAGTCAACACTTCGCATTCCTCCGTTTCAAAATAAAAAATAATACTGGGAAATCTTGATTATTTTATCTATTTTTGAAACATATTGTCAAAATCGGTCAAAATAAACTATGAATATACTAATTCTGATCGCTCTGATAACCACCGCCATTGAAATGGCGACCTGCTTTATCTGCACCCATCAATTGGGGTTCAGGAAACTGGAAAACGGAGACAATGCACGCTGGCTTCTGTCCTTCGGTGCCCTCCTCAGCGGCCTCCTCGCCGTGTTTGTCATCTTCGGCAACCTGGTCATGCAAACCACATCTCAGGAGCCCCTCCTGCTTCGTCCCTGGATAGGCCTCGTGTACATGACCATGCACATTGTCATGACTTTGTACCCCATCACCATCGTCCGCCAGGACTGGCTCACCCCGAAGCACTATGCCCTTCTGTTCTCGCCGGTAGTACTGTTCGCCATCATCTTCCTTTTCTTCGTGGGCCGATGGACAGTGCTGGAAACGCCGGCCTCCGTCTGGGAGAACGCCAACCGGGTGGACGTCATCGTGCGTCTGGCCTCGCTCTTTATCATGGCGCCTTACTGTCTCATCCTGTTCTGGCTGCCCTACAGTTACAAGAAGAGCAGCGCCACCCTCGGCTGGATTATCGGTTACAGCTTCGGCCTCACCCTTATCTGTGCGGTGCACATCGTGCTCATGCTCACCTACTCTCCGGTTCTGATGACCATCCTGCCGCTGCTGGCATCGGCCTTCTACTACCTGTCCACGCGCTATGAGCTCACGGAGCGAATCATTCCTCCACAGCCGGAAGACACCGCCGATACAGAAGACACCACCCTGACGGAACTGAAGCCCCTGGAAGGGGTCGCGCCCGAGTTCGGCCTCTGGTCCCGCGTGAGCCAGATCATGGACAAGCAGGAAGCCTGGAAGAATCCGGACCTGTCCCTCTCGGAACTTGCATCGCTCTCCGGAACCAACACCACCTACCTCAACCGCGTCATCAAGCAGGAAGTGGGAATGAGCTTCAAGGACTACCTCAACAACAAGCGCGTCAACTATGTCGCCACCCAGCTCAGAAAGAAACCGGACCTGGATATTCAGGAAGCCTTCTTCAACGCCGGCTTCCGTTCCCGCACCACCGCATGGCGCAATTTCAAGGATATCATCGGCACAACACCTACGGAATTCAAGCAAACCCTTCGGTAAGAAATTTTTGCATTCTTAAAAAATCTTACTACCTTTGCAATCCCGTTTCGGGCGGTTAGCTCAGTTGGTTCAGAGCATCTGCCTTACAAGCAGAGGGTCACTGGTTCGAATCCAGTACCGCCCACTCCATAAAAAAGACCGGTAATCATACCGGTCTTTTTTGTTTATCGGATATGGGAAACCAGCGGCGGGCGGTAGGAGCTGTTGGCGCGGTAGTGGGGCGCATACAACGACTCGATGGTGACGACGGGCGCGACAAAAGTGCCGGCACGAACCACGAAGAACTCTTCGGTCACCGTGGTCTTCTCCTCCGGATAGGAGTCGAAGTAGTATTCCGTGGCCGATGCCTTCACATGGCGATAACCATGCAGGGACACCAGGCCGGAGAGCTGTTGCACCGGGCTGAGGGATGCCTCGCGACCGGCCGTCAGTTTCACGAACGAACGGTTCTCCCCGTTCCAGATCTTATACTGCACGCTGATCCTGTCGCCCACGGAGACGGTATCTCCGGGATGTATCTCCACACCGTTACGGAAGAACTGCCGGTCAATGGTGAATCCGTTTCCGGTAGCCTTCAAAGAGGAGAACGGAGCCTCATAGGAAGCCGACAGCGCCAGCACCTTCGTATTCAGCATGGCCTCGGAGCCATCCATAATAGCCGTAATGGCATCTACGAAGGCCGGAGTGGCCTCCCACTTCTGCGTCTCTTTCTGGAGCATGAGCCACAGACGGATTCCGTCCGCCACCTCCGTCCCGTTCAGGAGCTCACACAGCAGCGCATGGGCATAAGCCTCGCTTTCCAGCAGCCCGCGCCAGGGCATGACAGCGTTAGGATAGTACCAGCCGCCGTCGCGATGCCGCACGGCGTATTCCAGGAGAGAAGCGTTGTCGGCCTTGATGGAGGCTTTGAGCCGGGCCGATGTCCCCAGGGAAATGCCCCAGGCCTTCGCCAGCGCCAGGCCGCCGTCCCTCTCCAGGAGATTCCGCAGCGTCAGAAGCCGACGGGCCTTTCCCAAAACCTGACCGTTGAGCCCGCGACCTTCCCGGGCCGACGGAACCAGCTCTCGCTTCACATCCTTAGCGAACTGCGAGAAGCGCTTCTTCTGGGCAGCCGTCACGGCTTTCTCCTCAAAAGGCACTCCGGAATACATGGACCGGACGTAAACGTACTGTGCGTCGCCAATCCAGCCATTCCAGACGGGCCTTACCGCGCCAAACTGGTTCTTGTCCAGATATTTGACCGCAGCCGTCATGTCGGGAACTTCGAAACCGCGGTCCCGGAGGCGGGCAAACCGCTCCAGCAGCACGGCGGTAATCACCGGACTGGAAGTCATACCCTCGAACCAGCCAAAACCGCCGTCGGCATTGCGGCAGGAGAGAATCTTTTCCAGAAGGTCACTTTCCAGATGGATCAGCTGTGCAACATACCAGGCCTCGGAGAGGGAGAGGACGTCATTGCCGGCAGGCTCCACATGGGAAGGGAGGGCAGCCTCAACCATCTCTTTCACGGAAATCTCCCGAAGGCTGGCCTCCGATGCAGGCACGTTCACAAAGCGGGAACGCAGATCGGAGAGCAGGGCCTCGCGGTCCATGCCGGGAAGCAGCACGGCCGAATGCGCCTCTGTAAGCTGCTGGGCAGCGGGGTACACCGGCACCGTATAACGGACGGCGTCGGAGAAGTCGGCGGCCTTGAAGGAGGCCGTGAGCACGATAGATTCTTCGCTGCGCTCAGAATGACAAGAAGATAATTCAGAATGACCAGATGAATAATCAGAATGACAGGTAACCGGGAAGTACTCCGTGACGGTACCGCCGGCGGGAACTTCCACCCGCACCTGCTGCACCTTGTCACCGGCCATGAGCGAAAGTACGCCGGAGACGGGAGCATCGGCCACGGAAGAGACGGTGACGGCGGCCTCGTAGCGGTCGCCCGCATAGAGGTAACGCGGCTGCGTGAGGGACACTTTCACCGGCAGGGTCACCACCATCTCGTCGGTGACCATGGCGTTGTGCATGGCCTTGTCGTGCGCATACACGCGTACGTAATAGGTCGAGAGCTTATCCGAGGTGCGGAAGCTGAAGTCCAGCGTCCCGTCGGCCGAAGGGTACAGCTGCGGCTGGAAGGTAAGGGCCGATGCAAATTCCTCGCGGATCGGGGCCGGCGCAGTCGGAGGATCCGGAATCGCCTCGGCCTGGATGCTGAACACTTCCTCCATCACATAATCGTCATACACAGCATTGGCGCTGGCGAGGGATTTGGTCCTGCGACCGACGCCATAAGCAATTACTTGGACCTCTTCCAAATAATTATTCCAATAATAATCATAGCCCACATGACCGCAAGACGAGGAGACGCGCACACGCTCTACCGAGAAATCACGCGCATTCACCAACTGCCATCCATTGGCCATCACGGCATCCATGCTCTTGTCCCAGGCAGCAACCAGCACCTCGGCGCCGGGAGCAGTCTTGACGGTGAAACTGTATTGGGCACCGGGATAGGCCTTGTTTACGAAGCGGGAGAATTGCAGGGGAAGGGTATATTTGTCATTCTCACGACGGTATTCCCTTTCATACTCCACCGCATTGCCATGAATGAAATAGAACACCTGCAGACGGACGGCGTCAGGATAGGTATTCTTATACGGCAAGCGGATGTCTTCCAGCGTTCCGTCCTTCACCCGGACGGCCTGGTTCGCCAGCACCTGCCGGTTCTCTCCGTACAGCGTTACGATGGCCCAGGCATCTCCTTCGGCCGATCCGATGCGGGCCGTAATCTCCTTGCCTTTCAGATCCCCGGCGATGAAGACGCGCTTGGCATCGGTCGTCAGCGTACGGTTCCCAGGCTGGATGCAGATAATGCGAAGGGTCTTATCGGTCGTCACCCTTGTGCCGTCTTTCTTCTCGGCCGAAACCGACACATTCAGCAAATACGTTCCGTCTCCGGGAAGTTCCAGGGACAGCGGCTTTTCCGAAAGCGTTTCGCCACCCGCAAGGACTACCTTGCCATCGGGCGTAGTAAGCTCATAGCGCAACGGCAGCGGGGCATTGTGTCCTCCATCATTCATCGCGCACAGCACCAAATCAAGAATCCTGGAGGTTATTACATAATTATCAGAAATCGCCTGATCCGCAGCTACAAGCTGGGCATCGGCCTTATTCTTCACCTTCACGTCAATCCTCAGCCTGTCACCGATAAACCAGCCCTGACGATAGTTGTGGGTTTCTCCCGTCGCCTCCGTCACCGTAACCTCAGCTTCGTAATATCCGGTATTTCCTGCATGGAAGACAGTCTTGAATGCGTCGGCCTCCAGCGGGACGTCTTCGTCCAGTACCTTCTCAACCTTAACATGCACGCGCGCGCCCGCGAGGCTGTGTCCGGAATAGCTGACGAGCTTGCCGCTCACGGTTACATCGTCACCTGCCAGATACAACTTATCCATGGCATCAAATTCCAGGTCGAAGGTGGGAAGTACAAACTCGTCCACGATGAAACAGTCGGAGCCAAGTTCTTCGACTTCCAGTGCCCAGTAACCACCGCGACGGCCCGCAGGAATCACAAACTTGCCGGACACGGAGCCCCAGTCATTCGTTTTCAGTTGCAGCGATTCAATAACCTCCCCTTCATCATCACGCAAACGGACCTTTACCTTGCGTCCTTTCACCACCTGCAGGCTGCGGGCAGGGTCGCCGTTAAAGACAATGGCCTTGAACTGTAAAGTGTCGCCGGGCGTATAGGCGCCACGATCCTTATAAATGTTGCAGTGAAGCTGGTCTTCATACTTGGTGGGCTCGTATGCCGGGCCCAGATAAACCGGCGGGGACTTGCGCGTCCCGCTTTCGGCCACCAGATACCAGCTGGCCTTGGAGCTCTTGAGATGTTTGGTAAGCGCAGCAGGCAGCGGCGTAAAGCCGTCCAGTTTGAGGCTAGCCGATGCCACCTCTTTACCGCCCTTCTGAAGCTTGAGCGTAACGCTACGGAGCGGAACCCCGGTTTCGTAATCCGTCACATACACGCAACGGCCGCGGCTGTCTTCGCACGTAGCGATGGACAGCGTATGCTGCTCATAGGACCGGGTATCCTGGATCTTTCCGTTCCTGGCCTCCAGGGTATAGCTGCCGTCGGAGAGCTTCGGAAGCTGGATCCGGACGGTATCTACCACATAGAAACTGCCCTTCGGATTCTTGGCCTGCCAGAAATCCAGGGTCTTGTCGCCCTCTCGCAGGGTAACGGTAGCCTTGGCCAGATTGCGGAACAGGATCAGCGCCTCATCCTTATCGAAGCGCACCCACACCTCGCTGCGTCCCAACCGCTCTGCAAGGGAACGGGGCGTATTGCAACCGCTCACCAGGATCCGGTCTTCCCCTACGTAAGAACTACGTTCCTTTTCAAGTGCCTTTGCATCTTCGTACAAAGCCCTGTAGGCTTTGCTGTCGGGTTTCATGCCTTCCAGTTCCTCGAAACGCAGTTGCAGCAAGGCCGCCCGGGGATATACGCTGAAGACGTAACCGGCATACTTATCGGCCAGTTCCTCGTAGGCCTGGCGTTTCTGCTCCTGCTCATCTTCTTTCCATGTCCGTTTCTGAAGCTGCGTATAGGCCAGGATGGCCGTGCCGGGGTAGCGTACCTCGGCCTTCAGCGTTTCGAACTCCCGGAGGTACCACAGGGCATACTCCCGGTCGCTGCGGATAAAATGACGGAAACCGTCGTTCAAATAGTACAGATTCCGATGCAGCGGCTGGTTGCAGCCTTTGAATCCATCCGGATGCGCATTCAGATAGGCAAGCAGTTCGGCATGGGAAGCGCCGTCCCATTCCTGCATCCACAGGAAGGTGACGATGGGCTCGTCGAATGCCTTGACCTCGGCCGCCAGGGCACGGCGCAGCGTATCCTGCTGCTTCCAGTCCCGCCGTTGCACGCTTCTGACGTACTGCGTGGCAGCGTCGTAAAAGTCCACGGGAAGGTGCTGGGCCATGGCTTCGGCCTTGATCTTCGAGAGGGCTTCGGCCTCTTTCTGGGGACGGTCGGCCGAGTAAGCCTTGTTATACTCTTTCCACAGGGACGTGAGCTGGTGCCCGTCTCCCGTGTTCTGTGCCCAAACAGTGGCAGCGCCGGCCAGAAGGGCCAGCACCCAGGTCATTAGCATTCGTTTCATAACCATTCAGTTTAATGGAATGAAAATCAATTATTGTGCCTTTATGCGAACAGCGGCAGGGCGTCGGCTACGACGAAGGTACTGCCGCCGATGTATATCAGAGTGTCGGGAGTGGCCAGCTCCAGCGCCTTCTCCACCGCTTCTTTCACGGTGTCAAAGGCCCGCGGAGGGATGACGTCGGAGGATGACGCATTTCCTGACGCATCGGCCCTATTTTTTGCGTCGGGAAATGCGTTATTCTCCGACGTCAAATAGCGCTTAAGGATTTCGGCCGACGACAACGCGCGGGGCGTGGAGGCCGTAGCGAAGAGATAGGTGGCGCAGCGGGGCATCAGGGGCAGGATGGCGTCGAGGTCCTTATCGGCCATGATGCCATAGACGATGATGAGGGCATCGTTCTCGCCGGAATCCACGCGCGCCTCCAGCTGGGCGAAGTTGTGCCGCAGCGCATGCGCATTATGGCCGATGTCGGCGATCACCGTGGGGCGCTCCCGGAGCCGTTCCCATCGGCCATGGAAACCCATGCGACGGGCGGTGTGCACGATGCCTTCGACGATGGCGTCGTCGTTCAAGGCCGGAAAGGCGGGCCGAAGGATATCCAGCGCAGACAGCACAGTGCGCAGGTTTTTCGCCTGGACGGCGGCCTGCAGGTCCATGGCGCGGACGATCTCGTCCTTCCGGCCCCAGAGGGTGGGCGTCAGTTCATCGGCAAAGGACAGCGGGCAGAAGCCGCGGGCCTTTGCCTCGAAGACGGGGGCGGTTTCGGGCCCGCGCTCGCCCACCAGCGCGGGGACATCGGCCTTGAAAATCCCGGCCTTTTCCCCGGCGATCTGTTCCAGCGTATTGCCCAGCAGCGCCATGTGGTCGAAGCCGATGGACGTCACGATGCTCAGCAGCGGCCTTTCCAGGATGTTGGTGCTGTCCAGCCGCCCGCCGAGGCCCGTTTCAATCACGGCCACGTCCACCTTTTCATCGGCAAACCACTTGAACGCCAGGCCGGTCGTAATCTCAAAAAACGACAGCTGATGCTCCGTAATCCACGGCAGCCACCGCGTCAGAAAGTCAAAAACGTATTCCTTGGGAATCAAGACGGAGGCATTGCCCTCCGCAGTCGGGGTTGCCACGACCATCCTTTCACGGAAGTCCAGCAGGTGCGGCGAAGTGAAAAGCCCCGCACGAAGGCCGCATGCGCTCAGGGCCGATGCCAGCATATTGGACACAGAACC
>JAEEGF011320036.1_pt1 | contig 28163 bp, 24 predicted proteins | sample 9134171 | NCBI WGS metagenome assembly JAEEGF01 (sample SAMN16246542, study PRJNA631951) | gut metagenome | biome: gut microbiome; feature: rumen; material: AP-attached | host: Bos | place: Iran: Karaj | collected 2018-10 | reverse complement strand
CAGATGTTGTAAACATCTTCCTTAAGGTCATCTGCAATTTTACGGCCCAGTCCATCGTAAAAAACAATCTCTTGTGCAGGCCAGTCAAACCCATCCTCATATAATTCTTCCATGTTGAACTGTAAATTCTGGGAATTCAAATATTTTTCATATTCTTCCCAGTAATCAAGATACTCACCATCATCAAACTGAGAAAAAGTCTTCACCCTTCTTGTAACAGGAAGTTTTATATCATCAATAGATTTTACTTCTTTAGCCGCTTCCTGTTCCATGTAGATTTTCTTAATCTCCTTCCGTAATTTTGGATCAATAAGGCGATTAAAATCATCCCTGTATTTTCCATAGCCTACCTGCCGAATAGGATATTCAATTTCTTCCATACTGAAAATTATTTCTTCTACACTTGTATTTGTAAAAGACTGACTGTAAATTCTTCCAGTTCCAGAAGCCAGCAAAGTTACAATCATTACACTTGCATACAAAAAAGATTTTTTCATTTTTTCTCCACTATTCCTTCTGCTGATTATTCTCTTTTTCAGCCGGATTAAATTCTTTAATATCAACTTTATTGAAATAAAAAAGTTGATCGTAAACAGGATAGATTTCCTCATTCTGCAAAAAATATTGATGTAAATCAGAAGCCTTTTCTCTAAGCTTTATTTCACAATCTTTCAGGTGATACAAATCCATTGAAAAAATTCCACAGGAAACTTCTACGAAATCATTTTCTGCCGGTGAAAAAATTACGATGGCACAATCATTTGATTTTAGGAGAAAATGAATTTTTCCAAGTTCACTTGTAAAATTTTCCTCAGGAATTTTATATGAAGAATATGACAAAGCCATTTCACTGTTGTAATGAAAACTTGAATAATAATTCTCAGTTTTTTTCAAAAAAGTTTCTCTGTTCAGATAAAACTTTTCATACCACTTCATAAAATCTTTGCAGCACATAACACCATCTGGATTAAGTTTTATGCCCAGCATAATGCTATTTCGATTCATGAAAAAACTCTTCATAAAAGAAAACACGACTTGATTTTTATATTTCAAGGCCTGCATAAGGATTTCAGTCAGTTCGGATTTTTTATTCACACTTTCTGAGCCAAAAAAATCTGCAAGGGCCGGAGAATTTATATTTTCTTCAAAAAGATATAATCCTGTCCTGCTCAATTCGTAAATGTCCATCTTCAGTTCTCCTTAGAAACGACTATGTTTATCAATTCTTTATCAAGAAAATACTTGCGGATTTTTTGGACAATAAAATCCTCATAATCCCCAGCAGTGCTGCAGTCAGAAATCATTCCCTTAAATACTTCAGCACCATCAACCCGGATGTAACAGTTAAAGTCCTTATGCGGAAGAAGTTTTTGTTCTGTAAAATGTCCAAGAACTATATCCTTCTTCCACAAATCACTTCGCAGTTTTCTAAATTTCTTCCCTATGACCTGATAGGGACAAGTTAGAAAAATACAGTTTTCCCCTGCCTGCAAGAGTTGAACTTCAAATTTTTCCATGTAAAGTTCTTCAGCAGTTTTTACTTTTTGAGGAAAACTTTTTTTGTAAACTTTTACCAGAACTGAGGCAACTGTAAAAACAAGAACACATCCAAGAGCAATAATGGCTCCCAGTCCCAGACAAATAATAGATGCAATAAAAATACTCATACCTATAACTAGGTGTGATTTTAAAAGAAGTTGACATTTTTTCTGAAAAAATTTTAAAAAATTCAGGGAGAGGATTTTATTTTTTTACACTGGACAAAAATTTATAATTGATTATTCATCCGTTTAAGTTTCTTCATTTTAGATTTAAGCACATCGCTCACACGGAAAGACTCGCACATTTTCTGAACAGCTTTATTAAAGGTCCAGTCATCAAGATGATTTTCAGGACTTTTCATATAGGATAAACATTTTTCCGGAAACTTTGCCGCAACAGTTGCTACAGCCCAGGCAACCCCCATTTTGGCATAATAATAATCATTTTTATCAGGGGAGGCACCTGTGTAAAGAGAATCTAAAACGCTGATTACCTGATCAATGTAATCTTCTTTAAGGAAATGACTCATAAGCATTACAGCCACAACCCGAACTTCAAATTCTTTTTTACTGTCCACATACTGCATAAAAAAATCCCAGCACTGAGCAGGAAACTTTTCAGCAATTTTAAAAGTCTGGCAGAAAGAATCATTAACCGCCCAGTCATGAATTTTAGGAATAAAATCTTCTGCAAAAGAAAGAATCACTTTAAGCTCATCCTTTGCGTAACCAATTACCATTGCCTGGAGACATTCCATTTCAAAAAAATCCATTGGATTTTCTCCAAGAAATTTTTTGTAGTCATCCCCGGTAATTCTTTTAGCAATCTTCCGCAAATCTGGAATTCTTACCCCAATCATTGGCAGGGCTGTTGGATTAAGGGATTTTGAAAACTCTCCGTATACCGAATGCTCTGCCCCCTCAACTTTTTCTTCAATTCCGGCCAGTTCATACAGTTCATTTTTAATTTCTTTTATGGTCATAGGATTACTCTCATTTTATTTTTCAAAAGTGGTACAGACAAGGCGGAAGCCTTGGTGATTATACGTGAAATTTTATTTCTTCCAATTTCCAGAGGCTCACAGTCAACGAAAATTGTATTTATGTTCTGGAAAGCTTTCCTGTATAATTCAGTATGCTCCCCAGATCTATAATAATTGAGTACCCAAGTTTTGTCAGTTTCCTTGCAGCAAGTTTACTTCTGTGACCGCTCAGACAGTAGACCAGAATCATCTGCCCTTTATCAGGAAGTCTTTTTGCTGCACTTCCAGCCCGGATTCTTTCCATAGTAAAGTGCTCTGCACCGGGTATATGCCCAGTCTTATACTCAAGAGTATGCCTTACATCTAAAATTACTGAAGCCGGATTATTTCCTGCAAGTTCCAGACCTTCCTGCATTGACAGACTTTTAAATTCCATATTTTTATTTATAAACTTTTTTTCAAATTCACTAACAGGCATTGGTTTGCCGTAGTAGTAGCCCTGAATTTTACTGCAGCCCAGTTTATGAAGAATCTGAACCTGTTCTTCATCTTCCGCACCTTCTGCAAGACATTCAAATCCAAGTTCTTCAGCCAGACTTACAATATGCTTAATTACTGAAATATCTTTTTTGTGATCTCCGCCCCCTGCAATTTTATCAACAAAACTTTTATCTATTTTAAGAGTATCCAGCGGCATTTGAGTTAAAAGTGATAATGAAGAATAGCCTGTACCAAAATCATCCATGGAAGTTTTAAAGCCCCTGCTCTTGAGGGCATCCAGGATTTTTATAAGATGTAAAGTGTTGTCATAAGCGGCACTTTCTGTAAGTTCAAAATCTATAAGTTCATGAGGAAGATTATATTTATCCACCCGTGAAGTCAGGTTATCAATAAGAGAAGAATCATTTAAGCGGCTTCGGGAAAGGTTCACGGAAACAGGCACAATCTTTTTACCTTGAATCTTCCAGCGGGCAAGAGTCTGCACAACACAATCCAGAACGATATCATCTATTTTTCCAATTGATGCATCTTTTTCAAAAAAAGGAACAAACCTGTCAGGAGGAAGGAAATCTCTTCCTTTATAATTCCAGCGGATTAATGCTTCAGCCCCGCACAAATCATTTTTTGAAACATCAAACTTCGGCTGAAGATAAACAAGGAATTCATTATTTTGAATTGCAGTATCAAGATAAGCTTTTATGAAGTTTGCCCAGGAAACATCATCATGCATTTTATCAGTGAAAAAAACTATATCTGTCTGACCAGGATGATTTCCCATAGCCTGTGCCATTTTAGCTGCATCTGCAACACGGTTACCATTTAACATAGCCTGCCGCATTGGAACAACTCCGCAGCGGAAACAAATTCTATAATTCGGATCTTCTTCAAAGAAGGAAAGTTTTCTATAAAACTCTTCGAGAGTCCGTCTTGTTTCTTCCAGCGGCATATATTTAATCATCATAGCAAAATTATCATTGTGGCAGCGGGCACTGGAATAAACAAAATCAGCATCATCCATTGCCTTCACAATATTTAACAAAACTTTATTTGCAGCCTTATGACCATATACTTCATTTATTACTTTAACTTCTTTTATATCAAAATGAACAAAGGTAAAATCTTTTATTCCCGCATCAGAAGGAACTTCAAGAAAAGCCTGAATATGATTCCAGTTAAAATGATTTGTGACCGAATCCTGGAAGGCCATTTTGCACAGAGTAGAAGTATCAATTTGATTAAGCTTATTCTCAATAATTGTCTTTGCCCTGTTTTCCTTTAACTGCCATTCATAAAGAATTCTGATTTTTTTATCTCTTACAAAAATACCGATTATTGAAGGATTTTCGCTTATTGAAAGATTTGTGTAAGTACGGTGAGCATCATCATCCTCAGAAATTTTCTTAAAAATATTCTGAATCTTTTCAAGATTAAGTTCAGTATCTTCATCAATTTCAACAGAATAAAAAAAAGTTCCTTTTAAAGAAAGACTCTTTAAATTCTTAGGACAATCTGATTTATCTGTTTCACTGCGGAATTCAATTCCAATTACAGGTTTTGCAAATCCTTTCAGATAAAATAAACCAGGATAGTCATATGTAGAAAAATCATCTGCATATAAATTTACACATTCCGGAATTTTGCCTTTGTAAAAATCCCCAAGACTCTTTTCATCCACTTCCGTATAAAACAAAATTCTATCCGGCTTATATAATTGATTTAATCTGTTTATAAACATTCCTGGCTCCTGTTTTTTATTGCAAAATCATTCTTCTCCGGTAACATTTATCTGGCAGAGTTTCATTGAAGCAAGAGCAGTTTTATGACTTTCAGGACTTACGCAGGCACAGCATCCGGCATCAACTGAAATTTTTACTTCCGGCATTTTTGCTTTAAGAATAAAGGCATTGCTGATTACGCAGATTCCAGTACACAGGCCAACAAGTTCAATCTCTTCCAGATTTTGAATTTTAGAAACATAGTCCGCAAGTTCCATTGAACCAAAAGAAGGCTTATTGAATACAACACTTTCTCCAACTTCCAGTCTGCTGGAAATCTGCCAGCCATGGCTTCCTTCAACACAATGAACTACCGGAAGATTTTTTCCTTCCTGAGTCTCAAGGTAATTCTGATGATGAGTATCTCTTGTAAAGATAACCATTTGTCCTGCATCACGGGCCATTTTAATTTTATCAGCAACTTTATCAACTATAGCAAGGGCTTCCTTTGTTCCAAGAGAGCCATCTATAAAATCATTCTGCATATCAATTACGATTAAAACTTTCATATTAATATTTTAATCGTCAAAGGCTTTATATATCAAGACATTCTTGAAACTTTGATATGACATTTTCAAGCGAATTTTCATTTTAATCTAAAACTTATTTCTCCATTCTTTGTTAGAAACTAAATATTTTAATCTAAGTTTCTCTGCCTGGATCAAATCCGCCTCGCAGCCAATCCCACATTCATAACAATTAATAAGATGCCGGATATCTCTTATACATTCATAATAAGATAATTTCTTCAACCAATGAAAAGCCTGCACTTTATCTGGTTCTATTCTTGTATAATAAAAATGGAGAAATTTATAAGCCTCTCGACTTTGTTCATGAAGCATCTCTTCAAATTTTTTATTGTTTACCCATAAAACTTTTTTGAAATAGAATATACTTTGCTTTAATTGCCATATTATACCATGGAAGATTTGTTGATCCAGATTATTCATAATGGAAATATAAGTATCCACCATTACTTTACCATTAATAATAATTCGATATTCTTTTGGATTTAAATCTTTGTTATCAATTATATGAACTTCGGGAATTTCAATTTTTTCCTGTTTTATAACTTCAGTTCGAAAATCTTCAATTAGATTAAAGAATTTCGTTTTATTTTCTTCATCTGTTATAAAACCAGATAAGAAAGTTCCTATTTCTATCCTTATTGACTTATTATTAATATCAAATTCTTTACCTTTCATATAACTCCTGGCAGACAAAGCCGATTCTCTTATTGCTGATATCATCTTTTTCCTCCTGGATTTTGCAAAGTTCATCAATAATCAATTCAGAAGAAATTTGAGATGGGTTCATAAAACGAATCTTTCCTGCAAGAGAACTGAAATCTCCTGGAGTAACGGAATCATATCTTATAAGTTTTTCAGTTTGAGATTTATCAAATTCATATGCAGAAAAAAATCTTCCCAGCAGTTTCTCAATTCCAGCTTTTCCAAGAGGTTTGAATTCTGCAAGAATGTGAAAACGTCTTTGCATAGCAGGATCCATTATAGCTTTAAGATTTGTGGTGCAAATCAAAATTCCGCTGAACTCTTCCATTTGTGTGAGGAATTCATTTACAAGAGTCCGTTCCCAACTTCTCACAGCATCCTGGCGGTTTGAGAAAAAGGAATCTGCTTCATCAAATAAAAGAACGTCCCCACTGGCTTCTGCTTCGGCAAAAGCTTTGGCAATATTCTGCTCATTTTCACCTACATAGGGACTCATAATATCACTCACACGTTTAAGACAGATTTTCTTATTAAGTTTTTCAGCAATGTATCTTGCAAGTTCGGTTTTACCGGTTCCACTTAATCCGTAAAACAGAATTCTGACACCACTTTCTTCAACTCCATTTTTCTCTGCAAAATCATTAGCATTCATAACCATACTTACTATATCATCTGCAGGTATTGAGGTATTCAGAATTGAAAGGTCATAACTATCCTTAACTTTTTCACGCATCCTTTTCTTACCAAAAAGAAGAGCAGAGTTTGCTTCAAGAACTTTCTGGACATCACTGACTACAAGTTCTTCTCCCGCTGAAGATAAATCCATTCCCTGAACCGTCTTTACCATATTATCTACAGAAGCACCTGTTACATGATATTTTCCGCAAAGGTCTACAAGTTCCCTATGAAGATTTTCGCTCATTTTGATTTTGTTTAATTTGGAATCTGCAATGTTACGAAGCATCATTCTGCTCATTTCACTGAAGCGAATGGAATAAGTAAAACGCCTCAGAGTAGATTCATCCAAAGGATCTGTATAGTTTAAAATCCAGATTACTTTATTAACACTGTTTTCAAGCATGGTATTTACAGTGCCTTTTTTGCCATTACTGGAAGCACCTCCCATAAGCATTTCAAAAAAGTTCATTCGGGTTGAAAGCATACTTTCTGCTTCATCTACAATAATTACAGAATCTTTTTTATGAAGAGAAAGAAGACAATTTAACCGGCTTAATGCATGTTTTTCCGAATTAGCCTTATCATCAACTTCCAGTTCATTTTTAAAAATATAGGGGATAAATCCAGACTGTCTTACCAGTGCTCTGGCATACTCGGTTTTTCCAGCCCCAGGAGAACCGTAGAGTAAAAGATTAGTATTTGAGACATTCTTCAAAAGCCTTAGAGCAAGTTGACTTTCTTCTTCCTTTACTGAAAAGCTGTTTAGTTCATAGAACTCTTTTTTATCATCTTCTTTCAGAACATCACAAAAGAAAATATTAAGATCCCCTGCATAAATACAATCTACAACATCCTGTTCAATATCTCCATCAGAATCCATAATGTCGAAAGAAACCAGTTTTTTATCCCTACGAAGGATAGACTTAATGGTCTTAATGGATTTACCAGTACACTTTGAATATAAGGATAACCTGTTTTCTTCTCCATGATTTAACATTTCATTAAACACAGGATAAAGTTCTTTAATTGTATGAGACTGATAGGCAATATTTAAAACTTCCCCTTCCTCGGCTGAAAGCTTGAAAGAATCTATTAGAAAATCAACCATTCTGGTATCTTTAATGGTCTCTACAATATTGTCCGGTACAACAATTTCTTCGGGGATGGTAAAAGTCTTCCGTTTATTATCTGGTGTATAAAAAAATGTATAAGCCACAATTTTTGCAAAGTTTTGTATTTTAGGTGCAAATATAGCACGCACCAGATTAATATCTTCCTCTGATTCCGTATTCCAGCTACCACATTTATCATAAATTGTACAGTCCTCTTTATAATTAGTTTTTATGTCACCACGATGATTAAAAGGATGTGTACCATACTCGGCATTAATCGTAGGAGTAAGGAGTTTATATTTTTTATGTTCCTGAATGACGGCTTGTACAACCTTTTTGGAATGATTTTCAATTCCTAAAGCTGAGACGAGTGCATTATAAAGAACCTGGATCTCTTCATAATTTCTGAATTCTTCAATATCCAGACAGATTTTATAAAGATAATAACTGACTGCAAGATTTTCTTCCCTTGATAAATCCTTAATAGAATAAAACATTTCTCCTTTCATAATACATAACTCCTTTCTACAGCTATATTAATAACATACGAAACTATCATTTAATGATATTTTTTTATTTTTTTTTATTTCATTATTTGATAGTTTTAAAACTGTAGTATTATCTATATTTCAAAAGGGTAAAAAAAATTGAGTACATGGAGGTGAACTAAAATGCAAGAATGTAAAAGTCCATCAGTAGGGATCTGGTGGTTTTATTACGGCGATGTTATCTATGCTGATCCAGTGGAAGTTGAAAATGGCCTTCCATACGGTGATTGTATTGCAGGGCTTTCTGATCATGCTGATTACTGGGATAAACTGGAGGCTGCTGGAGAATTAGAGAAGATTCCTCCACTCATTCGTGCTGAATACTTTTATATTCCCCGAGGCCGCATTGTTTTTCATAAAGATACAGGCAGATATACAATACTCCATGGCGGACTTAAAAAGCGAGAACTAAATAAAATACGTAAGTTTTTCTGCCTGCCAAAAGAACTGACGGATTATGATACAGATTTCCATTACACATTAAACCCTATCCTATAAAAAAATTTTAAAATTTCGAGTTACTATCACAATGTGACAGCAGTCTTACAATAATATATTTGCATATTAAGCCAAAATAACAATTATACATCCTTAGTGTTCTAGAACTTTTTTTGTGACACAGAATACAGAAGGGATGGAAATGATAATGAGCGGGACACAATAAAGTACTACATTTCCTGTGGTGAACAGAATTGCAGGTTTTATTGCCTCAAGTAAACTTTTCCCCTGCATAAAATAACCAATTGCAATTCCTCCTGTAATGTCTATTGAAGTCATAAGAAGCATTGCCTTTGTGTTCCCTGCAAAAAATCTTGCTGCGCCATCCATGCTGGCAAAAAAATCCATTTCGCAATGCAGATTTTTTTTCATTGTTTCTGCTTCTTCTTCGGTAATTTCGTGATTAGAGTATTTATTATCAATATTAAACAGTTTTGGATTCAACGTATCTAATGCAAATTTTGCTGACACTCCTGAAAGTCTTCTTACGCCCTTGATTGCTAGGAAAAATGTTACGCCAAGTATAAGCGAAATAAAAATGATTCCTACAATAAATGAGTCATGGCACCAGTAATGTGCTAGAAAAGAAACAAGAGGAAGCTGATTGTCATTTTGTATACCGATTAATAAGTTGCTTGTAAGTTTGATATTTACTGCCATGGAGTACAAAGTGAAAAACAGAATTTTTCTTGGCAGGCTTTTGTACTTATTCTGGCATACGTAAATCAAAATTATTAAACTTGCAACCAGCTCAATTCCATAAAATATTTCTACAACAAGTGCAGGAAAAGGAATAAGTAATGCAGCAACTGCTAAGGCATATACAATAATCATGAACCATGAAATTTTGCTTTCTTTCTTTTTACCCATTTTAGTTTACCTTCTTCTGTAGTTTTTTGATGTATTTGAACATTCCGTGTGGACAATAACACTTAGCAATGAATTGTAGATGTTTTGGAATTCCGTAAAATGCTTCTGAAATTGCACCAGTCATTGCGCCTATAGTATCACTGTCTCCACCGATACTGATTGCGTTACGGATAGCATCCTCAAAGTCATTTGATTCAAGGGAACATTCTATGGCTTGAGGTACGGAGCCCTGACAGGTTGATGACCACTGATAGTTTTTCCGTAAGTCTTCCAGTGTAAAATTCAGATTGTAATAGTTGTTGTTTACATAGTTACGGATTTCATCTTTTGTTTTTCCATTTCTAGCAAGCCATACACAGACTGCTATTGCTTCTGCACCTTTAATTCCCTCCTGGTGATTGTGTGTAACTTCCGTGACAATTTTCGAGAGCTTCTGGCATTCAGCCAGATCTTTTGCAATGAAGCCAACTGGACTTACACGCATTCCGGCTCCATTTCCAAAACTGTTATATGGCTGAGGATTATCAGAATGAAGCCATTCATAAAACATTTTTCCGTAAGCTGCAAAGCGTTTGCGACCGAATTTCCGTAAACATTCTATTGTTACTTCTGTAAGATTTGAATAATCTTCTTTGCAGGTAACGAGTGCTTTAGCGATCGCCATTGTCAGAATACTGTCGTCTGTGATATGACAGCTTGGCGTGAACAAGAAGAACTTCTTCGTATGAATGTTATGATATTCAAATCTTGAACCAACGATATCTCCAATAATTGCTCCAACCATCTTTTTATCCTCCAAAATTACAGTTATTAAATTGTAAAAACTTTTGCTATCAAATTATGATAGAGTAAAAAAAAGAATTAAATTACTATTCCCTGATGATACAGCGGAACATATTTTGATTCATTGTAATGTTCATATCCCCAGTCGCTGTGCCAGTGCCCGAAGAACCATTTCTTATACGAGATAGATGAGTCGATTTTGTCATTAAGAACGACATTGGAATCACGATGGAGCTGTTTCAGATTTTCCTCATTGCAGAAGAAATCATCTGTTAGGGCAATGCCTGCTGACGGACCTGTATGTGAAAGAACATAATCAAACTTGTTGTTTTCTCTTATCATTGCGAAACAGGATTCTTTCTCCCCTTCACTCCACTCCTCCTGTTCCCACAAGGATTCGTGAGGTTTGCGCCAGGCTTTGTCATCACTCAGTGCGCCCCCAAGAACAAGGAAGCGTTTATCATCGATTGTGTAGATTTCGCCTCGCTTGAGATAGAACACATTATCACTGACTTTCAGAACCTTAGATCCAAACATTTCAACTTCTGGCAGTTTTTCGATGATGTCATAATTATCGTGGTTGCCCATTACGGCCAGAATCTTGAAAAGTTTCTGGTTATACCACTTGAGAAGATAGCGGTCTGTATGGTCTGTCGGATGGATACCAGATTCATCAACTGTGCAGTCAGAATTCCATGGAAGCCCAAAATCACCAAGAACAATTGCAGCTGTAATTGCATGAAAATCAGTGTTTTGTTCCATACAGCAAAGCTTCATATTCTTTGATGAGAGATTTGACATGTCTTCGGTATTGTGAGTATCACCGGTTATGTAAATCATAATTTACTCCAGCTCAGAATTATTAAACAAATTTTCTAGAATACTAACCTTGTGATTGATGAACAATTCCATAATTCTATAGGATTCTGTATCTTCGTAAGAAATTCTCTTTATCCCACTTTCAGAAAAATTACATATATCTGCATTGGGGAAAGCAAGCAGAATAGGAGAATGCGTTATTATTATAAATTGTGACTCGCGCTGAATCATTTTATTAATGAACAAAAGCAGTTCCATTTGTCTGTTAGGACTAAGAGCAGCTTCGGGTTCATCAAGTAAGAACAAACCGGGAGAATTAAAGCTTTCCATAAATTGAAGAAAACTTTCGCCATGAGACATTTCATGATATTTAGGAGTATGTCCTCCTCCAAAAGTTCTTAAGTTCTCATACTCTGTGGCAACATTAAAAAAACTCTCAGCTCTAAAAAAATATCCAGAGCGTTTCATTCCTCCTTTTGCAAGAGTCATAGCATTATCTAATTCAGAGGTGTCATCGTAAGTATTGAAATTCATATTTAAACTGCCACCTTCTGCATTAAAACCATAATTCTTTGCTATAGCCTCTAGTAATGTAGATTTCCCAGAACCATTTTCTCCAGAAAAAATAGTGACCGGTTTTTCAAAATTAAGTTTCTGAAGCCTTGCTATGGAATGAATATTCCTTAAGTAAGAATTTTCGCTTATTACAGACCAATCAATTTTCAGACAGTTAATATATAAGTCTCCCATTTAGATATATTCCTCCTATAAACAAAATTCATCTGCATTTAATTCTGGGGAAAGTCTTGTTTGTAATATTTTAATGCTGCCCAAGCCTCTCTCGTACAAATTGTTTTCCATCTCTCAAACAAGGGCGATATTCTTATTTCCCTGAAAGTTGTTTACAGAAAGCTGTGTATCTAAATTTTAATTTAGCAAATCTTTGATATCATCAATCTTCAGGTTCACGCAGCCTTTACCCTTCAGTTCTTTCATGAGGATGATTTTCTGGCATATTCCAGTTAGCTCATTAAAGCCAACTTCAGTTTTTACCAGATAATCAACAAGATCTCCGTTTATGAAGCAGTTCGCCTTTTCGAAGATTTGTATGATTTTTCTTCGTTTAGTTTCAAAACCGGGGTAAGGCATATCTATCAGGATGCCTTTTATTAAACGAATTAATCTGACAGAAAATCCTTCTTTTAGGGAAATCGGTGTAGTTACTCCAAAACATATAAAAGCCTTTTTCTCAAGTAATTCTGATAGCGTATAAAACAATTCTTCCTGAGTGGAAGGTTTGAAACTAAGATAATTAAGATTATCAATAAACAAGGCATCCAAGTTTCTATATTTTTCCTTAAAACCACTTATTGTATTTTGCTTTATTGAATTTACAAATTCATTAGTGAACGTTTCCGCCGAAATAAAGCGAATCCTCTTCGAAGGATCTTTTTCTAAAAGATAGTTTTCAAAAGCCCGCATTAAATGAGTCTTACCCGAACCGGTCGGCCCTCTCAAAATAACTGGATTTGTAACCGAGTAATCATCTAGCATCGATTTCATCTTTCTGACAAAAGTCGGATCATCAGCATAGAAGTTGTCGAATGAAAAATCTTTTATTGGCTCGCTATGATCTGCATCTTTTTCTTCCAGTTCACCGTTCTGTAATGGTGCTACCGGCTGAATATTTTTCTCTTGTTTCTCTTCTGTTTTCTTTTTCTTGATAATCAGAAAGAAAACAAAACAGGTTGATAAAGATACCAGAAATGAAACCACCGCACTTAAAATTAAAGACATAAAAAACCTCCGTCTATCTCAAAGTATAGACGGAGGTACTATCATACAGTGATATTGTAAAATTATTTCTTTGTCCGATGAACTTTATTATGCTGCTCAAGCACATGATACAATCCATCTTTGTCTAAGAAGGCCACTCTTCCATGATTACTTATTGCATACTTTGTATAGTACTGATTTGTAAGAAGTCTCCATTCTTCACCCTTGAAAGTAGTTTTTCTTTAGGATATGCTTCACCTTCTGGCTTTGGATTATATCTAAGTTTTGTCTTCTTCAGTTCTGAATTAAGAAGAGTTTCCAGAGGCTTGAGCCTTTCATGAACTTTTAATGACCAGTTCATCAAGACAGTTTTGACACTCGTAAACATAACGGTGAACTTCCTCGATGTATTCTGATGAAGGAACATGAACGATTCTTTCGCTGACGATTTCACGAACCTTTACCATTTTTTATTCCGCAGTTGCTGCAGATTTTTTCTTCTTCAGAAAGGTCTATTACATATTTCTGGCAGGGATTTTTTTTTGATTTGTTTCTGGTTCTTCCGGGCTTTTTCCTTTCTGATTTTCTGTCAATATGATAGTGTGTCTAACTTTTTACAAAATATTATTCGCCATCTTTAAGCCATTCAATAAAAAATAAACAATATCACAAAATGATAGTTCCCCTTATGTAAAATCTATTACTGAAAACAAGGAGAACCTATTATGGCCGTAGTAATCAACATTAACCAGTTAATACGAGTACTTCAAATAACTCCAGAAAATCAGAATATCATGCTTACTGGAAAGCATGGAATCGGTAAATCTCAAATATTAAAACAGTTCTTTGAAGAACGTGGTCAGAAAGTTGTTATACTTTTTCTTGGGCAGATGAGCGACCCCGGAGACCTTATCGGCCTCCCTCGTCTCAATGAAATAACAGGAAAAACTGATTTCATGCTCCCCTACTGGTTCCCTACTGATAACAAACCAATTGTTCTTTTCCTTGATGAGTTGAACCGTGCCCGTCCGGAAGTTCTTCAGACTATTATGGACCTTACTCTAAACCGAACTTTGGCAGGGAAATCACTTCCAGAAGGCAGCAGAATCATAAGTGCTGTAAATGACGGAGAAGAATATCAGCTTACAGACTTAGATCCAGCCCTTGTCAGTCGTTTCAACATATATGAATTCAAACCAACCGTATCTGAATGGCTTGTTTGGGCACAAAAGCAGAATCTTGATTCCCGTGTAATTGATTTTATTGCTGAAAATCCGGATATGCTCGATGGTTCTGAATTTAAGCGTGAAGACCAGGGCCTTGGAAAGACTCCTGATCGTCGTGGATGGGAAAGAGTTGCAAAAATTATCGAGAACAATCAGCCGGATGCTTTATTAAAATCTGTAATTGCAGGTATCGTAGGAATGGCGGCTAGCTCTAAATTGTTTGCCTCGATGTCAAAAACCCGTTATATAACTGCAAAAGACATTCTTCTTGATTCATTCGATAAAGTAAAATCTTTTCTAAAGAAATATAAAACTCATGAGCTTGCAACTTTAAATGATTCTATTTTCAGACTGATAGAAAGCGAAGCCTATGAAAAGAAAGAAATCAACAGAATATCCAAAAATCTTACCGCTTATTTTGAATATTTAGAAACTGAAGAACTCCGGGAGACAGCCGCCCACTTTGTAAATCTTTTTTCTTCCTCGGGATATCCGTCTACGATTGTTTTCATTATTACAAACTGCCCTACTCTTAATAAACGACTAACAGAGTTCATAAAAACGATATAAGCAGAGAGTAGGAAGTAAAGATGAAATATAATGGACATGATGTCTGGAAATTACAAGTACTATGGGGAAAACAGCACGGTGTGATTATCATCCCCTCACCACAAAAACTTTTTATTGAACGAAATGAGATTATAATTCTGTCCCTACCGGAAAAATCTACTGAAAAACAGAAGAAAGATTTTCTCAAATCCTCAATGAAACAAACCTTCAAAAGTGAAATAAAAAAACTCATGCCCAAATGGGAAACGATAACAGGCTTAAAGTGCAGCAGCTGGTTCATTGGAAAAAGCACATCTGCATGGGGCTGGTGCAGACCTTCCACCGGCAAAATCATGCTGAATGAAGATCTTGTCTATAAACCAAAAGAATGTCTTGAATATGTGATTCTGCATGAACTTTGTCATCTGGAACAGGCGAATCATGGGCCTCTTTTTGCGGCTTTACTCAATCAATATATGCCGGACTGGAGAGACCTTGAAATATTAAATAACGGTTGTCTTCCCGGATACAGCAAGTATGAATAACTGAAGGGAGTTCTATAACAATGGATATAAAACAACGTCTAAAAAATATAACTGAATTCTGGTTTCTCACCGATCCTCTTCTCTTTGCAGCATATTGCACTCACGAACTGATTGCTAATAATCAAATTAAGATTCCATTACGAACAGGCCGGCGAAGAATCGAATATAATCCCACCATAATAGAAGAAATCTCAGATAAACAAATAATGGAATATCTTAAAATTGAGGTAATCCGCATTATTCTTAAACATCCTTATCAAAGGCTTCCTCCTTTTCCAAACAGAAAAGTTTTGACCTATGCAAGTAACATTACTATTGTTGACTGTTACAAAACTTCAGTTCTGTTACCTGGAGTAAACCAATGGCCGTTACCGAAAAATCTCTGTTTTGAAGAATACTACAATAAGGTATTTGCAATACTTTCAACACCTCCTGAAAAAAATGCAAATTCAGGAGAATCGGTAATACCACCAGATTTCAGTTCCCCTTCGCCAGATGAGGACATGGAATCTGTTTCTGAATCATCTGGGAGCAATTCATCTTCACAAAAAACAACTACAAAAAAAGGTTGGGTTAATGAACAATCATCAGAGGAGCAACTCTCTGCTCTCTGGGAAGAAGATGAAGATATCTGTTGTGACATAAACGACATTATCGAAATAGCAGAAACATCAAATACATGGGGAACACTATCAGGAAATTTAATTGAAATAATAAAAGCCAGCAAAGTAATTGCGCTGGATTATCAGAAAATACTTTCTCTTTTTAAAACCTCAATACTTTCAAGTAAAAGAAGCCTAACAAGAATGCGTCCTAGCCGACGTTTTGGCTTTGCATACATGGGAAGCCGCTATAATCTTTCAACAAATCTTTTAATCGCAGTAGATGTAAGCGGATCTGTCACTTCAAATTCATTAAGAAATTTCTTCTCTGTCATAAACAGGTTCTTCAAAAATGGAATTGAAAAACTTGATGTTATCCAGTTTGACCATGAACTAAAGACAAAAGAACCGATTCCTTTCAAAAAAGCAAAACAGGAAGTCAAAATCAGTGGTCGCGGAGGAACAAACTTTCAGCCTGCCGCAGATTATTACGGCTCTCACCCTGAATATGATGGGCTCATTTACTTTACTGATGGATACGCACCCGAACCAGTGTTCAACACTAAACGTCCGATTGATGTACTCTGGATATTTACTGGTAAAAGGGAATATGAAAAGCATAAATCGTGGGTAAAAAAACAGGTCCGAAACAAGGCAACTTACATTCCAAACTAAAAACACAGGAGTGATTTTTTATGGAAAGAAAAACAATAGCAGACATACATTTTTCGGTACATTCCGTTATTACTGATTTGCAGCTGAAATATAATTTTTTATACTGGGTTGCAGGAGACAATGATTATAGAGTAATTGACTGGCTTTCTTCTCCTGTTTCTAAAACTGACTTCCCTGAAGAAATCTCATGGCAAGATATTATTGATTATACAGAATGTATTCCCTTTAACAACAGGAGTTTGTCTGAAACAGAAAATGACATGCTTAAAATCCTTAGAATGGAAACTGCTGAAAACCTTTTTGACAAATTTCTTCACGAAGGACTTGATGAGAAAACAAAAACAAAAGTTGAAGATGACTGGAACCGAACTTTTAATTCCTTTGAAGAAGTTGATTACAAGAACTTTGATTACTCAATAGAAGGATTCTCCGGCAAATTCGATGGAAAAAAGTTTGTCTTTCACGAGCAGCAGAAAAAAGGCATTGCTTTTCTTTGTACAAAAGGTAACGGACTTCTTGCCTACGATGTTGGAGTCGGAAAGACTGCGACAGGAATTGCCGCCATTGTATATCAGATGCAGCATGGAAAATGCAAACGACCGCTAATCATCGTTCCAAAAGCTGTTTATCCAAAATGGATTCACGACACAAAAGAACTTTTTCCTGATATAAAAGTTAATGAACTGGACAACTTAAACAAAGATGTTATCGATTCCATGAGGATGGATGCAGTTTTTGAAGAGAAAAATGATAGCTTTCTTTTATCAGCCTATTCTATATCAATTTGTACTGCAGAAGCTCTTGAAAAAATCTTTTATGACGAGGACTTCATTCGAACCTCAATCAGTGTGACCATAGGAAATATGATTTCTCAAAGGCATTTAGAAAAGGAACTGTTACCCCTAGAAGAACTTCCTGCAGATGAATACGTTATGATTGATTCTCTTGGTGCAGACCTTGTACTGGTTGATGAAGGACACCGATATAAAAATCTTATAAGGAAAGCTTCAGGCAGCTCAACGGAGTTTTCAAGACTTGGTTTTGGAGAATCATCTTCAAGAGCCCTAAAAATGCTTGCTCTTACTGACTATATTCATTTTCACAATAAAAGAAAAAATGTGTTTTTTCTTACTGCTACCCCGTTTACTAATTCCCCAATGGAAATATATTCAATGCTTCTTTTTGTAGGTGGCCGTGATTTTTCCGATATGGGGTACCGAACAATCAATGATTTTCTTAACGAATTTGCAGAAATCAAGCTTGAATGGACCGTAAACAATAAAAATCAAGTTGTTCAGAAAACTGTAATGAAAAGCTTTCGCTCCCTCTATGCCCTGCAGCAGATTATTCAGAACTACATAGACAAAGTTGATGCCGAAGAAGCAAATATAAAACGTCCTGAAAAAGAAACACATGTTTTAAAAATTGAGATGACCGATTTACAGAATAAAATTTGCGAAAGAGAAATCGGGCGAATTGCTATGACACGATCACTTGGAGACATATTTAAAGGAATGAATAACCTTAGAATGAATATGATTTCTCCTGCCTTAGTAAAAGAAAAATATGATGTTAGAGAAGGAATCAAGATTCCTGAACTGTCCAAAATAGTAGACAGCTCACCAAAACTTCAGGTTGTATGCAAAACTGTTATCGAAGTCTATAAAGCACGCCCTGAATGCGGCCAGATAATCTATCTACCGAGAGGAGTTAAAGAATCTACTTCCGTAAAACAATATCTTACAAAAAACGGAATCCCTTCAAAAGCAATAGCTCTGATGAATTCAGGAACAACAGATCTTCAGAAACAGAAGATTACAACCGCTTTCAATGATCCTTCAGCGCCAATCAAAGTACTCATCGGATCAGAAACTATCAGTGAAGGCGTTGATTTGAACGGAAATACTCTCGTACTTTATAACTGTATGCTGGGCTGGAATCCAACAGAACCTGTCCAAGTAGAAGGCCGCCTCTGGAGACAGGGAAACAGACAGAAAAAGGTTCATATTGTCTATCCTCTAATGTATAATTCCATTGACTCCCTTATTTATCAGAAACATGATGAAAAAGTAAGCCGAATTGATGCCATCTGGAGTTATCGTGGAGATAAACTGAATGTGGAAGATATCAATCCTACTGAATTAAAGTTTGACCTCATAAAATCGGCAGAAAAAAAAGCAGAAATTATGCTGGAAGAAGAGCTTATACCTCTTAAAAAGCAAATTAGAATCATAGATGAAAGTGTCGAATTAATTAAAAGCGCAGAATCTCAGAAAGTCATATTGGAAGAAGAAGTAAATGATTTGGAGAATCAGGAGAAAGAATTACAGACCTATCGCGAAAAAGTAATTACAGACGGTGAAAAACTTCCAGAAGCAATCAGACAGCTCAACAAGATAATGATTGATAATATAGACTCAGAGATTAATGACACAAAAAAAATTCTAACAACAAAGAGACGAAGCCTTTCATTGATCAATAATAAGCTTCAGAAGAAACTCATATTTGCTCTCGGCGAAAACTTTACTTCAGAGCAGAAAGAGAAATATTTGATACAACTGCAGAAACAAAAAAAAGAAATAGAAACACAGATAGAAAAAGTTCAAGGCAAAAAGCAGGCTCTTATAAGAGTGCTTGAAGCACAGTATGAAGCTGAAAAGAAAGCAGATTTACATTCCGTTCCAAAACTCACCGAAGAACTTACGAAGAAAATCCTTGGGACTGCAGATATGGAGTAATTTATGGTATGATAGAGATTATAATGTTTGAAAAGAAAAAACGCTCTGAATGCGCTTGAGTGCGAGCGCAAACGTCAATAACATCATCTCATGTAAACGAGCATAGCTAGTATGGGAGCCCACTGCAAAGGATGCAGGCGGAAGGAGTTCTGTGGGGATCCGATTGGGTGAAAATATACTTCTATAATTAACGCTCTATAAATTACAAAGCATATCTTTCATTTGCCCTACAGTTAACCCTTTCATCTTTGAACCTGGAATAGCTTTATTTTCGCATTTTATTTCATTTTTCCAAGTCCACGTATATTCCTTGTTATTGAAAGAAAACTGAATATCCCAACCTTTTATATAATCTCCAACAACGTCGTTTTGATTTTTCAGGGAAATCATTTCCGATTTCATTAATTTATTCATGCATTCTTGTCTCTGAAAGTCTCCCCAGTCAAAGACAATCGCTTCACCTCCACCATATGGATAGAATGCTAAAACAGAACTATACCAATTCAAACGACCATTTAAATTCATTTTAATAATTTGTTTTAGTGATTTCTCGTTTAAAAAGAAATTGTAAATAGGAGATGTATTATTATCAAAAGCTTTTATTGAATCATACGTTTCATTCAAAAGTATACTATTTAAAGGAATCAAATAAGGAGAATTTTTCTCTGTAAGAAGCTTTTGCCAATATTTTACTTCATTGTTGATAATAAAGAATCCATAAAGTTGTCCCCAGTTATCAAACGCCCTGACAAACTTTATAATAAAATCTGTATATTTTTCTTCCTTGATTGCGGTTTTATTGTCAATAGAAAACCAATTCTTAGACTCTCTGAGTTTTTCATCAAATTTTTCCCATGAAATTTCCCTAGACGAATCTCTGTAAAGCAAATGAATTTTTCCAGAAAACACAGGTAATGCTTCTGCAGCTTCAATTTCTGCTTCTGAAACCTTATTTTCTAGAATTGCCTGAATCTTATAAAGCTCTTCATTGTTATTCTGACTGATAAATACATCATTCACAATATCTTGATGAGAATTGATGTACTGGTATATATCCGTCGTTTTCTCCATTTTAGAAAGAAAATTCAGCAAAGAAATATGCTTGATTATTCCATAAGACAAGGAATTGTTCACCAATCGAATTAGTCGATGAATATTTTTATCATCAAAATTCAACTCTTTAGCCCTAATGAGTGATTCAATAAGATACAAAGGTTCCTTTTCGCGCTCTTTTGTAAACAGAAATTTTATAAACTCACGTTTCTGTATTTCATCTTTTCCTGAATCAAGCAAAGAGGTGATATTTTCAACTACCTTTGAAATTTTTGAAAAATCAATACGTTTAGAATCCTCTGCTGCTTTTATTTCATCAAACTCACGTTTTCTATTATTATCGATTTCCGTACCAAGTTTCTCTCCATAGAGTTCCAATGCAATTTTTATAAGATTATCCATTGCAATATCAATCTTGGAAACTTCATCTTCATTTATTATCTTTTTACTTTCCTTGAGTTTTTTATAAAAATACTCTTCCCATTCATCCCATTTTTTAGCAGCATCAAACCGTGTTTTGTTATCGTTTATACTCTCAAGAATATACGGCTTTATCTGTTCGGAATCTTTAAGCTGCTCACCACGGCTGTTCATTGTGATGTACAACTCCTCGCCCTGAGAAGTTTGCTGAACATCAAAATAATAGAATTTTACACGTTGGAGCAAAGAATCATAATTGAGATTACAGAATGAGTTTTTTTCATCGCAAATGAATTTATACAGATTACAAATAGACTCAATTGTTTTATCATTATCATAATCTGAGACATACCATTTTGCATCTTTTAGGTTTTTAAGAACGTCAAGGGACACTCCAGTAAACAAGTTCTGTAAGAACTGCTCCGTCAAAGGACGGACACGATAAGAAAAATGCATAAGAGGTGTTTCAGTCTTTAGAAGTATCTTGAAATCAGAAACTCTGTCGTCTTTGACTGCATAATAATATGCAAGAAGGACGATTGTCGTAAGGCGCTGCTGTCCGTCAATAATAAAATGTTCGTTATTCCCAGCGTCATAAGAATAAAGAAAACCTATATTCGTTTCGTAGTAGTTATTTACTTTCTGTAAAGAAGAATTAAGTTTTTCACGCATATCAGGGGCTGTATCTTCATCATTAAAAATCGGCTTAATTTCCTGCAATTTTTTAGCTGATATTTCTCCCAAACTGGAATTTAGTTCACTGAGAAATTTACTTAAAACTTCTTTATTGCTACCCCAGACATATTCCCTCTGAATTTCAGGAATGACCAAAATATTGTCAGACAAAAGTTCTTTTATCGTTAATTCTTTCAGTTCCATAATTATTTCTCCCATCCTAAAAACGTTGAAATTGTAATAGCAATTTTCTCAGCATTGTCATTGATTTCTTTTATTCCCCATTGCCATTCTTTATTTGGTTTATTAGAATCTTTACCCAAGAAAACTCCGGCAGTATGCGGGCGTATATAGTGTTCATTCCCAAAGAATTCAGATGTTATGCGAAATACTTTTTCATTGTGAGGAGCATTCCCATAGCTTCGATTAACAGATAAATCCAAAAGAACTATATTTCCAATAGAATTCAATGAATAACGATGCAATAACTCATCAAATCTTTCTTTGTTTTCATTAGATATAAAATCTTCTTGTCTTAATTTTTCCAATTCATCAATAAAAGATTTTATCTCTGGCTTCTCACCATAATTATGAAAATACCTAGTCAAAAAATCCTTAGCATCTGATATCCTTATACCTTCATTCTCTTCGCCCTCTCTGGGATTCTGACACATTATATGCTCTTTATCTTCCTGATTTACTTTAAAATAAACAGCAGGAAGTTTTCTATCTTTTTTATCAGAATAGTAAATCACATCAAGCAAAGGCAAAAGCCTTAAAGTTTGGTTAGAGTAAAGATTATACCAATCAGAATTTATATCTTCTACTTGCCTAAGGAGTTCTTTTCTTCGTGAATGATTCTGATCCTTGTCCCCCACCTCCTCTTCAACAAATTTTTCCAACTCACCAGAAATCTTATTCTTTAGTTTTTCTGTAAAATCATGTTTAGAATTAGATGCTTCCCATTCCTTCCAGATTGTTTCCAAAGAGATTGATCCCTTAAAGTTAAAAAAGAGATAACCAAGCAAATGATAGATTTCCGAATTGTTATACCAGTCTTTCAAGGTCAAGTGCAAAGAAAGAATATTCTGGTACATCTCATAATAGTTATTTCCACCATTACCGTCAAAATCAGTTCCGTACTCAAAAAAGTCAAAAGAGAATTTTTTAACACTATTCTTGAGTTTCTCACTATCTTTATAAATCTCATAAAAGATTTTATACAAAAGATTTATGGGAAAATCCTTTTTAAATAGGTCATCATTCTGGATTGCACCAGATATAAACTGAGCATAATAGATCTTTACCTCTTCATTACTCCACCATTGATTGATTCCGTCAATTTCTATTCCCATACGAATACGGAATTGATTTGTCTTTTCCGTGGATTTCAATTCAGAGAACTTTTCTTTTGCCGACTTTGTCATTAAAATTGCCCTGACCAAATCAGCACCGTCCAAAGGAACTTTACCACCATTAATATTTGCAAAAATTGTTTCTTCAGATTTACCTTCAATTTTATTTACAATCAGCTTGAGCTTATTCCAAACAGTATCAAATTTTAGAGAATTTGTATCAAACCACGTCTTAATTGATTCTGCAACCGTCAAAATATAAAACTCATCACGATGTTCTGCCAAAGATGGATTTATATTGCCCCAATCAGTTTCTTCATTATTTAATCTTTTCAATTTATCTGCAGTAGATTCTCGAATCGAATATTTAAGAATATTCGAAAAGTCTTTTAAGACTTCTACTTCGCCACTTTTACAATTCTTATAATACAAAAGCAGAATATAAAGCGTCGTAAGACGTTGCTGTCCGTCAACAACATTGAGATCTTCACCATTTGGAACAAGCGTAATATTCTGTAAACAGTAAAAATCACCATCTTTAGGATTCGACTCTTCAAACTTCTTCAAATCATCAAGAAGCTTGGTGGCATCGCTTGCATTCCATTTGTACCCGCGTTGATAATCTGGAATATTAAAATTCGCATAATTTCCATTCGTCAAATAATATGTAAAAAACTCTTTAACAGAATAAATCAATTCACTCATGTTTATATCCTTCTGAACACTCAATTATACCACAACTTCCCTCAATATCAGAAAAATTCCCAGTTCTCTATGTGTGATTCCCGGAATTTAATCATTACACACTACATATTTAATATTATGTCGCTATCTTTTTGTGATAGTCTTCTTAAATAATAAAGAAATATCCCTAAATTTGCTTTCCATATCACAATATGATAGTCTTTCCCTATTATTTTATTCATATGAACAATAAATTAGATTACATTGCAATCGACTTTGAGACCGCAAATCAGTACAAAAACTCTGCCTGCTCAGTTGGACTAGTACGCTTTATTAATGGCAAGGAAACAGATTCCTGCTATTCCTTAATTCACCCGGCAAAAATGTATTTTATTCCTGAATGGACAAGGGACATTCATCACATTTCATACAACCATGTCCGGGACAAGCCATTCTTCCCGGAAATCTGGGACACAATGGTCATGCCCTTTATCAACAAAACTCCAGGCATTCCTCTTGTAGCCCATAATGGACAAACTTTTGATATGCCTGTAATCCGGGAATGCTGTAATTATTTCGGAATGGAAATTCCTTCCCTTACATATTTTGATTCACTTTTTGTTGCAAGAAGAACCTGGCCTGAAGCCGAAAGCCACAAATTGACGGACCTGGGAATAGTTTTTGATATTAAATATCTGGCCCATGATGCGCTGGAAGATTCCAGAACCTGCGGTCAAATTTTAAATCTTGCTGCTGAAAAATGGGGTGTTCATTCTGTAAATGAACTTCTTTCAAAATGTGGACTAAATTTCCAAAAATTGTAAAACTCTATCTTTAAATGATAGGATTTTATGCTATAATAGAGTTATGAATTTTTCAAAACAGTTAGAAGAAGTAAACAAAAACCGTCGCTCAGTTGGTAAACCTGAAGTAAAAATAACAAACCGTCATATTGAAATGCTTCAGATTCTCAGAGATGCCCCAGAAAATCCTGCCGTCAAATACAATTCCAAATATTTCCAGAATCTGTTTAAAGTTGCAAACATTACTATTTTACGTATCGCTGGTGATTTACGAGACCTCAACCTCATAGAAACTAAACATCAGCAGTATGTTCTTAAAGAAGGTTTTGACGAATGGGACGAGCTCTTTGATAAAGATGCAAAAAATCAGATTGTCCTGATTGCCGGTATCAAGGGCTTACTTCAACAATATAAAGGAACTCCCCTTTTTGATAGTATTGAAAAACTTTTCTATTTATTTGAACCAAAAATTGCTAAATCAAGTGGTCTTATTTCTTCCGCAAGAATTGCGGTTCCTCCTCAGATGGAGTTTAATATCAATTTAAATAACTGGGAAAAGATTCTCAGGGCAATGGAACAGAATAAAAAAATAAAGACCCGGTACACAGCACCCTATAAGAATTCTGAAATTCAAAGAACTCTCTGGCCCTACCAGGTTCTTCTGGATAATGGAACCGTTTATCTCTTTGCCCACAGCGAATACAATGATGTTGATTTACTTTATGATCTCAATAAGTTAGACGGAATTACAATAACAAACGAAGAGTTTGAACTTCCAGAAGACTTCGATTTTACAAAACGCTGCAAAGGGGGCAGACTTGGAGCCTTTTCAAGTGATAAAGTTGTGAAATATAAAATTGAAGTTACAGGCTATGCAAGTTACTGGATAAAAGACCATAAGTGGGCAGATGATCAGACTTTTGAAGATGTTGATGATGAGGATGTCATTATCCGATTCTCTTCATGTCAGTTTGCAAAAGTCATGGAACTTGTTTTGAGTCTTGGCTCCAGTGCAAAACCTCTTGCTCCAAAGTCATTTGTAAACAAATGGAAAGAAGAAGTCACTGCAATGTTTAAAAGTTTAAATGAATAAATAAAAAAAATTCCTGGATCATCACTGCATTATTGTTTCCAGGGAATTTCAATTTCTATCCTCCTTGAATTAAAGCTAAGTTTTAGGGAATGTTTTGAAAAACACGTAAGAATTGACGTTAAGCCTTTTCTGCCATAGCAGCAACATTTTCTTTCCATTCATCAACAAACCAGGCCGGTGCAATCGGTACAGCATTTTTTCCACGTGCCAAAACCCATTCAAGTATGCTAAACCATTGAGAAGATAAAAATTCAATTCGTGTTTTTTCTTCATCATCAAAATCTGTAATCTTCTGGTTGTCTGCCCAGATACATTCCTTCACAATAGAACGTCCTTCACCATAAAAATCAATTATAAAATTGTATGAATTCTCGCTCATAAATGCACCGAATTTTCCTCCACCGCAACGAGTGGAAAACTCAAAGTCGTCAGGCAAATCAAAAGTTTCGTCCGTAATTTTAAAATTGAACATACGATTCAGCACAAAAATACGTTCAGCCTCCCGCTCCTCGGAATAGCCAAACAAAAGACACAGCCCATCATCCAGCAAAATCTGATAAGGGTGGATTCTCCTGTGAGTTATTTCAGTATTCCATCTGCCTTTGTAATCAAATTCCACAATAAGATTGCTCTGCAAAGCTTCGAGAACCTTTTTCCAGATTTCTTCGTTTGTAACATACTTAGGCGTAGGAGGGACGGCAATGCGCTTTAACAGGGCACTTTTTCCAATTTTCTGAGTGTCGGTTACAAAATCAATAGCATCTGCAATCTGCTTGAAGACAGGACTTCCTTCAAAACTTGAAAGCAGAGTCTTTGCGGCCGAAAGATAAAAAGCCTCCTGTGGAGTAATACTGTTCAATGCAAATTCATAGTTGTCATCGGTATAATAATAACCATCTCTTTGTCTATCGAATTCAATTGGTGCATAAAAGTTTACCCTCAGCGCATCAATAGTTCGGTGAATTGTAGCTATTCCAACATTTTTATACCCGGTCTGCTCAAGGTACAGCCTTCTCAACTTTTCTGCATTGGGATAAAGTCCAGACTTTATTGCATTGTGAATAATGATAATCCTTTCAAGCTGTTTTTTATTCAGCGTCTTTTCAGATGTTTTTATCTCTTTCATACTAGAATAATAACACGAGGACCTTATCATTTGATGATAAGATGATTTTATTTTTTTTGTGAAGTGATTAAGTGGTACAGTATTAAAGGAATTATAACTGTCTAATAAATTTTAAAGATAACAAGGATTAGCATCATTTAAAACTGAGAAGTTTTCTAAAAGTAAACATGATGAGCTTTTCAGATTGATATGAAATGAGATATATAATAGTGAAGGAAAAGTGGCAAAAATTTATGTAAGCATCTAGTCACAATAAAAGATTAAACTGGCAAATTATTTCTAGAACTTAACTTTTATTCCAGTTGCCAGATTAAATCCACCACTCATTAATTGTTGATTACTTAATGTTTGGGATGAGGATTGAATAAACAAATAATTTATATCCTGATAAAAACAGATTTTATATCCATTTGAATCAAACAACGGAATGGTAATACTGGCTCCTAAAATTCCCGGAAACAATTGTGGTTGTAAAGTGATTGAAGAATTATAAAGTACAGGTGTCGACCATCCCTGTATGTAACCAGTCATACCAAAATATAACTGATATCTTTCATCATATGTCAAAGTAAGCGCAATTGGGAAAAGCACACCTATTCCACCGTTTTTATTACCAAAAATTTTCATTCTTCCCATCAAACCAGGATTAATTTTCCATCTATTTATCTGAATCTGCCCTTCAAAAGTAACTCCCTTAAAAAAAGGCCCTATGTCATCTGGTTTTATAAAACTCCAATCAATTGTTGCAGCAGCTTCAAAATTAAATGATTCGTTAAAAAAATTTTTAAATTGAAAGTGTGATATATTTTTATTTTCCGTGGCCTCATCATCCATAAAAAAAGACTTATGACAAATAAAACTTTTGGACAGTGCACCATTATCATCCAAGCGACTTATTATTACACCTGTTTTTTTCCCTTCACTGGCGCTATGTATATATTTTTGATTTCCTAAATAAATGCCAACATGGGAAACAATATTATTCTCTCCAAAAAACAATAAATCTCCTTCAATTAAAGTGGCCGTATTTCGTGTATTTTCATAGAGTGCCATTGCAGTTCTGGGAATATCAGGAAGCCCACTATCTTTAGCAGCTGCGTAAATTAATCCACTACAATCAATTCCTTTTTTAGTAGTTCCTCCAATTTGATAAGGTGTACCAAGATAATTTTTAGCACATTCTATAAACTTAGATCTTAGTTCAGAATCAAAATAATTTCGTTCACCTTTATTATTTGATTGAGAGATTATATTAAAATTCAAAAAAGGTATGATTAAAACGAATAGTATTATTTTCTTATGATTTATAAACATGTTTACACTCCATATGCTACTTATTTATAAACTTATTCGTTTTTATAAAATTACATTTAAACAAAAAAAAGCCGGCAGCTACCTACTTTCCCGGGATTACCCAGTATCATCGGCGCAAGAGAGCTTGACTTCCGTGTTCGGAATGGGAACGGGTATTGCCTCTCCGCTATGGCCACCGGCATTATTATC
>JAEEGF011137629.1_pt1 | contig 28164 bp, 19 predicted proteins | sample 9134171 | NCBI WGS metagenome assembly JAEEGF01 (sample SAMN16246542, study PRJNA631951) | gut metagenome | biome: gut microbiome; feature: rumen; material: AP-attached | host: Bos | place: Iran: Karaj | collected 2018-10 | reverse complement strand
CTATGAAAATGATATGACAGCCAGTCGTCTACACCATGAAATCTATCTGTCGGATGCCAGGAAGGTGGCCCCAGAGAATTGGAAGACAGTTATCCGGCATCCGATTAAAAAGATGTAACTCATATGGTGTTGGATATAGGAAGTTAGAGTGGTTTACCTAAAGTAATTTATAGGTATTCTTAGAGGCCTTTACTTCCCGATGCAGAAATTCTTGAAGATATTCCCCAATATTTCGTCGGTGGAGACGGCGCCGACGATGGTGCCGATGGAGTAGAGGGATTCCCTTATGTCTTGGGCGACCAGGTCGGTGGGGACGTGTTCGCCGAGGGCGACGTTGGCGCGGAGCAGGGCGTTGTAGGCGTCTTTCAGTGCGCTATAGTGTCGCATGTTGCTGACGAGGACCATATTGCCGCTGGCGTTGAGATCCTTCTGGCTTTCAACCAGCATAGATTCCAGCACGTCGAGCCCGAGCTTCTGCTTGGCCGATATTGGAAGGATGGCGGCAGGGGTGAGGCCGGCATCGGCGGCCAGGGCTCTCACTTGCTCGACCAGGTCTTCATTGGAGGCAGGAGCAGTCTTGTCGGAGTGCGCTAGAATGGAATTTTTGTCGCACTTATTCAGCAGGATGAAAAGGGTTTGCTCACTATTATTTATCTTTTTACTTAAAGATTGTATCGACTCCTGGAAACTGTCGGGATTGGTACTGTCTAGCATCATCAGAACTATCTGTGCCTGTCTGATTTTGTAGAAGGTACGCTCAATGCCCATCATCTCGATCTGTTCGAGGGTGGCACGGATGCCGGCGGTGTCAATGAAGCGGAACAGGACGCCGTCGAGGTTCATCACGTCTTCGATGGTGTCGCGGGTGGTGCCGGCTATCGATGACACAATGGCCCTGTCTTCGCGGAGGAGGGCGTTGAGGAGGGTGCTCTTGCCGGTATTTGTAGCTCCTACAATTGCCACTGGTACACCGTTTTTAAGTGCGTTGCCTAACTTGAAACTTGAGATTAATGAATTGATTTGCGCGCAGGAGTCGTCAAGCAGTTTCTGAAGCTCCTTGCGGTCTGCGAACTGCACTTCCTCCTCGCTGAAGTCAAGCTCCAGTTCGAGCAAAGAAACAATCTGCAGGAGGTTTGTGCGCATAGCTTCGAGCTCCTTCGAGAAGCCGCCTCTCATCTGCTGCATCGCCACATCGTGAGCTGCTTTAGTTTCACTTGATATAAGGTCTCCGACTGCCTCTGCCTGAGCTAAATCCATCTTTCCATTCAAGAATGCACGCTTGGTGAAATCGCCAGGCCCTGCATACTTTGCGCCATTGTCGGTCAGCATAGTGAGCAGCTCCCTGACAATGTAGTTTGAACCGTGGCAGGATATCTCGGCCGAGTCTTCTCCGGTGTAGGAATGAGGCTCGCGGAAGATGCTTACCAACACATCGTCCAGCAGGGTGCTGTCCTGACGGTAGATGTAGCCGTAGAGAAGGGTATAGCCCGGAACTTCCTGCAGCTTTACATCCTCTCTCTTGGGAGTGAACACCTTCGATAGGATCTCGAGGGTCTGAGGGCCGCTGATGCGCACGACTGCGATTGCACCGGAGCTGTTTCCGGTAGAACAAGCGCATATGGTTGTATTCTCAATATTAGATAATTCGCTCATACTACTTCAATAACAACTTGACTACATTTTCAACGTGTTGTGTCTGCGGGAACATATCCACCGGCTGCACTGCGGCGATGTCGTATTTCTCTGAAAGGACTGCCAGGTCACGGGCCTGGGAGGCGGGGTTGCAGCTTACATATATGATGACCGGAGGCGCTGCTTCCAGTATTACCTGGGCTACGGAAGGGTGGATGCCTGCGCGGGGCGGGTCGAGCACTATCAGATCGGGTTTGCCGTTAGCCTCAATGAACTCTTTATTAAGCACATCCTTCATATCACCTGCATAAAAGGTGCAGTTGTCGATGTTGTTAACTGCGGCATTCTCGCGCGCATCTTCGATGGCTTCCGGCACATACTCTATGCCGACCACCTTGCTTGCAATGGATGAAAGGAACAGTGCGATAGTTCCTGTGCCAGTGTAAAGGTCATATATTACAGGGTTTTGTGCTACCTCACTTGAAGCGAAGTTGCGCACAACAGAGTATAATTTGAACGCCTGGGCGCTGTTGGTCTGATAGAACGATTTCGGACCTATCTTGAAGCGCAAATCGCCCATTTTTTCGTAGATGCAGTCCCTGCCTGAGAAGGTTTTTATCTCGAGGTCGCCGATAGTGTCGTTGGGTTTGGGATTGATCACGTAATTGAGGGAGGTAATCTGCCCAAAATGGCTCGAAATAACCTCTAACATTTTTGTTACATTACCGCTATCTTGCTCAGCGTCAGGACCGAACACTACTGTCAGCATAATTTCGCCGGAAGAGGCTTCGCGAAGGATCAGGTTCCTTAAAAAGCCGTTCTGGGCCCTCAAATCGAAGAATGAAAGGCCGTTTTCGATGGCATATCGGCGTATGAAATTGCGGATTTCGTTGCAGGGTTCGGCCATAAGGTGGCACTTTTTCAAGTCCAGGACCTTGTCGAAAAATCCGCTGATGTGAAAGCCCAGCCCGAGCCGTTCTTCGTCGCTGAGGGCATCCGGATCTTCGCCGGGGAGAATCCATCTGCGGTTTGAGAAGGTGAATTCCAGCTTGTTTCTATAGTAATACTGCAAATCGGAGCCGATAATAGGGGAGATGTCAGGTAATTGCAGGTGACCAATCCTTGTGAGTTGGTCGACTGCCTGACGCTGTTTGGCCTCCAGCTGCATCTCGTAGGGCAGGCATTGCCACTTGCAGCCTCCGCAAACCCCGAAATGTTCGCATACCGGTTCGATGCGGTGCTCGGAGGGCTTGACCAGTCTTGCGGCATATCCGTCGATGTAGCCCTTACGTTCGCGGCGCACCTGGACGTCCACTACGTCACCTGGAACCATACCCGGCACGAACAGCACCTTGCCGTTGTAGTGGGCCAGGGCGTTGCCCTCGGCAGCCACATCTTCGATGACTATGTTTTCAAGCAGAGGCTTGTCTTTCTTCTTTCGGCTCATTTTCAATAATGGTATTTCTCCCAGAGGGCTTGCAGTCGGGCCCGGATTGCATCTTCGTGCTTGTTGCTGCCCGGTTCATAGAATTTAGTGCCTTTGAGAGCGTCGGGCAGGAACTCCTGATCGACGAAGTTTCCTTCATAGGAATGTGCGTACTTATAGTCTTTGGCATAGCCGAGATCCTTCATCAGCTTGGTGGGGGCATTGCGGAGATGGAGGGGAACCGGAGGTGCATCAGAAGTTGAATTGACTGCAGCCAATGCGCTGTCTATAGCCATATAAGCAGCATTGCTCTTTGGCGATGTGGCGAGGTAGATGCAGCACTCAGCCAGCGGAATCCGAGCCTCCGGCATACCCACCTTGTGGACGGTGTCGAAGCAGGCGTTGGCAAGCAGGAGGGCATTGGGGTTGGCAAGCCCGACATCCTCGGCCGCCAGAATCACCATACGCCTTGCTATGAAAAGCGGGTCTTCGCCGCCGGCCAGCATCCTGGCCATCCAGTATATGGCTCCGTTCGGGTCGCTGCCGCGCATACTCTTGATGAACGCGCTGATGATGTCGTAGTGCTGCTCGCCGTTCTTGTCGTATAGAGCGATGTTCTGCTGCAGCGATGACTTCACAAGCTCGTCGGTGATGACCAGCGGATCATCGGGGTTGGTGGAGCATACCAGCTCGAGAATGTTCAGCAGCTTGCGGGCGTCGCCGTTGCAGAAGCTGAACAGGGCTTCTTTCTCCTTGACTTCGATCTTGCGTGCCGAGATTATGGCATCCTCGGTCAATGCACGGTTGAGCAATATGTCTAAATCGCTATGTTCCAGTGGTTTAAGTACATAGACCTGGCAGCGCGAAAGGAGAGGGGTTATCACTTCGAAGGAGGGATTTTCGGTTGTGGCGCCTATCAGGACCACTGTGCCGTCCTCCACAGCGCCCAGAAGGGCGTCCTGTTGGGCTTTGTTGAAGCGGTGGATCTCGTCTATGAAGAGGATCGGGGCGCCGTTTACGGCGAACATACGGCCGCTGCGGGCCTTGTCTATGACGTCGCGGACATCCTTGACGCCGCTGCTTACGGCAGACAAGGTGTAGAACTCTCGTTTGAGTGTGTTGGCGATGATTGTAGCTATCGTAGTCTTGCCGACACCCGGAGGTCCCCAAAGGATAAAGGACTTGACGTCGCCGCTTTCAATCATACGGCGCAGCACCGAATCTTTGCCTACAAGATGTTCCTGGCCGACATATTCGTCGAGCGTGCGAGGACGCAGGCGTTCTGCCAGAGGAATGTATGCAGAGGAGGGTGAGCTGTCTTCCCGATACCCCTTACTTAACATAATATAAATTGTGTTAAAAACGACTAAAGCATTCAAATTTAAGCAAATTATGCGGTATCACCATATTTTAAGTATTTTTGTCTTGATGAAAACGGCGCGAAAAAACAACCATTCCCTGACTTATATCATATGCAGCATCTTCCTGCTGCTGTTGTTTGCCGCGAATATTTTCTACGGCCCGGTGCACATTCCTTTCCGTGACGTACTGTCGATTCTCTTCGGCAGCGGCAGCGACCGTACAAGCTGGAACTACATTGTCCTTGAGACAAGGCTTCCCCAGGCCGTAACGGCGTTGTTGTCCGGGGCCGCCCTGGCTATCAGCGGTCTGATGCTCCAGACTTTCTTCAAGAATCCGCTGGCTGGCCCTTCTATACTCGGTATCAGTGACGGAGCGAACCTTGGAGTCGCACTGGTGATGATATATTTTGCCTCGGCAAGCTATCTGACGACCATTGTCGCTGCATTTGTCGGTGCTGCGATTGTTCTGGCCGTCATAATCCTGTTCGCCAGAAAGGTCAAGAACAACGTCATGCTGCTGATTATAGGCATAATGGTGGGTTATCTGGCTTCATCTGTCATCTCGATTCTGAACTACAGGGCTTCAGCCGACAAGGTACATCAGTTCGTTATGTGGGGCATGGGCGATTTTTCGAGCGTTTCAACCGACAAACTGCCTTGGTTTGTGGCATTTACGGTCGTCGGACTCATTATGTCGCTGATGATGACTAAGCCCCTCAACGCCTTGCTGCTGGGTGAAGACTATGCCCGCAACCTTGGCGTTCGCATACGTGCCGTAAGGCTTCTCATCCTTATCTGCACAGGTATACTTACTGCCACTGTAACAGCATTTTGCGGTCCCATATCCTTCATTGGTCTTGCTGTTCCGCACATAGCCCGTATGCTGCTGGCGTCCTCTAATCACAACCACCTTGTTCCTGTCACCATCCTGGCCGGATCGATAACGGCTCTGCTTTGCAATTTCGTCACATTGCTAGGCGATGCATCGAGTCCCCTACCCCTCAACGCCGTGACTTCCCTGGTCGGCGCTCCGGTAATCATATATGTCATAATGAGCAAGCGCAACGCTCAGTATTTCAATTGATTAGCATAGATCGATGGCGTCGTATCTCCAGATAGAGAACATTTCCAAGTCCTATGGTCCGAAAGTGCTTTTCGACCACATCGGCTTCAATGTCAATGAAGGAGACAAGATAGCCCTCATAGCCCCGAACGGAAGTGGCAAGACTTCTCTGATGCGCATTCTTGCCGGTAAGGACAAGTCGGACTCCGGCGGACAGATCAAGTTCTTGAAGGACATTCGCATAGCATTCCTTGAGCAGGAATATGAATATGATCCCGATGCAACCTTGCTGGAGCAGATCGTTTCTGGCAGCGGCAGGTTTATGGAGGGATTGGATGAGGCCGGACGCTTCGAATACGAGAGAAGGATCGTCCGTCTGCTTACGGAATTCACGCTGCGGCCTGAGCAGAAGATGAGCGAGCTTTCCGGAGGCGAAGTGAAGCGCGTCGCCATTACTGAAGTGCTTGCCACGGAAGCCGAATTCCTCATTCTGGACGAGCCGACCAACCACCTCGACATCGATGCCATCGAATATCTTGAAAACTATCTGAAACGCTCCCGCTGCACGCTTTTTATGGTGACACACGACCGTTATTTCCTCGACCGTGTGTGCAATACCGTTATGGAACTCGACCACGGGCAGATTTATATCTACAAGGGCGATTACGAGAATTTCCTCGAAAAGCGCGAGGAGCGCATCTCCAACTATAACGCACAGACCGACCGTGTCCGCAACCTGCTCCGTCGCGAGCTTGAATGGATGCACGCCACTCCCTGTGCCCGCACCGGAAAAGCCAAGTATCGCAAGCAGGCTTTCTGGGAGCTCAAGGATCGGGCCTCGCAGGCCTATGTGACCCGCCAGGTGTCGATGGAGTCTCTGGAGAGTTCCACCCGACTCGGAACCAAGATCATCGACTGCCACAATCTGAGCTTCAGATTTCCTGATGCGCCTGACGGAACCCACGGAGCCTGCATAGTCGACGATTTCAGCTATAAGTTCCAGCGATATGACCGCATCGGAATAGTCGGGGCAAACGGCATCGGGAAGAGCACATTCATCAACCTGCTGCTCGGCAACCTGCAGCCGACTTCGGGCACGATCGAACTTGGAGCGTCCCTGAAGATCGGCTACTACAGCCAGCAAGGAATAGAATTCGACGAAGGGCAGACGGTGCTGGAGACCGTGAACAATACTTCCCTGCTCAACCAGTTCCTCTTCCCGCACGATATGCTGAACAACCCGATCTACAAGCTGTCAGGCGGCGAGAAGCGCAGGCTCTACCTGCTGACCATACTGATGCAGCAGCCCAATATGCTGATACTTGACGAGCCAACCAACGACCTTGACATAGTCACCTTGAATATCCTCGAAGAATACCTGCTGGACTTCAAAGGATCGATGATAATCGTGACCCACGACCGACATTTCCTGGACCGCATAGCGGAGCATCTCCTTGTGTTCTGCGGCGACGGAGTCATCAAGGATTTCGTAGGCGGATATACGGAATACCGCAGCTTCATCAAAGACTATGAGGCTGAGCAGCGCAAAGCTGCCCAGGTGCCTTCCGACATGACTCCAAAGGCCAAACCCAAGGCCACGGCAGACGGTGCGAAGAAACGCCTTTCTTACAAGGAACAGCGTGAGCTTGAGAGTCTTGAGGCCGAGATGGCTCTTTTGAATGAGGAGAAGGCAAAAATAGAAGCCGCCCTCTCAGAAGGCGGCCTCCCCTATGACGAAATCGTCACTACATCGGCTCGTTACGAAACCGTCAAGCAGCTCCTTGACGAGAAGGAGATGCGATGGCTCGAGCTTTCGATGTAAGTTGACTATTTTTCATTCTACTCAGTGTAGCCTTCCATTACCACAGTCTTGAAATTACCCTGTTTGAGGAGCTTCTTCATTGCCTTGGCAACGTCAGCCGAAGTGATGCTCTCGACAGTCTGCCTGTACTGGGTGTCAGCGTCGACACCTGAGTCGAGATATTCGACAAGGGCTGCGCCGAAGTATGAGTTGCTTCTCTGGTTTTCTTCGTAAGTCTTGAGCAGATATTCCTTCACCTTTGAGAGAACCACCTCGCTCGGACCGGTCTTGCAGAACTCGTTAACGATTTCAAGGATACGGGCATTCAGAGCACTATGTTTGTCAGGATCTGTCTGATAGACGATCTCGAGTATCTCAGTCGGTTTCGGCTTGTTTGAGAATTCGGTGACTACCTGCACCCCGTAGGTGCCTCCCTCCTTTTCCCTTATCTCCTCAGTGAAGATAATGTCGAGGGCCTGGCCGGCTATATCGACTGCCAGTTCGTTCTTGAGATTGTATTTAGCCTTGCCGGATGCCAACATTACGACTGTGGCCATCGGGGTTTCCATCTTCTTGCTGAAGACGTTCTCTTTGCGTCCCTTGACAATATCCATCTTGTTGTCAACGAATTTCTCACGCTGGCTGGTAGTCGGCAGGGCGCCGAGATACTGTGCAACGAGCGGAAGCATCGTCTGCTCGTCGAAGTTTCCTGTGAATACGAAATTGAAGTCAGCTGCGTTTGCGAAACGTTCGCGGGCTATCTGCATTATGCGTGCATAGTCGATCTTGTCGACATCAGCGGCTTTGAGCCTGTGAGCACGAGGGTGGCCGTTGTAGAGCACTTTGGTCAGACTGTCCTGAAGTGCTGACATAGGCTGCATCTCCTGGTTGACAAGGGATGAGTACAGGCGGCTCTTGTATGAAAGGAATGCATCATTGTCTTCGCGGCGGTCAGTGAAGCACAGGTAAACAAGCTGCATCATAGTCTCGAAGTCTTTCGGGGTAGAACTTCCCGAGAGGGATTCACCGAGATTGGAAATACTTGCATTGACGCTGACCTGCTTGCCTGCGAGAACTTTGGTAAGGTCTGTAGCGCTGAAATTGCCAAGTCCTCCGATGCCGAAGACTCCGTCTGCTGCCGTCAGGTTGATGATGTCAGATTCAGGATAGAGCGACATTCCGCCGTGGCTGAAGGCACGCATCTGGATCTGGTCTGCCTTGAAATCAGTGGGCTTCACATAGAAACCGACACCGTTTGACAGAGTATATTTGGTGTAACCGAATTTGGAAGGTTCGCTCTTGACGATGCTGCCGCCAACAGGAGGATTGGCAATCAGCGGTTCGTAAGAGACTTTGTCCTCGTAAGGAGCGATGTCTTCGGCCTCTACATCAGCAAGGAGCTTTGCTATCTCCTGTTCGGTGGGTGTGTGAAGACCTTCCTTGTCAGGAAGCATACATACCACGACGAGGTTGCCCTCCTCTCCCATCAGCTGGGCCACGAGCTGGTTGACGGCCTCGACCGGAACGCTCGGAGCAAGCTGGTTGATGAGCGCGAACTCATTCTCTATGCCGGGGATAGGCTCGTTGTCGATGAAATGGCGTACATACTCGCTGCAGTAGTTGATGCTCTTGGTTTTCTGACGCTCGTTGTAGGCATTCTCCAGCTGGGTGAGATATTCCTGCTTTGCACGTTCGTACTCGGAAGCGGTGAAACCGTTGCGGGCCACGCGGAGCATCTCGCGGTAGATGGTCGAAATGCCTTTGTCAAGATCCTTGTCAGCGGCCACCACGATGCCGGTGTAAGCTCCTTCAGTCTTTGAAAGGAAATAGTCGTCGTCCTGGATGGCTGCCTGCATAAAAGGCGGTTCGGGCTGCATCATCAGCTCGTCAAGCCTCTGGCTTACCATAATGTCGGCCAAGCTGAAAGCATAGTTCATCACCAGATAGGTAAGGCTGCTCTTCATTTCGGCAGGGATGGGCTCGTGCTTCTTGAAGATGTAAGCCATTGAATAAGGCTGCTCCTTGTCTTTGGCTATCGCAATGATAGGCTCGGCATTGTTCTCAACGGGAACGTAGTAGCGTTCAGCCGGGTTCACCGGAGTGGCGATGGTGCCGAAGATGTCCTTGATCTTGCCTTCGATCTGGTCCACATCGATGTCGCCGACAACGACGATACCCTGCTGGTCGGGACGGTACCATTTCTCATAGTAGTCGCGCAGGGCCTGGTACGGGAAATTGTCCACGATCTCCATCAGGCCGATGGGCATACGGTGTCCATACTTGTTGTTGGGGTAAACCTTGGGAAGAATCTGTTCGTACATACGCATCTGCGCATCCTGGCGGCTGCGCCACTCCTCGTGGATCACGCCTCTCTCCTTGTCGATGTCGTCGCCTTCTAGAAGCAGGCCGTCAGCCCAGTCGTGGAGTATCCACAGGCAGGAGTCGATAGCGCCGGGCACTGTCACGGGCACGTTATCGATGTTGTAGACAGTCTCGTCGATTGAAGTGTAGGCGTTCAGGTCAGCTCCGAACTTGACGCCTATCGATTCCAGATACTTGATGACTCCGTTGCCGGGGAAATGCTCCGTTCCGTTGAAGCACATATGCTCCAGGAAGTGCGCAAGACCACGCTGGTTCTCTTCCTCAAGGATGGAACCGACCTTCTGTGCGATGTAGAAATGCGCCTGGTCCTTTGGCTCTTCGTTGTGGCGGATGTAATAGGTCAGCCCATTGTCCAGTTTACCGATACGTACCTGAGGATCGGTCGGAATCTGGGGCATCTGCTGGGCTGATGCGGTCGCGGCTATACCAAGGCATAGTACTGCGGCAAAAAAGAATTTTCTGATCATTCTATTATAGTTTTAATAATATCCTTCGTCATTCTTCCATCGGGAAGTAATATTTTGGCTGATGTCCCGGCAGAACGTCGGGATGGTAGATGTATATCAGGTCTGCAAGAATCTGGTCAGGATGGATGGTGATGTCATCGTAATATGTCGTAACCAAAGTGTTGCAGGTATAGATCCTATGGTTCCTGAACGCGGCGAAGTTTGAATAGGGCTTGTATTCGCTCCGCAGGTCGGAATATGTGTAGGGTTTCTTCGTGCCGTATTTCAACAGCCAGAAGTCAGCGTCTGCAGCCCTTTCGAACACCTCTTCGAAGGACAGCTGCACGCTGCTTGTTCCTGCCAGGTCCCTGAAGATGTAGCTGGCTCCGGCGTCGGCGTGGAAGATGGCTACATAGCTGCTTGCTCCCGGCACTCCCCACAGCGCTCCGTACTTGCGCTCCATTATGACAGTCGGTTTCTCTTCTTCCGGAATGTCGGAGACAAGTGCCTTGAGGCTGTCATACTTGCTGCAGGTCTCGAAGAAAAGCGAGTCTGCCCGGTCGCGGCAGCCGAACAGCAGCCCGTAGAAGCGCACCCACTCTGTCCTGCCGAGCGGATGGCCTTCCATATAGTCTGCAGCCTCGACTATTGGCACACCTATCTTCTCGGCATTGCCGTAGCCGCTGTTTTCGAAAGGCGATGCGATGATCATCTCGGCGTCAAGGTCGATGATCTTCTCTATGTTCGGTGAGGTGGACATTCCAAGGTCGGCTATGCGGCCGTCCGCCACTCTTGCAAGGATCTCAGGCGATATGATGTACTCGGGTTCGCAGACTCCGCAGATGCGGTCGATGCAGCCCAGCTGCTCAGTCATCGCAGAGTGGACCGAAGTGTAGATGACAGCCCTCTCCACCGGCACCGGGATGACTATGGCATTGTCCCTGATTTCTGCCGGCACGTCGTCCGGAATCTTGCCGGAATGCCGTTCCTTGTCGACCAGAACATAGTTCTTGCGGACCCTGAGTGTGTCCCAGGGGTCACGGATGCTCACCACCTTGCAATCCTCGTAGTATCTTATGGAGAAGCCGTGGGCATAGTAGACGCTGTCCACCTTCAGCACTGAACCATCCTGCCCTGCCCTGTTCCCGTTCTTGCAGGAAATCAGCAGAAGCAGCATAATTATGACGGGCAACAGATATGTTCTTTTCATCTTCAGAAGCTGAATTGATGTTTACCCGGCCCAGCCTGCTTCACTTCTCCGTCTGGAAGGCATATTTCAGCCTCCATATTGGCTGGCAGGCTGACCGTCATTGACTTGCCGTCACCGGCGGTTTCGATATCCATTGTGATGTTACCGCGTATAGTAGGGAGTTTCAGTTTGGCAAAGGACAGGTTGCCGATATGGGGTTCAATCCTGACTTTAGCGAAACCGGGCTCCAGAGGCGTGACTCCCATAAGTCGGAAAGGTACTATGTTTCCAGGAGCTGCTCCAGCTATGTGGTTCCAATCCTGGTTGGGCTTGAAACTGTCGTCCCAGGCTTCGATGGTGATGGTCGAACCGGTCCTGATGGTGTTGTACCAGCTGCGCAGGTCGCCGGAAGTCAGCATGCTGAGCCCGTAATCTTCCAGTCCGGCGGCGTAGACCGCTTCCATCAGCACCTGTGCACCGAATATGCTGCATCGAAGACCTCTGGACTGGATGAACCCGGCCACGGTCGGCATCTGTACGTCATCTACAAGTCCGCAGTAAACCGGCATCATATTGCCGTGGAGCGAGGCGTGGTCAGTGCCGATTCCGTCGACGTACACACCCCTTGCCTCGTCGAAGAAGGTCTCGTTGAATGCCTTCCTGAAGGAAGATGCCTTTGTCTCAAAAGATTCGGCCTCAGAGTCCTTGCCAAGCACCGCAGCCATCTTGCCGAGGGTGCAGAGGACTTTATAGTACAGGGCGTTTACTACCGTGTTGTAGTCGGTGTAGACATAACCGTCATCCTCCCCTCCCTGCCCTGCCTGCAGGCCGAGAATGCCTGTATGGGGCCAGTCTACTATGTCGCGGATGGCCTCGCTGCGATTGATGGACTTCAGGAATTCCGTGCTCTGGCCTCTGGTCGTGCTCACAAATCCGTTTTCCTGCACCAGGGCATCGAGGCCGTGGGCCTTCAGTATTTCCCAGTGGGCTGCAATAGCTCTCGGGTCGGCTGTGAACATATAGTCGTTCCAGGCAAGCAGCACTTCGTAAAGGATCCATTCTGTCGGCCAGGTCGGCTGGTTCAGCAGGAATTCCATAGTCCTTCTGGCCAGCGAATATTCGCTGTCTGAGGCATAGTGGCAAAGCTGTGCAATCAGTGCGTCGTATTCATAAGGAATCCTCTCCCGGTCGCCGTCCACATAGATGCCGGCAAAAGAGGTCGCCTTTACAGAATAGTGGCAGAGGTCCCAAATCTGGTTGAGTGTATCGTTGGAACATTCGAAAGTCGCGGCCGTGGCGTCGAAGGGATAGCTGACGGCAATGCGGCGCGCATCAACCACCTCAGCCCCGCTCACTTCGCAATAGCGGAAGGGCATCACCACTCCAACTTCTTCAGGAAGCTTTACGGCAGAAGGGCCTGTATTCCGTCTGTCGGGCGCGAAGTATATGGGATACACGTGGATACCTTTAGATACGGGAACGTCGATTCTGGCATATCTTACGGACGAATTGGAGCCTGCGGGGAGTCTCCATACCCTGCCGTTGTCAATTCTCTCGCCCACGTGCACCGTTGCAACTCCGTCGGACGAGGCCCTGAGCGTCAGCTCCAGCCATCCGAAAGCATCCTTTCCGAAATCGATGAGGGGTTTCAGGCTAACGGCTTTCTGCCTTTCCTGGACCAAGGGATACCAGGCTGTCTCGTACTCCTGCAGATCTTTAGCGGTTGTGAAACGTTTCTTGGCCGACCAGTTGCTGCGATTGCTCTCAGTCGTCTTGACCCTCACCTTCCAGTCGTAAGTCGTACCGCCCTGGAGGGGCTTGCCATCATACGGAACAGAAACAGACTGGCCGCTCTCAACCCATCCGCTGTCCCAGACCACTTTGCTGTTATTTGTCAGTTTGATCTGATAACTTGTCTGCAGGCTTTCAGTGCCGGGAACAATCCAGCTGAACGAAGGTTTTGATGAGCGGATCAGTGCGCCGTCGGGCTGACTTGTGTCCAACATCAAGTCAGTACGGAGTCCGGAAGGATACTCCGAACACGCTACCGCAAGGAATGCGGTCAGGACTGTCAGAAGAATGCGGCTTTTCATCCCGTCAGAACTTTAATACGGCGACTACCGGATAATGGTCAGAAATGAACGGTTTGCCTGCATATTGTCTGTCCAGGGTCTCGAATGATAGCGCTTTTGCAAAACCGCTGTAGTAAATATAATCGATGGGACTTGATGCCTTGCCCCAGGCATTGTAGGAGCCTTTGTCGTCAGTCTGTACGGCAGTAACCCTGGCTGAAAGCATCTTTCCTTCAAGAGACTGCAGGCAGGGGTCATCCGGCATCACATTGAAATCGCCGGTGAGGACCATAGGCCAGCCCTCTTTGTTCATATCAGCTATCCTTTCCACTATCAGCGCAAGACCGTTGCGGCGTGCATCTGCTCCGACGTGGTCCAGATGGGTGTTGACATAGTAGAAATGTCTCTTGCCGTCCTTGCTCTCAAGCAGGCACCAGGTCGCAGTGCGTCTGCAGGCGGCATCCCATCCGAAGGACACTTCATCGGGGGTTTCAGAAAGCCAGTATGTGCCCCAGTCCTTGAGGTTATATTTGTTCTTGTTGTAGAAAATAGACATCTGCTCTCCTTCCAGGACACCGTCGTCGCGACCGACGCCAATGGCTCCGTACCGGGTGCAATTCTCTTCCAGATACTTTCTTTGGAAATCGAAGGCTTCCTGAAGGCCGAAGATATCCGGCTGCTGCTCCTCGATCATCGCAACCGAAGCCTCCTTGCGAAGGTTCCAGGAATTTTCACCGTCATCGGCCGTTCCCATCCGTATGTTGTACGATATGACTTTGATGGTTGAATTCCTGCCGGAGCAAGAACTAATAGCCGGCATCAATATCATCAGGAAGATGACAGCGGGCAGCAGAGAAATCCTTTTCATAATTCCAGTTTTCAGATTAGTGCAAATATAGCAAATGCGGAAGGTATTTTTTGATTAAATTTGTACAATGACAATTTATCTGAAGCAATGAAAGACATTACCATCGGCAACGGCAGCGTGCAGTATATCGGCGTTGACGACCTTGACATAGACCTTTTTGAAAGCCAGTACATCGTTCCCGAGGGAATGGCTTATAACTCATATTTGATCCTCGACGACAAAGTCGCCATAATGGACGGAGTGGACAGCCGCAAGGCCGCAGAATGGGAAGCCAGGTTATATGAGAAACTCGGTGAGAAAACCCCTGACTACATAGTAGTGCTGCACACCGAGCCCGACCATAGCGGCAGCATCGCCAGGGTGATGTCCACCTATCCGAAGTGCCGTTGCGTATGCTCCGCCAACGCCGCCAAGTTCATGAAGCAGTTTTATCCCGATCTCTCGTTCGCTGACCGCATCGATGTCGTCAAGGAAGGTGACACGCTCCTTCTCGGCACCCACACCCTGCAGTTCTTCGCTGCGCCTATGGTGCACTGGCCTGACGTGCTTGTGGCATACGAAAAATCCGAGAAGATCCTTTTCTCCGCCGACGCATTCGGAAAGTTCGGCGCCCTCAGCAAGACCGAGGACGAAGACTGGGATTGCGAGGCACGACGCTATTACATAAACATCGTCGGCAAGTTCGGCCCTCAGGTGCAGGCATTGCTCAAAAAACTCTCAGGACTGGAAGTCAGAATCATCTGCCCTCTCCACGGCCCGATACTGAAAGAAAACCTCGGATATTACATAAACCTCTATGACACCTGGAGTTCATATCGGCCCGAGACCGAAGGCGTATTCGTAGTCTATGCATCGCTTCACGGCAACACTGCCCAGGCCGCACAGTATCTCGCACAGAAACTTGAAGCAAAAGGAGTCAAGCTGGAAATAGCCGACCTGAGCCGCAGCGACCTCGCCGAGAACATAGAAGGTGCGTTCCGCTATGACCGTATGGTACTGGCCGCTCCCACATATGAAGGTGGCCTGCACCCCCTGATGTCCGACTTCCTGCACCATCTGAAGGGCAAAGGATTCTGCAACAGGAAAATCGCCCTTATAGAAAACTGCACCTGGGCCCCGATGGCCGCCAAGGCAATGAAGGCCGAACTCGAGCAGATGAAAGACATCACCCTCTACGAACGCGTGATTACCATACGCTCGGCCGTCACGGCAGACACCCGCCACGAACTCGACGCCCTGGCGACAGACCTGACTGCATAAAAAGCATCTTTCATTAAGTCCCATATAACAATCAAAACAATGAAAAAGATTTTCGTATTAGTAATGATGCTTGCTGCTTTCTCGGCTTCAGCACAACAGAGAAACAACGTCGCTCCGTCATTTGCAGGAGCCGTTGAAGATTTCAAGCCCAATGTCACCAACCAGAGGGGACATCAGTATCCTATGGTCAACTCTCAGGGTGCCGTACGTGCACAGCTCCGTGCTCCGCAGGCCAATTCTGTAATGCTGGACATCGGCGGTGTCAGGTATGAAATGGTCAAGGACGAGAATGGCGTATGGACCGGAACTTCCGCTCCCCAGGATGTCGGATTCCACTACTACCAGCTCAATGTTGACGGCGCTTCTGTTCCTGATCCCGGAACCATCTATTTCTTCGGTGCAGGCCGCTGGGGCAGCGGTATCGAAATCCCTTCAGCCGATATGGACATCTGGCAGGTGAAGAATGTGCCTCAGGGTGCCCTGGAAGAGAAATACTATTGGTCGAAGGCCACTGAGAGCATGCGCCACTGCTTCGTATATCTGCCCGCGGAATACCAGAAGAATCCCAACAAAAAATATCCCGTACTCTATCTCCAGCACGGAAACGCCGAGGATGAGAATGGCTGGGGCTCACAGGGCCACACCGCACAGATTCTGGACAATCTGATTGCAGCGGGCAAAGCTGTTCCGTTCATCGTTGTCATCGATTACGGCCAGAGCCAGAACATCCATCTGGTTGGCCAGTATGCTCCCGCCCAGCCTGCACAACCCGCTCAGCCCGGACAGCGTGCAGCCGGTCCCGATGCATTCCAGACCGTGCTGATCACCGACATCATCCCTATGGTTGAAAAAGAGTATCGCGTTATCGCCGATGCACAGCACCGCGCAATGGCCGGTCTTTCAATGGGTGGTGGCCAGACCCGCAGGATAACTCTTGCCAACCCCACTATGTTCGCATATGTAGGAATGTTCAGCGGCGGAGTGATGAGCGTCGAGGACATCAATGGCGCAGCCGGATTCAAGCAGACCAACAAAGTCGTGTTCATGAGCAGCGGCAGCAAGGAGAATCCGAGGGTAATGGAAGCTGCAGAGAGCCTCAGGGGCATCGGCATCAACGCCGTAGGCTACATCTCTGAAGGCACCGCCCACGAATGGCACACCTGGCGCCGCAGTCTTTACGAATTTGCACAGCTTCTGTTCAAATAGGAACTGACTGCAGCAATAAAAAAGGAGGCCGGCAAGCCTCCTTTTTTTTGTGCTTCATAAATCTGGTTTATTCTTTCATCCAGACTTCCATATTGCCGGCTCCTCGATGGTTCCAGGCATAGTAGGGAATCAATGACAGGCCCTTTGAAGCCTTGATTTCCGTAACGTTGAATATCTTGCCATCACCTTCGGTATTGGGAATGCCGTAGTTCGGAACCACTTCGAATGAAGAACCGCCGATTGCGGTGGCGTGAACATCCTTGCCGGCATTGTCAGCCCATTCGGCGCAGTATACCAGAGGACCGCGCTCCACGGCGATCTTGCCGCGGTCATCTTCCACGTTCTGATTGGCTTCAACTGTGCGGACAGGCATATCGAAATGGATTGACACCACGTCACCCTCCTTCCAGTTGCGTGACAGTGCCACGTATCCGTCCTTCCCTACATTGGCATTGAGTTTCTTGCCGTTTACGGCTAAACTCCACTGAGGGACAAGAGCGTCGGAATACTCATAGAGGTCGCCCGGAACAACTTCGTTACGGACCCAGCCGGGAATGCGAACCTTTATAGTGAACTTGCCTGCCTCGTTTCTGTCAACCTTAAGAGTCACATCACCGTTCCAGGGATAGTCGGTCTTCTGGGATACGGCTACGTTTTTGCCGTTCAACTGGACTTCAGCGGAATTTTCCACAAACAGGTTTACGTAAAGGCTATTGCCCTTCACACCATAGAAATAGCCGGGAACTGAAGGAATGAAACGGCATATGTTGCTGGGGCAGCAGGCGCAGCCGAACCAAGGCTGGCGGGTCATCGATCCACCTGAGTTGAAGCGGTAGACACTGTCGGCCGACAGGGGATTCGGATAGAAAAACTTGCCGCCGTCGACACTCATTCCGCAGATGACTCCGTTATATAGTGTGCGCTCGAGGCAGTCGATATACTTGGCGTCGCCGTGCAGCATAAACATACGCTGGTTGAGATAAACCTGGGCGATGGCAGCGCAGGTTTCGTTGTAGGCAGTCCTGTTGGGCAGTTCGTAGTCTGCACCGAATGATTCTCCGCTGTGGCGTGCACCTACTCCGCCGGTGATATAGTATTTCTTTGTGACGATGTTGTCCCATATGGAATCGATGGCATTGACGTAATCCTTGTCGCCGGTCAGCGCGGCTACGTCGGCCATGCCGGAGTACATATAGCCTGCACGAACAGCGTGGCCCCAGGCTTCGCGTTGGTCAACCACAGGTATATCGCTCTGGCTGTACTGGTTCTTGACGGCAGTCTTTCCGCGGTAGTCAAGGAAGTATTTGGCCTGGTCAAGATATTTCTTCTCCCCGGTGAGCACATACAGACGGGCAAGCGCCATCTCCGCAATTTGGTGGCCGGGAACCACAGTCTTCTGCCCCTCACCTGTTCCGATCTCGCGGATGATGCAGTCGGCATACTTCTTTGCAATGTCGAGGAATTTGGTACTGCCGGTGGCTTGGTAATGGGCGCAAGCAGCATCGACCATGTGGCCGAGATTGTAGAACTCGTGGCTGCCGCCTTCGACTTCTTCCCAGCGTTTGCTTCCCGACCAGGAGTGCGGATGCTCAGGATTCATCGTGCGTGCCGTGTAGAGATAGCCGTCAGGCTCCTGGGCAGCGGCAACTATGTCCAGCACGCTGTCGATATAACTCTCCAGTTTTTTGTCTGGATAGGTCTGGAGGATGTAGCTGGCTCCTTCAATTGTCTTGTAAACGTCAGTGTCGTCGAATGGGAAAGCGGTAGGCCGGTTGTCAGGTGACGGCGCTGCTGCCAACTCGAAATTGCGATATCTGTCCTCTGACTCGCACTTGCTGAACGCAAGCGGAATCGTCACTTCTCGGGCAGCTTTGAGACGTTCACCCCAGAAACTGTTCTCCGCAATCTTGACATCGGTGAAAGGAACCTGTGACACCTGATAGGAAGCGTCGCCGCTGCCTGCCTTGTCGCCGGCACAAGAGGAAATTGCAACTGCGGCAATCAGAGCCGCTGCAAGTCTGATCGATTTCATAATATAAGATTTTGGTTATTTTTCAAGCCAGGTAAGCGAGTCGACATCACCTGCCAGCCATACCGTATCGCCCGCACGGAAAACCGTGTCCGGCTTAGGATTGGTTTCGAAATTGCCGTCACGCAGCAAACTTATAATCATGCACCCATAGCTGCGCAGATTGAGGCTGCGAAGGCTCTGGCCGGTTAGATACGAGTTCTCCGTAAGAGTAAGCGTCTCGACTTTAAAACTGTGGTCATCATCGCAAGTATACTCTGCATTGGATGCCTGAAGCATTGACTGCATAGCAGCAAGCTGTTCTCCTGTGCCGACGGCAAACAGCTTGTCGCCAGGATAGATTACGGTGTCTCCATCAGGTATTGTATAGTTCTTCTTGCCGCGGGTGATCTTGATGATGTTGGCCCCGGAGTTCTCCCTGAGCGGCAGGTTCTTGAGTTTCTGTCCGGCCCACGAGGATTCCTGAGAAACGGTCATCTCCTCGATATGCACGTCATAGGAACCGAGGCTCTGCTTCACGGAAACAGTCACAGGACGCATCCTGCGGACAGTCTCCTCCTTGTCATTGAGATTCTTGAGGAACCGGCTTTCGAGAGTGTGGTAGCGTTTCAGGAAGTTGCGTGTTATGACGAGAAGGATAAAACCCGTGATCAGAAGAACGAGGATTACCCAGCCGGATAGTTTCACATAATGGGTGATTGCCGCAAGCACGAAGCCCATCGCAATGAAGATTCTTGCTACGTCGAGGCCTACCAGCGGCCAGGTGTTCGTGCGTTTCGCGGCAAGCAGTTTCTGGATGGAGGCCTGAGACCTGTGCTGTCTTGAAACCAGCCCGTAAAGGAAGGGCGCCATCACAAACAGGGTCGTAAGTATGCATACCGCCTGATGACCGTGTGCACCGATGTCCGGAAGAATCTTTGTGACCAAACCATCCAGAAACCTGGCTGACAGGATGAGGACGGCTACCAGCAGAACGCCGTAGACGAGCACCCTTGTCATATATGATGTCAGTATCTTCTTCCATTCACTCACCTCGGCCCTTGACCTTCTTTCTTCAAAATTCTGACGGTCGACCCTGGCAAGCAGACCCGCAGGCAGGATGCGCTGCAGCCACCTGTATACAGGACCGGCAAGCTTGATGGTATAGGGAGTGGTGAAGATGGTCAGTACGGATACTGCGATGATTACGGGATAAATGAAATCCCTCATCACTCCGAGGCTTACTCCCACTCCCGCTATGATGAATCCGAACTCGCCCAACTGCGCCAGGCTGAAGCCGGAATGAATGGCATTGCGCAGGTTTCCCCCTGCCAGTATGATACCCACTGTGACGAATGCAAAGTGGGTTATAAACACGGTCAAGGCAAGCACAAGGATTATCCACCAGTGGGCAGCGATCTGGGCAGGAGCAATCATCATTCCCACGGACACGAAGAAGATGGCTCCGAACAGGTCCTTGATGGGAGAAATCAGTTTGAGGATCTTCTCGTTCTCGACCGTCTCGGCAAGGATTGAACCCATCATAAACGCACCGAGTGCAGATGAGAACCCGGATTTCGTTGCAAGCGCAACCATTCCGAAGCAGAGACCGAGACTGATGATGAGCAGGATTTCGTCGCTAAGGTACTTGTCTGTTTTCTTGAGAAGTGTCGGTATCAGGTAGATGCCAACGACGAACCACAGCACGAGGAAGAAGACAAGTTTGCCGAAATTGAGCAGCATCTCCCCTCCCGAAAAATTGTTGGATACCGCCAGGGTGGAGAGCAGCACCATCAACATAATGGCAATCATATCTTCGACCACAAGGGTGCCGAATACGATGCCGGCATACGGTTCTTTCTTCAGACCGAAATCGTCATAGGTCTTGATGACGACTACGGTGGACGACATAGAAAGCAGACCGGCCAGGAATATGCTCTCCATAGAGGTCCATCCCAAAGCCTGCCCAATCAGGAAGCCAATGATGAAGACGCCTATGAACTTGCTGACAGCGGTCACGATCGCCTGGCTGCCGGCGGCTATGAGTTTCTTGAAGCTGAATTCCAGACCGAGAGCGAACATAAGGAAGATGATACCGATGTCGGACCATTGTTCCACGGCTTCCTGGCTGGAAATACCGAATATGCCGAGGTTCGGACTGATGATGAATCCTGCGATGATATATCCCAGGATGAGTGGCTGCTTCAGAGCCCGGCATATTATCGTGCAGAGTCCGGCGGTAATCAGGATTATCGCTAGGTCATTGACGAGGTTTATGCCTGTTTCCATTTATTCCTGCTGTTTTTCTGCCGCATCACGGGCCTTCATACGTTCGGATCTTGTCGACATCGAAGGGAACCACATATCGTCGGCGGTGATGCCGCATTCGCGGACCATTTCGGTGCAGTACTCAAGACGGCCGAAGTCCGAGTCCTTGTTGTTCGTTCCGAAGGTGAACTTCAGTCCCATCGCTTTTGCCTTCTGGATGATCCTCTTGCTCGGAATCAGATAGCGTGCACTGATTTCCAGCGCCACGTTGTTCTCCTTGAGAACCTTCAGCACTCGGTCAACCCTCTCGTCTGTCCAGAGTCTCTCGAAGTCACCGGCCAGGATGTCGGGAAGATAGAATGCATTTGCAGAGAAGTCCGCAGGGTCGTTCTCGAAGATTTTGACGGTTTCGTCGACAATGAGGTCCATATAAGCCTGCACCGGCATTTCGAGCCTCACTTCATCCGGATACCAGAGCCTTACCAGCCTGCCGTGGTCATAGACATACATTCCGTCCGTGAAGATATAGTCGAACTTGTCAAGAAGTTCCGGAGAGAAACTGCGAGACCACTTCCGGCCGTCACCCTGGATCGAACGCATGAACGGCCAGTCCTTGACGCTCTTCCAGTAGGCTTCCATCTCCTTGTCGTTTGTCAGCACGAGACCACTGCCGCCCTCACCTTCTTTCTTGGGACCGTAGGCATTGGGGCCTATGCCGTAGTTGATACCGTAGTTCATCGACATCGCGTGAGCCATATCTTCCGTGAGATCACCTTTGAGATGGACGTGATAGTCTATGACGGGAAAATCTTCCTGCTGCAGGCGGATGATGTCGTCGATCTGCTCGTCGACCGGAGGAAGACTGTCGGCAGGATTGTGCTGGCCGGCAGGGAGTTTTTCTATTGCGACATTCCTGAACGACACATCGCCGTTACCGCCGGCAAAGACCACCTTGCCGCTGCCAAGCAGCATATCCTTGTGGAGTTTGTTGCGGTAAGGCTTGTCCGGTTCGGTATAGCATACCACGTCGGTGCCGTTGATTTTTACGGATATGTTTTTGCCGCGCACCGCTATTTCGAACGGGAACCACTTCCCGTCTTCGGCAAGACTGCGGTAAAGATTCCTGACCGACGCCAGCGATCCGGTCTTGCGCGTTCCGTCAATCGGGCCGTTGTGGAAGAGCACCTGGTAGCCGTTGTTGCTTTCGCCGTCGGTATGGAACCATACGGAAGCGTCAGCTCCGTTGTCGACCAGTGCTTCTCCGGTCAGCATAAAATCGCTGTAAGTGCCGCGCAAAGGCAATCGGTCTCCGGCCTGCATCTTGAAATCCTTGACCGGCTTGCACGCAACGGCAAGGACCGCCATCAGCGTGACGATCAGAAATCTTTTCATAATGTCCTTCTATTTCTTGAAATAACGGTTGTAAAGGCCTTCGAAGCCCTTGCCGTGGCGGGCCTCATCCTTTGCCATCTCGTGGATCGTGTCGTGGATGGCGTCGAGGTTCTGCTGTTTGGCGAGTGTGGCGATGCGTTTCTTGCCTTCGCAGGCACCTGCTTCGGCGTGCATGCGCTTCTCGAGGTTGGTCTTGGTGTCCCATACCACCTCACCCAGAAGTTCTGCGATGCGGGCGGCGTGGTCGGCCTCTTCAAATGCATAACGGCGGAAAGCGTCAGCCACCTCGGGATATCCTTCGCGGTCGGCCTGGCGGCTCATCGCGAGGTACATTCCTACCTCAGAGCATTCGCCGTTGAAGTGGTCGTGGAGGCCCTTGAGAATCTCGGGATCCTTTACGTCTTTGGCTACGCCGAGAACGTGTTCGTCTACGAAGACAAGCTTGTCTTCAGTTTCTTCGATCTGGATGAATTTTGAGCCGGGAACTCCGCAGAGGGGGCATTTCTCGGGGGCGGTGTCACCTTCGTGGATGTAACCGCAAACGGGGCATCTGAATTTTGCCATGGTTAATGATTTTTAAGTGTTATTGACTTTGATTGCTTAAAAAGTATTGGGCAGTGAAAGCAGCCGGTACTGGATTGTGCGGGCCATTCGCAGATGGCCTTCAGTACCGGGGTGGAGACGGTCGGTGTCGGCGTTGTTGAAGTAGCGGGTGTGCTCGTCGAGCACCGGCATCAGCCCGCTCTCCCCATAGAGGTCGACGACAGGCACGCTCCATATCTGGCCGCAGCGGCGGATGGCTTCAGCATAATCCTCTATGTACAGGCCGAGGAAGTTGGCATACATCTCGTCGGGCTGGACGTTGCGGGCGTTGAAGCGGGCATACGCCCTGTGAAGCGGGGTCATCAGTATTATCTGTTTTGTGGGGAAAGTGGTCTTGAGGTATTGCATCAGGATGTTGCAGCGTCCGCAGAAAGTTCCTTTGTCGTAGTTGAAGTTCCTGTGTAGCTTCGGTGTCATACGGCCGTTGGTGTTCACAGAGTCCACTGTCACGGTGAACCACTCTCCCATCGGCACGTCGTGGAAGTAGTCGTTAGTGCCCGCCAGGATGATGATGGCGTCGAAGGTGGAGTCGACCTTGAGGGCCTGTGCGGGAAGCTGGCTCATCTGGTTGCCGTTGACGGCGAAAGACACAGTCTGCATATCCATCAGTTCGGCAAGGAACTCCCACCAGCACTTGCCGGTGCCGACACGGATGGGATCGCTTATCGAATCGCCGAGTATGGCTACTTTCGAGCCTGCCCAGTGGTTCTGGGCGTGGACCGGCAGGAATGCGGCAATAAGACCGACAACGACTGAAAGGACTCTTTTCACTGACATTTCTGATTCATTTTTTTACGCTGCTGGCAGCGAATATCGAGAACAACAAATATAACTATATTTGCTGATAATAATTCACCGCAGACTATGATTAATTCCGAACTTGAAGCTTATGTCGAAAAGGAGATAATTCCGCGTTACAGGCACTTCGACAGCGCTCACTCAGAAGAGCACGTCCGCACTGTCATAAAGAATGCACTGGAACTTGCAAAGCGCTATGACGTGGATGAGAATATGATCTACGCTGCTGCCGCCTACCACGACACCGGAGTGGTCGAGGGCCGCGAGATGCATCATATCGTTTCGGGCCGCATCATACGCGCCGACAAGGAGCTGCTGCGCTGGTTCACTCCTGAGCAGATCGAGACTATAGCGCAGGCTGCCGAGGACCACAGGGCTTCTTCTGACCGCAAGCCGCGTGGCATCTACGGGCTGATCATAGCCGAGGCCGACCGCGACATCGATCCATTGAAGGTAATCCGCCGCACGGTGCAGTTCGGTTTCAACAAGCATCCGGAGCTCGACCGTGAAGGTCAGTGGCAGCGCACTGTGGAGCACCTTATGGAGAAGTATGCTGAGGGGGGCTATCTGAAGCTGTGGATTCCGGAGTCGGACAATGCCGCCAGGCTTGCCGAACTGCGTGAAATCATCAAGGATACAGACAAGTTACGCGAGCTTTTTGACCGCGAGTATCAGCGTCTGCGGGTTCTGGACTTCCTGAAGAAGAACGGCATTCCATACGAGATCTACGAGCATCCGCCGTTGTTCACCATCGATGAGGCGCTGTCATACTGGGGGCAGATTCCGGAGTGCACTCACTGCAAGAACCTGTTTATGCGCAATCACAAGGGTAACCGGCATTATCTGATCAGTTTCGAGTGCCACAAGCAGATGGACATCCACGGGCTGGAGCACGCGCTGCATCAGGGCAAGCTGTCGTTTGCCTCTCCTGAGAGGATGATGCGCTGTCTCGGGCTAAGGCCGGGAAGCGTCTCTCCTTTCGGCCTCATCGAGGACATCGACCTGAGCGGTGCCGATCCGAAGGAGCTTTTTGAGAACGGGCACAGGGTGAAGTTCTATCTGGACTCGGAACTGATGAAGTCGGAGCGCATCAGCTTTCATCCCTGCGACAATACGGCGAGCGTGGTCGTCACTAAGGATGATTTCCTGCGCTTCCTCGAGCTCTGGGGTGGCGAGTGGGAACTGCTGGACGTCTAGTGCTTGAAGTAAGGGGCGTCGCCGCTGCGGGGGACTGTGCCGGCCATTACGGGCCAGCCGTCTTCCCAGTCCACGCGGTCAAGCCATACCTTGCGCCCTGCATCAGGGTCTTCAGCGTCATAGCCGTGATACAGTATCCAGTCCTGCCCTGCATCGTCGGTGATTATTTCGCTGCAATGGCCCGGTCCGCGGACGAAATTGTCGCCGGACACCAGAATCTCGTGAAAATTTGAAAGCATCGGATTGCCGTGCCTGTCGGTATACGGGCCTTCAAGGTTATCGCTGCGTCCTACCACAAGGGTATAGCGGCTCTTGAGCCCTTCGCAGCAGGTGCCGATGGATGCGAACAGATAGTACTTGCCGTCGTGCTTGTGGATGTAGCTGCCTTCATAGGCATCGCCGGCAATCTGGATTTTTCGGTCGAACGGCTGCTCGACGGTGCGGCCGTCCTCGCTCAACTCAACCAGATATATACCGAAGAAACTGCCCCACGCCATATAGTTTCTGCCGCCTTCGCTGAAGAAGTTCTGGTCGATGGAATTCCTTACTCCGGATTCCGGGGAAGGAATGAGAATGTGGGCATAGCTGTACTGACCTGTCAGCGACTCCGATTCCGCGCAGGCGATGCCGCTCTCCCAGTGTCCGTCCCAAACACCGTTTGAGAAATAAAGAATGTACCTGTCCCCAACCTTCTGGATGTCAGGAGCCCAGTAGCCGGCTCCCTCCACAAGGCGCGGCCTGTTGTCGCGGTCGAAAGCCCAACCAATGAACTCCCAGTCAGCGAGGTTGTCAGAGCGGTAGATCGGAATGTTCCCCTGGCGCTGGGTGGCGAAAAGATAGAAAGCACCGTCGTCCCCGCGGATCACCGAAGGGTCGGGAGCATTCTCGTTTATCACAGGGTTGTTGTATTGCGCTGCGGGCTTGTGGCAGGCGGTGATTGTCAGCAGGGCAATCAGGAGCAAGATAGATTTTCTCATCGGCTGCGGATTAAATTTGTCCCAAATTAGCCAAAAAAACTTAACTTTAACGGATTAATGACAAAATATGAACGATATGCCTAAATACATCATCGCCCTCGATCAGGGCACCAGCAGCTCTAGAGCCATAGTTTTCAACCAGAAAGGTGAAATATGCTCTGTGGCCCAGAAAGAATTCACACAAATCTTCCCCCAGCCCGGCTGGGTTGAGCACAACCCTAAGGAAATATGGTCGTCGCAGTCAGGAGTAATGGCAGAAGCCATCGCTTCCAAAGGCCTTAGTGCGGCCGACATCGCAGCCATCGGTATCACCAACCAGCGCGAAACCACCATCGTCTGGGATGCTGCCACCGGAGAACCCGTGTATAACGCCATCGTATGGCAGGACCGCAGGACTTCCGCTTTCTGCGACTCCCTGAAGATTGCCGGCAAGACCGACTTCATCCGCAAGAAGACCGGCCTCATCATCGACGCTTATTTCAGCGGCACCAAGATCCGCTGGATTCTCGAGAACGTTCCCGGCGCACGCGACAAGGCAAACAGAGGCGAACTCCGTTTCGGAACCGTAGACTCCTGGCTCATCTGGAACCTCACCGGCGGCAAGGTGCACGTGACTGACGTGACCAACGCTTCCCGCACTATGCTGTTCAACATCCACACCCTCGAGTGGGACAAGGATCTTCTCGACCTTCTGGGCGTTCCGGCTTCTATGATGCCGGAAGTGAAGTCTTGCTCCGAGGTTTACGGCCACACGAGCACAAGCGTCCTGGCAGGCAACGTACCCATCGCAGGTATTGCCGGTGACCAGCAGGCCGCCCTCTTCGGCCAGATGTGTACTGAGCCCGGCGCCGTGAAGAATACTTACGGCACAGGATGTTTCCTGCTTATGAACACCGGCGAGAAACCCATCGAATCGCGCAACAACCTGCTGACCACCATTGCCTGGAAGGTCGGTGACAAAGTGAACTATGCACTCGAAGGCAGCATCTTCGTTGCCGGAAGTGTGGTGCAGTGGCTCCGCGACGGCCTGGGCATCATCAAGTCCAGCAGCGAGGTGGAGGCTCTCGCTTCTTCAGTACCTGATAACGGAGGCGTTTATTTCGTGCCCGCCCTCACAGGCCTCGGCGCTCCCTACTGGGACCAGTATGCCAAGGGTTGCGTATACGGCATCACCCGCGGCTCGACTGCAGCCCACATCGCCCGTGCAGCCCTGGAAGGCATCGCTTTCCAGACTATGGACATCGTCGACGCGATGCAGAGCGACAGCGGCGTGAAGCTGTGTGAACTCAAGGTAGACGGCGGCGCATCGCGCAACAACCTGCTGATGCAGTTCCAAAGCGACATCCTCGGCTGCGACGTGATCCGTCCGCAGATCACCGAGACAACCGCTCTCGGCGCAGCCTTCCTTGCCGGACTTGCAGTCGGCTACTGGAAGAGCATCGACAGCATCAAGTCCATCTGGGCCGTAGAACGTCGCTTCTCCCCTGCCGATCCTCAGACTGAGGCCAAGAAAGGCTGGAAAGACGCTATCTCAAGAACATTGTCTAAATAACCTAAATACAATTATGGAAAAATATCTGTTTGAATTCCTGGGAACTCTCGTTCTCATCCTTATGGGAGACAGCGTGGTCGCTAACGTCTGCCTCAACAAGACCAAAGGCCAGGGCAGCGGCTGGGTCGTAATCACAATGGCCTGGGGTTTCGCCGTAATGTGCGGTGTGTTCGTTTCCGGCCCCATCAGCGGCGCCCACCTCAATCCGGCCCTCACTCTCGGTCTCGCGGCTGCGGGTTCATTCCCCTGGTCTGACGTGTTCGGCTACATCGTAGCCCAGATCCTCGGCGGTATCTGCGGCGGCTGGTTGGTATGGGTGTTCTACAAAGATCATTTCAATGCCACTGAAGACCAGGCCACCAAGCTCGGATGCTTCTGCACCATCCCTGCCATCCGCAACTACTGGCGCAACTTCATCTGCGAGGTCATCGGCACCTGCGTGCTCGTGTTCATCATTATGGCATTCGCCACTGAAGGCAACACCGCAGACTTCAATCTCGGAAGCTCAGGTGCATTCCCTGTAACTATGCTTATTATGGCCATCGGTATGTCGCTCGGCGGCACCACCGGTTACGCCATCAACCCCGCCCGTGACCTCGGTCCCCGCATCGCCCACGCCATCCTCCCCATCAAGGGCAAAGGCTCAAGCGACTGGGCATACAG
>JAEEGF011693939.1_pt1 | contig 28168 bp, 28 predicted proteins | sample 9134171 | NCBI WGS metagenome assembly JAEEGF01 (sample SAMN16246542, study PRJNA631951) | gut metagenome | biome: gut microbiome; feature: rumen; material: AP-attached | host: Bos | place: Iran: Karaj | collected 2018-10 | reverse complement strand
GACTAAGGAGGCAATATATAGTGGAGATCCAAACTATCGATGCGTCTTTGTTAGCAAAGATGTTTCTTTCGGGAGCAAAGAATCTCGAAGCTAAAAAAGAGTGGATAAATGAATTAAACGTTTTCCCCGTACCTGATGGTGATACAGGTACAAATATGACAATGACAATAATGTCTGCAGCTAATGCTGTTTCTGAGCTTAAGGATGCAGATATGAAGACTGTTGCAAAGGCTATTTCTTCTGGTTCACTTCGTGGTGCCAGAGGTAATTCAGGTGTAATTTTATCTCAGCTTTTCCGTGGACTTACAAAGGTTATGGGAAATTATAATGAAGTTACAGTAGAAATTCTTGCTGAGGCTTTTGAAAAGGCCGTTCAGACAGCATACAAGGCAGTTATGCAGCCTAAGGAAGGTACAATCCTTACAGTTGCCAGAGGCGCTGCTGATAAAGCTGTTGAAATGAAAGATAAGACAACTGATATTGTTGAATTTGCTGAGGCTGTTATTGCAGAAGCAGAGGATGTACTTGCAAAAACTCCTGATATGCTTCCAGTACTTAAACAGGCAGGTGTAGTGGATTCAGGTGGACAGGGTCTTGTATGTGTTCTTCAGGGTGCTTATGATGCCCTTATTGGTAAGGAAGTAGATTATGAGCCAGTTTCAGGTTCAGAAGCTGCTCCTAAGGCCGCTACAAAGGTTAAGACTACCGTAGAATTTGTTATCGAGAGTGATAAGCCACTTGCTACATACCAGATTAAGGAGATTAAATCTAAGTTAGAGGCTCTTTCAGTTGGTAGCGTACTTGATATCAAGATTGGTGATGAAGCTGAGGCGAAGGAAGAGGTTAAGTCAACACCAGCAGAGCCTGCTAAGGATATGGGCTTTGTTTCAATTGCTACAGGTGATGGCCTTACATCTATTTTTACAGAGCTTGGATGTGATTATATGATTCCAGGTGGTCAGACTATGAACCCTAGTACAGATGATATTCTTAGCGCTGTAGAAAAGGTTAATGCAAAGACTGTATTTGTATTACCAAACAACAAGAATATTATTCTTGCTGCAAATCAAGCAGCTGCAATATGCGAGGATAAAAAGATTGTTGTAATCCCTACAAAGACTATTCCACAGGGTATTACAGCACTTATCTCATTCGATCCAGATGCTAGTGTTGAGGATAACGAGTCGAACATGACTGAAGAAATCAAGAATGTTAAGACTGGTCAGGTTACATATGCCGTTCGTGACACTATGATTGACGATAAGGAAATCACAAAGGATGATTGGATGGGCATGGGAGATTCAGGTCTCCTTTCAGTAAATGCTGATATATCTGTTGCATTCAAGGAAATGATTGATGAAATGGTTTCTGAAGATTCTGCTGTAGTTTCTATTTATTGGGGCGAAGGCAGCAATCAGGAAAAGGCAGAGGCTCTTGGAAAAGAAATCGAAGAGAAATATCCAGATCTTGAGGTAGAAATTTCTGAGGGTGGACAGGCAGTTTACGCTTACATTGTTTCAGTGGAGTAATAATTTATGGAAATGTTGTCAAATATAGACACTATAAAAGGCGTCGGAGAAAAGACAACTAAATTATTGAATAAGTTAGGAGTATATACCATAGAGGATATACTCCTTTTTTTTCCGCGTACTTATTTAGTTTACCCCGAGCCCTCTATACCAGACAAAGATATGGTAAATTCTTTGGTCAGTATTTCTGGAAGAATAAAAACATCACCAAAAAGTTTTAGATCAAGAAATAGGATGGATATCCTTTCTATAACAGCCTTCGTAGGAGATATACCAGTAGATTTAGTATGGTTTAATTCAAACTATATAAAAAGCTCCCTGGAGCCTGGCAAGATATACATTTTTTATGGCAGACTTACTTTCGATAAGGGACGCTTTAAAATGTCTCAGCCATCTATTTTTGAACCAGAAAAATATTTAGAAATAAAAAAACGAATTCAACCTATATATCCACTGACTAAAGGACTGGGAAATACCACTATTTTAAAAGCAGTAAAGGAAGCTTTGAATCATTGTTGTATTCCTGATAATAGACTTCCTGAATATCTGGAACAGAAGAATGGTTTTATGTCTTATTCAGATGCAATAAGGACTTATCACTTCCCTGATTCTTTTGATTCTCTTGTATCAGCGAGAAAGCGCCTTGCATATGAAGAAATGTTTTTCTTTATATTGAATTCAAGACTTCAGGAAGATACAGCAGTATCTTTCCCAAATGAATTTAATATTATTCATCACAAAGAAACGGATGATTTTAGAGCAAGCTTGAAATTTGCTCTAACAAACGATCAATCTAAAGTATTAAACGACATTATAGGTGACTTAACAGGAGAGTACATCTCCCAAAGATTAATCCAGGGTGATGTAGGCAGTGGAAAAACTATCGTAGCCTTTCTTGCTATGCTTGATGTAGCTTTATCTGGTTATCAGGCTGCCATAATGGCTCCTACGGAGGTATTAGCAAAGCAGCATTATGAGACCTTTGTTAATTGGGTAAAGGAATCTGGGCTTGATATTCCTGTGGCTTTATTTACAGGTTCTATGAAGGTTTCTGAGAAGAAAGCTATGCAAAAATTGGTTGATGAAAATCAATCTTGCTTAATTATTGGCACCCATGCATTAATATCCGAAGGTAGGAGCTTTGGTGATTTAGCTTTGGTTATTACAGATGAACAGCACAGATTTGGAGTGCAACAAAGAGATAGGCTTTCATCCAAGGGAAATCATCCACATATTGTTGTGATGTCTGCCACACCAATTCCTAGAACCTTAGCCATGATTTTATATGGAAATATGCATGTATCAGCCATAAAAGAACTACCAGCAAACAGACTCCCTATAAAAACCTGTGTTATCAAGGAAAGCATGCGCTCAACTGCCTATAAATTTGTATCAGATGAAATTGCAAAAGGCCATCAGGTATATATCATTTGTCCTTTGGTTGAGGCTTCCGAAACAACAGAAGCCCAAAACGTTACTGACTATAGCAAAAAACTAAAGGAACATTTCAAAGATGCCTATGAGATAGGGGTGCTTCATGGCAAGATGAAGCCAGCTGAAAAGAATCAGGTTATGGCTGATTTTGCAGAGCATAAGACTCAGATTTTAGTTTCTACAACAGTAGTAGAGGTTGGAGTTAATGTACCTAATGCTACTGTTATTATGATAGAAAATGCCAATAGATTTGGTCTTGCAGCACTTCATCAGCTAAGAGGTCGTGTAGGTCGAGGTGATGCACAAAGTTACTGCATTTTGATGAATTCAAGCTCTGATAACAATCAGTCAAAACGACTAAATATAATGCTAAAATCTAATGATGGATTTTATATTGCAAGAGAAGATTTGAAGCTGAGAGGGCCAGGAGATATGTTTGGAGTTAGACAAAGCGGTGAGTTTAGCTTTAAGGTTGCAGACATATATCAGGATGCTGATGAGCTGGAAATGGCTTCTAATGATGTTGATCAGATACTAAAAGAGGACCCAGCTCTGGAAAACAATCCAGATCTAAGGTCCACCTTGAATTTATTCCTGGCTAACCAGTTTTACGTGCTCTAATGTAGGACTAACTACCATAGAATAATTTGTATAATAAACTACAAAGCCTGCTACAGCGCTAGCGGGCTTTTTTACGTTCTTCTTTTGTAGGTAGTCGATTTCTACTTTATCCGTATCTCTGCCAGAAGAATAGTATGCTGCAAGTTCCGCTGCATATTCGTATGAGCTATCAGGAAGCTCCTTGCCGTTTGTTTTAATTATTACGTGGCTACCATGAATCTTTTTTGTGTGGAACCACCAATCATTACCAGTGGCAAACTTAAAGGTAAGCTCATCATTTTGATAATTATTTTTTCCAACATAAATATCAAATCCATTATCATCTATGAAGTGAAGAGGTTTACTTTTCTTAACCTTTTCTTTTTTATTTCCGTTATGTTTTTTGATGAATCCGTGGTCTGATAATTCTCTTCGTATGTCCGATAAATCAGATTCTGTTTCAGCAATATTTAAAGATGTTTCAATGGATTTTAAAAGCTCCAGCTCCTGTTTTGATTGTTCAATATAAGTGTCAAGAGCCTCAGCAGTTCTTTTGAGCTTTGCATATTTATCAAAATATCTCTTAGCGTTTTCGGCAGCTGTAAAATCAGAATCAAGAGGAATGGTAAGCTCCTCATTATTGTAATAATTAATTACTGTAATAGATTTGTCCTGAGGCTTTGCTTCATAGCCATAGGTATGAAGCAATTCTCCATAAATCTTATATTTATCACGTTTTTCAGTATCCTTAAGCTGTTTAAGCTGTAAATCAAGCTTTTTAGAAGCTCTCTCAATATGATTTGAAATAATTTTTCTCAAATCAGATGATTTCTGTCGAATATTTGTATACTGATTTCTCTTAGCATAAAACTCTACTAAGACCTTTGACATACTATCATAGGTGTTCGATGTCTTATCCTGATACATTGATAATACTACAGGAGCATATTCAACTGGCTCCCCCTTATTTTCGTCTATAACAATATTAAAGTTATAATTATCATTTAAAACATCTGTCATTAATCCAACAAATGATTTATATAAGGCATCCTTGTGCTCATCAAATAAAGATGCACAGCTGGCATCAGAATCAATATCCGCTCTATAACAAATTTCATTGGCGATTGTAGGGCTTATGCCAATAAAAGATGACATAATAGCCTTAAAAATAGATTCACTACGTTTTAATACTGTATTTTTAAAGTAATCCTCTGAAATAGAAAGAGGGTTAACCTTTCCTTCCTGTGCAGGAATAAAATAAGTACGTCCTGGAAGAACCTCTCTAACCGAGCTTACTGAAGATGGAACATGCTTTATTGAATCCAAAATCATATCTTCTTCATTACAGAAGATAATATTTGAGTGTTTTCCCATAATCTCCACATAAAGATATTTAAATGTGATGTCGCCCCTTTCATTAAGATGCTGAATCTTAAATCGAATGGCACGTTCCAATTCCATCTGTTTAATTTCAATAATTCTTCCAGCTCCTATATGTTTTCTAAGAAGCATACAAAAACCAGGAGCTGTGGCTGGTGCTGGCTTGTTATCTTCAGTAATATACATAAATGGAAGAGAAGCGTTTGCAGAAATGAGCAATCTTTTATTTCCATTTTGTGTATTTATGGTAATAAGTAATTCTTCCTTTTCTGGCTGAGATATTTTATTGATTTTTCCATTTAAAAGATTTTCATTAAATTCGTGTACTAATGCGTGTATAGATATTCCGTCAAGTGCCATAATTTCAATCCTTTCTAATTGACTAATATGATACATTTATTTATAATTAAAAACAACTATGTAAATGTGGGATAGTTTGCGACATACATAGCCAAAGGAGACTCACATGGTACGAAGCATGACAGGTTATGGCAAAGGAATTGCCGAAAACAAAGACGCTCGCGTCACTATTGAGATGAAATCTGTTAATCACAGATATCTTGATTTAAATATCAAACTTCCTAAGAAGCTCAACTTCTTAGAGAGCACTGTTCGCAATAAAATCAGCGAAAGTATTTTCAGAGGTAAAGTAGATGTTTATATTACTCTTAATGAGCATTCAGATGCCTGCTATCAGGTATCTATTAATGATGCCATCGCATTAAAGTATTATGAATCTATATCTGCTATGGCTGAAAAGCTTGGGATTGATAACGATTTAAAGGCCAGCAGTCTTTCTCGCCTTCCGGATGTTATTGAATTAGAGGAGACAGATGCTGATGAAGATAGCCTTAAGGAGCTTGTTCTTTCTGCCTTGGAGGATTGCATTAAGCAATTTATTGAGGCGCGTATTGCCGAGGGAAATCGTTTAGAGGAAGACCTTATTTCAAAAATGGACGAAATGCTTGTTCTTGTTGATAAGCTTGAAAAAAGAAGTCCACAGATAATCGATGAATATCGCACAAAGCTTCTTACAAAGGTTCACGAGCTTCTTGAAGATAATAAGATCGATGAAAATCGTATTGCTCAGGAAGTTGTTATATACGCTGATAAAATCTGTATCGATGAAGAAATGGTTCGCTTAAAGAGCCATGTTGCTGAGACTAGATCAGTATTTGATTTAGATAAGGAAGTAGGCCGAAAGCTGGATTTCCTTGCTCAGGAGCTAAATAGAGAGGCAAATACCATTCTTTCTAAATCCACAGATGTTGAGATTGCAGACATCGGTATCACCCTCAAGACACTCATCGAAAAAGTTAGGGAGCAAATCCAAAATATAGAATAATTATGGCTTTTATAAATATTGGTTTTGGTAACATTATAAATAGCAAAAAAATCGTTTCTATGATAACATCAGACTCTGCACCTGCTAAACGCATTATTGCAAATGCTAAGGAGGCCGGAAATATTATCGATGCCACCCAGGGCAGAAGAACCAGATGCGTTATCATATGCGACGAACATATTGTATTATCAGCACTTATGCCAGATACAATATCAAATAGAATAAATGATAATTCCATAAAGGAGGAAGCAGATTATGATGCATGATAAAGGGCTTGTAATAGTTCTTTCTGGCTTTTCAGGAGCTGGCAAAGGCACTATTATGAAGCATTTATTAGAAGCCCATCCAAATGATTATAATCTTTCAATATCTGCCACAACACGCGATATGAGAGCTGGAGAAAAGGACGGCAGAGAATATTTCTTCAAAACTCGAGAGGAATTCGATTCAATGATTGAAAACCACGAGTTATTAGAATATGCCACATTCAATGGCAATTCCTACGGCACTCCTAAAGCCTATGTAGAGAAGCTGATTGAAGAAAAAAAGGATGTTATCCTTGAAATAGAAATTCAGGGTGCACTTCAGGTAAAGGAAATGTATCCAGATGCATTACTATTATTTACAATGCCTCCTTCAGCAAAGGAATTGGAAAACAGATTAGTTGGCAGGGGCACTGAGACTCCAGAGGTTATTTCTCAAAGACTTGCTATTTCTTGCAAGGAATCTCAGTATATGAGCAAGTATGATTACCTGATAATAAATGACTCACTAGAAAGAGCAGTAGATCAGGTTCATAATATAATTCAGGCCGAGCATTTCAAGGTATCTAGAAATACAAAGGCCATCAGTGAAATGAAATCACAATTAAAGATGTTTGAAAGGAGTAATTAATTATGATACATCCATCATACGTAGAACTTATGGAAAAGGTAAATGAAAATGTTGAGGTTGGTGAGGAGCCAGTAGTTAACTCACGTTATACAATCGTTGCTGCTACAGCAAAGCGCGCTCGTCAGATTATCGATGGCGCAGAGCCACTCATCAAGTATCAGAAGGGTGAGAAGCCACTTTCTATCGCTGTAAACGAGCTTAACGATGGCGCAATCAAAATCTTAAACGAGGATACAAATAACTAATTATATGAAAGTATTATTTGTTTCATTAGGTTGTGATAAAAACCTTGTAGATTCCGAGCATATGCTTGGAGATTTAATAGAAGAGGGGTTTACAATCTGTGATGATGAGGCGGAAGCTGACATCATTGTTGTAAACACCTGCTCTTTTATTGCTGATGCCATGGAAGAAAGCATCCAAAACATCATCGATATGGGTCAGTACAAAGAAAACGGAAATCTTAAAGGGCTTATTGTTACAGGATGCCTTGCTCAGAGATTTACTGATGAGATTCTTGCTGATTTACCAGAAGTTGATGCTATCATTGGTACAAATTCCTATGACGAATTATTAAAAGCAATTAATATTGTTCTTGAAAAGAACGGCGAAAAACCAATTATTAAAAAACCTCTTACAGGTCTGCCTAGAAATGGTAAAAGAGTACTCACCACAGGCGGACATTATGGATATCTGAAAATAGCAGAAGGATGCAATAAACGCTGTACATATTGCATTATTCCTTATATCAGAGGTGATTACCGCTCAGTTCCTATGGAGGAAATCCTATCAGAAGCTAAACAGCTTGTAGCTGATGGAGTAAAGGAGATTATTCTCGTTGCTCAGGAAACCACCGTATATGGTATGGACATCTACAACAAGAAATCTTTGCCAGAGCTTTTAAACAAGCTTTGCGAAATAGATGGACTTGAGTGGATAAGAATTCTTTATGCTTATCCTGAAGAGATTACAGACGAGCTTATAGAATGTATGGCTTCCCAGCCAAAGATTTGTCATTACATTGATATGCCTATACAGCATTGTAACGATGAGCTTCTTAGAAAAATGGGTCGTAAGACCAATAAGGCAGATATTATGAACATCGCTGCCAGACTCAGAGAGGCAATGCCTGATATATCACTTCGAACTACATTGATTTGCGGTTTTCCAGGTGAAACAGAAGAAATGCACCAGGAATTACTTCAGTTTATTAAGGATATGCAGTTTGACAGACTGGGTGCATTTGCCTATTCAAAAGAAGATGGTACAGTTGCTGCCACTTGGGATAATCAGGTAGATGAAGATTTAAAACTTAAATGGCAGGACGAGGTTATGCTTTGCCAAAAAGACATTTCCATGTCCAATAACGAAAAATATGTAGGAAGAACAATTCCTGTATTCATAGAAGGAAAGCTTCCTGAGGATGGAGTTTTTATCGGTCGTACCTATAGAGATACACCATCGGTAGATGGCTTCATTTTTGTTAATAGTGACACCGAGCTAACTAGCGGTCAGTTTGTTGATGTTACCGTTACTAGCTTTGATGAATATGATTTAATAGGAGATGTGGCGTTATGAATTTACCAAACAAATTAACACTGTTAAGAGTAGTTATGATTCCATTCTTTGTGTTCTTTCTGCTTATTAATCCAGAAAGCACAGCACTTAGAATTATCGCTGACCTTATCTTTATCGCAGCATCACTTACAGATATGGCCGACGGAAAGATTGCACGTAAGTACAATCTAGTTACAAACTTCGGAAAATTTATGGATCCTTTAGCAGACAAACTTCTTGTTTGTTCAGCAATGATTTGTCTTGTATCTACTAAGCAGCTTTATGCTTGGTATGTAATAATTATTATTGCAAGAGAATTCATTATTTCTGGATTCAGACTTATTGCTGCTGAAAATGGTCTTGTTATTGCTGCAAACATTTTTGGCAAAATCAAAACTACAACTCAAATGATTATGATTGTTATTTTAGTAGCAAATCTTCCATTTGGATGGCTTTCAGTTCTTGGAGAAATATTCAAGTGGGTTGCTCTTATTATGACAATTCTTTCTCTCGTTATTTATATCTATCAGAATATTGATATTCTCAAGGAGCAAAAATAATGGAGATTTATGATCTCATTAGTGCATTGCAATCCGGTGGCTATACTGTAGCCACTGCAGAATCATGCACTGGTGGTATGATAGCCAGCACAATAGTTGATGTTCCAGGTGCATCTGACTGCTTCAATGAAGGTTATGTTACATACTCCAATGAAGCAAAAATGAAAAACCTTGGCGTTAAAGATTCCACTTTGACGGCCCATGGAGCAGTAAGCTACGAAACAGCTACGGAAATGGCCAAAGGAGTCAGAAAACAAGCTAAGGCCGATTTTGGAATTGCATCAACTGGTATAGCTGGCCCTGGTGGTGGTTCACCTAAAAAGCCTGTTGGTTTGGTTTATATTGCCTGCGCATACGGTGATGATAAATGTATTGTCAAAGAGCTTCATTTAAAAGGCGATAGAACTCAGGTCAGAACCTCAGCCACCAAAGAAGCACTTCAGCTTCTCTTTGAAATCGTGAATAATTAGGTGATTTACATTGAGAATAATATCCGGAAATAAGAGAGGAATGGTACTAGAGACCCCTGAAGGTCTTGATACCAGACCTACATCAGATAGAATTAAAGAAACTCTTTTCAATATGATAGCCTTTGATATTCCAGACTGTTATTTTTTAGATTTATTCTCTGGAAGCGGACAGATGGGAATTGAAGCTCTTAGTCGCGGGGCAAAGAGCGCTGTTTTCGTTGAAAAGGATAAGAAAGCATTAAACTGTATTAATAAAAATATTGCGAAGGCAAAATTTCAGGACTCTTCAATGGTCTTTAGTGAAGATGTTTTTTCTGCGCTAAATAGAATTAATTGTCCTGAAGGTTTTGATTTTGTTTTTATGGATCCTCCATATAACAAGCTTATAGAAAAGCAGGTTTTAGAAGCTCTCAAAACCAAATCCTACATAAGAGATGATACAGTTATAATCGTAGAAGCTAGCCTAGAAACTGAATTTGAATACCTTTCAAATTTAGGCTACACAATTACAAAAGAAAAGGTCTATAAGACTAATAAACATTTATTTATAAAGAAGGCGTAATAATGAAAAGAGCAATTTATCCAGGAAGCTTTGACCCAATCACATTCGGACATTTGGATATTATAAATAGAGCAAGCAAATTATGCGATGAATTAATCGTAGGTGTTCTAAACAACAACCAAAAAAATCCGTTGTTTTCCGTAGACGAACGTGTTAGTATGATAAAGGAATTGACTGAAAATTTAGATAATGTCAAAGTAGAGTCTTTTGAAGGTCTTTTAGTTGATTTCGCAAAAAAGAAGGATGCTCCAGTTATTGTTAGAGGTCTTAGAGCTGTTACAGATTTTGAGAACGAAATCCAGCTGGCTCAGTCTAACAAAGTGCAGTATCCTGAGCTCGAAACGTTGTTTATGACAACATCTTTACAGTATTCTTATTTGAGTTCTACCGTTGCAAAGGAATTTGCATCATATGGGGGAGATATCAGCCTATTCGTTCCACCTCAGGTTATACCTCTTATAGAAGCCAAATTTAAAAACAAGGAGAAGTAAAATATCATGCCAAACGCAAGCAAAATAGAAGATATTATTGATGAAATTGAAGCATATATCGACGATTGTAAGCCAACTGCTTTTTCTACAAGCAAAATCATAGTTAATAGAGATGAGCTTGAATCTTTAATTCAGGAACTTAGAACTAAGACACCTGACGAAATAAAAAAATACCAGCGTATGATTGCTAATCGTGAACAGATTCTTGCAGATGCAAAGGCAAAGGCAGATGAAATCATTAGTCAGGCTCAGATTCAGACTAATGAGCTTGTTTCAGAGCATCAGATTATGCAACAGGCTTATGCTCAGGCTAATGAAGTTATTCTCATTGCCCAGAAAACTGCTCAGGAAAAAATCGATAGAGCAACAGAAGATGCCAATAATATTCGTATGGGTGCTATAGCGTATACGGATGAATTACTTGCAAATATTCAAACTATACTTGCAAATTCTATAGAAACTACCAGAAGTCGTAACGAGACTTTCCTTGCTACTATGCAGACATATCTGGACACTGTTGATGCAAATCGTGCATCACTTCTTCCAGAGTCTCTTGATGAAGAAAGTTCTAATACTTCCACTGGTGGTGATGTAAATCAGAGCTCTACGAATTCTCAGTCATCTATTCAGGCTGCGCCTACAAAGGAAGATGATGATATTCCAGCTCTGGATATACCAGATCAGTTCTTTAATAAAGAGTAATTATCTAAAATTAGGGGCATCCACAGGTTGGATGCCTTATATTATTTAAGAGGTTTATATGCAACAGTTTTTACCAGTATCAAAAGAGGATATGAAAAAAAGAGGCATAGAGCAACTGGATTTTGTCTACGTCTGTGGTGATGCCTACGTAGATCATCCATCTTTTGGAGCTGCCATTATATGTAGAATACTTGAATTACACGGATATTCTGTAGGAATTATCCCTCAGCCAGATTGGAAGGATGATAATTCTATTAATATTCTCGGCGAACCACGTCTAGGCTTTTTTGTCTCTGCAGGTAATATGGACTCTATGGTTAATCACTATAGTGTTTCAAAGCATCACAGAGAGTATGATAATTATTCTCCAGGTGGAAAGGCCGGATTACGCCCAGATTATGCAACAATCGTATATTGCAATTTGATTCGACATACATATAAAACAAAACCAATTATTATCGGAGGTATCGAGGCATCATTACGTCGTTTGGCTCACTACGATTATTGGTCAAATAAAGTTAGACGTTCTATTCTTCTAGATTCAGGTGCCGATATCATTTCCTATGGAATGGGTGAAAGATCTGTAGTAGAAATAGCGGATTGTCTTGCATCAGGAATGGATGTAAAAGACATTACCTATATTGATGGTACTGTCTACAAAACCAGAGATAAATCCTTTACTGAGGATGCAATCATTCTTCCATCATTTGAAGAAATAAAGGCAGATAAAAAAACTTATGCAAAAAGCTTCTATACTCAATACGTAAATACGGATGCATTTACGGCAAAGAAGCTAGTAGAAACCTATGATGGTGCAATGTTTGTTGTTCAGAATCCTCCTCAGAAGCCATTATCAAGACAGGAGATGGATGATGTTTATGCTATAGAATATATGCGTACCTATCACCCTATGTATGAGAAGGATGGTGGTATTCCAGCTATCAAGGAAGTAAAATTTTCCCTTATTAGTAATCGTGGATGTTTCGGCGGCTGCAATTTCTGTGCCCTGACATTCCATCAGGGAAGAATTATCCAATCTCGTAGCCAGGAATCTATAATAAACGAGGCAAAACTTATTACAAAAGATCCTGAATTCAAAGGCTATATCCATGATGTAGGTGGTCCTACAGCTAATTTCAGGAATCCTTCATGTAAAAAGCAATTAGAAAAGGGCGTATGTACTAATAGACAATGTCTATTCCCTAAAAAATGTCCTAATCTACAGGTTGATCATAAAGATTATGTTGAGCTGCTCACAAAGCTTCGTAAGCTTCCAAAGGTAAAAAAGGTTTTTGTACGTTCCGGCGTTCGTTTTGATTACGTTATGTACGACAAAGACGATACCTTCCTTAGAGACCTTTGTAAATATCACATTAGCGGACAGTTAAAGGTTGCTCCTGAGCATATCTCTAACAATGTATTAGGATACCTTGGAAAGCCCGATATTTCGGTTTATAACGCATTCTGTGATAAATACGCTAAGATTAATAAAGAGCTTGGTTTAAAGCAGTATTTGGTGCCTTATTTAATGAGTTCTCATCCAGGTTCTACCTTGGATGATGCCATAGCTCTTGCAGAATACCTAAGAGACCATCATTTATCCCCTGAGCAGGTTCAGGATTTTTATCCAACACCTAGTACAATCTCCACAACTATGTATTACACAGAGATTGATCCAAGGGATATGAAGCCTGTTTATGTATGCAAGAATCCTCACGAAAAGGCTATGCAACGTGCTCTTATTCAATACAAGAGACCTGAAAACTATGATCTTGTAAAAGAAGCACTGATAAAAGCTGGCAGAGAGGATTTAATTGGCTTTGATGAGAATTGTCTTATCCCACCTAGAAAGATTAAGGGTAAGGATTTTAAAAAGTCTGATTCCAAAAAGCAGGCTACTAACGGCAAGACAAATAATTCAAAGAAAAACACTAAGAATTCAAATCCATCAAATAAAAATAATAAATCTGCCAGAGTAAATAACTCCGGCAAACAAAGTAGGTCAAATGAAAGAACTAAGAATAGACACAGGCGATAGCAATCAGCGATTTGACAAATTTTTAAAGCGTGTACTTCCAAATGCAAGCACAAGCTTTATTTATAAAATGCTGCGCAAAAAAAATATTACTCTTAATGAAAAAAAGGCTGATGGCTCAGAAAAGCTTAATGTTGGCGATGTGATAAAAATATGGTTTTCTGACGAGACCTTCGCCAAGATGGCTGGTGTATCAGAAAGAGATGAGCTATATTATTCCATTAAGGAAATAAAACCTGATATTAATATTGTCTTTGAAGATGATGATATGATAATCATCAATAAGCCAGCAGGAGTAAAATCACAAAAGGATTCCCCATCAGATATTTCTATTAATGAAATGGCTATATCCTATATGATTGCATCAAACCAACTTTCGGAGGAAAGCTTTAAGCATTTTCATCCTAGTGTGTGTAATAGATTAGATAGAAATACATCAGGTATTGTTCTTTTTGCAAAAAATCTTCATGCGGCCCAGTCGTTAGGTCAGGCTCTTAAGGAACGTAGCTGTAAAAAGCTTTATCGTGCTGTAGTTCTCGGAAAAGTAGATTCTAAGCAGCAAATTGATGGCTTTTTATGGAAGGATGAGGCTACTAATAAGGTTACTATTTCAAAGAACGAAATCCCTGATTCTAAGCCCATCAAAACAGCTTATAATCCAATAAAAAATATTGGAGATAAATTTACATTGCTAGAGATTCATCTAATTACCGGACGAACACATCAGATTAGAGCCCATCTAGCTTCAATCGGTCATCCGATATTAGGTGATAATAAATACGGAAATACGATAATTAATAAAGAACAGAAGGTGAGAGGACAGCTTCTTCACGCATATTCAATAGAATTTGCTGATGGACGAAAGTTTGTCTGTGACTTACCAGGGGAGTTTAATGGCTACTTATAAATCAAGAGGCTTACGAGGCTCTACATTCGAAGAATTTATAAATAAAACAAATGAGGTTTATTCGGAAAACGGTTTAGCCCTCATTCAAAAGATTCCTACACCTATCACTCCAATTGATATGGATAAAAAAGGCCATATCACTCTTGCATACTTTGATCAAAAATCTACTGTAGATTATGTTGGAGCAATTCAGGGAATTCCTGTCTGTTTTGATGCAAAGGAATGCAACAAGGATACCTTCCCTTTGCAGAACATACATCAACATCAGATAGATTTTATGGGCAATTGGGAGGCTCAGGATGGATTAGCTTTCATCCTCATATTCTTTAGCGAAAGAGATTTATATTATTATCTTACTTACGAGAAGTTAAAAGGATTTTGGGATAGAATGGCAAATGGAGGTAGAAAAAGTTTTAGAATTGAAGAACTTGATGATAAGTATTTTTTCTCCACAAAGCCTAATCTATTGGTGCCTTATTTAGATATGATTAATGTAGATCTTGCCAGTAGAAAATAGATAATAAAAATAGAAATCAGACCACAATCTTTAAGATTAGGGTCTGATTTTTTTAATTGTTATAAAAGATAATGCCAAATCTATACCTTTCTTGCCAAGTTATTGTATATAACAATTTTTGCTGTTATATTATGTGACCAGTGAGTTCACAAATTCTTCACAGGTTTTCATCAATCAGTCAAATCTGTGGAACTCCATAGTGTTATATAAAGAAAGGTAGTAATTTATATGAAAAAGAATGTTGTAAAAGCTATGTCATTAGGTTTATCAGCAGTAACACTTGCTGGTTCTATAAATATGACAGCACTTGCTGATGAAATAACATCAGAAGAACAAATTGAAAATACAACTGAGAATGTCTCAGAAAATCCTACAGAAACAAATACAGAAGATGCTGCTGATGATGCATCAAAATCATTATCAGATGCAGTAAAATCAGTTGGAGAATATAATAAATCAGTTAATGAAGATAATATGGGTGTTGTAGAAGGTGATTTCACAGCATCTGAGGCTGCTAGTGAAGCAGCAAAAGAAGCAGCAGAGGCTGGTAAGAATGCATCTGTTTCTGAGGCTGTTAAGCAGGCTGAAAAAGCAGCTGATGCTGTTGCTACAGCTGAAGCTGTAAAAGTCCAGGCTGAGGAAAAAGTCGAGAACGCCCAGGATGCTTGTAATGAAGCAAAGGCTTCACTTGATAATGCCAGAGCCGAGTTGAATAAGTTATTAGCTAAGAATGGCATTAATGTGGATCATAAGGAAGATTATTCAGAAGATATGCAGGCTGCTATTGATTCGGCAAAGGCTGTTCTTAATGATGCTCAGCTTGCTTATGATTCAGCTGTTCGTGAGTTATCTGATGCTGAGGCCAGATTAAATTCTGCAGAATTAGATCTTGCTGCCAAGGAGCAGGCATGTAAGGATGCTGAGGATGCATTAGCAAATGCTAATGCTTTAAAGGCTGGTGCAGAATATGCAAAGGGTGTTTATACAACAAACTATGAGGCTGCAACTAAATTCTTAAGGGAAGCTCAGGCAAAGCAAATCGATAACGCAAATAAATTAAATAAGCTTAATGGTGAATATACTGATGCTGTTGAAGCTAATGAAAAAATCGATTTTAATGAAAATGATTTATCACAGGCAGAAATTGATTTAGGAATAGCAGAAAAGGATTTAGAAAGCGCAGAATCATTAAATAATTATGTTAATAAGATCGATGAAAGCATCAATAATTTAAGTACAGTTAGAAGTAAGGATAATAATACTAAAATTGCTGAAAAACTAATCGAGTATTATGTTTATCAGTCACTTGATAACAAGTCAGATTATAATCCGGCATTATTAAAGATGAAATCCAACTTTTCAAGCCCTGAATGGGAGCGTCACTATATTGAGGTATGGTACAATAATCAATTCCAGGGATATTTTAATTTTGAAACATTAGATAAGAATGGTAATCATGTATCTGGTGTTAATTTCTTCGGATTAGGCTCAGTTTATGAAAGAGATACTCATCAGATTTCAATTATTAAGAAAACTAGTAAGAATTCAAACAGAGGTAGCGTAGTTCTTTATGAAAAGTCTGGTTCAATCAATGGCGTAGAAAAGAGCTATACTTCTGAAAAAGAAGCAGCAAAGAATGCTTTATCAGACGCAAAAATTAAAAAGAGCAACCTTCAGACAACAGTGGCAACATTAACTCAGGCAAAATCCGATAAAGAAGCTGCTGAAAAAAAGGTACAAGATACTAAAAAAGCATATGACGAAGCAGTAAAGCAATATGGCGTAGATTCAGAAGAAGCTAAAAAGCTTGCTGTACAGATTATCTTTTCTAGTTCAGAGGCTCAAAGACTTAAGACATTGATTGCATTTTCAAATTCTACTATTGCAGTTGCTGATGAAAATATTAATAATGCAAACATAGCAATTTCAAATGCTAATGAAGCTAAGCAGGCTGCTAACGATGAATTAATGGCTGCTGTATCTAATAAGTCAGATAAGGTTTCTGCAAAAAATAGCACTTCATCAGCGCTTAACGCTGTTAAGGAAGCCTGCAAAAAGGTATCAGATATGGCAAAGAATCTTATTGGTCTTAAGGATGAAAAAGATTCTGCAGATAAGTCGCTTTCATCAATGAAGGATGACCTTAAGAAGATTATTGAAAACTTAGAAGCAACTAAAGAATCAGCAGAAATAGCAGGTAAAAATGTAGAGGCAGCTAAGAGAAGAGCCGCTGAGGCAGCAGCAAAGAACAATCATAGCTCATCACATTCTTCAAGTGTAGTCACTGTAATTGATGATAACGCAGAAGAGATGGAAACAATTGAAAACTTCACAGTTGTAACACCTGTTAAGACAGCCGCAAAGGCATCTAGAACAAACAAAGTTGCTAAGACAGCAAGTGTTTCAAATGACGTTGTTTCAATCGAAGATGAGGCTACTCCACTTGCAGGTGATACTGTAGAGAAGACTTCTAATGAGTCAAATAGAGTGGTAAATATTGGAGATGAAGAAACACCAAAGGCTGTAGCTACAAAGAAGGGATTCACTAAGACTCTCGCAGGATTATTAATCCTTCTTATTGCAATTTTAGTTGGTGGTACCACAGCATACGTTAAGAAGAAATCTTCTGACAAATAATTAAATTTATGAATATAAAAACAGGCCTTAATCTTTAATAGATTAGGTCTGTTTTTTTACGTCCTGAGGCCATTGTTGACTTCGGGGCTTTATTAAAGTATAATAACTTTAGTTCTTTATCAGACTAAAGTGTTTTTTTATAAGAGGGACAAAAATGAAAAATCTTACTTTACACACTCCAGAGGGAGTAAGAGACATATACAACAGTGAATATGAACAAAGATTAGATGTACTTTACAATCTTAGAAAGTGTTTTAAGGAATCAGGATATTCACCGATATCCACACCAACATTTGAGTATTTAGAAACATTTTCAAGAGAAGTAGGCTCTTGCAAATCAAATGAGATGTTTAAATTTTTTGATAGAGATGGAAATACACTGGTTTTAAGACCTGACATCACACCATCTATAGCAAGAGCGGCTGCTATGTATTTTTCTGATACGGATGGTCCTGTTAAGCTTTCTTACGAAGGGAATGTATTTATAAATTATCACAGCCTTCAGGGACGATTAAAAGAAAGCACACAGGCCGGTTGTGAATTTATAGGGGATAGCTCTGTAGATGCCGATGCTGAGATTCTTACAATTGTAGTAAATGCCTTAAAGAAAATTGGTCTTAAGGAGTTTGAGATTGGTGTTGGCCATATCGATGTGGTAAGAGGAATTATTGATGCTGCAAATCTATCAGAAGACAAAGAGGAAAGACTCATCGATTTAATATCAAATAAAAACTTCTTTGGGGCAAAAGAGCTTTTACAGCAGGAAGAGGTTAGCAAAAGTTTAATCGAGCTTTTTGATATTACAGGTAAAATAATGAATTCTCCAAAGGAATGGGCGCCTTACCTGGAAAAAGCTAAGAAATATAAAAAGGTTTATGATGCTTTAGAATATCTTACAAAGCTTTATGACCTATTAAATAAAAACAAAGTAATGGATTACATTTCCTTTGAACTTGGAATGATTTCCGAGTATAAATACTACACTGGAATCATCTTTACAGGCTATTCTTATGGCGTGGGAGAGCCACTTGTAAAGGGCGGAAGATATGATTCACTCCTTAGCCTTTTCGGAAAGGACTCTCCAGCAATTGGATTTGCTATTACTGTTGATCAGCTAATGTTGGCCTTAAAAAGGCTACCAATTGAAAAAGGTAACTAATGAGGTGAAAGATGGAAGATAGATACTTAACCTTCGCCCTAGGTAAAGGACGATTGGCAAAGAAAACACTGGAATTATTTGAAAGTATTGGTATCACCTGCGAAGAAATGAAGGATCCAGATACTAGAAAGCTTATTTTTACCAATGAAGAATTAAAGCTTAGATTCTTCTTAGCAAAAGGTCCTGATGTCCCAACATACGTAGAATATGGAGCTGCAGATATTGGAGTTGTGGGAGAAGATACCATATTAGAAGAAAATAGAAATATATACGAGGTTTTAGATCTTGGTTTCGGAAAATGTCGTATGTGTGTCTGTGGCCCAGCTGAGGCTGCTGATTTATTAAAGCATCACGAGCTTATTCGTGTAGCCAGCAAATATCCTCGTATTGCAAAAGAATACTTCTACAATACTAAGAATCAAACAGTAGAAATAATTAAACTTAACGGCTCAATAGAGCTTGCGCCTATTGTTGGATTATCAGAGGTTATCGTTGATATTGTAGAAACAGGTTCCACACTCAGAGAAAATGGTCTTGTGGTTTTAGAGGAAATATGTCCACTATCTGCCAGAATGGTAGTAAATCAGGTTTCTATGAAAATGGAACACGAAAGAATTACAGAACTTATCGAAAAGCTAAAGGGAGCGCTAGAAAATGAAGAAGCTTAAGCTTACAAAAAATACTATAGATAATATTTTAGAATCATTATTAAAAAGAAGTCCAAATCAGTATGCTGAATATGAAGCTACTGTATCGGATATCGTAAATACGGTTAGGAATGATGGGGATAAAGCGATATTCGCATATACGAAAAAATTTGATGGAGCAGATATTAATTCATCAAATATCGTAGTTACCAATGAAGAAATAGAAGAAGCCTATAAAATAGTACCAAAGGAGCTTGTAGAGGTTATTAGAAAAGCCCTGGTAAATATCGAAAGCTATCACGCAAAACAAAAGCAAAATAGCTGGTTTACATCAGAAGAAGGAATAATTCTTGGTCAAAAGGTAACACCTCTTGCAAAAGTTGGCGTATATGTGCCTGGCGGAAAAGCTGTATATCCATCATCAGTACTTATGAATATTATGCCTGCTAAGGTAGCTGGTGTACCAGAAATATATATGTGTACCCCTTGCAATAAAGAAGGAAAAGTAAATCCTAGTACATTAGTTGCAGCAAATGAGGCTGGTGTAAATAAAATATTTAAATGTGGTGGAGCTCAGGCCATAGCCGCAATGGCATTTGGTACTGAATCTATCCCAAAAGTTGATAAAATCGTAGGTCCTGGAAATATATTTGTAGCACTTGCTAAAAAGGCTGTGTTTGGATATGTTTCAATTGATTCCATCGCAGGCCCTTCAGAAATACTGGTTCTTGCAGATGAAACAGCAAATCCTACCTATGTAGCAGCTGATTTATTGTCTCAGGCAGAGCATGACGAACTTGCATCGGCAATACTTGTAACTACTTCTGAAAAACTTGCAGATGAGGTGGAAAAAGAAATCGAAAGATTTGTAAAGATTTTATCCCGCAAAGATATTATTCAAAAGTCCCTTGATAATTTTGGATATCTTCTTGTGGCTGATAATAAAAAAGATGCAATCGACTGCGTAAATGCCATAGCCTCAGAACACCTGGAAATCGTTACAGCAAATCCATTTGAGGATATGACATATGTAAAAAATGCCGGAGCGATTTTCCTTGGTCAATATTCATCAGAGCCGCTTGGGGATTATTTTGCAGGACCAAATCATGTGCTTCCAACAAATGGAACAGCAAGATTTTTCTCTCCATTATCGGTGGATGATTTTATAAAAAAATCAAGCATTATTTCTTATTCCAGGGAAGCTTTAGAGGCTGTTTATCCCGATATTGTTAAGTTTGCCAACAACGAGCAATTAACAGCACATGCTAACTCTATAAAAGTAAGATTTGAGGATATATAATCATAAATCAACGGCAAATATATAGAAATTCAAATACTCTTTTTGTGTAGTTTACCAACCTTTAAATAAATTCGTAATTTCGGTATAATTAAAGGCGTGGGTAATATAAATAATTAGGTGAAAAAATGTCAGAAGAACGTAGAGCAAAGGTAGCTAGAAAAACAAAAGAAACAGACATTACTATCGATTTTACCATTGATGGAAAGGGCGATTGCCAGGTAAATTCCGGCATAGGTTTTTTTGATCATATGTTAGAGGCATTTACCAGACACGGGCTTTTTAATTTATCTGCATCTATAAAAGGAGATTTGCAGGTTGACTGTCACCATACAATAGAAGATACGGGCATTGTTCTTGGTAATGCCATTAAAAAGGCCTGTGGCAGCAAGCTTGGTATCAAGCGTTATGGCAGTTTCATTCTTCCAATGGATGAAACATTAGTGCTAGTAGCAGTAGATCTTTGTAACCGTCCTTATCTTTCATTTGAAGCAGAATTTCCTACAGAAAAAATCGGTTATATGGACACTGAAATGGTTAAAGAGTTTTTCTATGCTATTTCATATTCCGCTGGAATGAATTTACACATAAAGGTTCTTACACCGGGGAATTCACATCACATGTGCGAAGCAATATTTAAAGCCTTCGCCAAGGCTTTAGATGATGCTACAACCATTGACCCAAGACTTAATGATCAGGCCATGACTACAAAGGGTTCAATATAATTCAAAGGAGCAGAACATAAAATGGAGCATAAAAATATTGTTGCCACTATATACCTTAAAGATGGTATGGCTGTAAAAAGTCCTACTGAGCTTGATAACAAGAAGGACGTTCTTGAATTAGCATCTGTTTACGATGATAGTGGTATTGATAAAATTATTTGCTATGATTTATCCACTGATGATGAAGAGCATGAAAAAAACATTCTTGCAATCAGAGAAATCAATCGAAACGTTCAAGTAAAAACAGCTGGTGGCGGAAACATAAAACGATTAGAAGATGTTAAGAAATTTCTTTATGCTGGATGTGTTGAGGTTATTCTTAATGGTTCAAAGCCAGAAACAATAGACCTTATAAAGGAAGCCAGCGCAAGATTTGGTTCTCAAAAGATGCTTGTTAGTCTTGCAACAGTAGATTTTTTATTTAAGACAAAGGATTTCCTTCAAGATAACATCCACGAGCTTTTAATAATGAATACATCCCTTTTAGAGGGATTAGAGAATATTACAAATATTCCATACATTGTTCAGGTTGATGAATACAACCTTGAAAATGTAATTAAGGTTCTTAAATCAGACCAGATTAGAGGAATCTCAGGTCAGTTTATAAACGACACTTCATTTAACATTATGCAGATGAAGAGTGACCTTTCAGATAATGGCATCAAGATGGATAATTTTGAGCCAAAGCTTAGCTGGTCAGATTTAAAGCCAAATGCTGATGGTCTTGTACCAACAGTTATTCAGGATTTCCAGACTGGCGAAGTTCTTATGATGGCTTATATGAATGAGGAATCCTTCAATACAACTATTAGAACTGGAAAAATGACATATTATTCTCGTTCTCGTCAGTCACTTTGGGTTAAAGGAGAAACCAGTGGACACTTCCAGTTTGTTAAGTCATTGACTGCTGACTGTGATTTTGATACTATTTTGGCGAAAGTTTCTCAAGTGGGAGTAGCTTGCCATACCGGTTCACCTAGCTGCTTCTTCAATGAGATAGTAAAAAAGGAGTATATTGAGCGTAATCCTCTTAAAGTTTTCGAGGATGTTTATTCAGTTATAGCCGACCGTAAGAAAAATCCAAAGGAAGGCTCCTATACAAACTACCTGTTTGATAAAGGACTGGATAAGATTCTTAAAAAAGTTGGAGAAGAAGCTACAGAAATTGTTATCGCCGCTAAAAACCCAGATTCAGAAGAGACTAAATATGAGATTTCAGATTTTCTGTATCATATGATGGTTCTTATGGTTGAAAAGGGTGTAACCTGGGAAGATATCACATCTGAGCTTGCTCAAAGATAATTTTATTATATGAAAAAACTTGCATTATCTGACGATATTTTGATGCAGATTGATAAGCCTGCACGATATATCGGCAACGAATTTAATAGTGTTAAAAAGAATCCTGCTGATGTAGACATCAGATTTGCCATGTGCTTTCCTGATGTCTATGAGGTAGGTATGTCCCACCTTGGTATTGCTATCCTTTATGATATGCTGAACAAGCGTGAGGATACATATTGTGAAAGGGTATATTCGCCATGGCCAGATTTACATAATCTGATGAAGAAGCGTAATATACCTCTTTTTGCGTTGGAATCTCAGGATGCCATTAAGGATTTTGACTTTATTGGTATGACACTTCAGTATGAAATGTGTTACACCAATATCCTTCAGATTCTTGATTTAGCAGGCGTTGCCTTAGAATCTAAGGATAGAAATAATGATGATCCTATCGTTATTGTTGGTGGACCTTGTGCTACAAACCCGGAGCCTATCGCAGATTTTGTTGATTTAGTTTATGTAGGAGAGGGTGAGACCAGCTATCCACTTCTTCTTGATTTATATAAGGAACACAAGGCAAAGGGCTTCGACCGTCAGTCTTTCCTTAGAGCTGCAGCTAAGATTCCTGGAATTTATGTACCTGCCTTCTATCAGGTTACATACAAAGAATCAGATGGAACAATCGAAAGCTTCAAGCCTATTTATGATGATGTTCCAGCTGTAATTGATCGTCAGGTTGTTAAGGATATGGATTCTTCCAGCTATCCTACAAAGATGCTTATACCATTTGTACGCGCTATTCAGGACCGTGTAGTTCTTGAGATTCAGCGTGGTTGTATCAGAGGCTGCCGTTTCTGTCAGGCTGGTATGATTTACAGACCTAATCGCGAAAAGTCTGTAGATATTCTGAAGGAACAGGCTAAGGAGCTTCTTGCTTCAACAGGACATGAGGAGATTTCCCTTAGTTCCCTTTCATCAAGTGATTATCATGCACTTGGGGAGCTTATGGATTTCCTTATAGATGATTGTTTATCTGAAGGTGTTAATGTTTCATTACCATCTCTTCGAATTGACGCCTTTTCTCTTGATGTTATGTCAAAGGTTCAGGATGTTAGAAAATCCAGCATTACATTTGCTCCAGAGGCCGGTTCTCAGCGTATGCGTAATGTAATAAATAAAGGACTTACAGTTGAAGATATTATTGGCGGTGCAACTCTTGCTTTTAAGGGTGGCTGGAATAAAGTTAAATTTTATTTTATGCTTGGTCTTCCTACAGAAACAGATGAAGATATGAAGGCTATTCCACAGCTAGCAAATGAAGTGGCCGCTGCATATTATGATACAGTTCCAAAGGAACAGCGTCAGGGCCGTTGTCAGATTACTATATCTACATCATTCTTTGTTCCAAAGCCATTTACACCATTCCAGTGGGCACCTATGTACGAGGCGGGAGAGTATCTTCGTCGTGCAAAGGTAGTTAATGATGAAATGAAGGCTCAGCTGAATCAAAAATCTCTTAAGTATAACTGGCATCACTCAGATGTAACGGTACTTGAGGGTGTATTTGCTCGTGGTGACAGACGCCTTTGCCCTGCGATTCTTGATGCTTACAAGAGCGGCTGCTTCTTTGATGCCTGGGGTGAGTACTTTGATTTTGATAAATGGCTTGCTGCATTTGAAAAGAACAATATTTCTATAGATTATTATGCATATCGCCAGCGTGATTTAGATGAGATTCTACCTTGGGATTTCATTAATTGTCACGTTACAAAGGATTTCCTTAAGAGAGAATGGAATAACGCCATGAACGCTAAGGTTACTCCTAACTGTAAAATGAACTGCAATGGATGTGGTGCAGGAATTATTGGATCGGGGGTATGTCATAATGCGCGTTAGAATTAGATTTGAGAAAACAGGAATTATGAGATACGTAGGTCATTTGGACCTTATGCGTTTTTTCCAAAAGGCTGTTAAGCGTTCTCAGCTTCCTATCAGATATTCAGAAGGATTTAATCCTCATCAGATAATGTCTTTTGCAGCACCACTTGGGGTAGGACTTACTTCAATCGGTGAGTATATGGACATCGACATTAAAGAAGAGGTTGATGCCGCTGCTTCCATTAAGGCATTAAATGACAATATGGTTGAGGGATTAGCTATCACCAGCTTTAAATATCTTCCTGATACAGCTGAAAAATGTATGTCTGCAGTTACTGCAGCAAGCTATGTTGTCACTTATAAGGATTCAAAGGATGATGCCTGTTATATTGATAATATCTGTGATTTAAAGGTAAAATTCTTTGATGAAGCTCACTCTATAAACATTGTTAAAAAGACAAAAAAGGGTGAACGAGAACTGGATTTAAAACCACTTATTTATCGTTTCAACATCGAAATAAAAGATGGTGTTCCTGTTTATGACCTTCTTCTTTCAAGTGGAAGTACAGATAATATTAAGCCAGAATTAGTGATTAAGGCTTTCCATGAATTCATAGGACTACCTGAATTTGATGATCTTTCGCTTGATATCAGAAGAATCGACATGTTTACTGGCGAACCAGATTCCTTAATTTCTCTAGGAGATATTGGAAATGAGCATTAAAAAATGCGTAATTACAAAAGGAATATACAATGATAAGGAGCTTCGGCTCCTTGTTTCTTTTGACGAAGACGATAAGCCGATTGATTTGATAAATCTTGATATTACAAAAATTGGCATACATTGTGAAGCCACTGTAGAAAAGGTTTTAAGTGATATAGATGCTTGTATTCTAAATCTGTCTACTGGGGATAAAGGTTTTATAGAAATCAAAAAGCTCTCCCCTGAGAATTATCTGGAGAGATGTTCATTAAAAAAGAAAGTATGTCAGGGCGATAGATTTTACGTAAAAATCACTCAGGATAAGAAGAATACAAAACCATATTCATGCTCATTTTTAAAGATTGAGGATTATAAAAATGATAACACTAGCTATATCAATTACTATATTGAAACATATTGCGATGAAGCTGTTCAAATAATTACAGATTTAGAGGAATACAAATCTCCTAATTTGAACATTAGATTTTATAATGATGATTCTTTATCTCTTTGGAATTTGTACAGCTTTAATTCAATCTTAGACAAGGCTACTTCGAAAATTGTACATCTTAAAAGTGGCGCAAATCTTTTAATAGAAAAGACAGAAGCTATGACTATAGTAGATGTCAATTCTTCAAAAAATTATGGGAAGACAGATTTTTATAAAATAAATGAAGAGGCCATAGTTGAGCTCATAAGACAGCTTAGGCTAAGAGCAATCTCAGGTATAATTCTTGTAGATTTATTAAAGGTTTCTACTGAAGAGCAGAATGCTTTAATAAACGAAATTAAAAAGGCAAGCAAGAATGACATTTCACAAATCAATGTACATGGTTTCTCAAATCTTGGCCTACTAGAACTAACAAGAAGCAGAAATCTTGCACCATTTACAATATAAATTGTTGGAGAATAATTAATATGAAAACTCAAAATAAGTGGCAGCGTATTGCAATTATTATAATTGCAATTATGATAGGTGTCGGTGTACCAGAATACTTAAATAGCCAGAATATTACCGATCTAAACATTAGTGATTCTTATAATCAGGAGAGCAAATTGGACAAGGTAAAATTTGTAAGAACTGTAGATGGCGATACAATTATTGTTACAGATGAAAATGGTGAAGATAAAAGAGTCAGAATGATTGGTATTGATACACCAGAGTCTGTAGCGGCTGAGGAAGAACGTAATAACGAATATGGTGTAATGGCTTCTGATTACACCAAAAAACTCTTAGAGGACTCAGGTACACTTTATTTAGAGTATGATATTGATGCAGATGATCAGTATGACAGAATTTTAGCCTATGTTTGGCTTGATGATGTAGACGATACATTTGATGAAGAAAACATAGAAAATTCAATGGTTAATGCTATAATCGTTAAGAATGGGTACGGTGTGGCGAAAAGATATGAGCCCACTGTTTCTCATGATGACAGCTTACAAGCCCTAATGAAAAATGCTATGGATAATGAAACTGGGCTATGGAAGTATAAAGGTTTCCGTGAGTTATGGGATAAATAGCTTATCTGCGGGGGTGCAGCTATGGAACTTAATGAAATCATACAGGTTGTAGAGAAAAAGGCAGAGGAAATTGCTGAAGAGGAAATTGTAAAATATATTAAAGATTTTCCTGAAATTACACTTACCGATGAAGCAAAGGATTCTGTCCGTGTTCGTTCGACTTCTCAGCTTACCTTACAGCTGAGCAAATTCAGATTTCATAAGGATATGGATTTGGATGAGCAGTTTAATAGTTGGTTCGAGCAGAGTGAAGAGGATGATTTAAGGCGTACCTGTAGATATTGTCTAGAGGATGAAGCAAAGAAGATTAGAGCAGCTAACAATAAGAATTTGAGTTCGCTGGATGTATATCTGAAAAAGCATCTTGGTGATGCCCATCAGGTTGATTAGATACCATATAAATTTTCTAAGTTTTATGAACAATTTAGATTGACGTAGTGAAAATCCTGTGTTAATATACTTGAGTATGCCGCTCAGTGTGGTTATTTAAGCGTGTTTCATTCCGAGACACCACCGAAACTGGCGAGTAATGATAAAAAGGAGGAACAAACCATGTACGCAATTATTGCAACAGGTGGTAAGCAGTACAAAGTCTCTGAAGGCGATATCATTACCATTGAAAAGCTTGGCGTTGAAGCTGGTGAGAAGGTTACTTTTGATCAGGTTCTTGCTGTTAGCGATAAGGAGCTTAAGGTTGGTGCACCTACAGTAGCAGGCGCAACAGTTGAGGCTTCTGTTGTTAAGGAAGGCAGAGGTAAGAAGGTAATCGTTTACAAGTACAAGAGAAAAACAGGTTACCATAATAAGAACGGCCACAGACAGGCTTTCACACAGGTTAAGATCGAAAAGATTAACGGCTAATTATGATTAGCGTAGTAATTACCAAACATAATAACAAATATTCTAAGGTTTTTCTTGATGGTCACGCTGGATATGCTGATCACGGTCAGGATATTGTATGCGCTGCAGTATCAGTTCTTGTTATTAATACTTTCAATAGTATCGAACAGTTCACTGATGATGCTTTTTCAAGTGAAGCTGCTGAGGATGGTGGTTATTTAGCCATGTCATTCCCAGAGGATATATCCGATAAGTCAAAGCTTTTGCTTGACTCTATGATATTAGGTTTGGACGAAATTCAAAAACAATACGGTGATGAATATATTTCATTACAATACAAGGAGGTGTAAGACATGTTACAGATGAACCTTCAGTTCTTCGCTCATAAAAAGGGTGTAGGCTCTACAAAGAACGGTAGAGATTCAGAGTCTAAGAGATTAGGCGCTAAGAGAGCAGACGGTCAGTTCGTTAAGGCTGGCAATATTCTTTAC
>JAEEGF012031488.1_pt1 | contig 28169 bp, 31 predicted proteins | sample 9134171 | NCBI WGS metagenome assembly JAEEGF01 (sample SAMN16246542, study PRJNA631951) | gut metagenome | biome: gut microbiome; feature: rumen; material: AP-attached | host: Bos | place: Iran: Karaj | collected 2018-10 | reverse complement strand
CTCATGAAGCTGTCCACAACTGAAGACGGAAAGCCAACTGTTTTTAACTACATAGCCACAGTTTATGTGGATATTATCAGAGGAACCCCCAGTGTTCTTCAGCTTCTTATCATGTGGTTCATTATCATGGCTTCATCCAATAATGGTATCCTGGTGGCATCTCTTTCCTTCGGAATCAACTCCGGAGCCTATGTGTCTGAGATTGTCAGAGGCGGAATCCTTGCGGTTGACAAGGGACAGATGGAAGCAGGAAGAAGTCTTGGTCTTTCCAAGGCAAAGACTCTTCGCTACATTGTTCTTCCACAGGCCATCAAGAATGTCATCCCACCCCTTGGTAACGAGTTCATTACTCTTATCAAGGAAACTGCCATTGTGGGATATGTCAGCCTTGCGGATCTTACCCGTGTAGCCAATCAGATTGCCTCAAGAACCTATGATGCTTTCATGCCCCTCATCGGTGCTGCAGTCATTTATTTTATAATCATCAAGATACTTACTATTTTGCTAAACGAGCTGGAAAGGAGGATGCGTAAGAGTGATAGACGTTAAGAATCTGCATAAAGAATTTAAAGATCCTGACGGAACTGTGACTCAGGTCCTCTCCGGCATCAATTACAAAGTTGAAAAGGGTGAAAAGATTGTTATTGTTGGACCTTCCGGCTCCGGAAAAAGCACGTTCCTTCGATGCTTAAATCTTTTGGAGCGCCCCACTTCCGGTCAGATCTTTTTTGACGGCGAAGACATCACTGCGCCAAAGGTCAACATCAATCAGGTAAGAGCCCGCATGGGAATGGTGTTCCAGAACTTCAATCTCTTCAACAACCTTACTGTTATGAATAACATCATCCTGGCTCCCGTTAAACTGGTAATCATGAGCGAGCAGGATGCCAGAGAGAAAGCGACGATGCTTCTTAACAGAGTCAATCTCCTGGACAAGGCAAACGTATATCCGGCTTCACTCTCAGGTGGACAGAAGCAGCGAATCGCCATTGTCAGGTCCCTTTGCATGAACCCGGAAGTGATGCTCTTTGACGAGCCCACTTCTGCGCTCGATCCTGAGATGGTCGGCGAAGTTCTCGATGTTATGAAGCAGCTGGCTGAAGAGATGATGACTATGGTTGTGGTAACCCACGAGATGGGCTTTGCGCGTGAAGTTGCGACGAAAGTTCTTTTCATGGATGAGGGAAATATACTGGAAGAAAACACTCCTAAAGAATTCTTTGAGAATCCCCAGAGTAAGAGGCTTCAGGATTTCCTGTCCAAGGTACTGTAAAAAAGTCACTGCTGTTTCCCAAAAGGAGAGACGGCAATAACTGATAAAACGTGGCTGTTGTTACAGTTGGTGCGCGGCCACGGCTGAAATGTTGACTTATAAAAGTTTACGGGCGCCTTTTACAGCGCCCGTATTTTTAGTCACAAGCGCTGCTTCTGTTGGTGTTTGTGCTTTTTTGTAATTGATTGAAGTTCACAATTTATCGGGACTCTAGAATTGCTGTGATAGTAAGTTTTCTTAATCCACAGGCTTCTTTAAATTGCATGTGTTTTGCGTATATGCTTGCTTTTCGTAATTGGTTGAGATTCTTGAACGATTGTGATAGTCTGTTTTTTGTAATCTGCATGCGTCTTTTTTGAATTGTATGTGTTCTGCATTACCGCGCATCATTCTGATGCGTTGAATTTCCATTATCTGACCGAAAACGGTGACATAGAGCCATATATGTGCCACTTGTTTTTCTATGTACGTGCCATGATGCGGCATTTTGTGTTGTGCTTTGCATTAAGCATTTTGGCTGACGAGCTGCTTGATTTGTTGTTTGTGACTGTGTGTTGCACAAGGCGATATACCTAAACTGACGTGGATTATCGCTTTAGGTATACACATTAAGAAAAAAGGGGATTACTTTCAAAAATATACCTAAGAAGATGAAAGCGGCATTCATTAGGTATTCATATTGGCTGAACGAGGGGGCAATGTTCCGAAGTGTATACCTAAACGATGTAAGAATTTCTGTATTAGGTATACATATAGCGCATAGAAGGCTGTAGCATTTGAAAAAGTATACCTAAGAATAACCACAATGTTTGCATTAGGTATATGGACGCAGAAAAGAGCTAGTAAAACTTGAAAATGTATACCTAAGAAACGTGGTGAAGTTGGCATTAGGTATATTTTCAAATTCGTACATGAAATAAATTGAAAAAGAAAGGAATCAAAATGAATGAATAGTATTTTTACAATCATAAACAATCGCCTTGAATTGTTACAGAGAGCAATAAAGCAGGCTGAGAAAGATGAAACTGCATTTCCGAATGGACGACTTCGAATTACCAGGACTACTCGACAAATCAGATATTATAATGTAGTTGATTCAGGTGATACTACAGGACAGTACCTTTCAAAGAGTAAAGCGAAAATAATCAAACAACTCGCTCAGAAAGATTACAACAAGCAGTTCCTGAAAGCTGCAAGGGCCGAGCAGAAGAAACTCGAAAACTTCCTGAACCAGTATCGGAAACAGCAGGCAGAAACTACATTTGAAGGGTTATCTGATGAACGAAAAGCGCTTGTTTTACCTTATATATTACCTGATGACATGTATGCAAGAGCATGGCAGTCCAGGCCGTTCAGACCAAGCTCATACAAGCCTGAGAAAAAGATATATGACACACGCAGGGGTGAGAAAGTCAGATCCAAATCCGAGGCTATTATTGCAGACATGCTCCTTGAGCTTGGAATTCCATATCGCTATGAGTATCCTGTGAAAATGCATGATGGAACCATAAGGTATCCTGATTTTACTCTGCTGAAAGTGAAAACAAGAGAAATCATTTTCTTTGAGCACTTTGGACGATTGAGTGAGGAAGACTATAGAAAAGAAACTATAGAGAAAATGGACATTTACAGAGCAAGCGGAATTTATCCCGGGAAAAATTTGATGTTTTCGTATGAAACAGAAGAAAACCCGTTGGATATCAATGGCATAAGAAAGATGCTGGTAGAAGCGTTTTTGTCATGAGGTAAGTCAGCCTTAGTCAAATAGCAGCTCAGCAGCGAAGAGCATAACGGCCAGGCAGATGATCTGTCATGATGAGTATGAATGGATATATGAAAAGAACCGATAACATAACCGCGTCACCACAGGCACATTTAGCGTTATAATGTATAGAAAGACAGATGGCGAGGACGGTGTTATGGGACCAAAATAAAAATGGACCGACAACCCTTCTCCCGGGACCAAAAGAGGAATATATGACTGAGATTGAACGATTAAAAGAGATTGTGGAAAAACTGAGAAGTGAAGACGGCTGCGCCTGGGACAAGGTTCAGACGCATAACAGCCTGAAGCCGGGATGTATAGAAGAAGCTGCTGAGGTGATCGGCGGGATCAATATCCTCGACAGGACAGGAGATCCGACTAACCTGAAGGAGGAGCTTGGAGATCTTCTTCTGCAGATAATGTTTCACTCTGTAATGGCAGAGGAAGAGGGGCTTTTCACATTTGAAGATGTCGCCAAGACCATTTCAGACAAGATGATCCGCAGGCATCCTCACGTTTTCGGGGACATGAAATATGCTTCGGAGGAGGAACTGCATGCTGCCTGGGCTGAGATTAAGAAAAAAGAAAAGGCCGGCAGGGAATGGGAAGCGGAATACCTCGAAGAAGCCATGAACGAGTCTGCAGAACTGATAGACAGAGCGAAGGTAAGAAAAGGTTTCAAAAATGGCTAATGAAAACGGAGTCTGGATCATGTACGGCGTTGACTGGGATGACCCTGAATGCCTGCATTCGGTCCGGGATGCAGTAAACTACATAAACGAAGTGGGATTCCTTCCCCTTTTCAAAAATGATATTCCGGGATTTTCACTCGAGGAGCGCACTGTCCCCGGATACTGGTGGTGCGGTGATCCTGAGGTTGATCCCTGGGAATGGCGTGAGATCATTGCAAGGAGCGGCGAAATAGCTTACGGCAAGTTCTTTGAAAAGAAAGCCGGCTTCATATCTGCGAAGTGGCTGCCGTATTTTGCCAACTACAGGAGAGATGGCTATGATTTCGATGCCCTCTGGGATGACGAGAAAGCATCCAGGCGCCAGAAGAAGATCATGGACTGTTTTGAGATTGAGGACGAGTTGTATTCCAACGACCTCAAGCAGAAGGCAGGTTTTGGAAAGGGCGGCGAGAAGGGCTTTGATGGGACGGTCACTGACCTGCAGATGAAGAGCTACCTCTGCGTAAAGGATTTCAGGCAGCGCAAAAACAAGAAGGGTGAGTTCTATGGCTGGCCCATTGCTGTCTACTCCAAGCCGGAGGCTTTGTGGGGGTATGACCATGTGACGTCAAGATACAGCGAGTCACCTGCAGAATCACGCGAAGCAATTGCAAAGCACATGAAGGATCTTTATCCTATAGCGACAGCAGATCAGATAAAAAGATTGATTGGCAGATGATGGTCCTGGGGGACCAAAACAAAAAGGAGAGAAGGTCAGGAGTATGGACACTTCCAGAAAAACGATAAATGTCGTAGCGGCACTGATAAAAGACGGAGACAGAGTCTTTGCGACCGCAAGGGGATACGGCGATTATAAGGGCTGGTGGGAATTTCCGGGTGGCAAGGTCGAGCCGGGAGAAAGCCCCGAAGATGCTCTGAAGCGAGAGATCAAAGAAGAGCTTGATTCAGAGATCAGCGTCGATGAATATATTACCACGATCGAATATGACTATCCTAAATTCCATCTGTCAATGCGCTGTTACTGGTGCAGCCTCATATCCGGCGACCTGGTATTAAAAGAGGCAGAGGACGCCAGGTGGCTTGATGCAAAGAGCATTGATTCTGTAAAGTGGCTTCCGGCAGACATCACTTTGATAGATGAGATAAAGAGAAGAATTTAAGCAAAAGAGCTATCAGCGAAGACAGCAGGAATAAGACTGACAACGAGGTCAGAGATAATAAATCCAGAAAGAAATGAGGGGCAAGGATGAAGATATCGACATATGCCCGGCGCATTATCCTTTGCATGGTACTGTGCCTGGCGCTTTCAGCGTGTGGAGCCGCAGGGCAGGGCAGCAGCGGCGATAATTCCGCCGAGGGAAACAAGAGCGGCGCTTCCCGGACTGCGACCGGAGAAAACATACCCGAATACACAACTTTTGAGGAGCTGAACGGCAAGACCATATCTATGCTCACAGGAGCTCCCTTTGAGGAACTGGTTCTGTCAAAAGTATCGGACGTAAAAGAGTTCACGTACTTTGCGGCGATGCCTGACATGACAATGGCTGTCAAGGCAGGCAAGAGTGATGCGTGCCTTACCAACAATGGAATCGGAGCGCTGTCGGTACACAGGGATACGGGACTGGCTCTTTTCCCTGAGCCCTTAAAGGAAGCTTCCTTCGGCATTGCATTTACAAAGGGAGACAAAGATTTTCCGAAGTGGCAGGCAGCATACGACTCAATCCCGAAAGAGACCCTTGACGAGCTTTGGGCGAAGTGGACAGGAGCGGATGAGAGCATAAAGGTCATGCCGGCTCAGGACTGGCCCGGAAACGCAGGAACCATCAGGGTGGCTGCAACCGATACTCTGGAACCTATGAGCTATGCGGGAGAAGGCGGAGCCATCATGGGCTTTGACGCCGAGGTAATCCTTCTTATGGCAAAAGAGCTCGATGTTCGCGTTGAGTTTACCGGAATGGAATTTGCAGCGGCGCTTACCTCAGTTCAGTCCGGTAAAGCAGATATGGCATGCGGATCCATCATTATCACCGACGAGCGCAGTGAAGTCATGGACTTTGTTGAATATTGGCCTGCAGCTTTTGTAATGGTTGTAAGGGCGAAGGATAGCGGAGGTGCATCAGGAAGCGGAGCAGTCATCACTTCGGTTGCACAGCTCAATGACCCGTCGATGAAAGTTGGAGTGGGCATGGGAACAGCCGACGAGGCACAGGTAAAGAAAGCGCTGCCTGGTGCAACGCTCGTATACATAAACGGAACTGAATTTATAAACTCGGTGCAGTCGGGAAAGGTAGATGCCTATTGCGGCGACGAAAAGATGCTGAGAACCACAATTGAAAGTGGAGTTGAAGGAATCCGTCTTCTTGATGAGACCATAGGAGAGGAAATACCTATTGCCGTCGGAATATCAGAAAAGGCCAAAATCCCTGACCTTGTGGATAAGGTAAACGCCTTTTTGGATGAGGTCGAAAGTGATGGTACGCTGGATGATATGTATAAGCGCTGGCTTGTGGATGAAAGTGAGACTATGCCGGAGATTCCGGTCAGCAGCTCGCCTGATTATCATCTGATAGTTGGAACATCGGGAATTGCGCGTCCCTATACTTATTACGCAGGGACAGAACTGAATGGATTTGATATAGAGCTTGCAAAACGCTTTGCTGCATGGCTCAATGCTGACCTTGAGTTCAAGGTTTACGACTATGGTGCGATAGTCATGGCCTGCAAGAGCGGCGATGTTGACTGCGCTATGGCCAATCTCAATGTCACTGAAGAGCGCAAGGAAGCTATGCTGTTCTCAAGGCCTTTAATGACTAACAGAGTGGGCGTGATCGTAAAGGAAAAGAACGTGGAAGCTGTCGATGAGAGTTTCTTTTCAAGTGTTAAGGAGAGTTTTGAAAAGACCTTTATCAGGGAGAACCGCTGGAAACTCTTTGTTGCGGGAATCAGAACGACACTTCTCATAACTGTACTGGCTATCATATTTGGCACGATACTTGGCTTTGCGGTATTTATGGCATGCAGGAACGGCAATCCTGCAGCGAATCTCATCACCAGATTTTGCGTGTGGCTTGTTCAGGGAACGCCGATGGTAGTTCTTTTGATGATCCTGTACTACATCATCTTTGAGAAGGTGGAAATAAGCGGAGAGATCGTCGCGATAATAGGCTTTACGCTGATCTTCGGAGCGGCGGTTTTCGGTATGCTGAAAGTTGGCGTAGGAGCAGTTGACAAAGGCCAGATGGAAGGCGCACTGGCTCTTGGTTACAGCAACAGCATGGCGTTTTTCCGCGTTATCCTTCCGCAGGCAATACCGCATATCCTGCCGGTATACCAGGGCGAGATAGTAGCTCTTTTGAAAGCAACGGCAGTTGTGGGTTACGTCGCTGTCCAGGACCTGACCCGTATGGGCGACCTCATCAGGGCCAGGACCTATGATGCGTTCTTCCCGCTGATCGCAGTGGCTGTTGTCTACTTTATTCTGGCAGCAATCCTGACGGGAATCTTAAAGAGAATAACGATAAACTTCAATTACAAACAGCGCACAAAAGAAACTATTCTGAAGGGGGTAAAGACTGATGATCGAGCTTAAATCACTCAGAAAAGAATTTGATAATGTCACGCCCCTTAAGGATGTGAGTGCGGTCATAAATGACGGTGATATAGTCTCCGTGATCGGTCCCTCCGGCATGGGCAAGTCGACGCTGCTTCGCTGCATCAACATGCTTGAGACGCCGACCTCCGGGCAGATACTAGTAAACGGAGAGGACATCACAAAGCCCGGCTGCGACCTTGGAAAAGTCAGACAGAAGATGGGCATGGTGTTCCAGTCCTTCAACCTGTTCGGACATCTGACGGTCATTGAGAACATCATGATGCCGCAGACAGATCTTTTGGGCAGATCCAGACAGGAAGCCTACGATGAAGGCATGCGCCTTCTGCAGATCGTGGGACTTGTTGAAAAGGCCTTTAACTATCCCGATGAGATGTCGGGCGGCCAGAAACAGCGCGTGGCCATAGCAAGGACACTGGCCATGGATCCGGATACGATACTACTGGATGAACCCACCAGCGCCCTGGATCCCACCATGGTAGGCGAGGTTCAGGCGGTAATAAGCGAGCTGGCCAAAATGGGCAAGACCATGATGATCGTGACCCATGAGATGAGCTTTGCCCGCTCGATAGCAAACAGAGTTTTCTACATGGATGAGGGCGGCATCTACGAGGAAGGAACCCCGGAGCAGATCTTTGACCATCCGGAAAAGGAGAAGACAAGACGCTTTATCCGCAAGCTCAAGGTACTGGAGTTTGAGATCAGGGAAAAGAGCTTTGACTTCATCGGGGTGCAGACGGAGATTGAGAACTACTGCAGAAAGAACCTTGTTCCCTACAGGATGATGAATCATATCAATCTGGCTTTTGAAGAAATGATCCAGCAGATACTCATACCCAACATGCATGTGCCTGATACTCTGCGCACCATCGAATATTCTGACGAGACGCAGAAAGCTCTTTTCACTGTGGACTATGGCGGAGAGCGGTTTGATCCCACGCAGGATGCGGATGCCCTTTCCTTGTCAGTGCTAAAGAGTGCTGTATCGGATATCGGATATGAGTGGATCGGTGAAAAAGACAGGAAAAACCACCTGACAATGACCATGCTTTCATAAAATGAGCCTGGGGGACGGGGTTAGCGGATCATTTTTCGGCAATTGGTTTACTGAACCACAGGTTTAGCGACAAGAACTCATGGGAAAGTTATAATCAAACTTGTCAAATGCGAAGTACGTGAAAAAATGGAGGGAAATGCTATGACAAAGATGACATCAGCCAGTGCAAATAAGTTATTGAGAAGACTTAACGACGATAAGGAATTTTACCTGAGCAGGGAACGTGAAGGCCAGATGTATGTGGCAGCTGTTGACGAGGAGCCTGTGATTCCGGAATACGATTATTCGGATGTATCAGCCAGGGTCGCAGAAATAGATGAAAAGATCGTAAAGATCAAGCATGCGATCAATTTAATAAATGTAACCAGCACTGTTAAGGTAGGAGATGTCGATATGACAATCGATTCTCTGCTTGTCAGGATGGCTCAGCTGAACAAGAGAAAGTGCACTCTTGATTCGATGCGCAAACGTCAGGCAAAGACAAGAGTAAGTTCAGGGTTCTTCGGTACCAGGAAGACTGCGCCTGAGTTCCAGTACATCAACTACGATCTTGATGCTGTGAACAAGGATTATGAACGTATTGATGCAGAGATCACTGCCATGCAGATAGCTCTCGATAAGTTCAACCAGACGTTTGAATTTGAGGTAGAGGTGTAAAGCCTTTTCCCGTGCAGCAGGTGTTTTTTTTTTAGACAACCGGATGTTTAGTTATTTGAAAAAGTTCAATGTTGCTGTTATTGATTATGTGTTATTGACGTATTGCAGAAATGTTCAATGTTGCGGCTACTGATCATAGATCAACTACTTTTTTACACCTGTCTGCAGAAAACTTGTACCAACGGTACACGGGGCATGGAAGTTCGGTTTCACATGCCCTTTTTTTATGTCAAAAAAGTGCTGTATTTTTATTCAAAATTTTGCCCGTTTAATTTGTTGTTCGTATCAATATATCGAGAGAGCAAAATGCTAATGCGATATGAGAAAAAACGGCAGTCCTGGACAATGAAGGAAATCGGGGACCGCAATTGAAAAGAAAGATAAACGATAAATGAATATCACGAGGAGGAAATAACAATGAGAAGGATGAATAAAATTACAGCAGCTATAGCATGTGTGGCAACGATCGGATTGGTAGTAACAGGATGCGGTTCAGCAGCGCCGGTAGTTGAAGAAGAGAAGATCGACAACGAGATGGCAATTGCAGAATCAGAGGCACAGAATGTAGTTGCCACCGAAGAAATAGCAGAAGATGCAGCACCTACAGCAGAGAAGCCGATGGTTGGCGGATGGGCGCTTGTTACAGACAATACGCCCGGCATGATGAGTGAGGATGACAGTGCACGTATCAATGCAGTGCTCAAGTTCCAGGGTGGTGATTTCGACGTGCTCGGACTTGTAGCAACGCAAGTCGTTTCCGGTGCGAATTATATGTACCTTGTATATGGGACAGATGCAGGCAGCACAACACCCGGTTACTATTTCATTACAGTCTATGAAGACACAAATGGAAATGATTCCATCATCGGAGTTACACCGATCGACCTGACCGCAATCCAGACAGGAACACCTCTTGGCGAAGGCGCAACAGGCGCATGGGCAGTTAAGGGAACCGGAAAGCCCGGAATGCTTCCTGACCAGGATGCGCAGGCTTCCTTCGATGCGATCAACACGGGCGATGTAATGTACAATCCCGTTGCACTTCTTGGAACACAGGTTGTATCCGGAACAAATTACAAGGCTCTTTGCAGAGGTAACGACCAGAACCTCTATGTAGTGACCTGGTACAAGGACCTGCAGGGCAACTCAAGTCTCACATCCGCAGAGTGCGTAAACATCGGCGCATATTCAGGAATGTAAAATGAACCATAAAAAATGAGAACTCCCATATCAAAGTGTAAGAACAACCCCCGGACACCCCCGGATAATAATGAGGTTACGAAAAGAAACTTTGGTTACGTTTCGTAACCTCTTCTGTTGCACAAAAGAAATGTGATCCATATAATGAGCACATCAGAGTCGACACTGATCAGGAGCAGAGGAAATGGACAAGACAGATGAGAAGATCTTAAAACTGATAAAGGGAAACGCCCGAATGACCTACCAGGAAATCGGTGATGCAATTGGCATGTCGCGTGTTGCCGCCAAAAAGAGGGTTGATAAGCTTGAAAAAGCCGGGATCATCCGTGGCTACAACACCTATATCATGCGCGATAGTGAGATAACGATGCTGATTGATATCATCACAACTCCGGAAGGATTTGACAGGGTACTTGATTACATCGGGACAAAAACTACATATGTCAGACAGATCTTTACGACCCATAAGGAGAATCACATTCACCTTGTTGCGGTTTCTGAATATGCCCTGGCCCTCAAAGATTTGGTAACGATGATCAACAGGGACGGCGGAGACGATATACTGGAGATCCACTGCCGCCAGGTACGGGAGGTCATCAAGGACGTATATGGAGGAATCAGATATGAGCACAGACCAGAGTCAGACACTATCACAGATAATTGAACAGGTAACAGGAGACAGGATACACGAAAAGAGAGGCGGGAAGTTCTTTTTCAAGTTCTACTTAAATTCCCGAATGAGCGAGACACCAATAGAGACGCTGGACCTTAGCGTAAGAGCATACAACAGCCTGAAAAGAGCCGGATTCGGAACCATCGGTGATCTGGCAGAGGCAATAGCCTCGGGCACAGACATAAGCAAGATCAGGAACTGCGGCGCCAAGAGCTGCAGGGAGATTATGGAAAGGCTCTTTTTATATCAGTACAGCTGCATTCCGCAGGACAAGAAGACAAGCTATATATTGGAAGTTGTGCAGATGAACGCTGAAAGGCGATAAAAAAGAGTATGTACATATTTTTGCGCACGATCAGGAGTATCATGAAATCAGAAAGAGCCGAAGAGACATTGAAATGTGCGAAAGGAGGCGGCTGAATGAACTTCTATCATGCGCTTATAAAATATGATCCCGTAGAATACCCTTTTCAGGACGGAGACCGCAGACTGGCATATCAGCCATCCAGTAACGAAGAAAAATCCGACAGTATCAGAAACGTGTCGGTTATGAATAGCAATCTTGGAATCGGGTGCGGCCCCAATAAGGCTGCATCCATATTTGTCTCTGTTGTTAAGCCGGACAGCATGAACGTATCTTTTGCAGTTGATATGGAAAAGACATCTGTCAGGGGTGTCACAAAATACCTGCTGGATTATATTGACAAGCACTTTGATGTCACAAATATCAAGATGCCGGTCCTGACCGAGCTTAGTGTAAAAGAGTTTTGCAGCCACCTGAATATGGCTGCGCGAAACAACCTTATCGACAGTGGTTTTGAGATCATGTGCGAACTCGGACTCAATTACTTAAGCAGCGATGAGTACAAAATCCGTGAAGAGATGCTGGAGGAAAAGAGACTGTCGCTTTCCAAAGCCAAGGACAAAGCTGCAGAAATACTGGCGGACAAATCGCTTCTTGATGAACTGGACAGGATCTACTCGGATAAAAACGTAAAAAAATACTTTGGAAATCCGGTTCACTATAAAGTGACTGCGTCAAACAGGATGGCAGCAGACGACATAACAGATGTCCTGATCCGGGCACTGTGTACCAACAAGAGACTGCTTACCAAGAGACTGGCAAAGCTCAGTGAAATAACTGAAATGTGCTATGACTCATCTGATATTACCAACCTGGTAATGAACGCCCAGGGCGGTGCACTGGTGATCGAAATGTCAGGCGATGACGGAGACCATGGCAATTACGCTTCTTCCTACCATGAGTGCGTAGACTTTTTTGCGCTGATGGTAGAGAAATACCAGTTGAATACTCTTTTCATCTTTGTCGAACTGACAGATCATCCGGGATTCGCAAAACCTCTCATTTCCAAGGTCCAGGATGACATCGACATAATAGAGATAAAGGAAGGCTGTGCCGACAGGGCCACCATCAAGAGCTTTGTAAAAGAGAAATGCAAAAAGAAAAGCCTGACTGTGAGTGATGATGATATCGAGCAGGCACTTCCCGAGGGCAACGCATTCACACCGGGAGAGGCATATTCAGCGGTCAATTCGCTGCTTAAGGACAGCCTCAAAAACTCAAGGTATCAGGCCTACAAGAAAGTCACCGGCGTCACAATAGATTTAAAGGATAAGCATGAGGAAGCCTATGACAGCCTCATGGGAATGATAGGCCTTACGGAAGTAAAGCAGATAGTCGGAAATATCATTGATGCTACAAAGATCAGACAGCTGCGCTCCAAGAAAGGCATCGACAGCAATAAGCAGAGCATGCATATGATCTTTACCGGAAACCCGGGCTCTGCAAAGACCACCGTCGCCAGACTTTTGGCCAGGATACTGTGCAAGGAAGGCGTGATCGAAAGCGAAAACATTGTTGAATGCGGCAGGGCAGATCTTGTCGGCAGATACGTGGGATGGACCGCAAAGGCCGTGCGCAGCAAATTCCGCCAGGCCAAAGGCGGAATACTCTTCATCGATGAGGCATACGCGCTGGTGGATGACAGCAACAGTTTCGGCGATGAAGCTATCAACACTATCGTTCAGGAAATGGAGAACCACAGGGATGACACCATAGTTATCTTCGCCGGTTACCCCGAGAAGATGAAAAACTTCCTGGATAAGAACGAAGGCTTGAGGAGCAGGATTTCTTTTCACGTGGACTTCCCCGACTACTCGGCTGGCGAACTCTGCGACATTCTGGACCTGATGGCAGGCAAGAAGGGATATGAGCTTGAGTCTGATGTGAAAGAAAAGTGCAGGCGCATATTCGAGGAGGCCGCTAAGAAGGCAGAATTCGGAAACGGAAGATTTGTCAGGACACTGCTTGAGCAGGCAGAAATGGCACAGGCCAGCAGGGTTATAAAAGAGAGCAATGGAAAAGACATCGATGTCTCTCTTCTTAAGAAGCTGAAGGCGGAAGACTTTGAGGTAAATATCAGCAAGTGCACTAAGGAAGAAAAGAAGATCGGGTTCGCCGTGTAAGAACCGACGATAGCTGAGAACGTTTATTAAAGAACCATGATAATAACCGACTGATCCGGGTATGGACATTCTACCGATTTGTGATTATACTGTTAACAAAAGTTGCAAAGGTGGGATAGGTATGAGAAAACATTACGTTGACAACATACGATGGATCACGGTTGTTATCGTGGTTTTATATCATGTTCTCTACATGTACAACGCTGAGGGCATACCAGGCGTGGTAGGTAAGATCACGAATCTGGAAGTGCAATACTATGACGTTTTCCAGTATCTGGTATATCCGTGGTTCATGTTACTTCTTTTTACGATATCGGGAATGAGTTCACGGTACTATCTTGAGAAGCATACGGACAAGGAATTCATCAGGAGCAGAACTACGAAACTGCTTGTGCCCTCGACGATAGGTCTTTTCGCGTTCCAGTTTATCCAGGGGTACTACAATACAAGATCGTCGGACGCAATGAACATGATGAATCAGGTACCGCCCGTTGTCGCGTTTCTGATCATGGTCGCATCGGGAATCGGCGTTTTGTGGTATATCCAGCTGCTTTGGGTGTTCAGTGTTCTGCTGGTTCCGATCCGGAAGATTGATAAGGACAGACTCTGGAATCTTGGGGCAAAGACCGGAATTGTTGCGTTAGTTCTTTTCGCTATTCCTGTGTTTGGTGCTGCGCAGATTCTGAATACGCCGATCATTGTCGTCTATAGGTTTGGGTATTACGGTATCGCATTTCTGCTTGGGTACTTTGTCTTTTCACATGATGAAGTTATCGAGGTGCTGAAGAAGTGGTCGCTGCCGTTGGCTGCGGTTTCGGTGGTGCTGGCTGTGGTTTTTGCGGTGAAGTATTTCGGGCAGAACTATGCTGATGTACCGATCAACAGGACGATTCTGTTTACGTCCTTCGGATGGTTCGCAACGCTTGCTATTCTCGGACTCGGGGCTAAATATCTTGATTTTGAGAATGGTTTCACTGCATGGATGAGCAGATACAGCTGGGGATTGTATGTGTTCCATTATCTTGGAATATCTATAATCGCCATTGAGATTGCAAAGCGGAACATTCTGCCGCCTGCACTCGTCTATTTGCTGAGTCTGGTGTCGGCATTTGTGGTTTCGTACGTGCTATATGAAGTGATATCGAGAATCCCGTTCTTCAGATGGGCAGTTCTTGGCATCAAAAAGAAAAAGGCGGTGACAGGTAATGCTAAAGGATAATCTGGTTCGAATGAGGAAATTCCTGAAACTGACACAGGAAGATGTGGCGGCGAAAGTTGGCGTGACGAGGCAGGCCGTTGCGAAGTGGGAATCCGGAGATACGGTGCCGGACCTTGAAAAGACTAAGCTCCTTGCGGAGCTGTTTGGAGTGTCCATAGACGACCTGGCGAATTACGAGCCGGCGGAGAACATGGGGATGGGGCTTCCGCCAAAGGGAAAGCACCTGTTTGGAATGGTGACCGTGGGCGATAAGGGACAGATCGTGATTCCGGCTAAGGCCAGGAAACTTTTTGGCATAACTCCCGGGGATCAGCTGGTGGTTCTGGGCGATGAAGGTAACGGAATGGCGCTCATGAAGGCTGAGAACTTTATGGCGATCGTGAACTCGGCCCAGGATGGGGCGAAATAAGTTTTGTGGCGGATATAGTGGCATAGTGTTTGGCGAGTTGATGTTAAAGCTGCTCGGTGATGATGCCAGTGTAGATGCCGGTGTTGATGCTAGTGCTGATGCCGGTGTTGATGCTAGTGCTGATGCCGGTGTTTATGTCAGTGTTGATGTCAGTAGAGTTGCCAGTGTTGATGCTGGTGTAGATGTCAGTAGTGATTTCGGGGATGATATTTCATGGACTATTTCTGGATGCAACAGGATGATATACCTGAGGGGATGGGCTACCCACTGTTTGGCGTAGCCCATCTTTTGAGTGTCGTAATTACGCTGGTTTCAGTTGCTGCTGTCGCTGCTTTGTTCAGGCGCATGGATGCTGGGAAGCAGAGGAGATTTCTTAAACTGTTGCCGGTTGTCATGGTGGCCCTGGAAGTGTGGAAGGATCTTTTCCTTGCGTCAGTACACAGATTTGGGCTGGGATATCTTCCGCTTCATGTGTGCAGTATAGGTGTGTTCATATTTCTTTTACGCGAGTATCTTCCATGGAAGCGTGCGAAAGATGTGCTCGGGGAGATTGCGTTTGTTCTGATCATGCCTGCGTCGCTTGCTGCGCTTATCTTTGCGGACTGGACTGTGTACTATCCGGTTTTGAACTTCATCAACATCCATAGCTACATCTGGCATGGTGCGCTGGTTCTATATCCGCTGCTTATTCTGATTCGGGGTGAGATCTCGCCGTCGATTAAACACATCCACTGGAACGTGATCTTCCTGTGCATTGTCGTGCCGCCGATATATCTTTTCGACAAGCGATTTGGCTGCAACTATTTCTTCGTGAACTGGCCGGTTCCGGACAGCCCGCTGTCCTGGTGCGCGTCGTTCATGGGCAATCCGGGGTATCTTATCGGGTATGCAGCTATGGTGCTGGTGGTGATGGTGATCGTATATCTGTGCTTGTGGGTGGCAAGGAATTGGAGAGGCAAAACGGGCCAGGCTTGAGTCAGGTGTATAAGATGTATTTGGTGGTGCACGTGGCGATTTGGAGAGTGTGATAATTTTTGTACGATATTACGTTTGGAAATTACTGCTGTATTCTGCGTTTTTAGATTCTGTTAGTAGGCTTTTATTTTTCCTACTGCCAGGATTCCGAAAACGCATTTTTGTTAGTAGCCTCATGGCTAAATCGGTAGCCGTTAGGAGAACTTTACCAGAATGCTTACTGCTTGGTTCGAGCTTCTTGTTGTGGAGCAGTAAACGATTCAGCAATTGACAGATTATTACGGGAATTTTCTGTCAATTAACGTGCTAAAATGCCAGACTCTACTAACAAATCTTGAAAAATGAATATCTGGCAGTAGTAAAAAAATAACCCTACTGTAGGATTTTGAAAACTCTGCCAGCAGCAGTAAAACACAGACGAAATTTAGGTAATTAATTATCGCAATGTGCGCGGAGACAAGCGGGTGACTAATTAAAGGCAAAAAAGCTGCTTGTCTATGCAATTAGCAACAGTTTGCATACCAAATAGCTTTTTTCTTTCAGTAAAGACAGTATAATTAATGATGAGGTGAGACGATTGTCTCAAAAAATGAGGTGTATGTAAAAATATGAGGCTCTGAAACATGAGGCAACTATTTGAAATAGATTTGAGAGACTATAAAGAAACAGACAGGGTTTTCCGCAGACCATCAGCCCGCGCGATAATCCTGCAAGGAACGAAGATCGCCCTTGTCTACAGCAAGAAAGAGCGTTACTTCAAGTTCCCCGGCGGCGGGATTCACGATGATGAAGACAAGAAAGAAGCTCTCATAAGAGAAGTTCGGGAAGAGGTTGGACTTGTCGTGATCCCGGAGACAATCAGTGAATACGGCAGCGTCATGCGCAGGCAGAAGAGCGTAGTCGATGAGAACACAATCTTTGAGCAGGAAAATTATTACTACTTCTGTGATGTTCGCGACGAGGCTGTGAGTCAGGAGCTGGAAGACTATGAAAGCGAGGCAGAGTTTGAGCTTAGGATAGTGGATATAGATGAAGCGATTGCAACCAACGCAGCATACACCACCGACAACTTTTTCAATGAAGTTATGATCAAAAGAGAAAAAAGAGTGCTTGAGATGATCAAACAGGAAAAGATAAACGTATGACACGCTCAAGTCATGATATTCCCAATGCATGACACGTGAAAGGAAGAGACTCAATTATGGCATCGATTTTGATAAAAGACACAACCCGCGAGCAGCGGGAACAGATAGTAGCAGAATCCATAGGAAACATCAACGGCTCCTGTGACGGATGCATGTCAGGGCTAGTCGACATGTATCAGGATTACATCGACGGCAAAAAAGAAATCCGCGAGATCAACATGGAGTTCAGGGCACATTATGAGTCCGGCGTCGAGGGCCCGGAGAAGGCAGACTGCGGCTACAAGTATTGAAAGCCTGGCTGAGAGGAGATTCGATATGGTTCTTTTTATCAATGCATGTGTGAGAGAGGACTCAAGAACACTGAAACTGGCAAAAGAGCTTTTGCCCAGATTCAAGGATGATGTTCAGGAAGTGAAATTGGAGGAGGTTAAGTTTCCTCTCACCGACGAAGCGTTTCTTTCCAGGAGGGACGCGCTTATTGCGACAGGTAAGTTTGACGACGACAGCTTTGCATTGGCGAGGCAGTTCGCAGAAGCTGACAAGATCGTAATCGCAGCGCCTTACTGGGATCTGTCTTTTCCTGCAACACTTAAGCAGTACATCGAGCACATAAATGTCCTGGGAGTCACTTTTGAATACACTCCGGAGGGCACGCCGAAAGGACTGTGCAAGGCATCAAACCTGTACTATGTCATGACTGCAGGCGGAGCCTATGTCCCTGAGGAATTTGGATTTGGATATATCAGAACTCTCGCGCAGAGTTTCTACGGCATTCCGAACGTAGAACTCATCAAGGCGGTTGGGCTTGATATCTACGGCGCAGATGTAGATGGAATCATGGGAAACGCTCTGGGTGAAATCGATAAGTTTGATTTGGACTGATGCGATGACGTAGATGCAAAGAATTCATGAGATGCGCTCCGGACGAGATAGAGATGCATTTTGTGGGATAGTGAACATGATAGTGCGCGCCGCGCTTGCGGCGGAATGTGAGGTGGAGCATGAGACTGTTCATAGCAATAAACTTTGATGACAATATAAAAGATGCTCTTCGAGACATCCAGGATGACCTGATGCGTAGCGGCGTGGAAGGCAATTACACCGTGGCTGAAAACATGCATATGACGCTGGCTTTCATCGGCGAGTACGACGATCCTGAGGGGGTTCTGGAAGTGATGAAGAATGTACCGCTTCGCTCTTTTTCGATTTCGCTCAGTGGTTATCGGCCCTTCAAGGATATGTACTTTGCAGACATCGAGGAAAACGAGGATCTGAGGGCATATGTAAAGCGGCTGCGGAAAGCCCTTTTGGATAATGAGATTCCTTTTGACCGAAAGAAATTTCTGCCCCACGTCACACTTGTCCGCAGGGCCACAAGAACCAGACCGGTCCCTCTGCCTGAATTTGATGAGCAGGAGACCATGCGCGTCCATGGCATATCTCTTATGAAATCCGAGCGCGGAAAACATGGAATGATCTACACAGAGATCGGTTACGCGACAGCGTTCTGATACGCAGGAAACAGAGATATAAAAAGGGGATGAGTTCCTCTATTGGGATGATGATCTCGGGGGACGGGGTTAGTGGCTCATTTTGCGGTCACAGAGGATGTTGTACCACCTGGCTCTTTTTTTGTATATAATTTAATGAGATATCGTGAATGCGAGCAATTCCCCTGACAAGGGCGCAACAATAAACAACAAACAAAAATGGAGGAGAAACAAATGGGTAACATCATGGACATTGCAGACATCATCAAACAGCTCAACAGCAACAAGGAGCTTCTGGCTCAGATCGCAAAGGCTGACCCGAAGGAGGGCGTAGCAATCCTGAAGAAAGCCAACATCGACGCCTCAGAAGACGACATCAAGCAGGTGCAGGCTGCAGTAGCTGACGGCAAGATCGATCTTGGCGACATCAAGAACCTTGCAAGCAGCCTCTTCAAGAAACAGTAATTCACGGACAAAAAGAAATGCGCGACATCGAAACCGGAACTTCCATAACAAGAGGAGGAGAAAAAATGGCAGCATCAAAGAAGTCAGAAGACAAGGCAACAACAGCAAAAAATGTAGCCAAGGCAGTTGCAACTGTAGCAGCGGCAAAGGCGTTGTCAGAAAAGGCATCATCAAAGAAGACCGCAGCAAAAACGTCATCAAAGAAAACCACATCAAAGGCATCGTCATCCAAGACAGCTGCCAAGTCTTCATCAAAGACAGCATCCAAGACAACAGCCAAGAAGCCTGCAGCCAAGAAGACTACAACAGCCAAGAAGACCACAACAGCCAAGAAACCCGCAGCTAAGAAAACTGCTGCATCTGAGAAACTCACTGCAACTGAAAAGAATCTTCTCGAACTCTACAGGGCAGCAGACGCCGACACCAAGAAGGCTGCCATGGCGCTTCTCAAGGGCGAAAAGTCCCAGCTGGGCGGCATCCTGGATTCTATCCTCGAAAACAAGGCTATTATGAACACAGTGACAAGCCTCTTCAAGCAGTGACCGGAGTAACACGATTTAGATATGTGCGGAAGATACTTTTGTGGAGACCTAACAGCATACGAAGTGGAAGACGAGCTCGAGCTTGAGCACAATTCCCTGCTCCTGACTTCCGGTGATGTCACTCCCGGAATGACTCCAAGGGTGCTGACTGCCACCAGGTCCGGCGCAGAGAAGCTCATCCGTATTGCAGACATGTTCTGGGGCATCGCAGGCCGCGACAACAAGCTTATGATCAACGCCAGGTCAGAGTCTGTCCTAGACAAGCCAATGTTCGCAGACAGCTTTGAATCCAGACGCTGCGTAATGCCGGCAGCAGGTTTCTACGAGTGGGACAAAGACAGGAATAAAGTGACATTTTACAAAAAGGACAAGGGTCCCATCTACCTGGCGGGCTTTTATCAGCTTGCGGGTAACAGGGACTCTTTTGTCATCCTTACGACTGCGGCCAACGACTCCATGATCCGTGTCCACGACCGCATGCCACTTATGATAGACATGACGGGCGTCCGCGACTGGCTCTGCGACTTCGCTGCGGCAAAAGAAATGTTGGCCATGGACATGCCACTTTTGGACTGCCACAGGGACTACGAGCAGCTGACACTGTTCTGAACAATTTGCTTACAATAAAGGACCATGATCTTGATCGTGGGGGAAAAGAACTATGAATACCAGCATAATATCAGAAGACAATCTGGAAAAATACCGGGATTATCTGGACCCTGAAGAAGCGGAGAATATCGGCAGAGAATACTATTGCGGAATGGCGCTGGAAGACGACGACGGCGGTTTTTTAGCAGGCATGATCTGGGAGCTTTTGGATTTCGATAATGAGGACGCGGATAGCTCCGCAAATCTGAAGTGGATACACTCTGAAATTGATCCTGCGGGGAAGTATCTCTTTGAAGAATACGGAGATTATGTGAGAAACGCTGAAGTTGGCGAGAGCCGTTTCGAATTTTCTGACGAAGAATGCAAGGCACAGAAGCAATTACTGGAATCAGAGGGCTTTAACACCGGGGAAAAAGAAGGTCGCACGCTGATCGTGACGGTGGGAGACCTCATGAATCTAAAGGTACTCAGGATTGACAAGAAGATTCCCTCGTACATAATGCCAATCAGTAGTCTTTCGGAGAGAGACTTCCAGCGTGGAATAATGAACTGCATCTTCCACAGCAGAAGACCGCTTATTGAAGACTTAAACTCTCTGCCCATGGACTGGTATGATGAAGAATTGTCCTGCTATGCTACAGCCGACGGAAGAGTCAATGGATTCCTTCTTGTCCATAGGACGATCCTTGGCAAACTCAGAGTTGAGCTCTTTATTGATGTGGGACCCGACTCTCAAAAAGACCTTTTGCACATGGCGAGGTATACGATAAAACGAGCCATTGACCTTTACGACGAAACTACGGAAGTTGTTTTGGTGAGGCGAGATGAATCTGCTACCAGGCTTGTGGAATTTCTTTTCCCCGGAAAAAAGGGATTGGATGTATTAGCGGGCTACAGAAGGGAACAGTAGTATGGAATTTGTTGGAGATGTGGCTGTCGGCCTTTATATGAATAGTTTTTCGCTGGTGATGGTTCTGGTGCTGTTTTCACTGTGCTTCGAAGTGGTTCAGAAACATGAAGACGCGGACAGGCTCTTTTTCCTGCTGTGCGCTGTATCCGGCGTTTATTCCCTGTGCGGGATAATGTATTTTCTGACGAAGGGCAGTAACAATTTCCTTTCGCGTCCTGTCATGATCTTATACATTACTTTGGGCAGGATTGCAGTGCTGGCGCTGCTGGTCATCTGGATCCTGTTTGTGGATTTCAAGCTGAACAAGAGCCGTGATCACCTGAAACGCAGGTATAAGTTCCTGTGGTGGATTATCGGCGCTATCTTTGTGCTATATTTGATCAACTTCTTTACTGGAATAATATTCACTGTGGATGAGGATCTGAATCATCACTATTCGCCTTTGTTCTATGTGATTTTGTGCATAAATCTGGGATGTTTCTTCCTGTCGTGCGAAACCTATTTCAGGTATAAGAAAGAAGAGGGCGTCGCTGCTTATTTTTCCATTTTGCCGTTTATTGTCCCGGTGGCAGTTGGAGCGTTTGGAGAGATCCTGGTATTCTACGCTGCGGAGACTGCGGGCTTTGCCGTGGGGCTGATCTTCCTGTATTTTTCCATGGTGAGGTCGTGGCAGTTTGATGACTGTGATACGTTCTTTTTAAACAACACATATTTCCGAAAGGTTTGTGAGTCTGTTCGCGACGGAAGGGATAATATCAAAGGCGCGGCAATATTCACCTGCGAGAATGAGGCGGCCCTGAGAGATATACTGAAAGAGGAAATGCCAAAGAGCTGCGAGATAATACGCCTTGGCACGGGCAGGTTTGTCTTTTTATCCTCCAGAGGAAACAAGAGTTTCCTGCAGAGTCTGGCTTCGATGATAGCAGTTGAGGCTGAGAGTTATGACAGAGATCATCCGGGAAATAAGATTTCTTTTGGCGCGGAATATGCATTCCCGGACAAAGAGGCGGCGGACCCGGCGGAGTGGCTTGAGAAGCTGGAGCGGACGGATGCTGATTGATGATTTCGTGAATCCCGCTTGTGGTGCGCACTTAAACGTTTAAACGATTTTAGACTTTTTTAATAATCATTTTCCGAAAAGTGGTGTATTATGTTCAAGTGTGAATTTTTCTTATGAGGAGGAGAGTGATTATGAAAAAGAGGAATATAGTGTTTGTTGCAGCACTGTGCGCAGGAATGATCCTGTCAGCCTGTGGTGCCAAGGAGACTGAAGAAGCTTCAATGTTTGAGTCAGCAGAAGCAGTTACCGAGGCAGCCCAGGAGACAGTTGAGACTGAAGCTCAGGATGCAGCGAAGGATGTTCAGGAAGTTCAGGCTGGGGAGACTGAGGGTTCAGAGTCAGTGGATGCACCAGCAGATGCGGCCGACTATTCAACAACAACCGGATTGTGCGGCGCAAGTCTGAAGGCATCCGATAAAGACAAGGCAGGCCAGTTCAATGAGTGGGGCGTACTCAACACAATAGTGTACGAGGCATCACTGGAAGGTGATTCCATCATCGCAAAGGGAACCATGGACTATCGCAACGAAGCAGGCCAGGATTCAATCACGGTCTCGGAAGATACTACCCATGTGTTCAAGGTTGATGAAAACACAGTCTATGAGATGCGCGGCGGCGAGGATGGAGCAGAAGTGATCTCTAAGGAAGAGTTCGCTGAGTACCTCACCAGCCTTATCGACACAGGCCTGTTCTTTGAAGTAGAGCTGAACGAGGGTGTTGTCACCACGGCGTCTATTTCATCATGATCGTGGCAGGGGCCGCCGATTGGCGTGCCGGCTGCGAAGCGTAGCCTTGATGGCAAGATGCGGCTATATGCCGCACCTGCCGGAAACAGGCGTGTAGTATGCTACTAAACGCCGCATGTGCCAGAATCGTACAGGCTACTACAAATTCAGGGAGAAACCTCCGTGCCTTTAGGCCGGAGGTTTTTTTGCACTCAAATGGTGAATTCGGGAACGTTAATGTGCTAGAATTAAAGGGATTAGAAAAATTTTGGGCTGACTGCGGAATGCCCAATGCCCAATGCTCAATGCTATGGAACGCACCTCTTGAGCGGGTCGAGCGGGTTGATAACTTTTTTGCGCTATTTCGCATATATTTTACTGCTGTACAGCATTATTGAGAAACGTAGCAGTAGGCCTTTAGTTTCCCTACTGCCAGAATAAAGAAAACGCACTTTTGTTAGTAGCCTTATGGATATATGCCAGGCATTAAAATCTGATGAATTCAATTATTTACTGCTCAATTTTGATTCCTTGAGTGTGTGCAGTAAGCAAGATTATAATTGACAGATTTCTTTGGAAATTGTACTAAAGTCAAGAACAATAACAAACACAGTGCTACTAACAGATTCTGAAAATTTGATATAAAGCAGTAGTTAAAAATTAACCATACTGCTGAAACTTGACAAAGCGTAAAACAGAAGTAAATAATACACGAAATATCGGTAATACATTATCGATGGCCAAAACTCATAGCCAAAAGCATTTTCAAAACAGAACAAGCAATTCAACTGTTAATATTTACTTAGTGATAATAGCATCGGGATAAAAGAAACGGTACAAAAACACCTGGACCATAGCGCACCCAATATACACCCATGCCCTAATATTGATAGCACCTTAGTACGGAAGGAGAACAACCATGCCATCAACTGCAAAGGAATACACTATCGCAAATAGCAGATACGAGCTGACAATCTCATCTCACGGAGCGGAGATCCGTTCCCTCAAAAAGGACGGCCGAGAGCTCATGTGGCAGGCCGACCCTCAGTACTGGGGCAGGACATCACCTGTTCTCTTCCCGCTTGTCGGAAACTATTATGAAAAGAAATCCAGGTGGGCCGGGAAGACTTACGAGATGTCCCAGCACGGATTTGCCAGGGACCAGGAGTTCACTCTTGTTTCCCAAAGCGACGACGAGCTCTTATTCGAGCTGACACAAAACGAAGAGACCCTGACCAAATACCCATTCTCATTCGTATTGCAACTGGGCTACAAGCTTACCCTTGACGGCGTCGAAGTAATCTGGATCGTCAAGAACCCCACCGACAGCGACATATACTTCTCTATAGGCGGACATCCCGCATTCAACTGCGACCTTGAGAAGGACAAGCTGATGCTCTACAAGCAGGGCAGGCCACTTGACGGCCCTGCAGCGGTGAACATCATAGCAGGCGACGGCAGCGGCTGTCTGTCTGACAACACCAAGTCAATCCCACTCGCCGACGGAGCATTGCAGCTTGGCTACAATCTCTTCGACGAGGATGCACTGATTCTCGAAGACAGGCAGGCAGACAAGGTTGCCCTAATTAATTCAGATGGAAAAGAGCTCCTGGCTGTATCCTTCGATGCACCCCTGTTCGGAATCTGGTCCCCTGCCGGCAAGAAAGCACCTTTCGTCTGCATCGAACCCTGGTACGGAAGATGTGACAGATGGGGCTTTTCAGGCGACCTCAGTGAGAGAGAGTACGGAAACAAACTCGCTGCAGGCGAGGAATTCAAAGTATCATACACAATTGCGTAATACGCAAACTCCGCATGTAGAATAAAAAACAGACAGAAGGAGCTATGTGCTGGAGCAATACAAGTTTTGAAGTTTATCGATGCAACAGCAATGGAGAAAAGCAATCATGAAGAGTTATCAGGACATAAACGCCGAAACAATAGACCGCTGGATAGAACAAGGCTGGGAGTGGGGAAAACCCATCAGCCACGAAGAATATGACAAGGCTCTGCACGGCGACTGGAACGTGGTACTGACCCCGACCATACCTGTGCCCCGCGACTGGTTCGGAGACCTCAAGGGCAAAAAAGTCCTTGGCCTCGCCAGCGGTGGCGGCCAGCAGATGCCGGTTTTCTGCGCTCTGGGTGCTGACTGCACGGTTCTCGACTACTCCGAGAAACAGCTCGAGAGCGAGAAACTTGTGGCCGAGCGAGAAGGATACGACATAAGGATCATCCGAGGCGACATGACAAAGCGCCTGCCCTTTGAAGATGAGGAGTTTGACCTGATCTTCCATCCCGTATCAAACTGCTACGTTAAGGAAGTAGAGCCAATCTGGAAGGAGTGCTACAGGATTCTGAAGCCCGGCGGATCGCTGCTTTCGGGCGTGGATCTCGTTATCAATTACATCGTTGATGAGGATGATGAAACTGTGATCAAGAACCGCCTGCCCTTCGACCCGCTGACCAATGAAGAGTACAGAAAGCAGCTTGAAGCTGACGATTCAGGCATGCAGTTTTCGCACACACTCGAAGAGCAGATCGGCGGCCAGCTCAAGGCGGGCTTCACACTGTTGGACCTCTACGAGGACACCAACAGCCAGGGGCATCTCCATGACCTCAACATCCCGTCCTTCCTCGCACTCCGAGCAAGGAAGTGAAAACCAATAAACAAGTCATAGAAGTATCACGACAATGCTTTTAACAAGGAGAATCATAGTATGAAAAAGCTAAGAACACTGCTGGTTTTGCTCGCATGTATCTTTTGCCTGACAGGCTGCATGAGATTCAACACCACCGTAACCGTAAAGAGCAACGGCAAGATGGATGTTTCAATGCTCTACGCCATGATGGACATGTCCGACTACGGCTTTGACGACGGCATCATTTCCGAGAGCGACGTCCAGGATTACATCGAAGACGGATGGGAAGTTGAAGACTACAACCAGGACGGCTTCCGCGGATATATCATAAGTAAAAAAGACATCAGCGCATCGGAGCTTTCTTCTGCTGTGGACGACACTCAGAACGAGTTCTCCGAAGAACTGAACTCCTTGTCCTTCACCAGAGAGGGCCTTAAATATGTCCTTGACTGGAAGCTGTTTGATGAAGAGGAAGGCAATCAGATCTCCACTTACAAAAGCTTCTTCACCATGAGCGGCGGCTACATGAAGCTGACCGTAAACCTTCCTGTGGAACCCTCAGCAAGCAACGCCACATCGGTCACAAATGACGGCAAAACTCTTGAGTGGGACCTTTTGAATCTGGGACCGGATCAGAGCATTCACCTTGAATTCACGCTCATCAACATCTGGCTGATCCTCGGAATATGCGCCGCGGTTTTCGGAATCTTAGTAGTCATCATACTCATACTGGTCATATCAGCGCAAAAGAAAAAAGCCGCGCAGGCTCAGAATATGGGCTATCCTCAGCAGGATTACAACCCGCAGTATGGCGGAGCTCAGGACTACAATCCGCAGTATGGTGGCGCGCAGGACTACAATCCGCAGTATGGTGGCGCGCAGAACTACAATTCACAGTACAGTAGCGCACAGGGTTACAACCCACAACAGCCGCAGACAGGAAATGCGCCGGGATTCAACCCGCAGTACAGCAATTTGCAGACAGGCAGTGCACCAGGCTTCAATCCGCAGTACAGCACTCAATACAGCAGCCAACAGAGTAGTACATCGCAGTATAACAACTCTCAGAACTACAACCCGGATAACAATACTCAGCAGCCAACTCCGAATCTTGTAGCAGACGAGCTTACAAAGCTCAAGAAACTTCTGGATGATGGCGTAATCACACAGGAAGAGTTCGAGAATCAAAAGGCCAGGCTACTGAATCAGTAGATATTCAAGCATTAATCAGCCAGAGTTTATCAACTCGCACCAACAAATGCACAGTGAAATGAGCAAACTCCATAACCAGCAAACAGATGACGGAGCTAACCAAAGACTCTGGCAAGCCTACTATACACAAATCCAACACAGCAAAAGAACTATCACAGTAACAAAAATTCGAGGTACCATGAAAGACTTTACCACCCTTCAACAGCAATGCCTGGCGGAAGTAAACAACGCCGGCATCAAAACCGGCCCTGTAAGCGCCTGGGTCATCAACACCAGGGCCAAAAAGCGCTGGGGCTATTGCAAAAAAGAAAAAGACGGAACATACGTTATCGAAATCGCAGAGCGGCTTCTGACAGACGACCGCATCCCGGAAAAGGCCTGCAAGGAGACCATCATCCATGAGCTCCTCCACACCTGCTACGGCTGCATGAACCACCAGAAAAGATGGAAGCACTACGCGCAGATCATGAACGACACCTACGGCTACAACATCAAGCGCACCACCAGCGGCATCGAAAAAGGCGTCGAGAACTACGAGCCCAAACGCATGGAGGTGAAATACGTCTTCACCTGCAGCGGCTGCGGCGCCAAGGTTTACATGAAAAGAGAGAGCAAATTCACCAGATACTACAGGAACTATATCTGCACCAAATGCGGCACACAGGGCTGGCAGAAAAGAAAGGTGGCAGTATGAAAGAAGCTTATTTCGCAGGCGGATGCTTTTGGTGCGTCACGCCAATCTACAAGATGTACGGAGTCGACAAGGTGATCTGCGGCTACGCAGGCGGCGACGAAGTCAATCCGACCTACGAGCAGGTCAAGCACCAGCAGACCGGGCACCGCGAGACCATCAAGCTGGTCTACGACCCGGACAAGGTGTCCTACGAGAAGCTCCTGGACATCTACCTCGCCAACGTAGACCCATTCGACGCAGAGGGCCAGTTCATCGACAAAGGCTTTTCGTATACCCTGGCCATCTTTTATACATCTGATGATGAAAAAGAACTAACGCAAGCCAAGCTCCTCGACATAGAGAAAAAAGACGGCAGAAAGCCCCAGGTAGCGCTCCTGCCTTACAAGAATTTCTACGAAGCTGAAGAGTACCATCAGGATTATTATCTGAAGAACCCTGAGGCTTTTGAAAAGGAACTGATAGAATCCGGCAGAAAGAAGCAGTGACAAAAGAATAGGTGTTGTTAATTAAAACGGCAAGCAGAAGAGAATTCTGCTTGCCGTATTTTTGTTTAATTAGGAAATTCCTCCGAATTTCCTATTAAACAAAAAACGCTCCGCTATGGATGCGCACTCGCGCGTAAGGTATATGTTGCATAAATGCAACCGCGCTCGGCGCG
>JAEEGF010941798.1_pt1 | contig 28169 bp, 18 predicted proteins | sample 9134171 | NCBI WGS metagenome assembly JAEEGF01 (sample SAMN16246542, study PRJNA631951) | gut metagenome | biome: gut microbiome; feature: rumen; material: AP-attached | host: Bos | place: Iran: Karaj | collected 2018-10 | reverse complement strand
AAGACCTACTACACCCGCTATGCAGCCGAGAAGGGCTTCTCGTCGGAGGTTTGGAAGGTGGCTGTCAACACCGAGCGCCGCAAGGAGTTCAACTGCGAGTGGTGTCTGCGTCCCGACATGCAGCGCTCTAACTTCATGAAGGACCACGTGCTGACGAACTATCCGAAGCGCAACGTGGAAAACCTGAAGGATGTGCCCTGGACCAACCGCGACTACGAGTATCAGGAGTGGAAGATGGACATGCCGATTCCGAAGGACGAGATCGTGAAGAACCCGGCTCTTGTTCAGAATCCCGGCTACTCGGATGATGAAGAATAGGCCTATGGCCCAGGTCGGAAAGACCAATACACAATTGAAGAGTTATTTTAGTTATTAGGTTAGTTTATTTAAAATAGTAGTGAGTATCAGACAACTCTTTTTAAGTCGATGGAGAGTGTGGCGTCGTGACGACGCTGCACTCGCCTTTATTGGCTCACGCCGAGGACTCCTGCTGTTGCTCGTTGCCGCACTTGTGGCGGTTGCCTGCTGGCTCCTGCTGGCTTCCTCCTCACCCTTTGCCGAGAAGTATTCCGGCACCCGCGAGGAACGCCTCTTCGACCAGTGGCAGCGACAAGGGCGATGGGACAAAATCGTCGACTACAGTCGCGAGCATGTGCTTCAGTCGCTGGCCTGCCGGAAGGTGGCTTTGCTGGCACAGTGGCGACAGGGCAATACGAGCGTCGACTTGAAGGAGTGTTTCGACGACTCACGCGAAGTGCTAACCAGTCAGACTGCCGCCCTGATGATGAGCGACTCCTACATGCAACTCGGCATGCCTGCAATGGCACAACGTGCGGCCTTCGATGCGATGGTGAAAACCAATGGCAAGAAGTTGCGCGAACGTCCGCTGCGCCGACTCGTTGAAGCCGCACTCGTCATGAACCAGCCGCAGCTGGCAATGAAATACATAACTATCCTCGAAGACTATTCCAGCAGTAGCGAATGGGCACAGTCCATGAAACTGTTGGCTCGACACCCCGAATTAATCTATCATTACCCTACGCTATCGAAACTACGCAAGTCGTATGAAAATGCACAAGATGCTTTTTTCTTATGACCGAGCCATTCTTCAGTTGAAGTTGAAGAAGGTGAAAACACTTATTTGGGAATTACCCTGCATGCTCGGTTGGCTGCTGCTCGTTGCCTGCAACGCGCAGCCTGCCAACGAGCGACAGGCAGGCACCCAGCCTGACATCTTCCCAGACTACATCGGCGTGACCGTGCCCGTCGACATTGCGCCGCTCAACTTTGCGATGACCGATGATAGCGTAAGTAGTATCGATGTTACCGTGAAAGGAAGCCTCGGCGGTAGCATTCATGTTGGAGGCGACTATGCTGATTTTCCTATCGACGAGTGGCACGAGCTGCTCAATCAGAACCGGGGCGCACACCTCAGCGTGTCGGTGGCTGCCTGCCGCGAGGGCCGTTGGACGCGCTATCGCACCTTCCTCATCAATGTTGGCAACGACTCCATCGGTGCACGTAGCATCACCTATCGTCGCATCGCACCGGGCTACGAGCAATATGGCCACATGGGCATCTATAAGCGGAGCCTCGCCAGCTTCGATGAAACGGCGCTTGTCGACAACAGCTCGCGTCCGGGCATGTGTGTGAACTGTCACACCAACAACGGCGGAAACGGCGAGCAGTATGTGTTCCACGCTCGTAACGAGAATGGCGGCACGTTCATCAAGCACAATGGGAAGCTCGCTCGCGTCGTTATTGACAAGAAATCGCCGGCGGCACCACGTTCGTTTGTCTATCCCGGCTGGCACCCCAGCGGTCGCTATTGTGCTTTCTCCACCAACAAAACCTCGCAGATGTTCCATCTGGCGAATGCCCCAAAGCGCATCGAGGTCTACGACTCCGAGAGCGATGTCTTCGTCTATGATGTAGAGAAGCATCGCATCATCCGCGACACACTCACCATGCGTCGCTATTGGGCAGAGACCTGTCCGGCCTTCTCTGCCGACGGCCAATGGCTTTACTTTGTTGCTGCCCGTCGCCAGCTCTATCCCGTTGACTACGACAAAGAACAATACGTTCTCTGCCGCGTAGCTTTTGACGAGCGCACGGGTCGCTTCTCGAGCGATGTCGACACACTCATCAACACACCCGACCAGCCGTCCGTCACCTGGCCGAGGCCGTCTGCCGACGGACGCTATCTCATGTACACCGTTGCCGACTGGGGCTATTTCACCATTTGGCATCCCGAAGCCGATCTCTGGCTGCTCGACCTGCAGTCGGGTGAGCAACGTCGCATGGATGAGGTGAACAGTCCGCGTGCCGACAGCTTCCACAACTGGAGCCCATCGGGCAACTGGTTCCTCTTCACCAGCCGTCGTGGCGATGGCCTCTACACCCGCATTTATTTCTCCCGACTTGGCGACGACGGCCGCGCCACCAAGCCTTTCCTCCTTCCGCAGCGCAATCCCCGTGACTACGATGTGCAGTCGCTCTATTCTTTCAATACGCCGGAGTTTGAACTGTAATCATAATTTATAATTGATAATTGACAATTAATAATTTTGATTACCTTTGACGGTTTATCCCCATTCGGCCATTACAGAATTGTTTATTGATGTAGGGACGCGGCATTTATTCCCTAAAACTCAACATTTGCAACAAACAGAAAACTTTTCGCTACATGTGGAGTGCTGTATGTGGAGAAAAGATAGTAATTTTGTAGCCAGATAAATCTATCAATAAAAATCAGTATAATCAAAACATTTCAACACAAATGAAAAGACGAAACATTTCTCTGTTGACGCTGCTCTTGCTACTGCTTTGCAGCGCAAATGTAAACGCGCAGGGTCCACGCTTTGGCCAGCCTGAGATGCCAGGTGGCATGATGGATTCCTACAAGGACTACTTCTCGATTGGTGTGGCCGTGAACCAGCGCAATGTGTCTAACCCCGATCAGATTGCTCTCATCAAGAAGGAGTTCAACTCCATCACGGCTGAGAACGACATGAAGCCCGGAGAGATTCATCCTAAAGAGGGTGTGTGGAACTGGGAGCGTGCCGACAAGATTGCTAACTTCTGCCGCGAGAACGGCATCAAGCTGCGTGGCCACTGCCTCTGCTGGCATTCGCAGTTTGCCGACTGGATGTTCACCGACAGCAAGGGAAAGCCTGTGAAGAAGGAAGTGTTCTACGAGCGCCTGCGTGAGCACATCCACACCGTTGTGAACCGCTACAAGGACATCGTCTATGCTTGGGACGTGGTGAACGAGGCAATGGCCGACGACGGTCGTAGCTGGCCGGGTCGCGAGCAGAGCCCCTATCGCCAGAGCCGCCATTTCCAGCTTTGTGGCGACGAGTTCATTGCGAAGGCCTTCCAGTTTGCCCGCGAGGCCGATCCGAATGCACTGTTGTTCTACAACGACTACAGCTGTGTGGACGAGGGCAAGCGCGAGCGTATATATAATATGGTGAAGAAAATGAAGGACGCTGGCGTGCCCATCGATGGTATCGGCATGCAGGGTCACTACAACATCTACTTCCCCAGCGAGGAACAGCTCGAGAAGGCTATCGTACGTTTCAAGGAATTGGTGAACCACATTCACATCACGGAGCTCGACCTGCGCATGAATCAGGAGATGGGCGGACAGCTACAAGGTTTTTCGCGTGGCGAGGCCAAGCCTGTGCTTGGCTACATGAACACGCTGCAGACCGATCAGTATGCTCGCCTCTTCAAAGTGTTCCGCAAGCATAAGGACGTCATCGACTGTGTGACATTCTGGAACCTTGGCGACCGCGACTCGTGGCTCGGTGTGAACAACCACCCGCTGCCCTTCGACGAGAACTATCGTCCGAAGGCCTGCTATCGTGCTATCCGCAACTTCGACCCCGCTCTCGACAATGCTATTCCGAAGGAAGACTTCCGTCCCAATGAGCTGAACCAGCAGGGACAGGAATATCCGCAGGTGAACAGCGAGGGCTATGCCCGCTTCCGCATTGATGCTCCCGATGCCAAGTCGGTCATCGTAAGCCTTGGCCTCGGCGGCCGTGGCGGCACCGTGCTGCACAAGGATAAGGACGGTGTGTGGACAGGTACCACCGAAGGTCCGATGGACGAGGGCTTCCACTACTATCATCTCACCATTGACGGAGCTACCGTCAACGACCCCGGAACGAACAACTACTTCGGCTCTACCCGTTGGGAGAGCGGCATTGAGATTCCCGCTCACGACCAGGCATTCTATGCTCTGCGCACCGACATCCCGCATGGCAACCTGCAGCAGGTGCTCTTCCCCACCAATGTGAAGAACGATCGTGGTGAGAGCGGCATGCGCCGTGCATTCGTCTACACGCCTCCCACCTACGGCAAGAACAAGAAGGAGCGCTTCCCCGTGCTCTATCTGCAGCATGGATGGGGTGAGGACGACACCACATGGGGCATGCAGGGACGTGCCAACATCATCATGGATAACCTTATCGCTGATGGAAAGATTCGTCCGTTCATCGTTGTGATGACCTACGGTCTGACCAATGGCATCCGCTTCGGTGGCCTCCGCGAGTTCACGGCCAAGGAATTTGAGACCGTGCTCGTCGACGAACTCATTCCTTACATCGATAGCCACTTCCTCACTATTCCCGATCGTCAGAACCGCGCAATGGCTGGTCTGTCGATGGGTGGCATGGAGACGAAGCTCATCACCCTGCGTCGTCCGGAGGTGTTCAGCGCCTATGGTCTGCTCAGCGGCGGACAGTATGAGCCCACCGACTTCCCCGAGGGCATGCTTCGTCCCAACGTCATCTTCCAGAGCTGTGGTAGCAAGGAGAATCCCGATGGCATCCGCCAGTCTACGGATCGTCTGAAGCAAGCCGGATTCAATGCTCATGGCTATGTGTCGGAAGGCACCGCCCACGAGTTCCTTACTTGGCGTCGCAGCCTCTACGAGATGGCTCCTCTCCTCTTCCGCGATGGCAAGAAGAAAAAGTAATCGCGCAGCAAAGCATGTGATTGCTTATCAAAGCAGGTGAATATCAACGGGCTACGGAACACCAACGGTTTCGTAGCCCTTTTTTTTGATTAAGATATCGCGATGATAGCCCGTTTTTTGATTATGATATAGAATCTGAATCAACAAAGCACTGAAAGTGCGACAGAACACAGGCAGGTGGTGGAGCGAAGCGAAACCCCTGTATAAGTGCCACAAAAGTAATAAGTGCCGAAGGCCCGACAGAATTTCTGTCACCCCGTCGGGGTTTTAATTCCTTCTTGCATCCTTAGCAGGGGTTTCGCTTCGCTCCACCACCTGCCTGTATTCTGTCGCCCCGTTGGGGCTTGAGGAATGCAATTGTTCGTTTGGAGCATGCGTCTCGTTTGTGTGGAGCATGCCTCTCGTGCGACGAGATGAATGCTCCAGTGAAGGTGGAGCAATGAGGTGGAAAAGTAAATTAACTTAATTTGTGCGGTAAATTAAGTTATTTTATTCAGTAAATTAAGTTATTTTACTCAGCAAATTAAGTTAATTTACTATACAAATTAAGTTAATTTACTTTGCAATTTAAGTTAATTTACTGAACGGGAGCATTGCTTTCGTCACACCAAAGCATTGCTCTATCATCACGAAAGCATTGCTCTTGCATTACGAAAGCATTGCTCCAGTCATGTAGGGTGGCTGTGTCAAAATGAAGTTATGGATGAATAGACGCTGCCTGTGGTCCCCTCCTCTTGGGAGGAGGGGTAAGGGGTGGCGAAGCGCGAGTAAGGAGCGATGAGGGGAGCGCAGCGACGGGGGAGGAGAAAAATAATGACATAACCTATTATAATGTAAACATTTAGAAAAGGTCGAACCTTGTTTGTCGCTACCACCCCTTACCCCTCCTTCCCGAAGGAGGGGACTACAAATTGACTCCTTTCTCTTTTTTTGCACACCCTTTTTGGGGCCCTTCTCAACCATTCATAACCCTTTCTTAACCCCGTTTTCCCTCTTATTTACCCCCATTTATTGAAAAAAACGGAAAAAAAATTTGCATATTCGATATAAATGTAGTAATTTTGCAGCGTTCAGTGGAATGAGGGGCTCGCACAGAGCTCCTCATTCGTTTGTAAATGGCGTTTAGCGCCTCTCTTAAAAAGAGTGTTTTTATTGTTTAGAATCGAGTTTTATCAACAGTATATAGAGAAAGATGATTGACAAAAATCTTGTAAAAGAAATCGTTGGAGAGTGGCTTACTGACAAGGACTATTTCCTGGTAGATGTAGAGGTGAGTCATGACAATCGCGTAGTAGTTGAAATCGACCATGCCGACGGCGTGTGGATAGAGGACTGTGTGGAGCTGAGTCGCTTCATCGAGGATCGCCTGAACCGCGATGATGAAGACTTTGAACTCGAGGTGGGCTCTGCCGGCCTTGGCCAGCCTTTCAAGGTTGCGCAGCAGTATGTGAACCACATCGGCAAGGAGGTTGAAGTACTTACGCTTGACGGCAAGAAGCTGAAGGGCATCCTGAAGAGCGTCGACGGCGAGCAGTTCGTCGTGACGGTCGAGGAGAAGGTGCGCGTGGAGGGCAAGAAGCGCCCCGAACTGCAGCAGAACGACTACTCGTTTGAGATGACGGGTGTGAAGTACTGCAAGTACCTGTTCCAGGTGTAAGCCGTCAGTCCCGGATCGTCAGGACTCTTCGGAACCTCGTAAGGGCCAGACTATCCGGTATGATGTGAATAACAATAACTAAAAAATAAATATAAATGGCAACAAAGAAAGAAGAACCCCAGAGTATGATCGATACCTTCAGAGAGTTCAAAGAAATGAAGAACATCGATCGCACCACTTTGGTGAGTGTGCTGGAAGAAAGCTTCCGCAACGTGTTGGCGAAGATTTTCGGCTCTGACGAGAACTTCGACGTGATTGTGAACCCCGACAAGGGTGACTTTGAGATTTACCGTAACCGCATCGTCGTTCCCGACGGTGAGGTGGAGGATGAGAACAAGCAGATTTCGCTGAGCGATGCCCAGCAGATCGAACCCGACTACGAGGTTGACGAGGAGGTGTCGGAGCGTGTTGACTTCACGAAGTTCGGCCGCCGTGCCATCCTGAACCTTCGTCAGACACTGGCCTCGAAGATTCTTGAGTTAGAGCACGACTCGCTCTACAACAAGTACAAGGACCGCGTGGGACAGATTGTCTCGGGCGAGGTCTATCAGATGTGGAAGCGCGAGGTGCTGGTGGTCGACGATGAGAACAACGAGCTCATCCTGCCGAAGGCCGAGCAGATTCCCAACGACCAGTATCGCAAGGGTGAGACCATCCGTGCCGTCATCCATCAGGTGACCAACGAGAACAACAACCCGAAGATCATCCTGAGCCGTACGAGCCCCGTGTTCCTGCAGCGTCTGCTGGAGGCTGAGGTGCCCGAGATCAACGACGGACTGATCTCCATTAAGAAGATTGCCCGCATGCCGGGTGAGCGCGCAAAGATTGCCGTTGAGAGCTACGACGACCGTATCGATCCCGTAGGAGCCTGCGTGGGTGTGAAGGGTAGCCGTGTGCATGGCATCGTGCGCGAGCTGAACAACGAGAACATCGACGTCATCAACTACACCGCCAACACGAAGCTGTTCATCCAGCGTGCGTTGAGTCCTGCTCAGGTGTCGAGCCTGAACATCGACGAAGAGAATCGCAAGGCCGAAGTATTCCTGAAGCCCGAGGAGGTGAGCCTGGCCATCGGCCGTGGCGGTTTGAACATCAAGCTGGCTTCGATGCTCACTGAGTACACCATCGACGTCTTCCGTGAGGTTGGCGAAAGCGAGGCCGACGAGGACATCTATCTCGACGAGTTCGCCGATGAGATCGACCAGTGGATCATTGATTCCATCAAAGCCATCGGCCTCGACACCGCCAAGGCTGTGCTGAACGCTCCTCGTGAGATGCTCACCGAGAAGGCCGACCTGGAGGAAGAGACTGTAGACCAAGTGCTGGAAGTGCTGAGAGCTGAGTTTGAGTAAATCCTACAATCAGTAATCAGAAGATCTGTAAAACAGTAAAAATCGTAAATCGCGTAAATCAAAACATAGATGGCCATAAGATTAAATAAAGCAATTAGAGAACTGAACATCGGACTCCAAACGGCAGTGGAGTTCCTGGAGAAGAAAAAGGAACTGGGTGAGGTGAAGCCTGAACTCGCCTTTAAGCTCAACGATGCTCAGTATGAAGCACTCGTGGAAGCCTTCAAGCAAGACAAGGAGGTGCGCACGCAGGCCGACAAGCTCTTCCAGAAGAAACCGAAAGAGAAGAAGCCCGCCGAGCAGCCGAAGGCAACACGTGCCGAAGGTCTTCTGGAGTCGTCGAACCAGCAGCAGTTCAAGCCGCTGGGGAAGATCGACCTCGACGCCGTAGGCAAGAAGCCCTCGGAGAAGAAGGCCTCGGAGAAGAAGGCGGAAGAGGTGAAGCCCGCGGCAAAGGCCGAAGAGGTGGCACCTGTAGAGACCAAGAAAGAGCGTTCTGAAGAGGCCGCTCCTGCTGCTGCCGTCAGCCAGGAGATGCCGAAGGAGGAGAAGCCCGTTGAGGCTGCTGTTGCCGAGAAGGCACCGGAAGAGCCCAAGGCCGACAGCCCGCAGGAGACAGAGGCTGCTGCTCCCGCTGAGGAGACGCCCGCTCAGGACGCCCCTGCAGAGAGCACTCCCACCGAAGAAGAGAAGCCGAAGCTGTTCCAGCTGAAGATAGACAAGAAGCTCGCCAACGCCCCGCAGCTGAAGATTCAGGGTAAGATTGACCTCGACTCGCTGAACCAGAGCACTCGTCCGAAGAAGAAGTCGAAGGAGGAGAAGCGCAAGGAGCGCGAGGAGAAGGCTGCCGAGCAGCGTGAGAAGAAGAAGCGCGTGCGCATCGGCAAGGAGCGCGTCGACATCAATGCTGCCGCCAACCAGCAGCAGCCGTCGAGCCAGCCTGCCGACCAGGCAGGTAAGAAGAGCGGCAAGAAAAAGAAGGCCCGCGGTCGCAACCAGAAGCCTCTGGAGGTGAACGAGGAGGACGTGGCACGTCAGGTGAAAGAGACGCTGGCACGTCTGACCAACAAGCAGAGCCAGAACAAGAAGGGCGCAAAGTATCGTAAGGAGAAGCGCGAAGCCGTTCAGGAGCGCTTGAGCGAGGAGCTGTCAGCCGAGCAGGCACAGAGCAAAGTGCTGAAGCTCACCGAGTTCGTCACCGTGTCGGAACTCGCCACGATGATGAATGTCAGCCCAATGCAGGTTATTTCCACGCTGATGTCGGTTGGAATCATGATGTCCATCAACCAACGCATGGATGCCGAGACCATCAACCTCGTTGCCGATGAGTTCGGTTTCAAGACCGAATATGTGAGTGCCGAGGTGCAGGAGGCCGTGAGCGAGGAAGAGGACGACGAGAACGATCTCATCCCGCGCGCACCGATTGTCACCGTGATGGGTCACGTCGACCATGGTAAGACCTCGCTGCTCGACTACATCCGCAAGACCAATGTCATCGCCGGTGAGGCCGGTGGTATCACCCAGCACATCGGTGCTTACAACGTTCGTCTTGAGGACGGCCGCCGCATCACCTTCCTCGACACCCCGGGTCACGAGGCCTTTACCGCTATGCGTGCCCGTGGTACACAGGTCACCGATATCGCCATCATCATCATTGCTGCCGATGACTCGGTGATGCCTACCACCAAGGAGGCCATCGCCCACGCCCAGGCTGCCAATGTGCCGATGGTGTTCGCCATCAACAAGATTGATAAGCCCGGTGCCAACCCCGACAAGATTCGTGAGGACCTGGCACAGATGAACCTTCTCGTTGAAGAGTGGGGTGGTAAGTACCAGTGCCAGGAGATTTCGGCCAAGAAGGGTATGGGTGTGAACGACCTGCTGGAGAAAGTGCTCCTGGAGGCCGAAATGCTCGACCTGAAGGCCAATCCGAATCGCAAGGCCACGGGTTCCATCATCGAAAGCTCGCTCGACAAGGGTCGCGGCTATGTGTCGACAGTCCTTGTGTCGAACGGTACGCTGAAGGTTGGTGATAACATCATCGCTGGTACAGCATGGGGACGCATCAAGGCTATGTTCAACGAGCGTAACCAGCGCATCCAGGAGGCCAAGCCCGCCGAGCCGTGCATCATCCTCGGCTTGAACGGTGCCCCGACTGCCGGCGACACATTCCATGTGCTCGAGACTGAGCAGGAGGCTCGTGAGATTGCCAACAAGCGTCTGCAGCTGCAGCGCGAACAGGGTCTGCGCACGCAGAAGAAGTTCACGCTCGACGACATCTCGCACCGTATCGCTCTGGGTGAGTTCCATGAGTTGAACATCATCGTGAAGGGTGATACCGACGGTAGTATCGAGGCCCTCTCCGACTCGTTCATCAAGCTCTCCACAGAGAAGGTACAGGTGAACGTCATCGCCAAGGCTGTCGGTCAGATTTCTGAAAACGACGTCATGCTCGCCTCGGCTTCCGATGCCATCATCGTGGGCTTCCAGGTGCGTCCGTCGGCCGATGCCCGCAAGGCTGCCGACCGCGAAGGCGTTGAAATCAATACCTATAGCATCATCTACGACGCTATCGACGACATCAAGTCGACGATGGTGGGTATGCTCGACAAGGTCATCAAGGAACAGGTGACCGGTCAGGTAGAGGTGAAGCAGGTGTTCAAGATTTCGAAGGTGGGTACCGTTGCCGGTGGTCTCGTCACCGAAGGCAAGGTGCACAACAAGGACAAGGCCCGCGTGGTGCGCGATGGTATCGTCATCCATACCGCTCCCATCGATGCGCTGAAGCGCTACAAGGACGATGTGAAGGAAGTGGCCTCGGGCTTCGAGTGCGGACTTTCGCTCGTCAACTTCAACGACATTCAGGAAGGCGATATCATCGAGACCTTCACCGAGATCGAAATCGAACAGAAACTGTAAACAATGCGCAACCGCAAGTTCAAATCCTTTTCACGAAGGCTTTCAAGGAGGTTGGTGCTCACACTACTCATCGTGATGAGCATCGCCTCCTTTTTGGTTTTCATCATTGGCGGCGCCTTCATCGTTGAAAACGAGCAGCAACGCCACGGGGCCATGCTCGAAACCGTTTCAGCCTATATCAGCCTTGTCACTTCCAACATCAGTGCCAACGCCCACGACCTCGTCCCTCAGATAGAGGAACGCCTCGACCGCCCCGACCAGCTGCCCATGCTGCTGGAGCTCGCCCTGAAGCAGGATTCGCTCATCCGCAGCTGCGGCATCAGTTTCGTCGAGAACTACTATCCGCAGAAGGGACGCTGCTACGTGCCCTATGCCATTCGGCACGACAGCACCCACATAGAGATCGTCAGCCATGCCGACAGCCTGGAGAACTACCTGCAGGAAGAATGGTTCCTGCAGGCGCTGCAGACAGAGGATGGCTTCTGGTCGGAGCCGTTCTTCGAGTACAACGACACGGCGCAGCAGCCGCTGGTGGCCTATGTGCAGCCCATTCGCAACAAGCAAGGGCGCACGGTGGCCGTGCTGGGAATCGACGTATCAATCAGTTGGCTGCAAAAGAAGATGGAAGAGGTCGACGAGGAAATCTACATCCAAGAGTGGACCTCTACTGGCGACCCCAAGCATCGCGATAAGAATGATTTAGACCTCGTGCCCTACAGTTTCCTCATCTCCCAGAGAGGCACCTTCATCGTCCATCCCGACAAGCAGCGCATCATCAAGGATAACTTCCAGAGCGTGGTGAAGGCATCTGCCGACACAGCTGCCGTGGCCGCACTGGGCCGAAACATGATGGCTGGCAAGAGAAGCCACGGCATGGATGTCGATGAGGAAGCAACCAACCTCGACTTTGAAGGCCGCGACTCCTATGTCTTCTACACACCCGTCTGGCCCATGGGGTGGTCGGTGGGACTGGTCGTGCCCAATTTGGCCATTGACCTCATAGCCTACGTCGTGGGTGGCATGCTGGTGTTCCTCATCCTGCTGGCCGTGCTGCTGGTGTGGCTGGTCAGCTCGCACTCCATCCGTCGGGCCACCAAGCCCCTGAAGCAGTTGGCAGCGTCGGCCGACGAGGTGGCCAAGGGACACTTCGACACGCCGCTGCCCGCCATCAGGCACAACGACGAGGTGCGCCTGCTGCGCGACTCCTTTGCCAACATGCAGCACTCGCTCACGCAGTACATGGAGGAACTGAAGCAGACCACGGCCTCGAAGGCAGCCATAGAAAACGAACTGACCATCGCCCACAACATCCAGATGGCAATGCTGCCGAAGATATTCCCACCCTACCCTAACCGCAACGACATCGACATCTACGGCATGCTGACACCGGCCAAGGCCGTGGGCGGCGACCTCTTCGATTTCTACCTGCACGACAATCGGCTGTACTTCTGCATCGGTGACGTCTCGGGCAAGGGCGTGCCCGCATCACTGTTGATGGCGGTCACACGTTCCCTCTTCCGCAATGTTTCATCCCATTCTTCAGAACCCGGCCAGATAGCTACGGCTCTGAATAAGGCCTTGAGCGAGGGAAATGAGACCAATATGTTTGTCACGTTCTTTGTTGGCGTGTTGAACCTGACCGATGGCAATCTGCTGTATTGTAATGCCGGCCATGAGGCACCGCTACTCGTGGGCAAAGGCATCGGAGTTTTGCCATGCGATGCAAACCTGCCGCTTGGCATCATGTCTGACTGGTCGTTCACACAGCAACAGGTGACCATCTATCCGCAGACGGTCATCTTCCTCTTTACCGACGGACTCAGCGAGGCAGAGGATGCTGACCATATGCAGTTCGGCGAAGAACGCATCTTGGCTGTTGCCGAAAAGGTGCTGTCGCAGCAGCAACTGCAGTCGCAAACCTTCATCGACGAAATGGCCGATGCCGTGAATCGCTTCGTGGGCGATGCCGAGCAGAGCGACGACCTCACGATGCTTGCCCTCCAGTATAAGCCCAACATGAAATAGCCGGCACGGGTCTTTTACCCCTCAATAAGAAATAAATAGGTGAAACTGCTGATAGTTTCATCTATTTTTTGTAATTTTGGTTCCACCGAAATTCTTGCTGGTGCAAGCGAAAACAAGTTTTCGAGTCCTCCCGTTCTTTCTCCGCGTCGCTCTGAAAGCGTCTCCTACGTCGCCGAGCGCAGAAATGAAATCAAAAACTTTGGTTTTTGTTTTGCATTTCGCTCACTTATTTGTAATTTTGCATCATCTTCGAAAATCGGACAAATGAAAGACGATCATAACAACGACATACAAGCCATTGACAACAGCCCGGAGAGCGACAACGAGCTGGTGCGCCGCATCGCCGAGAAGAAGTATGAGTTCGGCTTCACCACCGATGTGCATACCGAGGTAATCCCCGTGGGACTCAACGAGGATGTGGTTCGGCTCATCTCGCAGAAGAAAGGCGAGCCCGACTGGCTGCTGGAGTTCCGCTTGAAGGCATTCCGCCACTGGCTCACGATGAAGCAGCCGGAGTGGGGACATGTGCACCTTCCCGACATCGACTATCAGGCCATCTCGTACTATGCCGACCCAATGGCGAAGAAGCCGGCGGGTGATGGGAAGATTGATCCCGAACTCGAGAAAACCTTCGACAAACTGGGCATTCCCCTGGAGGAGCGTTTGGCGCTGAGTGGCAACACCGCCGTTGATGCCATCATGGACTCGGTGTCGGTGAAGACCACGTTCAAGGCACAGCTGCAGGAAAAGGGCATCATCTTCTGTTCCATCGGCGAGGCCGTGAAGGAATATCCCGAATTGGTGCGACAGTATCTTGGAACGGTCGTGCCCTATCGCGACAACTTCTTCGCTGCCCTGAACTCGGCTGTGTTCAGCGATGGCTCGTTCGTCTATATTCCAAAGGGTGTGCGCTGTCCGATGGAACTCAGCTCTTACTTCCGCATCAATGCTCGCAACACGGGCCAGTTTGAGCGCACGCTCATCGTGGCCGACGACGACTCGTATGTCTCCTATCTGGAAGGCTGTACGGCTCCGATGCGCGACGAGAACCAGTTGCATGCCGCCATCGTTGAAATCATTGTCAACGATCGCGCCGAGGTGAAGTACTCCACGGTGCAGAACTGGTATCCCGGCGACGAGAACGGCCGAGGCGGCGTGCTGAACCTCGTGACGAAGCGTGGCGACCTTCGCGGTGTAGACTCAAAACTCTCCTGGACACAGGTGGAGACGGGCTCGGCCATCACGTGGAAATATCCCTCGTGTGTGCTCCGCGGCGACAATAGTGTTGCTGAGTTCTACTCCGTGGCCGTGACCAACAACTACCAGGAGGCCGACACCGGCACGAAGATGATTCACATGGGGCGCAACACCAAGAGTACCATCATCTCAAAAGGTATCTCCGCAGGCCACTCGCAGAACTCCTATCGTGGCTTGGTCCGTGCCACTGCGAAAGCTGAGAACGCCCGCAACTATTCGTCGTGCGACTCGCTGCTGCTGGGTAGCAACTGTGGTGCTCACACGTTCCCATACCTGGATGTGCACAACCCAACGGCCATCTTTGAACACGAGGCCACGACCTCGAAAATCTCCGAAGACCAGCTGTTCTACTGCAACCAGCGTGGCATCCCCACGGAGCAGGCCGTTGGACTCATCGTGAACGGCTATGCCAAGGAGGTACTCAACAAACTACCTATGGAGTTTGCCGTTGAGGCCCAGAAGCTCCTCAGCGTCTCGCTGGAAGGAACGGTAGGATAATAGGTAACAGGTAATAGGTTAAAGTTATAATCATGTTAGAAGTCAAGAATCTGCATGCCACCATTGCTGGCAAAGAAATACTGAAGGGCATTGATCTCGTCATCCGCGATGGTGAGACGCATGCCATCATGGGCCCAAACGGCTCTGGTAAGTCAACGCTTTCGGCCGTGCTCGTGGGAAATCCACTCTATGAGGTTACTGAGGGCGAAGCGTGGTACAACGGCAAGAATCTTCTGGAGATGAAACCCGAGGAGCGCGCCCATGAAGGGTTGTTCCTCTCGTTCCAATATCCCGTGGAGATTCCCGGTGTTTCGATGACGAATTTCCTAAAGGCTGCCGTCAATGAGAAGCGCAAGGCTCAGGGACTGCCCGAGCTGAAAGCCTCTGAGTTCATCAAGCTGATGAACGAGAAGCGCAAGATTGTCGACCTCGACGCGAAGTTCACGCGCCGCTCGGTGAACGAAGGGTTCAGCGGCGGTGAGAAGAAACGCAACGAAATCTTCCAGATGGCCATGCTCGAGCCTTCGCTCTCCATTCTCGACGAAACCGACTCCGGTCTCGACGTCGATGCCATGCGCATCGTCGCCGAAGGCGTGAACAAACTGCGCAAGCCCGATAGCTCGTGCATCGTCATCACCCACTACGACCGCCTGCTTGAGATGATTCGCCCCGACGTGGTTCATGTGCTCTATCAGGGTCGCATCGTGAAGACTGCCGGTCCCGAACTTGCCAAGGAGATTCAGGAGCGAGGGTATGATTGGATAAAGGATTCAATTGATAGTTGACAATTGATAGTTGATAATTATGATTACTCCTACTCCAGATAAACAGTATATTGAACTTTACCAGCAGGCGCGCGACCTCATCTGTCAGCATTCATCGGACGTGATGAATGCCCAGCGCGACGATGCCTTCGAGCAATTCAAGTCGAAGGGCTTTCCAACACGGAAGGAGGAGCGCTATAAGTATACGAACGTGCAAGAGCTGTTCGCGCCTGACTTTGGACTGAACCTGAACCGCTTCCAGATTCCCGTCAACCCCTACGATGCTTTTCGCTGCGATGTGCCCAATCTCTCCACGTCGCTCTACTTCGTCGTCAACGACGGTTTCTATGAGGATGCCCTTCCCAAGGCATCGCTTCCTGAAGGCGTTATCGTGGGTTCTCTCTCAAAAAATGCCCATCTCATCGGTGATTATTACAACCGTCTGGCGGCTAACGATGATGCGGTCAGCAGTCTGAACACCATGCTTGCACAGGACGGGTTGCTCGTCTATGTGCCCCGAGGTGTGGTTGTCGACAGGGCTATCCAGGTCATCAACATCCTGAAGACTCCTTTTGCCACCCTTCCCGCTGGTGAGGGGCAGGGGGCAGGGGCCTCTTTCATGGTGAACCGGCGTGTGCTCGTCGTGGCTGAAGAAGGTAGCACGGTGACGTTGTTGTTCTGCGACCATACGGCCGACGACCTGCATTTTCTTACCACGCAGGTCACAGAGGTGTTTGCCATGCCTGGCTCTACCGTTAACCTCTATTGTCTGGAAGAGACGCATGTGAAGAACACCCGCGTTAGCAATGTCTATGTGGAGCAGCAGGCCAACAGCCATGTCACCCATAATGTCATCACCTTGCATAATGGCACCACCCGCAACCGACTCGACCTGCACTTCCGCGGCGAGGGTGCTGAGTGCTGGCTGGGCGGTTGTGTCATTGCCGACAAGCAACAGCATGTAGACAACAATACGCTTGTTGTCCACCACGTACCCCACTGCGACAGCCACGAACTCTATAAATATGTGCTCGACAACGATGCCACGGGTGCCTTTGCCGGGCGGGTGTTGGTTGAACATGGTGCTCAGCAGACTTCTTCAGAGATGCGCAATCAGAATCTTTGCGCCTCACGCGAAGCCCGTATGTACACACAGCCCATGCTCGAAATCTATGCCGACGATGTGAAGTGCTCGCATGGCTCCACTGTTGGCCAGCTCAACGATGCCGCCCTGTTCTACATGCGCCAGCGAGGCATCACCGAGCGCGAGGCCCGACTGCTCCTGCAGCAGGCCTTTGTCACCGAGGTCATCGATGCCATTGCCCTTGAACCCCTTCGCGACCGCCTGCGCTACCTTGTCGACAAGCGTTTCCGCGGCGAACTCTCGAAGTGCGAGGGCTGTAAGCTTTGCCGCTAATGGCTTTCGTACGTTCGTGATTTGATATCCAATAAAGACGATTTGTACTTGTTTTTAGGCAGAATTTTGCTTCGTTTTCGAGGCAGAATTGTGCTGATTATGCATTTCTGTTGTTTAAGCGTTTTGACTTTGCAACTTCTTTATTATCAGGTATTTGCATTTCGAAAATGTTGCAAAATTGCAAATGACAGTGAAGAAAAATGATTGTTTTATGCAAAAAATTGATTCGAATTGACAAACGAGCTATCATTATTCTGTGTACCTTTGCAGCACAAATCTAAAACATACCGCTAATATAGGCGATCGTTGAGATCCCCTGAGCTCTGCCTGCTAACATGCAGCCGTGGATTCATGAGATGGACATTTATTATTGTTCCACGGTAGCACAACATGATAATAAATAGAGCCAATAGAGTTTTTTCGGGCATTCTTTTGCAGTGATGTACAAGGATGCTGCAGGTGGAGCACTTTTTGAGTATTATACATACCAATATATAATAGACACAAAAAATCCCGGTTTCAGCGATGAAATCGGGATTTTTGCGTATTTAGACTTGTTGATTAGTCAATGTCCAAGCTGTGGTCGAGCAGATCGCTGAAGTCCTTCGGCTCGTTGTCGGCAGGAGCTTCGTTGACGTTGCCGGCCGGCTGCTGACCACCCTGGAAGTTGCGATGGTGGCTGTTGCGGTCGCCATGGCGATCACTGTGACGATCACCACGCTCGCCGCGCTCACGACGGTCACCGCGCTCGCCACGCTCACGACGGTCGCCACGCTCGCCGCGGTCGCCACGAGGACGACGCTCACGCTCTACATATCCCTCGGGTTTCGGGATAAGTACGCGATGCGACAGCTTGTACTTACCAGTCTTCGGGTCAATCTCCAGAAGCTTCACGTTGATCTTGTCGCCTTCCTTCAGTCCGGCTTCCTCAACGGTCTCAAGACGCTTCCAGTCGATCTCCGAGATGTGGAGCAGACCGTCCTTACCCGGCATGATTTCTACGAAGCAGCCGTAAGGCATGATGCTACGAACAGTACCCTCGTAGACCTCGCCCACCTCGGGAACGGCCACGATGGCTTTGATCTTGCGGATGGCAGCGTCGATGCTATCCTTGTCGGGAGCGCTAACCTGCACCTTGCCCACACCGTCTTCCTCATCGATGGTGATGGTAGCACCGGTGTCTTCCTGCATCTGCTGGATGATCTTTCCGCCCGGGCCAATAACAGCACCGATGAACTCCTTCGGAATCTCGAAGGCCACGATGCGGGGCACGTGGGGCTTCAGCTCGGCACGCGGCTCAGCCATGGTGTCGGTGATGCAGTTCAGGATGTGCTCACGACCGGCCTTAGCCTGCATGAGTGCTTTCTCGAGGATGTCGAACGACAGACCATCGCACTTGATGTCCATCTGCGTAGCAGTCAGGCCATCGCGAGTACCAGTGGTCTTGAAGTCCATATCGCCCAGGTGGTCCTCATCGCCGAGGATGTCGCTGAGCACAGCATATTTGTCTTCACCGGGATTCTTGATCAGACCCATAGCGATACCGCTCACAGGCTTCTTCATGGGAACACCAGCGTCCATCAGGGCAAGTGTGCCGGCGCAAACGGTAGCCATCGACGAGGAACCGTTGGATTCCAGAATCTGGCTCACCAGACGTACGGTATAGGGGAAGTCAGAGGGAATCATGTCCTTCAGGGCACGCCATGCCAGGTGGCCGTGACCAATCTCACGACGACCTACGCCGCGCTGTGCCTTGGCCTCACCCGTGCAGAAGGGCGGGAAGTTGTAGTGCAGCAGGAACTTCATGAAGCCGCGGTCGAGAACATCGTCAACCAGCTTCTCGTCGAGCTTCGTGCCGAGTGTGCAAGTAGAGAGCGACTGCGTCTCACCACGCGTGAAGATAGAGCTTCCGTGAGGCATGGGCAGCGGGCTCACCTCGCACCAGATGGGACGAATCTCGTCGGTCTTACGACCATCAAGACGGATGCCCTCGTCGAGGATGCAACGGCGCATGGCGTCGCGCTCCACGTCGTGGTAGTAGCGGTCCATCATAGCATACTTCTCTTCCAGCTCGTCCTCGGTGAGGTCGGCATGTGCGGCGGCATAAGCCTCCTTGAAGTCGGCGAGGATCTTCTCGAATGCCTCGGCACGAGCGTGCTTCTCCAGTGCCTGCTTCGTGATGTCGTAGGCGGGCTGGTAGCACTCCTTCTGCATCTGCTCGCGCAGTTCCTCGTCATTCACCTCGTGGTCGTACTCACGCTTCACGTCGGTGCCGAGTTCCTTCGAGAGCTCAGTCTGCAACTCACACATAGGCTTGATGGCATCCATGGCAGCCTTCAGGGCACCGAGCAAGTCTTGCTCAGACACTTCCTTCATCTCGCCTTCCACCATCATAATATTCTCAGCCGAAGCACCAACCATGATATCCATGTCGGCATGCTTCATCTGTTCGGTAGTAGGATCAATCACATACTCTCCATTCACACGGGCTACGCGTACCTCACTAATCGGGCACTCGAAAGGTATGTCGGAGCATGCCAGTGCAGCAGAGGCGGCAAAGCCTGCTAGTGCATCGGGCTGGTCGACACCGTCGGCAGAGAGCAACATCACATTTACATACACCTCAGCATGATAGTTGCTGGGGAAGAGCGGGCGCAGCACGCGGTCCACGAGGCGGCTGGTGAGGATTTCGTTATCGCCTGCTTTTCCTTCACGCTTGGTGAAGCCGCCGGGGAAACGACCTGCGGCAGAGTACTGCTCACGATAATCAACCTGCAAAGGCATGAAATCTGTTCCTGGAACTGCATCTTTTGCGGCGCAGACAGTGGCGAGGAGCACGGTGTTGTTCATGCGGAGAACAACGCTTCCGTCGGCCTGCTTTGCCACTTTACCGGTTTCAATTGTGATGGTTCTTCCATCAGGCAACTGAACACTTTTCGTAATTACGTTCATCTAAATAACTTACTTTTGTCTATAAAACATCTAAATAATCAAAGTCGATTTCAATAAAAATCGTGCAAAATTACACAAAAAAGGCTAAACCACAAAGATTTAGCCTCTTTTATTATTGTTTTTTAATGATTGACTCCCCATAAATCTGGCGACTCAGCGGAGCAATCAGAAATCTCGGGCAATTAGAATGCTGCGATGAGCTCCTCGTTGCTATAGGCGTCGGCGCCATAGCACATCTTCAGATAAGCCAGTCCGCCGAGGTAGTCTTCCTCAGTGAACGAGTCGGTGGCTTCCTTGGCAACAACCACGTCGTAGCCCAGGCAGAAAGCGTCGGCAGCGGTGTGGCGGCAGCACATGTGAGTATGCAGACCAGTGAGGATGACGGTCTTCACACCAAGCTCCTTCAGCAAGATGTCGAGATCGGTCTGGAAGAATCCGCTATAGCGGCGCTTGGGAACTACGTAGTCCTTTTCGCAGAGGTTCAGCTCGGGAATCACCTCGGCACCCTTAGTGCCAACAATAGCATGGTCACCCCAGATAATCAGTTCACGATCGATGCCGGGCAGGTGAGCATCGTTGCAGAAGATGACGGGTACGCCGGCAGCACGGGCTGCGTCGAGCAGTTTTGCGGTAGCGGGTACGATTGCCTTCCCTCGGTCGCAAGCCAGGGAGCCAGTCACGAAGTCGTTGAGCATGTCAACAACGAGGATGGCGGGTTTGTTCAGTTTTTCCATTTGTTTTCTGTGTTAAAAGTTTATGAATGCTCATTTGCGGCGACAAAGATACGAAGAAAATTGATATCGAAGAATGGATAACGGAAAAAATTCAGAAAAACTGACCTGCTTTAACGTCTTATAACGTCTTTACCGTCAAAATTTAAACATTGCACTTTGAACTTTGAACTTTTATTTGTACTTTTGCACGCAAATATTCACAGAAAACGTAATCAGAAGATAAGATGAAAAGAAGTATCAGTACGATTTTTGCAGTTTCGGCAGCCGTTGTGCTCACCATTTGTTCATGCACGGGGCGGTCGTTCAACGTCAGCGGAACCATCACCGAGGCAAAGGACTCGGTGCTCTATCTGGAGAACATGAGCCTGAGCGGCCCCGTGGCTATCGACAGTGTGAAGCTCAGTGAGAGCGGAACGTTCTCGTTCAGTCATCAAACCCCGGAGGCTCCCGAGTTCTATCGGCTGCGCATTGCCGGCCAGATCATTAATCTCGCTGTAGACTCCACCGAGCAAATCAAGGTGGATGCGCAGTATCCCACTATGTCGGCCGTCTACGATGTGAGTGGTTCCGACGAGTGCGCCAAGATCAAAGAGCTTGCATTGCACCAGATGGACCTCCAACGCCAGGTTGATGCCATCGTAGCCGCTCCCGACCTGGGTGTCGAAGCCGTTCGCGACAGCGTGGAGCGTGTGGTCACAGCTTACAAGGAACAGGTGAAACGCGATTACATCTTCTCCCAGCCCATGCGTGCCTATGCTTACTATGCATTGTTCCAGACGCTCCGCCTGGGACAGATGGAGTCGCTCATCTTCAATCCGCGTTCCAACGAACAGGATGTGAAGGTGTTTGCTGCCGTCGCCACGTCGTGGGACACCTACTATCCCAATGCCGAGCGTGGCAAGAACCTGCATAACATTGCCATCGAGGGCATGAAGAACATTCGAATCCTGCAGCAGCGACAGCTGTCGAACATCGATCCCAGTCTAGTCAATGTGTCGAACGTCATCGATATCAATTTGCCTGACAACAAGGGACAGCAACGCCGTCTGACCGACCTGAAGGGTAAGGTGGTGCTGCTCGACTTCCATGTGTTTGCCAGCGAGGGCAGCACAGCACGCATCATGCAGCTGCGCGACATCTATAATAAGTTCCACGCACAGGGACTGGAAATTTATCAGGTATCGCTCGATTCCGATGAGCATTTCTGGAAGACGCAGACTGCCGCCCTGCCTTGGGTGTGCGTTCGTGACGAGCGTGGCCCGCAGAGCGACTACGTTGTTTCCTACAACATTCAGTCGATTCCCACGTTCTTCCTACTGGGACGTAACAGCGACCTCTATAAGCGCGACGCACAAATCAAGGACCTCGAAGCCGAGATTCGCTCGCTGCTTTAGTTCATAGGGTAGGGGAAGGCCCACCGTGTGTCTTCCCACCCCAAAATGGCACCTCGCATGTCTTCCCGTGATGGATTTAGGTTATGAAGATTTCCATCATCATCATAGTTGCCAGTTTGTTCTGCTGTCTGCCGACGCAGGCACAGACGTTCAGCGTGGAGACCAAAAGCGACTCGCTCAGCTATCTGGTGCTCACCACCGATTCCACCGCCGACCGCTGGCAGTTGCCCTATCCTGTCTACCAGTTCCAAACGGGTGATGTGGATGGCGACGGTAGCATTGATGCCATGGTGGGAGTCGTTAAAAAAACGCGATTTCATCGGGAGTTAGGACGCCGTCTGTTCATTTTCAAGAACTATCGAGGGAAGGTGCGCCCTCTGTGGATGGGCTCGAAACTCGGTGGCGAGCTGGTGGATTTCCGATTTTTGGAGGGAGGGCTTATCCGTGCATTAGAAACGGGTACCAATCACCTTTATGCCATCACCGACTACCGTTGGGAGGAGTTCGGTATGGTTTTCGACCATTTCATCGAAAAGAATATTGACCAAAAGAATATCGCCTATGAAAAATTTCATTCTGACAGCACTGACGGTTCTCGTTAGTCTGACAACCCAGGCACAGCAACCTGGCAAGCATGTCTACATCCCCGGTCGGGGTCATCTCGATGTGGAGCAGTTCATCAAACCCATTGACACACGCATGGACATCTCGCGCCTGTCGCTGGCCGAACTGCGCATCTTGCGAAATGCCTTCGCTGCCCGCCAGGGTTTTGTGCTGAAAGACGCCGACCTGCGCCACATCTTCTCTCAGACATCGTGGTATGACTCCCTCGTTTGGGTGAACTTCGATTTGCCAGAGGAGCAAATGACCGATCCTTCCACCAACGACTGGGAGTTCTTCAGCGGCTATTCCGAATACGCCCAGTCGGTGAAGCTCACACCGCAGGAGCGCAAGTTCATTAAGAGAATTTGCGACCGCGAGAACAACCTGCGATGGCAAGGCGCTCAGAACCTACCCGAGGGATGGCGCTTCCCTACGGATAACATCCTGAATCCGTTCCAGTTGGAGAAGATGGACTCGAAACTTGTGGAGGCACTGGGCCGCAACAGCTTCGCCATCGTTCCTGGCCGGAAGATTCAGCTGTTCCATGTCTACGAGAAGAACGACTACAGCGACTTCCCGTCGTTCGTCACCACCGACCTCTATCTGCAACTCTTCCACATGTATTTCGACTGCATGGTTCGCGAAATGGAGCAGCATGGCCTCTCGCAGGCTGTTGAGCGGTTCAGCCATGCCATGTATGAGAACACAACCGGTTGGAATCAGGCCTATTTTGCCATTGCTGAGGCACTCATCACGGGCAAGAGTCCGCAGGCTGTCGAGTCGAAATATGCGCAGATGGTTGCCGATGAAATGGGGAAAATTGCTTCTTCACAGGATGGATATTCCGATTTCCTCGACTATCGTGATGTGAAGTTTGGCTACTCGCTCTTCCGTCCGCGTGGCCACTACACCCGCAACGACTCGCTGGGTCGCTACTTCCGTGCGATGATGTGGTTGCAGCATGTGCCCTTCGGCACCGATAAGCCCGAACAGCTGGGCAATGCGCTGCGAATGGCCGATGCAATCGGGAAAAACGCCGAGATGCGCAAGATCTATGCACAGCTCTTCGAGCCCATGACGTTCCTCTTTGGTAAACCCGACAATCTGACCATTTTGCAGGTCTATGATGAGATGCAGAAGACTGGTCTGCCTGTTGAGAAACTGCTGAAGAACAAAAAGGCATTGGCTGCTTTGCGGCTGACGCTCGATGAAATGGGTGAAAATCAAACGCGCATCCGTCCGAAGTTCGAGCATACAAGTCATGTGAAAATCAACCTCATGCCCCAGCGCTACATGCCTGATGCCGAGGTGATGAACGAGTTAGTTGATGCTGAAGGCGACCCGACCCGCCGTGGTGTCCCCAGCGGACTCGATGTGTTTGCAGCGATGAATGCGGGCATAGCAGAGCAAGTGCTCACCGGTGAGCTGCGCGTGCAGGATGCATGGCCCGACTACCTACCCATGCTGAAGAAGATGAAGGCACGCATGGAGGAAATCGATTGGAGTGAGACACTCAGCAATCGCTGGCTGTCGGCGCTGCAGACGCTTCAAGACACTACCTATTATCATCGTTTTGACATCTACGACGAGAACGAAAACCAGATGCCGGCCTTCATGCGCACCGATCAGTGGGCAAAGAAAAACCTGAACACGGCTCTGGCGTCTTGGGCAGAGTTGAAGCACGATGCCATCCTCTATGCCAAACAGCCAGTTGCCGCCGAGTGTGGTGCTGGTGGTCCTCCCGACCCAGTGGTAAAGGGATATGTGGAGCCGAATGTGAACTTCTGGAAGCGTGCCGTGGCACTGAACATTGCCCTCGAAGACTTCATGGAGAAATACAACATGAAGACTCCGAAGCTGCTCTCCACGGGTGAGCGCATTGGCGAGTTGGCTGAGTTCTTGCTTCGCGTCAGCCGTAAGGAGATGGGATATGGCCGTGAGCTGACCGATGAGGAGTATGATCAGATTGAGATCATCGGTTCTACCGTCGAAAACATTTCACTCGACCTCATCCGCGAGCCCGACCAGTACCTCGATGGCTGGGATAACGTGCAGGGTGCCGACCGTAGCATTGCTTGCGTGGCTGATGTCTACACCGCCAATGGCGACAACAACCCGAACAAGTCCATTCTCTATGCTGCCACCGGTCCTGCCTACGAAATCTATGTGGCTGTCGACATCAACGGTAATCGTTATCTGACACGCGGTGCCGTTCTGAGCTATCGTGAGTTCCAACGCCCCTTAGGTGAGCAGCGTCTCACCGATGAGGAGTGGCAGGAGCAGCTGAAGGGCGCCCCAGATCGTGGCGTGCCAGCATGGATGAAGGAAATCATCGTGCCTCTCGACGGCGAATTGCAAGACAATGAGGAATTGTTCTATAGCTCTGGCTGTTAGCCTGCTGGCATTCCTCGGTGGGGACGGGGTTTCTTTCCCGTCCGCAAGCAGGATTGATGATAACTGCACTTGCGGACGGGGAATGAACCCCGTCCCTACATGCTATAGCGATTCAACCCTCACCATCCTCTTCACGGGTGACATCCTGCTCGATCGCGGTGTGCGCTACTATCTGGAGCATGGTGGGATGCGGCGTGTCATTCCCGATGAAACCGCCGATTTTTTGCGCTCTGCAGATGTGGTGGTGGGCAATCTCGAATGTCCTGCTACCACTGTTCAAGCGCCGGCCTTCAAGCGGTATGTCTTCCGTGGCGACCCGCAGTGGCTCGACAGCCTGCGCGCTTATGGCTTCACCCACTTGAACCTCGCCAACAACCACAGTGTCGACCAAGGTCGCCAGGGCCTTCGCGACACCCGCGAGAACATTTTAAAAGCCGGCCTCATCCCCATCGGTGCCGACTCAACGATGAAGGCTGCGGCTACACCCCTCCCCTTGTGTGAGGGAAGGGGTGGGGCACCTGTTTATCTCCTCGCCTCCAACCGTCTTCCCTTGGAGAGTTTCGCTTACTTGCCCGACCGCGAAAGTGTCAGCCAGGAGCCATTTGACTCGCTGCTCAACCGAGTGAAAGCCATCAAAATGGCCGATTCCATCGCAGTTGTTATCGTCAATCTGCATTGGGGAGCCGAGCATACATTGCGCCCTCTGCCCCAGCAGCGGCTGGAGGCCCATGCACTCATTGATGCCGGCGCCGATGTCATCATCGGTCACCACACCCATACCCTTCAGACCTCTGAAACCTACCGCGGCAAGCCCATCTTCTACAGCATCGGCAACTTCATTTTCGACCAACAGAAGCCCCTTAACACCCGCGCCTGCATCGTCCGCCTGCGCATCACGCATAATAAAATAGTGGCCGATGCCATTCCCATTCGCATCGACCACTGTGCGCCTCACATCTGTAGGAATTCGCGAAGCAGTTCCTTTAACTTTGGGAATGATATAGCAAATGGCACAGAATCGGCCTGCAAGGCCAGCACCACACAGGCTCATTTTTATGCTCACCGATGCAAGTTTTTAGTGTTTTCTGCGTTATATATATAGTAATCAATCACTTTTAGCTTATGAAAAAGACTTGGAAAGCGATGCTAATGCTCCTGGCCGTGCTATCAACAGGCTTTTTGGCAGCATGCTCGTCTGACGACGATGACTTCTCAAGAGGCGACGTCATCGGTTATTGGGAGAATGTTGATACGAGGAACGATTATGCACTCCGACGTGTCGGCTATCAGTTCACTGCTGATGGAAACATCAACTTGTGGATGGTCGCCGGCACTGAGATGAAAGACCGCTATGAGGGTCATATAGGCAAGTGGTGGCTAACTGACAATCAGCTGCACGTTGACTTCGACGACTCGCACTACCCCGACGGGCTCTGCTATCAGGTAGTATCATTCTCGAAGAAGTCATTTGTCATGAACATCTTTGGAGGCCTTGCCGGAACACCGCCTGAAAAGGGGTATAAGGCTACTTACGAAAAATTGGTGCAAGCCCCGGGAAAGTATGCAGGGAGTTTTAATAATTTGGTTGAATATTAAGTGAAACCGATGAAACATCCATTAGACAAATTCCGCTACTGCCCCGTGTGTGGCAGCAAGCGGTTTGAGGTGAACAACGTGAAGAGCAAGAAGTGTCAGGCATGCGGCTTCACCTACTATATGAATCCCAGTGCTGCAACGGTGGCGGTGATAACAACCTCCCTCCCTACGGGGGAGGGGACGGGACTCCTCGTCGTCCGTCGTGGCAAGGAGCCGGCAAAGGGTACGCTCGACCTGCCGGGTGGTTTCTCTGATATGGGCGAGACATCCGAGGAGGGCGTGGCTCGCGAGGTGTTGGAAGAAACCGGTCTGCGTGTCACGCGCACGGAGTTCCTCTTCTCGCTGCCTAACCGTTACGTCTATAGTGGCCTGGAAATCCCGACGATGGACATGTTCTACCGCTGTGAGATTGCCGACACCGACGGTGCACACGCCATGGACGATGCTGCCGACCTGATGTGGATTCCCCTGAGCGAGGTAGACCCCAGTCAGTTTGGCCTGGAGAGCATCCGCCTCGGCGTCAGCAAACTCTTGCAGATGTTGAAATAACAGCCCTTCCCCATCAATTCCCATTCCTCCCATCAATTCCCATTATCTCCCATAAAAATTCCCTCCCATGTACAATCCCCATACCGTCCGCAAGGACTTCCCCATTTTGTCGCGCGAGGTCTATGGCCGACCGCTCGTCTACCTCGACAACGCCGCCACAACGCAGAAGCCGCTGTGTGTGCTCGATGCCATGCGCGACGAATATCTGAACGTGAATGCCAATGTACATCGTGGCGTCCACTACCTCTCGCAGCAGGCCACCGACCTCCATGAGGCTGCCCGTGAGCGGGTGCGCCGTTTCATCAATGCCCGCAAGACAGAAGAGGTTGTTTTCACGCGTGGCACCACCGAGGCCATCAACCTCGTGGCACAGACGTTCTGCGAGAGCCAGATGAAGGAGGGCGACGAGATCATTGTCAGCGAGATGGAACACCACTCCAACATCGTGCCTTGGCAGCTGCAGGCCACGAAGCGTGGCATCCGCCTGCGTGTCATCCCCCTGCGCGACGACTATCGCCTTGACCTCGATGCCTTCCGCCAGTTGTTCACCGACCGCACGCGCCTCGTCAGTGTCACCCACGTGAGCAATGTGCTGGGCACCCAGAATCCCATTGCCGACATCGTCAGCATCGCCCATGAGCATGGCGTTCCCGTACTCGTCGATGCTGCCCAAAGTGCACCCCACAAACCCCTCGACGTGCAGGCTCTCGACTGCGACTTCCTTGCGCTCAGTGGTCATAAGATGTATGGTCCCACCGGCATCGGCGTGCTCTACGGCCGTGAGGAGTGGCTCGACCGCCTGCCACCCTATCAGGGAGGCGGCGAGATGATCGACCGGGTCACCTGGGAGCACACCACCTTCGAGCGCCTGCCGTTTAAGTTCGAGGCTGGCACGCCGGACTACATCGCCACGCATGGCCTTGCCACTGCCATCGACTATATGGAGTCGCTTGGCCTTGAAAACATCGCTGCCCACGAACACGAACTGGGTGCCTATGCCTACCAGCAGCTGCAACAGGTTGATGGCATCCATGTATATGCACCCACATCGCTTTCCGATGACGGCACACC
>JAEEGF011293742.1_pt1 | contig 28170 bp, 25 predicted proteins | sample 9134171 | NCBI WGS metagenome assembly JAEEGF01 (sample SAMN16246542, study PRJNA631951) | gut metagenome | biome: gut microbiome; feature: rumen; material: AP-attached | host: Bos | place: Iran: Karaj | collected 2018-10 | reverse complement strand
TAAGTCAAAAAGACGATACCGCGGACGTAAGAAGAAAAAGGAAAAGGTAAATATAGTTAAAGAGCTGTATTACCTTGCAATTTATATCGGAGCAGTAATCATCGTATGCTTCCTCATCATCACTTTTATCGGAGAGAGGACAACAGTTAAGGGTGATTCGATGCTGCCGACACTTGAGAACGGTGATAACCTCTGGATCGACAAGATCAGCTACAGATTCACCGATCCGAAGAGATTCGATATTATCATCTTCCCTCCGAGAAATAACTCTGAGAAGATCTATATCAAGAGGATCATCGGTCTGCCGGGTGAGACGGTTCAGATCGATGAGCAGGGAAATATCCTTATCGATGGCAAAGTGCTTATCGAGGATTACGGACTTGAACCTATCGAGCCTGATAAGAGAGGAATCGCTGCCAGTCCGATAACGCTTGGTAAGAGCGAGTATTTCGTGCTTGGTGACAACCGTAACAACAGTGAGGACAGCCGACGTTCGATAGTCGGAAATGTAAGAAAGAGCGAGATAATCGGTAAAGCCGTATTCAGACTTTCACCATTATCAAAATTTGGAAAGATAAAATAGTTTATTTTGAGGGAATATTGGGATTCACGTATTCCCTCTTTCTATCTAAAGGAATGCCATGAATATTTGCGAGATCAAAACAAGAATAACAGAGATTAACAGTCTTCCTCTTATGAAATACGAGGACAAGAAGAGACAGTTCGGCGAGCTTCTTCAGGAAATATCGGGCGATGAGAGAAAAGGCGTTTTAAGCCTCGCTGAGAAGCTTAAGAAAAATATAGCCGATATCGACAAGGAGGTTCAGCGTGTCAGAGGTATGATGACTTTTGAGAACAAATACGCTGATGCGGAGTTTATCTGCGGAACCGACGAGGTGGGAAGAGGTCCACTTGCAGGTCCTATAGTTACAGCTGCGGTCATCCTTCCGAAGGGACTTGTTATCCCGGGACTTAATGATTCAAAGCAGGTTAAGAAGGAAGTGAGGGAGGAACTTTATGATATCATCCTCTCAAATGCTATTTCAGTCGGCCTTGGCATGAATACACCTAAATTCATCGATACCGAGGGAATACAGGAAGCTAACTATGATGCGATGCGCAAGGCTGTTGCAAGCCTTTCAGTTAAGCCTGACCTTGTGCTTGTTGATGCTGTAAAGATTCCTAAGCTTGATATTAAGCAGGTGTCTATCATCAAGGGCGATGCGCTTTCGGTTTCTATAGCTGCGGCAAGTATTGTGGCAAAGGTTACCAGAGACAGACTTATGAAGGATTACGACCAGCTCTATCCGGATTATGATTTCAAGAACAATATGGGCTACGGTTCAAAGAAGCACCTTGATGCGCTTGTTGCTAAGGGACCGTGCGAGATACACAGAAGATCGTTTATCAAGAATTACTGGAGTGAATAATTTGGCATTGCAGAATAAGAGACAGCTTGGAAATGAGAAGGAAGAAATAGCTGCAAGGTTCCTTGAGGAAAAGGGCCTCAGGATACTTGCGAGGAATTATAAGGTCCGCCAGGCGGAGCTTGATATAGTAGCTATGGATGATGAAAGCCGGACACTGATCTTTGTCGAGGTAAAATACAGAGCTAACGGCGGAGCCGGAACATCCCTTGAAGCTGTCAATTCTGTTAAGCAGAGGAAAATATGCCAGGCGGCTCTTTTCTACATGAACCGCTTTCGTATAAATCCTGAAACCGTTAATATCCGATTCGATGTTGTTGGTATCGACGGTGAGAAGATTACACACGTAGAGAACGCTTTTATGTTTTGTTTATTATGATAGATATAAAGAATGACACAAGAATAAAAATATATATTTCTTCGTATAATAATAAAGAGGTTCCGGTTGTGAAGTCGGCACTTCTTTCAAAATACGAGGACAGGCTGGTGCACGGCATCTCCACAAGGCTCGGAGGCGTCAGTACGGAGCATCTTGCTTCTATGAACCTCAGCTTTTCTAGGGGCGATGACCCAGAGAAGGTTATGGAGAATCACAGGATATTTTCCGGTGCTCTGGGATATGATATGAATGGTACTGTATTTTCGGATCAGGTTCATAAGACCTTTATCAGAAGCTGCACTAAAGAGGATGCAGGAAAGGGGCTTACCAGAGAGACTGATATAAAAGAGACTGACGGACTGATTACAGATGTTAAGGGGCTGCCACTCATGACCTTCTATGCAGACTGCGTTCCGCTACAGTTTTATGCGCCTGATAATAATGTGATCGCGGGAGTACATTCAGGCTGGAAGGGTACTCTTCATGAGATAGGAAGAGTGGCTGCGGAAAAGTTCAGGGACGAATATAACTGCGATATCAGTAAGCTTATCTGCTTCATCGGACCTTCAATCTGTAAGGACTGCTACGAGATAAGCAGTGACGTGGCTGAGCAGTTTATAAAGGCTCATACGGAATATGAAAAGGAAGATATAATAACCTACACAGGTAGTGATAAATATCATCTCGACCTTCAGCGCGCCTGCAGGGAAGTGCTCCTCGGGGCAGGCCTTCAGCCGGAAAATATAGAGATATCCGGACTCTGCACCTGCTGCAATCATGAGATACTTTTCTCACACAGAAAAACCAACGGGCTCCGCGGCAATCTTGCGGCTGTCATGATGTTAAGATAAGACTGAATAATTGATATATGAAAAAGCATTTGATCGTAAAGGTAATTGAAGACAGTCCTGCATTCCTTGCGGGGATCAAAAAAGGTGAGACGCTTGTCAGTCTGAACGGGCGTGAGATCACCGATATTTTTGATTATGATTTCATTGCCGAGGATGATCATGTAAATCTTACTATTGAGGATGAGGCGGGCACTGAAAGAGAGCTTCAGATAGATAAGGAGGAGGGTGAGGACCTCGGACTTGTATTTGAAGAGTCCCTCATGGATAATTACAGATCCTGCTACAACAAATGCATATTCTGCTTCATCGATCAGAACCCGAAGGGTATGCGCGAGACTATATATTTCAAGGATGACGATTCGCGCCTTTCCTTCCTTCAGGGCAACTACATAACAATGACAAATATGAAGGATTCGGAGATCGACAGGATCATCGAATATAAGCTTGCGCCGATAAACATCTCTGTTCACACGACCAATCCGGAGCTTCGCTGCAGTATGCTCCACAACCGTTTTGCGGGAAGGATACTCGAGCATATGGACAAGCTTTATGCAGCCGAGATACCCATGAATGCCCAGATAGTACTCTGCAAGGGCGTTAATGACGGCGAGGAGCTGCTCCGTTCACTCCGTGATCTGAAGAAATACGCGCCGATACTTGGCAGCGTTTCAGTTGTTCCGGTAGGCCTTACAAAATACAGGGACGGCCTGTGCCATCTTGATGAATTTGACAAGGATGACGCCGAGGATGTTATCGATATGATCGAGGACGTCCAGAAGGAGGTCTATGAAAAATACGGTATCCATTTCGCACACGCCAGTGACGAGTGGTATATCATGTCAGGCAGGGAAATACCGCCTGAGGATAATTATGATGGCTACGAGCAGCTTGAAAACGGAGTCGGAATGACCAGGATGCTCTACAATGAATTCGCGGCTGCCGTTGATGAGGTTGAGAATTACAGAACCTCAATGGAAAGTAAAGGAAAGCTCAGTCGTCTGTTCCATCATAAGACAGAGGAGGAGAAGCTTTACGAAGCACTCCTTAAGGACAATCCGGGCAGGAAGGCCTCAACCATCTGCGGACTTCTGTCGAAGGATAATAAGGATGTTATTTTAGAAGAGATAAAGCGTATCAGGCCGGATGTTGAATTCATGGTCTATCCGATAGAAAATAAGTTTTTTGGCCCGAAGATAACAGTTACCGGACTCCTTACCGGAAGCGATATTGTATCAGGCCTGAAGGGAAAAGAACTGGGCGAAGCACTGCTTATTCCCTCAAGCTGCCTTAAGGCGGACGAGGAGATATTCCTCGATGACATGACTCTGACGGAGCTAAAGAACGCTTTACAAGTAGAAACGGTTATTGTAAAATCATATGGTATGGAATATTTGAGAGATATACTAGGAGTTTAGATATGAGTAAACCAGTTGTGGCCATAGTCGGAAGGCCGAATGTCGGTAAGTCGACTCTCTTTAATGCGCTCGCCGGAGAGAGAATATCCATAGTTAAGGATACACCGGGCGTAACAAGAGACAGGATATATGCGGATGTAACATGGCTCGATAAGAGCTTTACAATGATAGATACGGGCGGTATCGAGCCTGAATCAAATGATATTATTTTGAAGAGTATGAGAGAACAGGCTGAGATCGCAATCGAGACGGCTGATGTTATCATATTTCTTACTGATGTCCGTCAGGGTCTGGTTGATGCGGACTCGAAGGTCGCGGACATGCTCAGGCGCTCAAGAAAGCCTGTTGTCCTTGTTGTAAATAAGGTAGACAACTTTGAGAAATACATGAACGACGTTTATGAGTTCTATAATCTTGGACTCGGGGATCCGTTCCCGATTTCTTCGGTTGGAAAGCTGGGCTTCGGCGAGATGCTTGATGAAGTCTGCAGTCACTTCAATAAGGAAGCTAAAGAGGATGAAGAAGATGACAGACCGAGGGTTGCCATAATCGGTAAGCCGAATGTTGGAAAGTCATCGATCATCAATAAGCTTCTCGGCAAGGACCGTGTGATCGTTTCTGATATTGCAGGGACAACCCGTGATGCCATCGATACCGTTATCAAGAGAAATGGTACCGAATACGTATTTATCGATACGGCCGGACTCAGAAGAAAAAGTAAGATAAAAGATGAAATAGAGAGATATAGTATAATAAGGACGGTTACAGCTGTTGAAAGATGTGACGTAGCGGTCCTTGTTATTGATGCAACCATGGGAGTTACCGAGCAGGATGCAAAGATTGCCGGAATAGCTCACGAGAGAGGCAAGGGCGTTATCATCGCCGTAAATAAGTGGGATGCCATCGAGAAGGATGACAAGACCATGAACAAGTTCAAGAACAGTATCAGACAGACACTGTCCTTCATGCCTTATGCGGAAATGCTCTTCATATCCGCAGAGACCGGACAGCGTATGGACAAGCTGTTCCTGATGATCGATGCAGTAGTTCAGAACTGTTCTCTCAGAGTTGCGACAGGTGTTCTGAACGAGATACTTGCCGAGGCGGTTGCAACAGCTGATCCGCCATCAGATAAGGGTAAGAGACTAAGACTGTACTACATGACAGAGGTTTCGGTTAAACCGCCTACATTTGTTATATTTGTAAATGATAAGGAACTGGCGCATTTCTCATACATCAGATATATCGAGAATAAGGTGCGTGAGGCGTTCGGTTTTAAGGGAACACCGCTTAAGTTCATTATTCGTGAAAGGAAAGAAAACCAGTGAACGTAACTATAAGGATAATATGCTTTGTCTGCGGATATATCTGCGGACTGCTTGAAACAGGTTATTTTTACGGAAAGGTTAAGGGGATAGATATAAGGAATTACGGCAGCGGCAATTCGGGCACAACGAATGCTCTCCGTGTACTTGGTAAAAAGGCGGGCCTGGTCGTATTTATCGGCGACTTCTTCAAGGCTTTTATTCCGTGTTTTGTAGTAAGACTTCTTACACAGAATCAGTATCCGGATATCTTCCTGCTTTTTGTGCTTTACGTTGGACTCGGTGTAATCTGCGGACATAATTTTCCGTTCTATCTTAAGTTTAAGGGCGGAAAAGGTGTTGCAGCCACAGCAGGAATGATCGCGGGACTTCTTATTCCGCTCATGATAGTCATTCTGCTCGTGCTTTTCGTGGCAGTTGTTGCTGTAACAAGATACGTGTCGCTTGGTTCGATACTGCTGATGATCGAGTTCATAACCTGCTATGTGATATTTGCGCTTTCTGGAATGCTCTGCTTTGATCCTAAAGGTGATTCAAAGTGTGAGATGATAGAGAGTATCGTGCTTGTGGTTATAGTTGGTGTTATGTCCATCCTTAAACATAGGGCAAATATCGTAAGACTCCTTCACGGAGAGGAAAATAAGCTTGGAGATAAGAAAAAGATCAGTGAGATAAAGGAAGAGGACTGAAGAAAAGGTTTCAGCCCGGTATAACAGGAGGAAATATTTATGAAGATTTGTATACTCGGTGCAGGAAGCTGGGGAATAGCTATAACAAAGCTTCTTACATATAATGGACATGAGGTTTCTGTCTGGTCGATAGATCCTGAAGAGATAGCAATGCTGAATGAATACTGTGAGCATAAGACAAAGCTTCCGGGTGTAATACTCAGCGGCGCTGTTACATTTACAACTGATATGAAGGCGGCAATTGAAGACGCGGAAATGATCGTTATGGCAGTTCCGAGTCCTTTCGTGCGTTCTACAGCCAAGAGTGCTGCACAGTATGTTAAGGAAGGAACCATCATCGTCAGCGTTGCAAAGGGTATCGAGGATGAGACTCTTATGAGACTGTCGCAGGTTATCAAGGAAGAGATCCCTGTAGCTGATATCGCAGTGCTTTCAGGTCCTAGCCATGCAGAGGAGGTTGGTAAGTGCCTTCCGACAACTGTTGTTGTAGGATGCAAGGATAAGGCTATTGCTGAGAAGGTTCAGGATACCTTCATGGCTGATTTCTTCAGAGTATATATCAGTCCAGATGTGATGGGTATAGAGCTTGGCGGTTCGCTTAAGAACGTTATTGCACTTGCTGCAGGTATTGCAGACGGACTTGGCTGCGGTGACAATACCAAGGCAGCTATCATAACAAGAGGAATAGTTGAGATAAAGAAGCTCGGTGTTAAGATGGGCGGCTATCCGGAGACCTTCTCGGGACTTTCGGGAATAGGCGATCTTATAGTTACCTGTGCTTCAATGCATAGTAGAAACAGAAGAGCAGGTTACCTTATCGGACAGGGCAAGACCTATCAGGAGGCCATGGACGAGGTTAAGATGATCGTTGAGGGCGTTTACTCTGCAAAGGCAGCACTTGCCCTTTCAAAGAAATACGAGGTTTCCATGCCTATCATTGAAGCTGTGAATAAGGTGCTCTTCGAGGACTATCCTGCAAAGGATGCCCTTACGGATCTTCTTACCAGAGATAAGACAAGAGAAGTTATAGGACTGACCTGGTAAAACTGTATTACTGACGGAATATCAAAACTTAAGATGCCGGAGTGTTTAATTATAAATGAATGATAAAAAACCGAGAAAGACTAATAAAAACAATATTAAGGCCATCGCTCTGCTTGTGAGCTTCTTTGTGCTTATAAGCGGTGCCTACGCAGCGTATGAGCTTTCGGATATACATGAGGTGGTGCGTGATGCAAGCGTTGAAGCAAGTTCCTCAAAGGGAGCTGATGTGAGTGTTGTGGATGCATCAACTGAGGGAAACGCAGTTTCATCAGAAGCTTCGTCAAAAGAAGCAACGACAGAATTAACAGAGGTCAGTACGGCTGATACACAGAAGACAGAGCAGCCGACGACCGAGACACCTACAACCGAGGCAACAACTGAGAAAACAACCGAGGCGACGACAGAAACTACTTCAGAGACTCAGACTGCAACGACCGAGCAGGTTCAGCTGCCTGAAGGTGTATTTTCTGAGAACAATACGATCCTTCCGGATATAGTGGATGTGCCATGTTCTGACTGGTATGATTCAAGGTATTTCGCGCCGGATAAGGTCCAGGATGCAAGCTTCTTTGATAAGACTGTATTTATCGGAGATTCGAGAACGGAATCGCTTGCATACTATACAGGCTTTGACAATGTTAATGCCTTTGCTTATAAGGGTCTTAATGTCGGGGCCATAAAGACTGAAAGGTGCATAAGCATCAACGGCAGAAAATACACTGTCGAAGAGGCAATTGCCGCAACCTATTATGAGAACTACGTTATTTCCTTCGGTATCAATGAGCTCGGATGGGAATATATAGATGTATTTACGGATGATATCAGCGAGCTCGTTGATATGATCTATGCAAGAAATCCTAAGGCTGTTGTTTATATCGCGGCTGTTGTTCCTGTGTCGCAGGAGACTTCGGACAGCGACGATATATTCAATATGGAGAACGTTGAGAAGTTCAACAAGGCTATAATCAAGCTCTGCCATGACAGAGAGGATGTTATCTATACAAATTATGCGGCGGCTGTCAGTGATGAATACGGCTTCCTTCCTGAGGAGGGTACTGTAGACGGAAAGCACTGCACCGGAGATTACAGCAGAAGGATCATGGAATATATCCTCCTTCATACCTATAAGAGAAAATAAGTTCCTGCGTTAAGGAGAACTGACATGGCAACCGTTGTTGATGTCAAGATAAGCAATTTCGAAGGCCCGCTTGACCTTCTGCTTCATCTTATTGATAAGAATAAATATAATATTTTCGATATACCGATCGTTGAGATAACTGAGCAGTATCTGGCATATCTGGATGACCTTTCAGAGAATGATTACGACAAGATGAGCGATTTTCTGCTGATGGCCGCCCAGCTGATCAGTATCAAGGCGAAGATGCTCCTGCCTAAGGAAGAAGAGCCTGAGGTTGATGAGGGCGATCCGAGAGACGAGCTCGTCAGAAGGCTTCTTGAATATAAGATGTACAAATACGCATCCTATGAGCTTAAGGATATGGAGATGGATGCAAACGGTGCATACTACAAGGGGCGTTCGATACCGGATGAGGTTAAGAACTATAAGGAAGAGGTTGACCCGGCGGATCTGATCGGTGATATGACACTGAGGAAGCTTCAGGAGATCTTCGAGCAGATGATGAAGCGTGAGGTTGACAGGATAGACCCTGTGAGAAGCCGTTTCGGAACTATCACAAGAGAAGAGATAAAGCTTGAGGACAGGATGATCGAGGTCCGTGAAGAGATTAAGGGACTTAAGAGTATCAATTTCAGAACCCTTCTTGGAAAACGTAAGGGCAAGATGAATATGATAGTTACCTTCCTTGCCATACTTGAGCTTATGAAGACGGGTGCGTTGACCATAAGGCAGGACGGACTTTTTGATGATATAATCATCGACTCGCTTGAGTGAGACATAGATTTAAGTGATTATTGATGCATGGCTCAAATATGAGTCATAGAATATCGGTTGATATTAATTAATATTGGATCAGGATAGAAGAATGAGCAGTGAGATGGAAACAGTAGAAACAGTTGATACAGAAGCCGCAGAGAATGCAGAAGAGACGACCGCAGAAGAGACGACTGCAGAAGCTGCAGGTGAGGCGGCTGCGGAGGAAGCAAACTTCGAGCCGGTTGAAAATATTCCGGCAGCACTTGAGGCTGTGCTTTTTGCAGTAGGCGAGGCAGTTGAGATAGCAAAGCTTGCGGAAGCTATGGGCGTCAGCAAGAATGACGTTCTCAGCGGATTTGAGACACTTTGTGAGAAATATAAGGATGACAGTACGGGGATCAGAGTTGTAAGGCTTGACGACAAGCTTCAGCTCTGCACCAAGAACGAGTATTATGATGTATTGATCAGACTTGTAAATATACCTAAGAAGCACGCGCTTACAGACGTACTTCTTGAGACACTTTCAATCGTTGCGTATAAGCAGCCTGTAACAAGGCTTGAGATAGAACAGATTAGAGGCGTGTCATGTACGCATGCTATAAATAAGCTGATCGAATATAACCTCATCACAGAGGTTGGAAGACTCGATGCACCGGGTAAGCCGATACTGTTCGGTACAACCGATGATTTCCTTAGAAGCTTCGGCATATCATCTATGGATGAGCTGCCGGTTGTCTCCGCAGATAAGATCGAGGACTTCAAGAGACAGGCTATGGAAGAAGCAAATCTTACCATAGAGACTTAATGGATTTTCAGCCGGATCACTTCCGGCAAAAGGCTCTTCGGGGCGTTGCAGGGTTAAAGTATGGAAAAAAAGAGGGAAAAAAAGAAGTTAATATCCGAGATCAACAGGGTATCTGCGAAGTGCATGAGAATCATCATGTATTTCCTCCTTGTTTTCTTTGCGTTTTTCCTTATCAATGACATATTTGATGTGGCAAAGCTTACCTTCACAACCTTCGCCTGCCTGGTCGTGGCCTTCATACCTATTCTTTTCGTAAATATTCTTAAGCTGGATAAGAAGAACGGTACGAGACATGTTGTTATCATCTGCACAGTACTTATCACAATGATACTGGTAACGCAGTTCGGCAATTATGCCTATCCGATACTTCTTTTCCCAATCCTTCTGGCATCGCTTTATTTCGACAGGACATTCATCCTGTATACGTCGCTTCTTGTTATTGCGTCAATCGCGCTGTCAGCCTTCGTTCAGATGAATTTCAGCAGTATCATCATGCATAAGGTTTACAGGAATTATAATGACCTTCTGATCCATTTCTGTGTTCCTGCCTTTTTGATCGTCATCTTCATGTCATTCATAGCGTTCTTCATCGTTGACAGAAATGCCATGATGTTCGACAGAAATATCGATACGGCACTTATTACCGTTGAGAATGAGAAAGGTCTTTGCTATGCCTTTTCGGAAATATCAGAAAACAAGTCAAAGCTTACCGGCGAGCATATCAAGCGTGTTGCCGAATATACAAAAATCCTTGGACGTGCTTCAGGCTTTGACGAGGACTATGTCGAAAAGCTTGCAACCGCAGCAATGATGCATGATATCGGAAAGCTTATGATAAGTCCTGAAATACTTGATAAGCCGACAAAGCTTACCGATGAGGAATATGAGATCATGAAGAGCCATGTTCTTTATGGCGAGGCACTGCTTGAAAAGTGTCCGGGTGAGGTTATGCATCTTGCCAGAATTATCGCGAAGGAGCATCATGAGAGGTGGGACGGTACAGGCTACCTCGGAATGAAGGGCGACGAGATCGCATATATATCACGTATCGTTTCGGTATGTGATGTATTTGATGCGCTGACTGCAGAAAGAATGTACAAGAAGGGTTGGTCAGACGAGGACACCTATAACGAGATCATTACTAACAGCGGAAAACAATTCGACCCTAAGGTTGTTAAGCTTTTCATCCAGAACTTCGATAAGTTTAAGGAAGTAAGAGAGAAGATACCTGATATGAAAATATACTGATACCGAACTGATCAGAACACAGTTCCGGGGATTCTAATATGATGTCTGCTGCATCAGACAAAAATGGAGGACAAATAAATTGTTCAGGATAATCAATCAATATCTTGCAAATGTAAATATAACAACTGATAAAGAGATGAAGGCTAAGACGGAGCTCTTCCTGAAGGACAGACCTGATCTTTCTAAATTCTGCATAAATGAGAGTTTCAATAAATATATAGTTGATATCAGAATGCAGGAGTATTCGGTTGAGCATGCTGACAGGCTGTTCAGAGACTTTGAGATGTATACCGCTTATTCGTACTCGGCTATGTATGTCAGATACAATGAAGGTGCAAGGGTAAGGTACAGATACGTCACATCGAAGGAAGATAAGAGCGCGATTTACATGGATGTGGTGATATCTTAGATTTGAAAATAATACTTAGTGGTTTAAGAATGCAATGAAAAAGCGCCGGCGATTGTCGGCGCTTTTTATATGTATAGTTCTCGTGATGTATGAAATCAATAATATGTTATGTGATCATTAGATACAATTATTAGTTTAGTATTTATATGACCTAAAGAGACCGATGACCTTGCCGATAATCATAAGGTCGTCAACGATGATCGGCTCCATGGTGTCGTTCTCAGGCTGAAGTCTGTAATGACCGTTTTCCTTATAGTAGGTTTTAACGGTTGCAGAGTCTTCAATAAGAGCAACGACGATGTCGCCGTTCTTAGCGGTGTTTGTCTGCTCGACGATGATGGTATCTCCGTAGAGGATGCCGGCATTTATCATGCTGTTGCCCTTAACCTTAAGCATAAAGGTCTGATTATTTGTAAGATATTCAGGCGGAACAGGGAAGTAGTCGGTGATATTTTCCTCTGCAAGGATAGGCTGGCCGGCTGCAACGGTTCCGATGATAGGAACATTTACGATCTCGCGTCTTGAAAGGTTGAAGCCCTCATCATCAAGAATCTCGATGGCACGCGGCTTGGTAGGGTCACGTCTGATATAACCTCTTTCCTCAAGAGTATTTAAGTGTGCGTGAACTGATGAAGTCGAGCTGAGACCAACGGCTGCACAGATATCTCTGACTGTTGGCGGATAGCCCTTATCCAAAATATTTTCTTTTATGTAATTAAGGATCTGTTCCTGTTTTGAACTGATTTTTCCTTTAGACATGATAACCTCCATTCATGATCGCGGATCAAATTGATATATGACGAATATAAAAACATACATAAAACGAATATATCAATACAGATCCAAAGTTGTATAATACTATCTGAAGTATAACACAACGTGTGTTCGATTGCAAACAAATGTTCTGATTTTAAACTTTACTTTTTCTTAACTATTACAGCTTAACTATTTAACCTTTTCTTTACAAAAGGTATTTACTATATCCATATAGACAAAACACAGGGTCACTGTATAAACAGGAGGTAGAACGTGAAGGTTATAGAAATGCAGAACGTAGATAAATACTACGGCAAGAATAAAGTCCTTGATAACGTCAGCTTTTCGGTTGAAAAAGGACATATCGTTGGACTAATCGGTCCGAATGGAGCAGGTAAGACGACTATCATGAAGATCATTTCAGGTCTTGCTCATAGATCGAATGGTGAGTTTAAGCTCTTTGAGGCATCGAGAGGAATACATGTAAACAGAGGAAGGATGAGCTTCATGATAGAGAGTCCTATCATTGATATTTCTCTTAATGCCAGACAGAATATGGAATATATGAGACTGCTCAGAGGTGTTGCCGATAAAAACAGGATAAACGAGCTGCTTACTTATGTCGGACTTGAAGAGGCCGGTAAGAAGCCGGTAAAGAATTTCTCTCTTGGTATGAAGCAGAGACTGGGTATCGCAATGTCACTCCTTGCAGATCCTGAAGTGCTTGTGCTTGATGAGCCGGTAAATGGTCTTGATCCGGAAGGTATCGTTGAAGTGAGACTTATCCTTAAAGAGCTTTGCGAAAAACAGGGCAAGACGATCATCATTTCCAGTCACCTTCTTTCAGAACTTTCAGAGCTTTGTACAGATTATATCATTATCAATCACGGTAAGATCGTTGAGGCCCTCTCGACAGAAGAGCTGATGATGCACTCGAGAAGCTATATTTCCGTTAAGACGGATAATATTTCTCATACAACAGCGACTCTTGAGAACAGGCTTAATATTAAGGACTACAAGGTAGTTGATGATACAGAACTCCGCATATTTGGAATGTTTGACAGGGTTGCAGAGGTATCGCATACAATAACTGATGGCGGCGATACGATACTTCATTTCGCACTTACCAATGAAAGTCTTGAGGAGTATTATCTCTCAAAGGTTGATCATAACAAGGGCGAGAATGATAAGAAACGTGGAAGCGTACTCAACAAGCTTTCGGGAAGGAGTCCGAGATAATGAATAAACTTATAAAAAGCGAAATGAATAAAAATAAACATATTACGGGATATTGGATATTTATCATGGGTATTGTTTTGCTGATGTTCACAGTGCCTCTGTTCGGCGAAGATAAATCCGTAATGGGCTTTATAGATAATCAGTGTAGCGAACTTTTCGTTATTCTTGTAATGATGACAACCGCCTTCCTGACAGGAAGAGGCTTCTCGCAAAGAACAAATATGTATGATATCATGATCGGTAACAGACCGATGAGGATAATCACTTCAAAGGTGATCGCCATTGGCGTTACAACAACAGCTATCGTATCCCTGGGCAGTCTGATAGGCTTTTTTATAAGCTGTGCCATTGATAGTTCGCATTTTTCGTATGCGCTGGCAAAGGAGTTTGTTTGCCTTCTTGTTATGTTTAGAGCTGCTGTCACAGGCGTTCTTATGACACTTGTATTTAGAAGCCTTGCATCAATAGCACTTGTTTATTGCAGGATAATGCTCGAGAGCATTGCTCTTCTCATTTACGGAAGCATCCATGGAAATCTAAATAATATCATGGATAGCTTTAGAGGAGTTCCTCGTATATTTGACATACTTTTCTATTCAAATCAGTTATCAAGCATCTGTGAAAAGTATACTCTCGATCCTGATGTGGTAATAAATGTTGTCGGTGGATTTGGAATAACAGTAGTATTCTGGGGCGTGCTTGCATATTATCTTTATAAACACAGAGATTTCTGATAGAATGTGATCATAAATACTTACGTATCGGAGATATATTTTGGATAATACTTTTTTCTTCATGCTCGGACTGATCGTGGTCGCTGTAATAGCATTTATTTTCATAAGAAAATACTTCATGTTGAAGTCCGAGCTAAAAAACTTTAAGGAACAGATAAATAAGATAAGAACAACCGACAGGGAGCAGCCAATATTGGTTGCTTCCTTTGGTGCGTCTTCGGTTGAACTGGCAAATGAGATAAATGCCCTGATAGAGGATCTGACGACTTTGGCAAGAGAAGCTTCCGAGAATGAGAAAAAGATGAAGATAGTCATGGCCGGAGTGTCACATGACTTCAGAACTCCTCTAACGGCAGCTGACGGTTATCTGCAGATGATAGATAAGATACTTGAGGGCTGCAGACTTGCTTCTGTTGGAACAATTGGAGAGGAAAAACTCATTGAAACTGACAGAGAATTTCGTGAATACATAAATATTGTTTATGATAAGGTGAGTTATCTGAAGAAGCTTTCTGATGAATTCTTCGAGGTGACATATATAGATGCCTCGGAAAAGATCACTCTCGGGAAGGTGAGATTCGACACCGTGCTTTCAGACGTCATGCTTTCGGCTTACAATACCATTGATGGAAAGGGTCTGGAGATGAAGACGGATATTCCCGAGGAAAAGCTTCTTATTGCGGCTGACGAGCATTACATCAAGCGTATCCTTGAAAACCTGTTCTCAAACGCTGAGAAATACGCTGTCAGCTTTATAGAGGTAAGTGTTAAGCAGCTGGATGGAGCAGTGAAGCTCATTGTCAGAAATGATATTTCAGATGCCCTTGCGACAGATACTGGGCATATATTTGAACCGTTTTACAGAGCTAAGGGAAGAAGCGGTCCGGGAACAGGGCTCGGGCTCTATGTCTGTAAAGAGCTTTCTGATTTTATGAATTTTAATATCGAAGGTTATATCGAGAGGGATGTTTTCAGTGTCGAGCTTACGATGCCTGAGGCAGACTAAAAAAAATAAGTGAAGGAAAAAGGGACGGACATGAGAATACTCATAATAGAAGATGATAAGGAAATAAATAAACTGCTTGCTGTATTTCTGGAGAAGAACGGTTATGATACTGTCAGCAGCTTCAACGGAGTAGACGGCCTGAACCTGGTGAAGAAGCTTGCGGCAAAGTCTTATGCGGCAAATGGTTTCATCAGAGAGCATGAGGAGGATAACGGGCTGGCTCCTGATGAGAAGATAGATATGATACTTCTTGATATGATGCTTCCGGGTTTTTCGGGAGATGAGATACTTACGAAGATCCGAAGCTTCACCGATATTCCTGTGATCGTTATTTCAGCTGTTTCCTCGCTCGACACCAGGCTTTTTATGATGAAGAATGGCGCGGACGATTATATCATCAAGCCATTTGAGCTTCCGGATGTATTGGTAAGGATAGAGGCTGTTATGAGAAGATATAATGCGTCGAACAGCAGGATAGAAGCAGACAATAAAAATACTTCCGTAGCAGCTCCTGGGAAGAAACTGACATACGGAAGTATCGTTATGGATACGGCACTTATGACTGTATCTATAAAGGGCGAGGAAGTCACCCTGACGTCCAAAGAATATGAAATACTAAAACTTATGCTGGAGAATCAGAACAAGCTTTTCTCCAAAGCAAATCTATACGAGAGTGTCTGGAACGAAGAGTATTTCCCTGATGACCAGTCACTCAAGGTTCATATGAGTAATCTTAGATCAAAGCTAAGAAGATACGACGAATTCGATTATATCGAGACCATCTGGGGGATGGGTTATCGTCTGAGAAAGCTGTGATCTATAAGAAGAATGATGAATCACTGCTCGCTGTGCTGGTTCTCTTAGGAGCAGACTCTTCAACCTTCTTTTCAGGTGCTTTTTTCTGTGTAGCAGCTTTCTTTTCAGGCTTAGGCTTATTCTTCGCGTTTTCCCTTTCCTGCTTTCTTTCTGCGGCTCTGTCAGCACCGTAGTCATCGATATCGATAAAGCCAGGCTGTTCATCATCCTTGATGCCACGCTTCTTGTTAATATTATTAACCATACCATCTATAACCTTCTGGAGTCCCGGAACATTATCTGACATTATTCCAAGTACATCAAGAGCATTGTTAAATCTGTCATTTCCATTTGTTGTTGAACGGATACTTTCCTTGCCCTTAATATATACTCTGACAGCCTGAAGGAGGTTTTCGTTAGCCTTCATGATGGTTTCATTATAGTTTGGCGAATCCGGATCAATATCAGCAACTCTTTCCACAGCATCATAAAGATTCTTATACTCAGTTGATCTTCCTTCCTTCGGCATCATATTTTCATGAAGCTTCTGTAACTGATCACTGTAATACTGACAATTATCTGGATCGACACTATGAGCTTCGCGGAAGAATCTCTTCTGCATAGCACTGATCTTTGACGGATGAGAAAGAGTATCAACTATCTCATCAGGACTGAGCTTTTCGATGGTCGGAAACTCCTCGATACGCTTTGCAACGCGGTGGAGCATCTTAATATCGAAGCCCGGCATAGCCTTAAGTGATTCAGCTGCAATACATTTTGCAAGAGTAGTTTTTAAATTATCCTTTGTTTTAAATGCATTGATACCTGTATGGAGCTTGATATAGTTGTCATAGCTCTTTTCATCCTTATTAACCTTAGGAAATACAGGACTGAAAACCTTTGAATCCTCAATATTTAGTGCTTTCTCCGTGAAGACTATTCTAGAAGCTTCGTCAATAGCATGATCGATATTATAAAGTCTCTTCTCAGAAGAGGCATCATAAACAGCCTTAAGCTCTTCATCGGAAAGCTTAACTGAATCCTTGTCGGTATTGCTGGTAAGTCTCTTACCTTCAGCTTTACAGTTCTTGGATTCCTGATCAATGTTATTCTCAATAAGCTTGTCGCCATACAGCATATGGCTGAACTGTATTTTCGATATGTAATAATTATCACCGATAAATGACAGAAGTCTTTCGTCTAATTTGTCAAAAGCATCATCCATGTCGGCTTTTTCCTGTTCAGCAAATTCGCCGCTTTGCATATAGATCTGCTTAAATACTGTATAAGCATTGGCCTCCTCCGGATAATCTCTCTTAACGAGTTCCTTGGCACTGTCAATAAGCATATCGGTCATTTCCTTAGTAAGTCGGTTATCCTCTGCAAACTGCTTAATAGTAACCTTCTTTATATATTTAAGATCCTTAAGAGGTGTCTTCTCCGCAGGAATACCGTTTTCGTTATCAAAACCGATTGAACCAATGTCTAAAGAATATGCACTCATGATCTGCATAAATTCATTATTAACGTTGCCGGTAAGATTGTTGCAGTAGTGGTCGAGCATTGCAGAACGGTTCTTTTCGCCCACGAAAAGATCTGAATCCTCAAGCTTCTTGCGGAGTTTACCATAGTTGATCTCGAGATTTGCCTTAAACATTCCGCAGATGGTCGTATATTCTTCCATATTTTTGACAGAAGAAGAGGCGAATTTCTTGATATCGCTTGTCACAAAATCCTCTAATTCATCAACTATATCGAAATCATGCTGAACATCAGCCTTGTTTTTATAAGGAGAATTAAGCTTTTCATTATCTTTAAAGCCTGTAGGCCTGGCAAGAGAATATTCCCTGTTAATACCTTCCTTATAATGCTTTAACTGCTCCTTGTAAAGCATGACATTAAAGAGATAAGTTAGCTTATCAAGGACGGTCTTCTGCATGGAATAGCTTTTCTTTGCTGTTTTTATAAAATTATCATGATCAAGTATTGGCATATCATTTTCCTCCTTACCAAGAAAATACGCATGTGTTTTTTTGTCTGACATGATATTATCATACAAACCGCAACAAAAGCGTAACAAATATAAAAAAAGTTTGTTAAAATTATTTCTTGAATAGTTTAATGATTTGAATTAAAATACAGAAAGGTATTGTCTGATGGTTAGTTTTGTAAAACCTTTAGGGGCTTCAAGGCTGATCAAAGCTAGTAAAAAAGGAGACTTTTTAAGATGAATGAAAAACTTCTTCATACTCCTGAAGGAGTGAGAGATATATACGGAACCGAATGCCTCGAGAGGCAGGAGGTGCTTGGAAGGATCAGAAAAGTTCTCAGAAGCTATGCTTATACTGAGATCGAAACTCCTTCCTTTGAATATTTTGACATCTTCAATATGGATAAGGGCTCTGCGCCTTCAAACGAGATGTATAAGTTCTTTGACAGAAATAATAATACACTTGTGCTGAGACCTGACATTACACCGGGGATTGCGAGAAGCGCGGCAAAGTATTTTGCAGATGAAGAGCTTCCTATAAGACTTAGTTATATAGGTAAGACCTTTAAGAACGAGCCGCTGCATCAGGGCAAGCTCCATGAGACTACACAGATAGGCTGTGAGCTTATTAATGATGACAGCTCAGCTGCTGATGCGGAGATCCTTGCATCGGTTGTTGACGTTATCCGCGTTTCAGGTCTTAAGGACTTCCAGATTGAGATAGGTGAGGTTGAGTTCTTCGAAGGAATCGTGGAAGAAGCAGGCCTCGGAAAGGTTGAAGAGGACGATATCAAGGGACTTATCCAGATGAGAAACTTCTTCGGTCTCTTTGAATACGTTAATAAGCTTGATATTCCTGAAGCTTCAAAGGAAGCACTTTGTTCCTTTGACAAGTTCTTCGGCGGTATCGAGATGCTTGACAGAGCAGAGCAGATCACTAAGAGCGAGAAGGCTCTTACAGCTATCGGCAGACTCCGTAAGGTATTTAATGTGCTTAAGTTCTACGGCTATGAAGACTGCATCGGCTTTGATCTCGGTATGCTTAACGGCTACGGCTATTATACAGGAATAGTTTTCAGAGCTTATACCTACGGAACCGGAAGTGCCATCGTTCGCGGCGGAAGATATAATAATCTTCTCAGCAAGTTCGGTAAGAATGCACCTTCGATCGGTTTTGCTATTATGGTCGATGACCTTATGATGGCTGTTTCAAGACAGCATATCAAGATAGATACAGATACCAACAGAGCGCTCGTTGTTTACGAGATTGAGAACCAGGAGCCTGCAGTAAGGCTTGCTGAGGCACTCAGAGCTCGCAACGTTGAGGCTTCTTTAATAAGGAAGTCATCAAGACATTCACTTCCTGAATATGAGGAATATGCAAGAAAATACGAATTCGACCGCATCTACATCGTTAAGGACAACGATGAGGTTGATGAGCATCTTGTTATTTCACGTGAGATATCAGCACTTAAAGAAAAATACAGTGATGAGAAGGCAGGAGGTGCATTATGAGATATCTGACATTTGCACTTGCCAAGGGCAGACTTGCAAGAAAAACATTAGAGATATTTGAAAAGATCGGCATCACCTGCGAGGAGATGAAGGATCCTGATACAAGAAAGCTTATATTTGTTAATGAGGAGCTTAGGCTGAGATTCTTCCTTGCGAAGGCCAGCGATGTTCCTACATATGTAGAATACGGTGCAGCTGATATCGGCGTTGTTGGCAAGGATACAATACTTGAAGAGGGCAGGAATCTCTTCGAGGTTATGGATATGGGCTTCGGCAAATGCCGTATGTGCGTATGCGGTCCTGAATCGGCAAGGGAGCTTCTTAAGAAGAATGAGATCATCCGTGTCGCTTCAAAATATCCGCATATCGCCAAAGATTATTTTAATAATAAGAAGAATCAGACAGTTGAGATCATCAAGCTTAACGGTTCGGTTGAGCTTGCACCTATCGTAGGCCTGTCTGAGGTTATAGTTGATATAGTAGAAACAGGTACGACTCTCCGTGAGAACGGACTTGATGTTTTAGAGGAGATTTGTCCTCTGTCAGCAAGAATGGTCGTAAACCAGGTCAGCCTCAGAATGGAGCATGAGCGTATCCATAAATTACTGACCGATTTAAACGGAGTTCTGAATCAATAATTAAATTATAAGCACACAGAATCCGAGTGAAAATATGCCCACGAAGGCGTATTTCTCTACAACTGAGTGGGGATATTTTTACTCGGATTCGTAAGATAGAAATTAGGAGGAGCAAAAATGCGTATAGTACAACTTACAGAAGAAGCGAAAAAAGACATCTTGAAAAACATGCTCAGACGCAGCCCGGACAATTACGGAGATTATGAGCAGACCGTTAAGGAGATCGTTGAGAACGTCCACCAGAACGGTGACAGTGCGCTTTTTGAGTATACGCATCGATTCGATAAGGCTGATATAAATGCTTCAAATATCAAGGTTACAGAGGCTGAGATTGAGGAGGCTTACAAGGCTATTGATCCAAAGCTGCTTGACGTAATCAAGAAGGCTATTAAGAATATCAGAGAGTATCACGAGCTTCAGAAGAGAAACAGCTGGATAACAACTAAGGAAAACGGCATCATGCTCGGTCAGAAGATCACACCGCTTAAATACGTTGGTGTTTATGTTCCGGGCGGCAAGGCTGCTTATCCTTCAACAGTTCTTATGAACGTTGTTCCTGCACACGTTGCAGGCGTAGAAAATATCATTATGACAACACCATGTAACGCTGAGGGTAAGGTTTATCCAACAACTCTCGTGGCAGCAAAGGAAGCAGGCGTTACAGAAATATATAAGGCAGGCGGTGCGCAGGCTATCGCGGCTCTTGCATTTGGTACCGAGTCCATCCCTAAGGTTGATAAGATCGTAGGACCGGGAAATATATTTGTTGCGCTTGCCAAGAGGATAGTTTACGGACACGTAAGCATCGATTCGATTGCCGGCCCGAGCGAGATACTTGTTCTTTCGGATGGTTCCGGAAACCCTAAGTTCACAGCTGCAGACCTTCTGTCACAGGCAGAGCATGACGAGCTTGCATCAGCAATCCTCATCACAACCGATAAGGATTTTGCCGAGAAGGTTTCGGAGTGGGTAGACGTATTTACAGAGAAGCTTTCAAGAAAGAAGATCATCCAGAAGTCGCTTGATAACTTTGGATACATCCTTCTTGCTGAAAATATGGATGAAGCGATTGAGGTTGTGAACGAGATAGCTCCTGAACACCTTGAGATAGTTACCGCAAATCCATACGATACAATGACTAAGGTAAGAAATGCCGGTGCGATGTTCCTTGGAGAGTATTCTTCAGAGCCTCTCGGCGATTATTTCGCAGGACCGAACCACGTACTTCCTACCAACGGAACAGCAAGGTTCTTCTCACCTCTCGGAGTTGATGATTTCATCAAGAAGTCAAGCATCATCTCTTATTCGGAGGCGGCCCTCAGAGAGGTATATCAGGACGTTGCAAACTTTGCTGATGCAGAGTACCTTACAGCTCACGCTAACTCGATCAGAGTTCGTTTTGAGGATTAAGTTTAGAAAGGAAGGTAGAATATGAAGGATAGAAAAGCGTCATACGCAAGAACAACAAGCGAGACCGATATTTCCGTTTCGATCAATCTTGATGGAACAGGTGTTGCGACAGTTGATACAGGAATAGGTTTCTTCGACCATATGCTTAAAAGCTTTGCAAAGCACGGCTTCTTTGACCTGGCCGTAAAGTGCAAGGGCGATCTCTTCATTGACTGCCACCACACTATAGAGGATACCGGAATTGTACTCGGCAAGGCTCTGAAGAAGGCACTTGGCGACAAGACCGGAATCAAGAGATATGCTTCCTTCACGATGCCTATGGACGATGCACTTGTCCTTTCGGCAGTTGATCTTTCGGGAAGACCTTATCTCTCATATGATCTTACACTGACAACTCCTCAGGTAGGATATTTTGATACAGAGATGGTCAAGGAATTCTTCTATGCAGTTTCATATGCTGCAGAGATGAATATACATATCAAACAGTTTTCAGGCGAGAACAATCACCACCTGATCGAGGCTGCCTTTAAGGCTTTCGCAAATGCGCTTAAAGAAGCAACAAGGTTTGATCCAAGACTCGGAGATGACCTGCTTTCAACAAAGGGAGCTTTATAATTCAAGTTATTCGGATGAATCAATAAATCACCTGACTGACAAAACACTAAGATCATATGCAGAATAGGAAAGGTAATAAATATATGGAATACAGAAAGATAATACCATGTGTGACCATGGAGGACCCTGTTGCAGAGGCTAGGTTTTATAACGATTCCGGTGCTGATGAGGTTGCATTTTTCGATAGCACGGCAAGCCGCGAGTCACTTGACAAGAATATACCGATCATCAAGGAAATAACAAGAAATATAGATATTCCTCTTATCGCCTGCGGTGGCGTAAGACGTCTTGAGGATGTTAAGAAGCTCCTTTATGCAGGTGCTTCAAAGGTATGTATGAAGTCTGCTCCTATGCAGGACATCTCAATCGTTACAGAGGCATCAGAGAGATTTGGCTCTGAAAGAATAATAATCACAATCGACCTTACAGAGGATATTGATCCGGTTGCTTATGCCAAGGAACTTAAGGCTGCAGGCGCGGGAAGCTTCCTTATCCTGCATCACAATAAGGTTGATAATTACGAAGAGATAGTTGCAAAGATCAGAAAGGAAGCACCGCTTCCGACAGTTGTTTCATCTTACTCTACAGAGGGCGATGAGATCGCTGATATGCTTTCAGCAACAAATGCAGAAGCAATAAGCCTTTACAATCTTGCTCAGCATGACGTTATGCAGATCAAGCAGGCCTGCAAGAGAAAGGGCGTTTATGTGAACCTCTTCGAGAGCTCAAAGAAGTTCTCTGAGTTCAAGCTTAATGCCGACGGACTTATCCCTTGCATCGCGCAGGATTATAAGACAGGCGAAGTGCTTATGCTTGCATATATGAATGAAGAGGCTTACAACAAGACCATCGAGACAGGTCGTATGACTTACTTTTCAAGAAGCAGAAATGAACTCTGGACCAAGGGTGAGACCTCAGGTCATTATCAGTTCGTCAAGTCACTTACCATCGACTGCGACAATGATACGATCCTTGCGAAGGTTTCACAGATCGGTGCAGCATGCCACACAGGCAACCGTTCATGCTTCTTTACACCGCTTGTAAGTAAGGAATATAACGATACAAACCCTCTGACTGTATTTAATGATGTTTTCAGTATCATCATGGACAGAAAGAAGAATCCTAAGGAGGGTTCATATACAAACTACCTCTTCGACAAGGGCATCGACAAGATACTCAAGAAGGTCGGAGAAGAGTGCACCGAAGTAGTTATCGCAGCCAAGAATCCGGATCCTGAAGAGATGAAATACGAGATATCCGATCTCCTCTATCATTTGATGGTATTAATGGCTGAAAGAGGAACCACTTGGGAGGATATTACTAAGGAACTTGCAGAGAGACGTTGAAATTAAGGAGATTACTATATGAGTGCAATACTTTCGGAATTTGCAACATACATCATAAAATACGTAGTCTTTCTCATCCTTGCAGTATGCGGCTTTATCGCCGGTACAAAGTGGAGAAAGTCTAAAGATATGAAAACCGAGGAGGCTAAGGTCAGTGAAGAAGTACGGAGTTAATGAATTAAGAGAGATGTATCTCTCATATTTTGAAGAAAGGAATGGCCATCTCAGGATGAACAGCTTTTCGCTGGTTCCTCATAATGACAAGAGCCTTCTTCTTATCAATGCAGGTATGGCACCACTTAAGCCATATTTCACAGGTCAGGAGATTCCACCTAGAAGAAGAGTAACAACCTGCCAGAAGTGTATCAGAACAGGTGATATCGAGAATGTTGGTAAGACAGCTCGTCACGGTACCTTCTTCGAGATGCTCGGAAACTTCTCTTTCGGAGATTATTTCAAGCATGAGGCTATCAAGTGGTCATGGGAGTTCCTTACAGAGGTAGTGGGACTTGATCCTGACAGACTTTATCCATCAATCTACCAGGATGATGATGAGGCATTTGATATCTGGAACAAAGAGGTTGGCATCGCACCTGAGAGAATCTTCAGATTCGGTAAGGCTGACAACTTCTGGGAGCACGGCGCAGGACCTTGCGGACCTTGCTCAGAGATCTACTATGATCGTGGAGAAAAATACGGCTGCGGTAAGCCTGGCTGTACAGTAGGCTGTGACTGTGACAGATATATGGAGGTTTGGAACAACGTATTTACCCAGTTTGAGAATGACGGAAAGGGTAACTATACAACACTCCAGAACAAGAATATCGATACAGGAATGGGTCTTGAGAGACTTGCAGTAGTTGTTCAGGACGTTGATTCTATATTTGATGTTGATACAATAAAGGCTATCCGTGATAAGGTTTCAGAGATCGCAGGAATAGAGTACGGTTCAAAATACGAGTCTGATGTTTCAATCCGTGTTATCACAGACCATATGCGTTCAGCTACATTTATGACCTCAGATGGTATCACACCTTCTAACGAAGGAAGAGGCTATGTCCTCAGACGTCTTATCAGAAGAGCTGCAAGACACGGCAGACTTCTTGGAATCAAGGGAGCTTTCCTTAATGATGTAGCTGCAACAGTTATTGAGAATTCTAAGGATGCTTATCCTGAGCTTGAGGAGAAGAAGGCATTTATCTTCTCGACTATCGAGCATGAGGAAGCAAGCTTTAACAAGACTATCGATCAGGGACTTGAGATCCTTGCCGAGTATAAGAAGGAGCTTAAGGAGAACGGTTCAACTGTTCTTGACGGCGAGAAGGCCTTCAAGCTTCATGATACATATGGCTTCCCTCTTGATCTTACAAAGGACATCCTCGAGGAGGACGGACTTTCAGTTGATGAGGACAAGTTCAAGGAGTGCATGGAGATCCAGAAGACTACAGCAAGAAATGCTCGTAAGGTTCAGAACTACATGGGCGCTGATGCAACTGTATTTGAGCAGATCTCACTCGATATCAAGTCAGAGTTTGATGGTTATGACAAGTTAGAGAAGGATGATAAGATCCTTGCTCTTACATTAAATACACTTACTAAGGCTGAGGATGGTACTGAAAAGGTCGTAAGTACTGTTGAGGAGAAGCTCACAGAAGGTGCTAACGGTGCTATCATTGTTGCATCAACTCCTTTCTATGCTACCATGGGTGGTCAGACAGGTGATACAGGTATCATTAAGACTGATAACGGTACCTTCGTTGTTCAGGATACAACAAAAGTTGCTGGTGATAAGATCGCTCACCACGGCTATGTTGAGTCAGGTGAATTCAGTGTTGGAGACATCGCAACACTTTCAGTTGACAGCGTAAGAAGAGGACTTATCTGCAAGAATCACTCAGCAACTCACCTTCTTCAGAAGGCACTTAAGACAGTTCTCGGTGATCATGTTGAGCAGAAGGGTTCCTTCGTTTCAGAGGGAAGACTCAGATTCGACTTCTCACATAACCAGGCTATGAGCTCTGAGGAGATCGCAAAGGTTGAGAAGATCGTTAATGAGAAGATTGCTGAATCTATTCCTGTAGAAACTAAGATCATGACTATTGAAGAGGCGAAGAAGACCGGTGCTATGGCTCTCTTCGGAGAGAAATACGGTGAGACAGTCCGTGTCGTAATGATGAGCGACTTCTCTAAGGAATTCTGTGGTGGTACTCATGTTTCAAATACATCTACCATCGGAACCTTCAAGATTGTTTCTGAAGCAGGTATTTCTTCAGGTGTAAGACGTATCGAAGCTCTTACAGGCGAAGGCGCACTTGAGTATTATAAAGAAACAGAGGCTGAGCTTGCTAAGGCTGCAGCTGCTGCAAAGACAGAGCCTGCTAAGCTTGCTGATAAGATTGAGGCACTTCTTGCTGAGATCAAGAGCCTTACAGCTGAGAATAAGAAGCTGAAGGATAAGATGGCTAAGGATGCTGCAGGCGATGCACTTTCAGCTGCCGAGAAGGTTAAGGATACAAGTATCCTTAAGCTTTCGCTCAGCGGTGCAGACATCAACTCTATGCGTAACCTCGGTGATGATTACAAGGCTAAGCTTGGTAACTCAGTTATCATCATGGCTTCCGATGCAGACGGAAAGGTTTCACTTCTTGTAATGGCTTCTGATGATGCGGTTGCATCAGGAATCCATGCAGGAAATATTATAAAAAGAATGGCTCCGATCGTTGGCGGTGGCGGCGGCGGACGTCCAAATATGGCTCAGGCCGGTGGTAAGGATGCTTCGAAGATTGAGGAAGCTCTTGCTGCAGGCGTAGAAGAAGCGAAGAATATGCTTTAAAATAAAAAACGCGGTTTTTGACCGCGTTTTTTATTTTGTGCAATCACGTGGCTTTTTTTGTGCCATGATTATGCTTCGCATAATCATGCATGTGCTGCGCACATGGCGCGCTTTGCGACGCGCATCCTCGCTTCGCTCGGACCACGGGGCCCTCATTCGCTACGCTCATGCAATCCCGTGGCTAATTTGTTGCGCTTTTGTTATGCCCTGTAGGTTATCATGTAAACAGTTTTGAATAAGATAGCTTGAAATTAGTGAAAGGAGAAGCTGTTATGAAGGAATTTGAAGTTGAAAACTATTATGATGAGGATCTGAAGGGGCTTATTAACAGCGCGGAATATGAACGCGAGATGAACCGCCTTAAGGCAGAGAAAACGGCTAAGGAAAAATATGAGGCGGATGAGATCATTAAAGCCGATCTTGCCGAGAAGGAAAAGCTCAATAAGGCAAGAGAGGAAGAATCCCGCCAGAAGCAGCGTGCTGAAAGGCAGGCTCGTATTGATGCCGAAAAGCGGGCAATTAAGGATGAGGAGGCTGAAAGAAAGCGCCTTCAGGAGAAGAGAGATGAGCTTGCCGGTCGATTCGGATCTCTTGAAGTTGAGCAGATGGTTGACCTCTTAAATGACGGCGATGATATGCAGCCTTTCTTTGAAGAGATGGTTAAGGATGCATTTATAGATTATCAGAACGGTAAGCTTAAGGAAGAGTTCGATAAGATCAAGTCATTTGATAATAAAGGAAATACAGAAGAAACACTTAAGCAGGCGGATATTCTTTTCCGAGTTGTATTTAGTGACCTTTCAAGGCTTGAAAAGCCTTACCTTGTCATGCTTAAAAATGGTGATGTTCCGACTGATCCTCAGGAAATGGATGACATGATCATCTCAAATTTTATTGTTAACGATATGAATACAGATGAGAGGATCAGAGATGCTCTGAAGGGCAAGGAACTTACCGAAAGACAGCTTCGCCAGTATGAAAAGCTCTATATCCTGGATAAGATCAAGGATATATTTACCAAGGTTGAAGTAAAGATTGATGACATAAATGATGAGATGAAGAAGGATGATCCTAAGTATAATGAAACCCTTGAGAAGGGTAAGGAAGAGGCTTTTAGCAAGGCCTTCGATAATCTCAAATATAGAACCTTTACAACAGTGAAGACTCCGGATGATAAGATTCAGGTAATCAGGCCGGCCGATGACTTCCTGAAGAAGAATCTGGCAAGAAAGAGATGGCTCGCCGCTCGTCCTGAGAAGCCGGGAGTTGTATATAATCATGAGGACCTTGCGTTCCAGCTTGACTTCGCTAAGGGTGTCGGAGATTTACTGTGCGAGGAGTATGGAATACCTAAGACTGTATTTGATAAGGACAATAAGAACAGGATTCCTTCAAGCCTTAACCGTAAGAAATATGAGCTCCGTGAGATCAGAAGCGTTTTCGGAAGAAAGGCTATGGAAACAAAAATTAGTGAGCTTAAAACCTTTAATGAGGATATGGCTTTCCTGTGCGATTATGAAGCCGGAGATTTCAGAAAGCTTTTACGCGAAAAGCCGCATATTGCCAAGCTTCTTGATATTATCAAGGAAGGACCGCTGCTTCATACATCTGATGATAGTAAGCAGGAAGAAATATATGAAAATATGCGGAAGCTGGATCCGGATCTTGCAAGACAGTATTTGAGTTTCTGTCACCATGTTACTATGCTTGTTAAGGTTGAATATGACAGACAGAAAAACGAGCTTGAGGGCTGGACAGAGGAAAAAGAAAAGAAGTTTACTGATGATTATGCCAAGGCAGTTGACTG